>UOFZ01000058.1_pt1 | contig 71604 bp, 56 predicted proteins | sample 1989551 | NCBI WGS metagenome assembly UOFZ01 (sample SAMEA4712198, study PRJEB27164) | hydrothermal vent metagenome | biome: marine basaltic hydrothermal vent biome; feature: marine hydrothermal vent; material: mineral | place: Pacific Ocean | collected 2011-06-14/2011-07-23 | depth 1691 m
CTAATTGGGCAACAAAAACATCCTGTACTGATAGCTGACTGGTCACCCCTGCCGGGTAATGAAATATTTCAATTACTCAGAATATCAATACCGATGGGAGGCCGTTCATTAACCCTTTATGAGACCTACTTTAAAGAAAAGAAGCTCAATAATACGCAGGTACACGATACCTTTCTGGATGAATTAGACGATCTTCTTCCCGAGGGATGTCAGCCCATTATTTTATCGGATGCCATTTTTAAAACGCCCTGGTTTAAAACCATTGAAGCAAAGGGCTGGTACTAGGCTGGCCGGGTACGGGGTAATGTTCAGTTGTCGCTGGATGGAGAAACCTTTGAAGGCTGTACCCATATAATGAAACAGGCCACCAAAAAACCAACGGGATTGGGAACGGTGCTATACAGCAAATGTTATTGCATCATATAACCACTTCATATCATTGGCTGATAGTTTGCGTTTCCTTCCTGTCCTGCTGCTTTCTATTAAGGCATCCCATCCTCCGCTACGATAACGTGATAACCAGTCAAATATTGTTCGTTGCGGGATATTATAAATTTGCGCAACCAAATGTACAGGCTCTTCGCGCACTATAATTGCCTCAACGACTTCCTTTCTTTTAGTGCTGCGTATTTCTGCTCTATTCATACGTGACATTATAGCATGCGAAAACTTATGCAACGATTAATAGCTGGGTTCAAGCTGTGCGTTGAGGACATCGCCCAGACGTTGTACGGAAATTCCGGCCCGCTGAAATTCCTGCCAAAGTTGCACCAGACGTAACAACGGCCCACTGACACGCCCGGCCAGCATGTTGAATGCTATCAACTAACCAATTGACAATTCACCCTTCATCACCAACGTCGCACCCACCCATAGAATAAGGATGGTCGTAATTTTGTTGATGAAACTGGCCTCCTGTCCGGCAACATTGCTCAGATTATTGGCTTTAAACCCGGCCTTAACATAGCCGGCCAACTGTTCATCCCAGCGCTGTTGCATGGATGGCTCGACGGCCATACTTTTGATGGTTTTAATGCCGCTGACGGACTCCACCAGAAAGGCCTGATTCTCGGCGCCGCGGTTAAATTTCTCATGCAGGCGGGCGCGGATGATCGGGGTGATAATGACAGACAGGATAAGATAAGCCGACAGCGCCACCACCAGCGTGAGCAGGGGGCTGTAAAAATACATCACCACCAGAAACACGATAGTAAAAAACAGATCGATAACCAGGGTGACGGAAGACAATGTCAGAAATTCACGGATGGATTCAAGCTCGCGCACGCGAGCGACCGTATCGCCTACCCGGCGCGTTTCAAAATAGGCTATCGGCAAACGCAGAAAATGACGGAATAGCTGCGCTCCCAAGACCACATCAATGCGACTGGAGGTATGGGAAAATATATAGGTGCGCAAGCCGCTCAGCAACACATCAAACAGGGTGAGTGTCAGCATGCCGATGGCCAGCACCTGCAGGGTCATCATTCCTTTGTGCTCCAGTACCTTGTCAATGACCACCTGAAAGAACAGCGGCATCAACAGGGCAAACAACTGGATAAAAAAAGGCGCCAGCAGGACTTCTCCCAACAGCTTGCGATGCTTGATGATGGCAGGGACAAACCAGCTAAAATCAAATTTTCGCTCTCCCGGACGGGAACTGGCGCGCAGGATAAAAAGTATCAGACGGCCTGACCAGGCCTGCTCAAAAATATCACGCGGCAGAGTCAAAGGACGAGGTTCCGCCGGATCATGAATCAATACCTTCTCATCTTCAGCTCGGACAATAACCACAGAGCGGCCATCGTGTTGCCGGGTTATGGCAGGGAGTGCAATGGCGGACAGGCGCGGCCATTCGCTGTCCACAGCGCTAGCCTTAAACCCGATATGTCTGGCCATACGCAACAATGCGACTTCATCCAGTGGCTTGCCATGCTCGGCGAATTCATGCTGGAGCTGCTCGGCATCAGCGGGGACACCGAAATAATGGGCTAAAAACAGCAGGCAGGCGAGACCGGAATCGGGATTATCTGGGCTATTAAGGGCGTGTGGCATATGAGTTCCTTCTCACGGATGGAGCGATCCGTCTGGTTTATCCAATTACAGCCTGAACTTACTACCCCAACATTTACGTTTTATGTCATTATATGAAACATGCGACATTCTAAATAATTGGGGGAAATCATCGGCTGTAAAAATAGAAGGCGTAGCTCACTTGACCCTGCACATAAGACATTTGTTTAGACAATCAATCATCCTGATGAAAATAAAAACTTTTTCCCTTGCCCCTTGTCACCCCGCTACTGAACCATGCCCTGGCTACAACTAAAATTTGAAACGGATCCGCAACAGGCCGAGCGTCTGGGCGAACTGCTGGAAACCGCTGGTGCCTGCGCTATTACCATGCAGGACGCTGCCGATCAGCCCTTGTTTGAACCACCTCCTGGCGCGACACCATTGTGGAAGCAGATCCTGCTCAATGGTCTGTTTGAAGCTGATGCGGATATCGAGGCGATTCTTGCGGAGATTGCGCAGGCTCTGGGTCAGACGCCCCTGCCTGTCTGGACACTTAATCCGCTGGAAGACAAGGACTGGGTGCGGGCCTGGATGGATAATTATCGACCCATGTGCTTTGGTGAAAAACTGTGGATCGTTCCCAGCACCTTTACGCCTCCTGATGCCGATGCGGTCAATATTCTGCTTGATCCCGGACTGGCCTTTGGCACCGGCACCCATCCCACCACGGCGATGTGTCTGCGCTGGCTGGATGCCCATCCACCGGTGGATCAGACGGTAATTGACTACGGCTGTGGATCCGGCATTCTGGCCATTGCCGCCTGCCGACTGGGCGCGGCTTCAGCCCTGGCGGTGGATAATGATCCCCAGGCACTGCTGGCAACCCGCGACAACGCCTGCCTTAACAAGGTGGATGATCGGATCCAGGCTTATCTGCCCGATGACAGTCCAGCACAGACCGTGCCCCTGCTGCTGGCCAATATACTCGCCGGTCCGCTGCACCAGCTTGCGTCAGCGTTTGCTGAGCGCGTGCAACCTGATGGGCAGATCGTGCTCTCCGGTATTATCGAATCACAGGTGGAAGAACTGATTCAGAGCTATAGCCCGTGGTTTGCTATAAAAGTATACCGACAGGAAGAAGAGTGGGTTTGCCTTCACGGCCAGAGGAACTCGTTATCAGCCCCCTGACCTGGATAAACCACAAGATAAGTACCTTCACTAAATGATTTTCTACAAAATGCGCAGAAAGTTATTTCTAAGGTACTAATGGAAAGACTGTTTTTCTTGTTCCCGTCAATTGCTTATACTGGTTTCTTTACATCAACCTGATAACCTGTTCAAGTAACCATTTAAAACCAGATTATGTTTACCTGCTGTCCCGAGTGCAAAACCTGCTTTCGCATCACTGACGAACAATTGGCCATGGCCAAAGGGTTGGTACGTTGCGGTCATTGCCATCAGGTATTCAATGGCAGTGAAAGTCTCACCGAAACTCTGCCTGACGAAAAACTGACCAGCCCCGCCTCCGACAATCGCCATGAAGCTGACGAACATGACAGCAGTATTTTCGCCGCAGAATTTTCAGTGCCAGAAAATACCCGCCCTGAACATGCGCAGATCGAAACCGAAGATAATATCCTTTCTTCGCCAGGGGATCATTTTAATCTGCCCTCATTCTCTGCACAGGATGACTTTATTGATACCTTTGTGCAGGATCAGGTAGCGGCAGAAGACGCCTATCAATATTCAGATATCTCGGACGCGCTGAAAGAAGAACAAAATATCGATGATATTTTTTCCGACATGCACCAGCAGCTTGAACTGGGCATGGCTGAACTGGAAAAAAACCAACCTGAAGCTGGAAACCTCGACGATCTTGCCACTGACAACAACAACCGGAATACAAAAAAAGAAAACAATGCTCTCGATGATGAACTTGAAATCAATCAAGCCATCGACAATATTTTTGCTGAATCGGACCATCCCCGCCATGATGACAAACATGATGATCAGGAATATCGGTTAGAAAAGGAAATGCTGGCGGCGTTCGGCCAACATGCCCAGCTCGACAGTAGCAGCGACAATATCAAGTTTGAAGATGAAGCGATATCCATCACTGCTATTCCCCGCCCAATAGACGAAAACCAGGTGGCTTCACCCCAAAAACCATCTGAAGACGAACTTCCCCGCCGCTTACGCGATTCCCTCGCCGTGCCTGAACCGAAAAAGCCCCGTCTCTGGAAAACCATCGCCGGCCTATTCCTGATCCTGCTACTAAGCCTTGCTCTGCTCATCCAGCTAGCCCTGTTCCGCAGTATCGACATCATCCAATATATCCCCCAGGCTCGACCCTGGCTGGAGCAGTTCTGTCAGTACGCTCCCTGCCGTATCCATGCCCGCAAGGATATTGACAAAATCAGGATACTGGAACGTGATATTCGAGCCAATCCACAAGATAAAAAAGCGCTGCTAATTACCGCTACCATTGTCAACCAGGCGCGCTTTAGCCAGGCCTATCCCGATATACGGGTGACCCTGTCAGATCTGACCGGCAGCGTGGTGGCGCAGCGCCGTTTCTCTTCCGCCGATTACCTGGGCAAGCTTAACAGCCCGTTTTTATTGATGAAACCGGGCATCCCGGTACATATTCGCATCGCAGTCCTGGATCCTGGCCGGGATGCCGTGAATTTTGAATTTCAGTTTTTGTGAAGAAATTCCCCCAGGTAAACACTAAAATCCGCGTAAAAACCACCATTGTCACTTTATCCAGCCCGCCAATGCAGGTATTATGTTCGGCCCGCTAGCGTGGCTGAAAAACAAACTCAGGCTGTACTTCCAGTCCTTAAAGGGCTGAAAGACCCATTCTGCAGCTGAAACCAAAAAAAGCCCGGGCGAGTTATGATTTCAACACCGTAAGTACTTTGATCGGGCATTCGGGTGCCCGATATCGGTAAACCGGGACAAGATTACCTTAAGATATTCATGAAAATTGGACCTTACCAACTCGCTAATAATCTGATTCTTGCACCGATGGCCGGAGTCACCGATCTGCCCTTTCGCCAGCTATGCAAAAAGCTCGGCGCAGGTATGGCGGTATCCGAAATGGTTGCATCCAATTCACTGCTCTGGGGCAGTAAGAAAACCCAGCGGCGCGCCAGCCACGCAGGTGAAATTGAACCTAAATCAGTGCAAATCATGGGGACTGAACCGACCATGATGGCTGAAGCGGCACGCCATAATGCTGACCGGGGCGCGCAAATTATTGACATCAATATGGGCTGCCCGGCTAAAAAAGTCTGTAACGTACTGGCGGGTTCCGCTCTCATGCGTGACGAGGCTCTGGTCGCCCAAATTTTGCAGGCCGTTGTTGCCGCCGTAGATATTCCCGTTACCCTGAAAATCCGTACCGGCTGGGATCAGGATAACCGCAATGCCCCCCGGATTGCCAAGATTGCCGAGGACTGCGGCATCCAGGCACTGGCCATCCACGGTCGCACTCGCGCTGATCAGTACCACGGCGATGCAGAATATGACACCATCGCCAGGGTAAAACAGCAAATTCAGATTCCCGTCATCGCCAACGGCGACATCCGTAACCCGGAAAAAGCCCGTTTCGTGCTCGATTACACCCGCGCGGATGCCATCATGATCGGCCGTGCGGCACAGGGCAGGCCCTGGATATTCAGAGAAATTAGCCATTACCTGAATACTGGTGATATTCTGCCTGAACCCGGTCTGGAGGAAATTCGCACGATTCTTCTCGGCCATCTCGATAATCTCTATGCCTTTTACGGCGACTACACCGGCGTGCGTATGGCACGCAAACATATCAGCTGGTATAGCAAGGGCCAGCAACATGGCGCGGCTTTCCGGCAATTGATCAATCGGGTGGAAAGTGCCGAGGATCAAAAAAATATGGTGGAGAAATTCTTCGCTACCCTAATCAACAAGGAGGAAATGGCAGCATGACTGAAGCTCTCATAGAAAACACGGTAGTAAACCTGGATAACAACGTTGAAGAACAGGTTCACAAACCTCTGCGCAACTGTGTCGAAGATGCAGTTGAAATGTATCTGACTCAACTGGACGGTCACACAACCACTGATTTTTATCAGGTGGTACTACAGGAAATTGAAGAACCCCTGTTACGCTGCGTACTCAAGTACACCCGCGGCAACCAGAGCAAGGCGTCCGAAATGCTGGGCATTAATCGCGGCACCCTGCGTAAGAAACTCAAGTTGTACGATTTGCATAACTAGCACCTCCTCCATAATTACGGAGAATAAGCGCAAAGGATGCGGAGGCGCAAAGACGCAGAGTTTATTAGAGATAGACACACCACACGAATTGCATTCAATTCATAAACAATAATCTCTGCGTTAATCACAACCCCACTCATATCACTTAAGGTTCAAGCATGTCCAAAATTACCCGCGCCCTGATCAGCGTTTCCGATAAATCCGGCATTGCCGACTTCGCCCGCGTATTGCAGGAACAATTCAAGGTAGAAATTCTTTCCACTGGCGGTACTGCAAAACTGCTGGCAGATGAAGGCATTCCGGTGGTTGAGGTTTCTGACTATACCGGCTTTCCGGAAATGATGGATGGCCGGGTTAAAACTCTGCATCCCAGAATCCATGGTGGTTTGCTGGGGCGTCGGGGTATGGATGATGCGGTTATGCAGGAACATGACATCCCACCTATTGATATGGTCGTAGTTAATCTCTATCCCTTCGAAGCCACCATCGCCAACGCGGATTGTGATCTGGCTACGGCCATCGAGAATATCGACATTGGCGGCCCCACCATGTTGCGTGCGGCAGCCAAAAATCATGCCGCGGTCAGCGTACTGGTCGATACCGATGACTACCCACGCATTCTCGAAGAAATGCAAAACAATGACGGTCAGATCAGTAATGCTACGCGCTTTGATCTGGCGGTTAAAACCTTTGAACACACCGCCCATTATGATGGCGCTATTGCCAACTACCTGGGCGCCCTGACCGATACTACCGGCAGCAAGACAGACTTTCCACGCACCTTCAACCGCCAGTACCATAAAACGCAGGAAATGCGCTACGGCGAAAATCCACATCAGAAAGCGGCCTTCTATATTGAGGCCAACCCTGCCGAAGCCAGTATCGCCACTGCCGTCCAGCTTCAGGGCAAGGAACTGTCCTATAACAATATCGGCGACACCGATGCTGCGCTGGAGTGTATCAAGCAGTTTGAAGAACCGGCCTGCGTGATTGTCAAACACGCCAACCCCTGCGGCGTCGCCATCGATCGCGATCTGCGCAATGCCTATGATCGCGCTTATCAAACCGATCCGGAATCGGCCTTTGGCGGTATTATCGCTTTCAACCGGACGCTGGACGCCGATACGGCCAAAGCCATCATCGAACGCCAGTTCGTCGAAGTTATTATTGCCCCCCAGGTTACAGCAGACGCTATCAAAATCATCAAAACGAAGAAGAATCTGCGCCTGCTAAGCTGCGGTGAATGGCCACAAGAACCCGACACGCGGCTGGATTTCAAAAAGGTCAACGGCGGATTACTGGTGCAGGATGCCGATCTGTCTTTATATAAAGATCTAAGTGTTGTAACAAAAATCAAACCAACTGAAAAACAAATGCAGGATCTATTGTTTACCTGGAAGGTAGCGAAGTTCGTCAAGTCCAACGCGATTGTCTTTGGCCGCGATCTGATGACCATCGGCGTGGGTGCCGGACAAATGAGTCGGGTCAACTCGGCCCGCATCGCTGTCATCAAAGCCCAGCATGCCAAACTGGAAGTCAAAGGATCGGTAATGGCCTCTGATGCCTTCTTCCCCTTCCGCGATGGTCTCGATCAGGCTGCAGAAAACGGTATTGCCGCTGTCATTCAGCCCGGCGGATCCATGCGCGACAATGAAGTAATCGCCGCAGCCAATGAGCACGGTATTGCCATGGTCATGACCGGCATGCGCCATTTCCGTCACTAACACTAAACATAAATGATGCGGGTTGTTTTACCCCTTACCCGCATCAGGGCGTCAATGACTTACAGGGCATGGCCTGGCCTGTGGCGGGCGTCTTCAGGATCGAAAATTGATCGGCTACCCTTCCATCCTTGCTGATAAAACGGGCCGTCATAATGTTATTGTTGATGTCAACCAGCACGGAACCAGATTCAGCCAGCGAGACCGCCATGGCAGGATAATCGAGCCGGCCCTGATCGTGTTTGGATGAGGAGCCGATAACGGTATAAACCGTGCCCGAAAAACCATCACGCCCCGGTTTTTTGTACGGGTGAGTACGCCCCAGAGTCCTGTCAAGCAGCATATCTGGCTGCAAGGTACTCGAATCACCATAATGACAATGCATCAACCAGGAGCGTTCATACATATGGCTGTGACCGCTTAAGACCAGATCGGCGCCGCCAGCTTCCAGAATTGGCAGCACGTTTTTACGCATATCCAGCATGCGCCCGCCGCTGTCGTGGTGATTATCCGAATCATGTGAACCATGGCTATAGGGCGGATGATGGAATGCCGCGATAACCCATTTCTGTGAGCTGGCCGCCAGATCCTGTTTTAACCAGTCAAGCATCTTGCTGCCTACTGCCATGCTGCTGGCCGTGCTATCCAGCATAATGAAATGCACATTGGCATAGTCAAAAGAATAATAATGTTCGGTTCCTGAAGCCAGGCCGCCAGATTCCGCCTCGCCCGGTAAACTGAAAATATCGAAAAAGGCCCAGCGTCGAGCATCGTGATTGCCATAGGCCGGCCATACCGGTACATTTTTCAGGATACTCGCATAGGGCGTAAAAAAGCCCTTTTGGAACTGTTTGTTGGTCCCTGAGCGATAGGCGTTGTCACCCGTGGTCAACAACAGATCCAGATAAGCCCGATCCGGATCAGGCCGCGGGTTTTCTGCCAGCCAGGTCATCAGTGCATCACGTACCTGGATCTGCACTTTTCCCGGCTGACCGGGATCCCCCAGTACGGCAAAGCGCACCGAGACGGCCTGGCCCATTTTAGGCGAGGTTGTAAACCAGTAAGCTTTGCCGCCATAGAGCGTTTGCATCGCCCCGTCCTCAAGCTTATTTTTAATCTGGTAATAATAACGACGGCCCGGCTCAAGCCCCTGCAGCCGCAACTCGTGTTCTTCTGCGGCCGATGTCTCCATAGCAAGATGATCCAGTTGCGTCAAGCTGCGGCCATAGCGAATCTGCCCCTGTCCCTTCTGACGAGTCTGCCAACGCAGAGTCATGGCGTCTGGTGCCGGCATCATCAGATAGGGAGCACGATTCCCCGTATAAAAACTACCCAGATAGACATCGATAAACCGACCCAGCGCATAGATCAGCAACAAACCCAGGAAGCCCAGGAGAATACGTTTTAACCACTTTTTCAAACTATCATGCTCCGTATAACATTTATTTATTCCCACCCTCTATATAAGAACATCTTAACAGCTGAACCTTTAATATATATAGAAGTCATAATTTATTCAGGCCGCTTTCTTTATCCTGCCCAGGCTCGGTAGAATAGCGTAAAACTCCAACTAACCAATAATCCAAAATCTATGCAAAAACTTCCTCGTCTGCTGCACTTTCTCATTAATATCCTGCTCATCAACCTGGCGCTGTTTTTTCTGTTCCGGCTGGCTTTCTGGTTGTACTTCAAAAACCCCGCCGATCCGATTCCCGGCGGCATGCTGCTGCATAGTTTCTACCTGGGATTCAAATACGATCTGCGTCTGGCCCTGCTCATGATTCTACCGCTGTTTCTGCTGGGTGGCCTGCGCATTCTCAGTCCCTTTGAGTCACGCCTCATGCGCAATATCTGGTTCACTTACCTGTCGCTGAGCTTTTTTATCATCCTGTTATTCTATTACTTTCACTTCGGCTATTACGCCTACCTGCAGCAACCGATGAACGCTACGGTTCTGCGTTTCGCCTATAACCTTGAAACCTCGCTGCAAATGGTCACAGAAAGCTATCCCGTGGTCTGGATCAGCCTCTCGCTGCTGGCGCTGCTCGGCGCCTATCTCTGGCTCATGCACCATCTACTGCAACGCGCGCGTGACTATGCCAATCCATCTTTCCAAGGCTGGTACAAAACGGGGATCATCACCCTGAGTACGGTACTGCTGTTGTTTGGCCTTTATGGCAAGCTTTCCTGGTACCCTTTGCGCTGGAGCGAGGCCTTCAGCAATGTGCATAACTTTGCCCCGGCCGTGACCCTGAACCCGGTGCTGTATTTTTTCAACACGCTGAAAAACAAAAACATCAGCTATGACGAAAACAAGACCCGCGCAAGTTATGCGCTTATGAGCCAATACCTGGGTGTCGACCACCCCGATAGCAAAACGCTGAATTATCGGCGCAATATCACCCAGCCTGGCACCTATGCTGCCAAACGGCCCAATATTGTCATGGTATTTCTGGAGTCCTTCGCTTCCTACAAAACAGGAACCTTCGGCAATCCACTGAATCCCACGCCCAATTTCGATGCGCTGGCGAAGCAGAGCCTGCAATACCGCCGTTACTATTCTCCCCACACGGGTACAGCACGCTCGGTTTTTGCCGCCATCACCGGCATTCCCGATATCGAACTCAACAAAACCTCATCACGCAATCCCCTGGTAGTCAATCAACATACCATCGTCAACGCCTTCAAGGGTTATAAAAAATTCTACTTCCTTGGCGGCAGCGCCAACTGGGGCAATATTCGCGGCCTGCTACAACATAATATAAAAGACCTGGATGTTCATGAAGAGGGCGACTATAGCTCTCCGCGTATCGACGTCTGGGGCATTTCCGATCTGGATCTGTTCAAGGAAGCGAACAAGGTTCTGGCACAACAAACCCAGCCCTTTTTCGCCATTATCCAGACTTCCGGCAATCACCGCCCCTATACTATCCCTGAGGACAACCACGGTTTCAAACTGCTGCATGAAGATAAGGAAACCCTGAGAAAAGCCGGTTTTATTTCCGAAAAAGAATTTAATTCTTTCCGTTTCATGGATCACAGCCTGGGCTTTTTCATGCAACAGGTACGCAAGGCCGGTTATCTGAATAACACTATTTTTGTTTTCTATGGCGACCACGGCATCACGGGTTACGGCGGTGAACAAACCCCGAAATTCGAGAGTACATACAAGCTTACCGGTTTCCATACACCGTTGCTGTTTTATGCGCCGGGGCTGATTACACAACCCAAGATGGACGACAAGCCCGCGAGTGAAGTGGATCTGTTACCGACTATCGCCGGCCTCGCCGCACCCGGTTATGTTGACACCACCCTGGGACGGGATTTGCGTGATCCGCGTTTTGACAAGCAGCGCTATGCCTTTACCATTGTCCATTACAGTAATCCTGAAATCGGACTGGTAGGAAAAGATTATTACTTCCGTATGCGCGAAGATGGAAGCAATAAACTACTTGTGGATGCACACTCGCCAACACCGGGAAAAAGTGTCCTGGCGGCACATCCGAAAATTGCGGCACAAATGGAAGCCCTCACCCGCGGCATCCATGAAACCGCCAAATATATGCGTTATCATAATCCGCACCAGCCATAAGACAAACTCCCCCCCCTGATCCCCGTTATTCCGGCTAAAGACTGGCCGGAATGACGGGGCTTAAAAAATTTCTTTTTTTAGTAAATTTGAATGCTCTTGCCCTGACAGGCAAGCCCTTCAAGTAGCCTCTCAGTTTGACCCCTCAGTCGGGATCGGGCATAGTCCCGGCCCTGTTTTTCTATTATTTGGCGGGATGGGGAACAAGCATGAAAATTCTGATTATCGGCGGCGGCGGTCGTGAACATGCGCTGGCCTGGAAGGCGGCGCAGTCGGCTGAAGTAGACACCGTATTTGTAGCGCCCGGCAATGCCGGCACCGCGCTGGAACCCGGGATCGAAAACGTCGCAATCAATGCCAATGACATCCCCGGCCTGCTGGACTTCGCCCGCAAGGAAAATATTGATCTCACTATTGTCGGCCCGGAAATGCCCCTGGTAGCAGGTGTGGTTGATGCCTTCAGCGAAGCCAACCTGCCCTGCTTCGGCCCCAGCAAAGGCGCGGCGCAACTGGAGGGGTCAAAGGCTTTTACCAAGGATTTTCTCGCTCGTCACCATATCCCAACCGCCGCCTATGGCAATTTTACTGAAATAGAACCCGCTATTGCCTATATTAAGGAACAGGGCGCGCCTATCGTGGTTAAGGCCGACGGACTTGCGGCGGGCAAAGGTGTGATTCTGGCGCAAACCGAAGATCAGGCCATTGCTGCGGTCAAGGACATGCTGGCCGGTAATGCTTTTGGTAACGCCGGTCATCGTGTCGTTATCGAAGAATTTCTTCGCGGCGAGGAAGCCAGCTTCATCGTCATGGTCGATGGCGAACACATCCTGCCCATGGCCACCTCGCAGGATCACAAGGCGCGGGACGAAGGTGACAAAGGCCCCAACACGGGAGGCATGGGTGCCTACTCCCCCGCCCCTGTCGTTACCAAGGCAATTCATGATCGCATCATGAAGGATGTGATTGAGCCGACGGTAAAAGGCATGGCTGCTGAAGGCTATCCTTTTACCGGCTTTCTCTATGCTGGCGTCATGATTGATATCGACGGCAGGCCAAAAGTACTGGAATACAATGTTCGTTTTGGCGACCCCGAAACCCAGCCTATTATGATGCGTCTGAAATCCGATCTGGTGACGCTGTGCAAGGCAGCACTGGCTGGCCGTCTTCACGAAATACAGGTCGACTGGGATCAACGCACCGCACTCGGTGTCGTCCTGGCCGCCGGAGGCTATCCGGAAACTTACCATAAAGGTGATGTAATTACTGGCCTGCCTGCTACCCAGGGTGAAACAAACAGCAAGGTTTTCCATGCGGGTACGGCAGAAAAAAACGGGCAAATTATTACCAATGGCGGCCGAGTATTATGCGCTGTGGGTCTGGGAGCAACCGTTAGCGAAGCACAAAAACGAGCCTATGAACTGGCCGATCAAATTCACTGGGATCATGCCTTTTGCCGCCGCGATATCGGCTACCGCGCCATTACGAGAGAACATAATAACTAATACCAGCATAAATGTAACTAATTATCTCTGCCTGAAGCCACAATTTAAGAAGCATGGGATCGGAATTTCCGATAAAATAGCACGATTGTGGCGTGCGATTCTGCTGTTTGGATTAAACGGGCAACACCAGATCAGATCCGGCACGCTGGCAACAAAATTTTATGAAAAAAACAACCATGTAAATTTTTTTATTTTTAAAATCATTGTCGTATAAAATTTAAGGAGTACCCATGTCTGCAAAACATCCCGTGATTGCGGTCACCGGCTCATCTGGTGCCGGCACTACAACAGTCAAAAATGCCTTCGAACATATTTTCTTTCGTGAAGAGATCAACCCCTTGATCATCGAAGGCGACAGCTATCACCGCTATGACCGTGCGGAAATGAAAGTTGCGATTGACAAGTTCACCAAGGATGGCAAACAGCTCAGCCATTTCGGCCCCGAAGCCAACCACTTCGATTTGCTCGCCGATACATTTAAAACCTATGGTGAAACCGGCCGCTGCAAACGCCGTTATTATCTGCACAGTGAAGAAGAAGCCGCGCCTTACAATCAAAAACCCGGTGAATTTACTCCCTGGGAAGAAATTGAATATGACACGGATGTGCTGTTCTATGAAGGCCTGCATGGTGGTGTGGTTGACGGTGATGTGGATGTTTCTGCACACACCGACTTACTGGTCGGTGTCGTACCCATTGTGAACCTGGAATGGATTCAGAAAATCCATCGGGACAATTCTCAGCGCGGGTATTCGGCAGAAGCCATTGTCGATACCATTCTGCGACGCATGGATGACTATGTGCATTACATCACGCCCCAGTTCTCCTGCACCGATATTAATTTCCAGCGCGTGCCGACGGTAGATACATCCAATCCCTTTATCGCTCGCGATATTCCAACTCCCGATGAAAGTTTCATCGTCATTCGTTTCCGCCATCCCAAGGGTGTGGACTTCCCTTATCTGCTGAACATGATTCCGAATTCCTTCATGTCACGTCGCAATACCCTGGTGGTACCCGGCGGCAAAATGGGCTTCGCTATGGAATTAATTCTGAGTCCACGCATTCATGAACTCATTGAGGCCAAACGTAAAGCTTGATCAGAAAACAGCCAGCCTGGTATCAGGCTGGCCCTTTTCCTACTCTTCGAGCAGCCACAGATAAACACCAGCGCTCTTGAATCCAGCGACCTTTGTTTACGGGTTTTCATTTTTAGGGCATCCCGAATCAGGACATTAAGCAGAGATCCCTATGATCCATTCCGCGCCGTTCAAACTTGGCCACAGCAACAAAGTGGGCTGGCAAAAAGCCCTTGACGACTGTCTGCAACAAATCGGTGATAGCACGGGTTCCAATCTCGCCTTCCTCTACGTCACCGATGGCCATGCCAAAGATCTTGGAAAAATCCTGCGCCATCTGAAACAGAAAACTGGCATCCCTCACTGGGTCGGCAGTGTTGGCACAGCCATCAACTGCACTAATATAGAATATTATGATCAGCCAGCCATGGTCATGATGATAGCTGATTTCCCCGAAAACAGCTTTAATCTCTTCAATCATACTGAAGACAGTCATCATCTTGCTGATGCTAAGACTGATAATTTTGCAGCTGGTGTCCGTATTGCCTTGTTGCATGGCGACCCCCGTAATGGCCAGATCCCGCAAATGCTGGAGCAGTTACCCGACCAGCTAGGCAATGGTTATCTGATCGGCGGTATCACCTCATCCGAAAACCAGTTTTTTTTCCAGATCGCCGATGGCATCACAGAGGGCCAACTTTCCGGCGTAGTCTTCAACGATGATATCCCGATCATTAGTGGACTAAGCCAGGCCTGTAGCCCTATGGGCCAGACACATATGCTCACCGACTGTGATAACCATATGGCTATCAGCATCGATAACCGTCCAGCGCTGGATGTATTTAAAGAAGAAATCGGCGAGGTCCTTGCCAAAGATGTCAATCGCGCCGCCGGTTATATCTTTGCCGCCTTCCCTGTGCGCGGCAGCGATACCGGCGATTATATAGTTCGCAATATTATTGGCATTGATCCCCGAAATAATATGCTCGCCATCGGTGAACAGATGAAACCACAAACACCGATCATGTTCTGCCGTCGTGACGGTCGTGCCGCCATTCGTGATATGCAGCGCATGCTGAAGGATCTTAAAAAACGAGCAGGTAACGCTGCACCGCGTGGCGGAATTTATATTTCCTGCATGGGCCGCGGTCGCCACCTGTTCGGTGACGATGCCAGGGAAATGAAAATGATCAGCGAAGTCTTTGGCGATATCCCCATCGTCGGCTTCTACGCCAATGGCGAAATTGCCGGACAGCGATTGTATGCTTATACCGGTGTGCTAACCTTGTTTTTATAAATAGCCCTCATCACAAAAAACCGTTATGAACTGCCTGTTCTGCAAAATTGCCCGAGCACAAATTAAAACAGACTACCTTTATGAAAATGAACGTATTCTGGCCTTTCGCGATATTCATCCCCAGGCACCGCAGCATATTCTGATTATTCCGCGTCAACACATCGCCAGCTTGAATGATCTGGATGAAAACAACAGTGCGCTGCTGGGAGAAATGATCCTGGTAGCAAAAACCCTGGCTGTCGAGATGGGTTTTGCTAACAGTGGCTATCGCGTCCTGATGAATTGCAACGCTGATGGGGGCCAGACCATTTACCATATTCACCTACATCTGCTGGCCGGACGACCCCTGCGCTGGCCACCCGGTTGACCTTCTGCTATCACCCAAATAACCTACTGCTACGTTAACAGTATTCAATATACTTCGCGCAGCCACTTCCGAGTCTTGCTCAATCCCATCCACCAGCCTTAATAATATGGCTGAAGATGATTGAAATAGAGCCGCAAAATGCTAAAGTTTAATAAACGCTGACCGTTATAACCATGTGAAAACTATATCTATTTGGCGCTTGTTTGATCGTAATCGCAGAACCTGGAGAGGCTCTGAAGAGAATTCAAAAGAACATATATCAAGCAGGCTTTACAATAATAAGCAATCTGGGTTTGCCGCACGTTAGCTGACAAGCGTGAAAGATTTGTTATTAGCGCATTGTTCCAGGTCGCAGAAAACGGACCTCATAACCATGAGCACACATAAAGTTTTTCGCACTGTACTCGATTATCTGGCAATTACAACTCAAATTGGCGAACAGTTAACAGCAGATAATCACTACGCCGAAGCGGCGTTATTAAAAGATGATCAGGGATTTGTTGCAGCCATCTTCCCGGCCTCCCATAAACTGGAACTATCCGCATTAAACACCATCCTGCAGCGACACGAACTTCGAATTCTCAGCCGGGAAGATCTTGATGCTTTACACGGCTATTTTCAGCAGCAGCCGCCTAACCCTTCCAGCAAAGGCTTTAAATTTGTTTTTTCTGAGGCGCTGGCAGAGTATAAGGATATTATGATTATCCTTGACGAGCAAACACAGCCTTTGCAGCTGCCGCCTCTAAATTTCTCAACACTGTCCAACCGCAGCCTGTTTGGCAGCTGCATCTCCAGCCCCGAGTCGGATGAACAAACTGGCAACACACCTAAACTGGACATTCGTGAACAACTAAAAAATATTCAGAACTTACCCGTTATGCCGGACATAGCGCTACACATTATGGAGCTAAAGAACAATCCTGATGCCAATATTGATCAGCTGATCGATGTTGTTTCCATTGATGTCTCTATTTCTGCCCAGGTTATGCGCTATGCCAACTCGGCCCTGTTTGGTCAACGCGGCAAAGTCAAAACATTAAATGATGCTATTTTCAGGGTTCTGGGCTATGAAAATGTCCTGCACATGGTATTGGGCACGGCTATGGCTAAGGCCTTCAAGCTGCCTAAAGACGGTCCCCTGGGGGCTGACACCTACTGGCAAAATGCAACCTATAGCGCATCACTGGTACAAAAACTGGCACACGAACTGGACAAGTCTCTGGATGTAAAACCTGGCCTCGCTTATCTCTGTGGCCTGCTGCATAACATCGGTTATCTGGTACTCGGCAGCCTGTTTCCCAGTGAATATTTCTGGTTCAATAAAGTCCTGAGCGCCAAGAAAGATACCCCGGTGATCGAAATTGAACAACGCCTGCTCGGCATAACCCATATCGAGTTGGGTGAACAGTTGATGCAGTTCTGGCACATGCCAGAAGAGATCATTTCAGTAATTGCCCATCACCATCAGACTGATTATGAAGGCCCGCATGAGCACTATGTCCATTTGCTAGTATTGGTTGATCAGATCCTCAAGGGCCACAATATGTCGGATGCTGACAGTGATGAAATATCTGAAGACCTCTGCAACCAGCTGGGCCTCAATGATGAGCAGGTCTATGAAGCCATGGATGAAGTATTACAATGCGGGGAAGAACTGGACGTCATTATCAAAAGCATGAGCGCATAAAAAAATCGTAAACTGTCCTCCACAATGACTTTCCGCCCCCTCAGACCCGCAAGCCTCCCAGCCGTTTCATAGTCTGCTGACGGTACCAGATCATGCCGCTGGTAAAGGCCGCAGCCACCAATAAAAGCCCAGCCAAACTGATCCACCACCAAAAACGACTATTCACCGCCTCCTGCTGCAGATAATCACTACGTGCTTTTTCAAGTTGCCAGCGGCTGCGATCTTTTTTCAGGTTATCAATCTGGTCATTCAGTGTAAGGTTTGCTGTTTCCAGAATTTTGATGGATTTATTCTGCTCCTGAAGCTTCTGTTCCAGATCCTGATAGCTGGCTTTCAGCGCTTTAATGCGCATCATGGCAGGCGGCTGATCGCTAACATAAATATCCTTAATCCAGCCAACTTCTCCCTTATTGGTGCGAATTTTCAGATAATCCGGCAACTGCTCCAGCACTTCAAGCTTCATCCCTGTCACCACCACACTAAATGGCACCACCTGGTTGCTGGGTTCAGAACGGACACCCACACGTAAATTATCGTTAATGTAAATCATCCTGGCCTGCGCCACCGAAACCAGTACCAGCTGACTCAAACACAAAGCAGCACATAAAATTTGGGGAAAAATTCTCATAATAAACCACCATACATAGAGGAATTCTGTAGAGGGAATTCAGTAATACTTATCGGCCATTAACTTGCCTGTCTTTAATCCTGTTTTCTAAATAGCTGTTCAAAATACCAGTACACTGACGCCATTTCGCGTTCGTGGTGAAATTCGAAGCCCTTTCACAGGCTTCATTCGACAGGCTCAGGACGAATGGTGGCTTATATTACTTAAACTAAAAACTGCACGGGTATTTGGAACGCATATATTTAGCGCATAAAAAAAGTGAAATACTGCAACATAAACCGTACAGCACATAAGAATGTTCTTATGCAAAAACGATGATTAAACTGTTCTCGATTTTCGTTCCGATCATTTGTTTAAAGCAAAAAAAATTGACATCTATCTTGGCAAAAAGGCTGGATAATACTGTAAAAATAGATATATACTCGCCTCCAGTTAACAGGGAATATGCTATTTTAGCAACCAAATCTGATAAACCTATCAACTCTCAGGAGCCCTCAATGGCGATCAAGAAAAAAGCCAAAAAGAAAATTGCAAAGAAAAAAGCGGTGGCAATCAGGAAGCCCGTAGTCAAAGCAATCAAGGAACCTTTCACCAAGACGATGCTCTTTACCACGATAGCCGAACGCACCGAACTGAAGAAAAAAGACGTTGCGGCCGTTTTTGATGAGCTGTCCAAAATAATAAATGGTCACATTAAACGCAATGCAGCTGGCGTATTCACGATGCCCGGCCTGATGAAGGTCAAAGTCGTACGTAAACCTGCAACCCGCGCCCGCAAAGGAATTAATCCTTTCACCGGTGAACCCACTATTTTCAAGGCCAAACCGGCCCGCAATGTTGTTAAGGTTCAGCCGCTCAAGGCACTTAAGGATATGGCGCTTTAATTATTCACCTGGCCCGGTCGGAAACAATTCTTCTGACCGGGCACCCAAGCCATGACCTCAGTCATTCAATAGTTTACAGGCAAAAAAAAGCCTGGATCTACGAGCCAGGCTATTCGTTGACTTGAATCTGGAATAAGATTAAATCAAAGAATACAATCTATTAGTACCTTAGAAAGGATTTTCTGCGCATTTTGTAGAAAATCATTTCGTGAAGGTACTTATCTTGTAGTTTATCCAGATTAGGATACTAAAACTCAGAATTTGATATGCACGGCAAAGAAACCGCCAGTATCAATATTAATCGTGCCGACGTTATTTGTACGAATATCCACATCAATTTTCTGATAGCCAAGCTGTACCGAGGCCTGCGGTGAAATTTCAAAATTCAGGGTAGCACCATAGTCAACCAGCCCGTTTGAGTCACCAAAGGCCACCACACTCGGGGCAATGGTAAAAAAAGCACCAATGCCAAAACCACTCCAGGACTCGGGAGCCAGAGTGACATCACCTCCTAGCCCCACCGCATAAACACTATAATTTTGCGCCTTGCCTGCATATATACGCCCACCAATAGAGATGATAATGGGTGCCTCGACACTTTCTCCGCGCACAAAAGCACCCACATCCAGCAAGTAACTGTTCTTACCTGTCGAATTATCGGTATAAAGAAAACCCGCACTGGTTTCCAGGTTTCCAAATGACTGCCCCAAACCATTCATATTATAGCGAAAGCGGGCATTGTCATTGCTCAGCTGCGCCGTCATGGAATCGGCAAGTGCAGAGGCACTGACCATTGCTGTCAATAAAAAAGAAAACAATCTTCGCCGCATATTTCCTGAATGCATATTTTCCCGTGCTCCCAAAACAAGATTAGAGAAAGCAGGTCGACCATACCGTTGAATCCTGCTTGTTATAAAGCTTGAAAGGCATAATATTAGCTTTAATTCAGATAAAATCATAGTGAAGTCTTTAAGTCGATACGTTGCTGGGAGGGGTCAGAAACGTGATTCCCTGTCAATGATATTTTCGATTTCCTCGACTATCTCATCCAGCTCATGCTGGGGAACCAAATGCTCATCTGAGAGCATCGCCTGTGTATGGCGATTATACGCGATCAGATCAAGGCGGTCTCTTACCTGTGGGTTGTCCTGAATAAAACGTAGGAAAGGCTGGCAGTCCACTTCCAGAACCTCAACCTGTGACAGTGCCGTTACCGTTGCTGTGCGCTGACCACCGGTCAACACCGACCACTCACCAAAATATTCGGCCTGCCGCAGCAGGGCGATATTAAGCTCTTCACCATTTATGCGCCGGCTCACTCTGGCCGTGCCAACAATAATAAAATACAACGAATCACCGCGGTCATGCTCCCTGACAATCTCGGTATTTTTGGAAAAACTGCTCAAAACCGCATTATCCGCCAGAATTTTTAAATTACTCACCGGTAGATGCCGGAACAGGGAAACTGAGCGCAACGCCGTCTCGATAATGCGTTGCCGATAATGTTGCAAAACGGCATCTTGCAACAGCGGCCGATTATTGATAAGCGTTTCTAAAACCTCACCTGACAGCTCCAGCATCACCGAGGGCCGTATTGCCGTCACAGATGAAATCCGGGGCAATTTGAAAAGTGCGGAAATTTCACCAAAAATCGCCCCCCGGCGCAGGTTTGCCAACACCACTTTATCGTAACCTTCACCTTCGCTAACTTCGACTGCGCCAATCACAAGAATATAAACCCGCGCATCCAGCTGATTCTGCCCGCAAATAAGATCCCCCGCTTTGGCGCTTCGCACCACGCCATGGTCCAGCAGGTAACGTTTTTCATCTGCGTTCAGCAATTCACCAAAGGCCATTTGTGATGCTATCGCATCCCCGGCAATATCCCGTAATGGCTGCTGTGCTGACTCAATCATGCTGTTTTGTTCTGTTTTCACAATAAATCCTTGTCCGAATGGTCGTTGGAAAAGCAAGCGGGATGAATGCACTCCGCTTTCGGCCAATCTAGTCCCGTTCATGTCCAGACGACAGGAAGCTATTCACAGTTTTATCATCTGCTCTCGGCTATATTCCTTGAATAGCGCTTTATAACACTTAAAATTCCCGCTAAGCTTGGCTAAAGCCACAGCCATAATCAGTCCTAGATGTTCATACCCCTGGATCGGAAGCCAGACTGGCGCAAGCCCCCAGTTAGCACTCTGTTATTGATATGCATCAATATCCTGGTCTTCACTTTCCTGCAGGCGCAGGACCCATTGCGAGAAATCGATGCTTTTCGTTATTATTTCTCGTCCGGCCTCGCCGAGTTTGAAATACCTCGCTACGTTCAATATCTGAACAAACACAACACGTCTCAAATCAGTATTAAATCCGTGACTGAGCTGAGCAGCAGTGAGAAGAGAATCCTTTATAAACACCTGATGACCAATGGCCGTTTTTTACGAGCATTAAATAACTCACAAATTATTTCTTCCGGCGATCCTGATTATACTGCCTGGCAAAATCTGCGCCGAGGCTTCGACAGGCGTCTGCAAGGTATATTCAGCTACCGTTATGCTCTGAAGCCTTATTCATCTGATCCACTGACCCTCTTTAGCTCCATATTTCTCCATGCCGATCTCTGGCACTTGTTAGGAAATATGGTTTTTCTATTGCTATTCGGCTTCATCCTGGAACTATCACTGGGCAGCATCATGCTGTTGCTGGTATATCTTGCCTGCGGCATCATTGCCAATCTTGTTACTGTTGCTATCAGTCCCGATAGTGCTCAGTGGGTAAGCGGTGCTTCTGGCGCCATTACTGGCCTGGCCGGCCTCTATGCCATTTTTTTCGGAATGCGAAAAATTCGCTTTTTCTATTCTCTGATCTTCTACTTCGATTATATCCGCGCACCGGCAATTATCATGCTGCCTGCCTGGCTGCTTTATGAATTAGCCTATAGCCTTATCGCCCCTGAGAGCGTTAATACCGTTACCCATATCGGTGGCCTGCTTGGTGGTGTCTTTATCGGCCTCATCATCCGCTACAGTCCGCTAAAAATTCACCATGAAGAAAAGAAAAAAAATTCGCGCATCAATTTTGAAGCCGACTTTCAAACAGCCATAACGGCACTGAAAAATTCTGAGCTGGATAAAGCTTGCGATATATTCAGGCGCTTGCTCGAAGTTGTGCCAGAAGATATGCGTATTATTTTAAACTTATTTCATATCGCCATGGCTCGATCTGATCAGAAGTCGGCCCGGCATTATATCGAGTTAGTGCTGGCGCATTCAGGTAAAACCCCCCAGCTTCTTCGTGACCAGCAATGCAGTTTTCTTGCGTATCTGCAACTGACACAGAAAAAACCGGACCTGCCCGCCGGATTGCTCGCTGAAACCGGCATACGATTCTGTGCCGCAGGCTTTATCGAAAGCAGCGAAAAAATACTTTCCTGGCTAATAAAACAACATCCGAAACAGGAGAAAATCCCCCTGCTGCTGTTTTTACTCGCCACTCGTCACCATAAATCCGGCAAGCCGGAGAAAAGCAGGCAATATAAAGAACTATTAATCCGGCACTTCGCAGACAGCCCTGAAGCGCAAACCATCCGGCAAACCCTGCCCGGTTTTTAAAAAGTAGTTGCATTTTCCTGCGTATATTTCCCACAAAGGACACGGAGCTTAAAACACCATTCCAGATTCACCACAAGGAACGATTATTCAGCCCGGCAAGAGGAAATATTGTTCAGGGTATCCAGATAAGACCGGGTTTGTTCCCGCGATGGGTGGTTAGGATATTTATACATCAGATATTCCAGTATCTTTCGGGCCTTGTCTTCATGGCTGAAATATTCAAACATGATTCTCGCTACTAGCATATAGGCATTGGGAATGCCGTCATAACTGGGATAATCACGATGCAGATCGTTCAACAGGGAAAGTGCCGCTCGTGACTGGCCACTAGCGACCAAAAGACGCGCCATCTCATATCGATGTTTTGCTCCTTTGAGTTTAAAACCAGGAATTAAATTATGACATTCCATATAAACCCGGATCGCCTCACTGGGTTTCCCCAGCAGTAGCAGCCTGACGATATAATCTGCGCTATAAATTTGCAGGTTTTTTTTATTTTTTATCGAACACAGAATCCGGTGCAGTCGCTCACGTAGAATAAAATCATTTGGCTGCTGCTCAATCTCCCCGACCAGCCAACTCACAGCTTCGGCATACTTTCCTTCCTGCAATAAAATATCAAGGCTGCGCTCATTTCCATTTTCATTTATCACCGCTTCAGGAGCTTGAACAAGCACATCAATATCACCCAGCCGCTGATGGAACTGATACAACACATAGCCCATCATAGCGAACATGACCAGAATAAAATACATTGCCACCAACAGCATAGCCGAAAGAAACAAGTGCATAGGAAGACTAACAAACAGCAGCTTCCAGGCAGACAACAGACCGGTGAGGAGAAGACCCAAAAAGATAAATAATATAATATAGGAAACACCAACTGTCTTTATCAGGCCCGCAATAGCCAGCGGATTAATCGCCTTGAAAAAACGCTTGCTACTTACCAGCAACATAATACTAGCGGGAAACAGAAAGCTTGACAGAAACAGGCTCAAACTAAGCGCGCTATCGCTGACATTGTTTTGCACCAATGTATTGAACAGAGCATAACAAAAAATAACAAACAATAACTTGAAAGGCACTTCAAGATCTTCACTAAACATGGACCAGCACAATCTTCCTGGTTTCATTTTTCCATTGGCAACTGAGCTCATAACTACGTGAGCATATTTCGTAAAGACTACAAATATCAGCATCTGTACCAGAAAACCCAGCATATTGCCTGAGACTATAAAGTTAACGATTACCAGCGTCAGTATCAGCAGCAGGGGGGGCAAATGAAAAGGGTAAAGAAAGAAGAGAGATATCCGCTCCCAGAATGGTGCAAAGGAACTAATAGACGGTGCAGATATCATCCTGCCACAAACCGGGCAGGCAGGATTTTTATCTGTAACAACATCTATACATTGCTGACAAAAATCCATATGGCAAACATCGCAATGCCAGTTTGCTTTTATGTTTGAATGGTTCTTGCAACGAGGTGTATTCATAAATAAACGGCTCAGTTTGCACTAACCGTTCGGTTTTCGGCCAAGTCGTGTAACGCCTTGGTTCTTTTCATTACAAGCATAGAAATCGAGACTGCGTGGTTTTTTATTTCAAGATCAGAGTGATTGTCCATACATTGTTCACAAAGTAACAATTTCAACCTTAATCCCGGAAATTGTTGAATTGCAGAGGCATATCAATGCTCGCATCTTTCAACATGGCGATAACAGATTGAAGATCATCGCGTTTTTTACCCGTGACACGTACTTTATCTCCCTGAATTGCTGTCTGCACCTTGAGCTTTTTATCCTTGATCATTTTTACTATTTTCCTGGCCAGTTCGCTGTCCAGACCCTCGCGCAGGCTTACGCTTTGCTTCACCTGTTTACCCAGTTTCTCGATCTCCGCCAATTGCAGACAGGCAATATCGATACCACGCCGATTCAGCTTGGTTTGCAAAATATCGTACATCTGCTGCAACTGAAATTCCGCTTCTGCAGTCATGGTTATCACCTCCTTGCTTTGCTCAAACTTTGCATTACTGCCCTTGAAATCAAACCGTGTACCAACTTCACGTTTAGCCTGATCGACAGCATTAACTACTTCATGCATTTCAAATTCAGAGACAATATCGAAACTCGGCATATTTTTCCTCTTCTAATTATTAAATTTATTGAATTAATTGGAACTTGATTGATTTGCACTTTCACTATTCACCTTACCGGCTCCCAGATAATGATGTGCTCGGGCAACTGATCGGGGTGAATGTATTCTTCGGAAACAACCCGGCCACGTACCGAGATACCCGCCTCATGCACAGAAGACGGGATTCCTGTCACCAGGGGATGCCAGTCCGGCAAGGACTTTCCATCAGCAAGACGCCGGTAAGCACAGCTATGAGGCAACTCTCTGATTTGTTCTGCTGTCTGAGTCTCAATCTTGATACAGGCGGGAACTCGTTGCAGGCGCTTGGGATAATCCCTACAGGAACAACTTTGCAAATCCAGCAAGTGGCAAGCTACGTTGGTGTAATAAATCTCACCGCTGTCTTCATCTTCCAGTTTATTCAGGCAACAACGACCACAACCATCACACAGTTCTTCCCACTCTGTGCTCGTCATTTGTGCAAGTGATTTGTGTTCCCAGAATCTGTCTTTCAGCATTCAGCGTGCAATATTATTTTGCCAGTGTTGCTTGAGTTCATTGATATTAAAACGTTCACCCTCAAGTTCATAATCCACAAATTTAAGCGCCACCCCCTGGCGATCAGTACGCAGAACTTTCATATTAAATGCGACATCCGGGCGGGCAGAATCCAGCATTTGCATGCTGATATGGGCACCAACCGGAAGTTGTGGTTGATCCTGTAATTCCAGATAAATACCATGTGCCGAAATATTACGTGTCAACGCTCGCCGACTGCCAAAGGTACTGTGGCTGATTTTTACCCTCGAAACCGTATTTACCCTGCCTTGTGAGCGTTTTTCGTCCATACCCTTCTCCTTGTTCTGATTTATCCTGCCGGATCTCCATACATATCGGAATTTTAGCGTATAACATTAATCAATCTTTTTATGTAACTGCTTACCCATCATTAAATAAGCACACCCTGCATCGAGAGTTAAAAACATATACCCAGTGTGAGGAATGAGTAGTTACCTTTTTATAATCCTAATTTAACTTGCTGTATATTTTAACCATTGGGATCACCGCTAACCTGGATAAACCACAAGATAAGTACCGTCACAAAATAATTTTCTACAAAATGCGCAGAAAATTATTTCTAAGGTACTAAAGCGCATCCGCATTAATCATGCCTTCCTGACAATCCTCGAATTGCAATATCACACCATTGTCCAGTTTGCGTATACAACTCATTTTAAACACCACATCCATGTTGACCGGTTTCAATGTCACGAATTCTTCGTCACAACACTGCACTTGCGCGAATAGATCATCCTCTGTATCCGGCATATTATCCAGCGTCACACAGCATCCACCTTCAGATATATCGCGGATACATCCATCAAGCGTTCCGAATCGCGAGTGATAGATTCTGACCCTGGCATCAATTAACTTACGCACATGGAGGCGACGTTCAGCCATAGTATTCCCCCTTTTATGTTGCCAGCTGATTCAGAATAAAACAGTTAGCAACAACTAAATCAATACTATTTTTAATTATAGTTCTTAAATTGTAATATAGGTAATATTCAACCTGCCGGAATCATCCCTGATTTCCGGCAATGACCGCCTCAGGAATTCAAGGCATCCCGGACGCGTTCCAGCTTGGCCTTTACTTCATCCGCCAGTTCGGCAATACCCTCTTTTTGCACCAACGTCAGTACTGCGGCAGGGTCCATAAAAGCGACCGTAATGGAACCATTTTCTTCTTCCCGCACCACCACATTGCAGGGCAGGAGCAAACCGATATCCGGCTCGGCGGTCAGTGCCTGGTTAGCCAGCACCGGATTACAGGCTCCCAGGATTTTGTAGGGCCGTTTATCCAGATCCAGCTTTTTTTTCAATACGGCCTTCACGTCGATTTCCGTTAATACGCCAAAGCCTTCTTTCTGCAATTCCTCGACGACCCGGCTAACCACATCGTCAAAACTACCACTGACCTGCGTAGTAAATCCGTACATAAATTTTCTCCTGATAATGATTTAATTCTGGGATATGCATTATAGCCTGTGTTAAAACGGGCACAAGAAAACTATCATGCCGCGCTTTCACTGGCAGGCAAACAAGTTGGCATGAAACATGCTCACCCATGTGTAATAGCCAGCACAAGACTGGAACTATTCATGTTGTAAATAACCATCGAGGAGCAAATAACATGTCACACATCGTAATTATAGGAGCCAGTACCGGCGGTATGCCGGCTGCCTACGATATCCGTGAAACAGTGGGGAAAACTCATAAAATCACGGTTATTTCCCATTCAGAAAACTTTCATTTCGTTCCTTCCAACCCCTGGGTAGCCGTAGGCTGGCGCAGCCGGAAGGATATCAGTTTCCGGATTGAACCCTGTCTGAAAAAGAAAAATATCGATTTCATTCCCGTGGCCGTGGCTGAAATAAAACCCGATGACAAGCAGCTTCTGCTGGCTGACAATCAGCTCATCGATTATGACTACCTTGTGATCGCCACCGGGCCAAAACTGGCCTTCGATGAAGTCGACGGCTTGGGACCACGCGGTCATACCCAGTCGGTCTGTACGCTGGATCATGCTGAGCATGCCTGGGAGAACTGGCAGAATTTTATTCAGGATCCAGGTCCCATCGTAGTCGGTGCAGCACAGGGAGCCTCCTGCTTCGGTCCCGCCTACGAATTCGCTTTCATCATGAATACCGACCTGCGCCGACGCAAGATCCGGAATAAAGTCCCCATGACCTTTGTCACCTCTGAACCCTATATTGGTCATCTGGGTCTGGGAGGCGTGGGCAATTCCAGGGGAATGCTGGAGGCTGAACTACGTGCTCAGGACATCAAATTTATCACCAATGCCAAAATCACGAAGGTTGAAGCTGAAACCATGTATGTCGCAGAACACAATGCGGAGGGCAAGCTTATCAGGGAACATGAACTACCCTTTAAATACTCCATGATGCTACCCGCCTTCAGGGGCGTGGACGCTGTTGCCAATGTGGGTGAAGACCTCGTGAACCCGAGGGGTTTCGTAAAAGTGGATGCTCACCAACGCAATCCGAAATGGCCGAATATTTATGCCGTGGGCGTATGTATCGCCATTCCTCCGGTCGAAGCCACGCCCATCCCCACCGGCACCCCGAAAACCGGTTACATGATAGAGAGTATGGTCTGTGCTACTGCCCACAATATTGCTGACGCGATCAAGGGCAAGGAAGGTCAGCACGAAGCCACCTGGAATGCGATCTGTCTGGCCGATATGGGCGATACAGGCGTGGCATTCGTGGCCATTCCCCAAATTCCGCCGCGCAATGTTGCCTGGATGAAAAAAGGCAAATGGGTACATCTGGCCAAGGTGGCTTTTGAGAAATATTTTATTAAAAAAATGAAAAAAGGCTCCACTGAGAATCTGTACGAAAAGTACATCTTAAAAGCCATGGGAATTGAAAAGCTGCATTAAGCTCCTTTTTTTCCGGATCAGCCCGGAAACCCATGTCAACCAGGTTGACATGGGTTATTTTTTGTCATGACGATATGTCACTTGCAGTCATGACAAAAATGACAAATAATGTCATACTCATGACTGACAATCAGGACAAATAGTATGACAGAGCACCATAAACCTTCCTGTGAACAAATAATCGATATCTTCCCTGATCCTTTTGTCATTATTGATCAGGACTACACTATCATTGCCGCCAATAATGCCTATCGTCGGCACTACCAGATTAATGGTGATGATCTCATCGGTCGCCGCTGTCATGAAGTGTCACACCATTCCACCGAACCCTGCAGCAAACATGGCGAGCAATGCCCGTTGGAAGATGTCTTTGCCAACGGCCAACAAACCCATGTCATGCACATTCATTATGACACCCGGGGTAATGAGGAATACGTCCAGCTACAGGCCGCCCCCATTATGGACGCCGAGGGAAAGGTTTTATTTATGGGCGAATATGTGCAAACCGTGAATATGCAGGAAGGAGAACATAACCTTCTCATTGGTCGCTCTCCCGCCTACCTGCATATGCTGAGCCTGCTGCAACGCGTTGCACCAACCAACTCGACGGTATTACTTCTGGGTGAAAGCGGCTCCGGCAAAGAAAAAGTTGCAGAATATGTACATCACTATTCCAGACGGGGAAAAGCCCCTTTCGTCGTTGTCGATTGCAGCACACTGGGCGAGAATCTGATTGAAAGTGAACTATTTGGGCATGAGAAAGGCGCCTTCACCGGCGCCAGCCAATGTAAAAAAGGCCTGTTTGAAACAGCCAATGGTGGCACGCTGTTTATAGACGAGCTTTGTGAACTGCCCCTGATTCTGCAGACCAAACTGCTCCGAGTACTTGAAACAGGCACTATTCGCCGCCTGGGCGGTAATAAATACATAAAGGTAGATGTGCGCATCATTGCCGCGACTAACAGAAATATTCAACATATGGTCGCCAATAAAGAATTCCGTCGAGATCTCTATTACCGTTTGTCCGCTTTTCCGGTTAACGTACCGTTGTTGCGCGATCGCAAAGATGACATCGTACCGCTGAGCGAATACTTTCTGCGCCAGATCCCGGAAGGCGATAATCACCTGCCCTTACCTGCCGAAGTAATCGAAACCCTGCTCGGCTACCCTTACCCCGGCAATGTTCGTGAACTGCGTAACATCATTGAACGCGCCACTATTTTTGCCGGTGATGATGCCCTGCGCCCTGAACATATCGTTTTTGAAGATGAACTCAACAGCAAAACAGGCAAACAAGGCGTGAACGATCTTGCCCCCCCGCCAGCCCTGATTCGCCGCCGCGGTCGTTTCACTGATGAGGACATTATCACGGTATTGAGTGAAGCGGGTGGCCACCGTGCCAAAGCAGCCCATATGTTGGGTATTAGCGAGCGTACACTTTACCGCCATATTCAGAAACTACGGCAGTCTGAACATATTGGATCAAAATGATTTGTTAAAAATAACAGGCGGGAAAAATCCCCGCCTGTTTTTCAGCCCAGCTTAATCCAGACCCATGCAGTTAGCATAACAGCTTACCGTTGCAGACCAGCCTCCGGATAATCAACGTTCATCTGCTAAGCATGGATCTCCTGCGTATAGCTATTATTCCGGATACATGGTCTGCTCATATAAAACAGCACCGTTTATATCACGAACCGTAATGGTCATAATGCCATTTTCGGTAATATTAACCGCACCGAAATTCATCCATTTTTTCGCTTCGGCATAGGTTTTTGTCGAAAACATGCTTTGCGGGCCATAGAAGAACAGGCTTTCAGTTCCCCATCTTGTGTCAAATCTCCGGGTAGGATAAAGACCGGCACTCAGAGGACCGGTAACAAATTCATGCACCTTGAATTCCGGTGTATCGGAGAAAGGCGTGTAGCGGAAAACCTCGGCAAAATGAACATCGGTAGTGATCCAGATGCTGTTATTAATGCCTTCATCACGCATAAATGCAAACAGTCCTTTAAGCTCTTGTGCAAACCCGGTCTGCTGATCAAAACCTGACCAGCCATCACGACCATTTTTTTCTGGATAACCGGTGGGAATTGATAGCGGCACACTGGACACTATCATTTTCCATGTCGCATCTGATGATTTTAGTTTTTCCTTTAGCCAGGTAAGTTGTTCACGGCCCAACATGGTTTTTTTGAGCGAGACATCATCATCTTCACTGTTGGCATCACGATACTGACGGGTATCCAGAACAAACAATTCAAAATTCTTTCCCCAACGAATTGTTCTATAAAGACGCTTTGGTTCTTCCGGGCTTTCATCAACTGGATTGTAATCAAGAAAAGCCTGCAATCCCATCGGTAACAGGTGTTGACCTGCCGTATAGGGTGCACTTGAACGAGTATCATGCAACGGACCAAAGTCATTAACCACTTCATGATCATCCCAAATAGCATAATATGGCATGCGTTCCAGAAGCTTTTGATAGGATGCATCAGCATGATTATATTTCCAGTGCGCCCAGTAATTATTCATATTTGCTGACTTGTCATAATTACCGACAATCTGGCGGTTTCCGTATTTACCCTGTGCAGTACATGTTCCGTCAGCATAAATCATGTCACCAAGACCGATGAAAAAATCCAGTTTCATTGCATTTAGAGCATTAAAAACAGGGAAGCCTTCTTTGGCATCACGACAAACGTTTTGCCCGGCCAGATCTCCACCCCAGGCAAAAGACAGTGCCCGTGCCTTATCTTTTTTCGGTGCAGTATGGAAACGACCACTTGTTTTCTCAGCATCTTTCCCTGCATGCCGATTACCACTAAACCAAACTGTATACTTATAATCAGAATCAGCATCTAATTTATCAAATTTTATTTTTCCAGTAAAATCATGTGCAGACCTTACCTTGATAACTTTATGCCGCGACTCTCGACTATCCATATCTTGTAAAAAGACGTGCATGTAAGATTCGGAATCAGCTCGCGCCCAGATAACAGCACTATGTTCCTGCACATCACCGGCCATAACGCCGTGAGTAACGGCAACACCTGATTCTATTTTGTGCAGCTCTTTTTTTTCGTATGAATTTTCATCAGCCAGCGATACCGCACCATACAGCAACCCAGAAACAAGCATGCAGACAGGCAGGGCTGTTGTTTTTAATAATACATTTGTTTTCACTTTAATCTCCCATTTTGTTTTGCACATCCTAATCATTTTGTTTGAATGATTTATTACCCTTAAATTACGTCTTTATGACTTCTTAACAATATAAATATGCAAAAAAAAAGGGTGCAGAAGCACCCCCGATAATTTCAGGAACAGTCGTTATTATTGTTTAATCGACAACTTGCCAATCATCCATCCTGTGATTTCTTCTTTCGCTTTTTTCCTTTTTGCGTTTGTTGATTTTTGAAGCCTTGTTCATGACATGGTAAATATAGTTCTGCTCCTGCACACCATGCATGAGATAAGAACCCGGACCACCGGCATAGATAGCAACATCTTCAGCGGAATGTGTTTCTGAGCTGCGCGGTACCAGAGCTTCCTGGTGAAAACCTTCATCCGTAGTGTCAATTGCAGTTAAATCAGCAGCCCGACCAGCCTGAATCGGCACCTTGTAATGTGTATCTCCGCCTGTTTCCAGCATTGCAAAACCACGGCCGTTGGTATAACTCACGGTAGTGTAAGGCATGCCATCAGCGGCCATCGAAAAGCTTCCTTTGGGTTCACCACGACTGTCATTACCTACAACCTTACCCAGAATCGGGTTACCACGAGTGGGATAACCGGCAATGGTGAAGACATGGCTATGATCAGCGGTCACAATAATAAGTGTCTCCCGACCATCTGTTTTTTCCATAGCGGCCTTGACTGCATTCGAGAATTCAATGGTATCCGTCAGTGCACGATAGGCATTGCCAGCATGATGTCCATGATCGATTCGCCCGGCTTCGACCATCAGGAAGTAACCCTTGTCGTTCTTCTGTAGAACATCAATGGCCTTGCTGGTCATTTCGGTCAATGAAGGCTCACCACCGATATCACCTGGACGATCAGCGTTATATTCCATATGCGAACGTTCAAACAGACCCAACAGGTGATCTGTTTTGCTTGCATCGATAGCATCAAACTGTGCCTTGTTCCAGACAAAAGCGGCATTGTTGTACTTGTTAACCCATTCTTCTGTCAGGTTACGCTGATCATCGCGTTCGCCGGTTTTTCCCGCATCTTCCAGATCAGCCATATTCCGCGGCCAGAAGCTGCGACGTCCGCCACCCATAGCCACTTCGAGACCATCGCCATAAGGGAACTCAATCAACTGACGGGCTATATCCTTGCAACCGTTGTCAACTGCTTCCTGAGACAGGTCATGATCATCTTCCCAGTTACGTTCCGGTGTATGTGCATAGGTTGCTGCCGGTGTGGCATGGGTCAGGCGAGCCGTGGTTACAACACCGGTTGACATGCCAGCCATTTCAGCTTCTTCCAGGAAGGTGGTCAGCTCGTTACCCTTGCTGCTGGCACAGTCGCCACGATAGACATTCTGGTTAACTGCAATAACACCCGCCTTGCTTTTTACGCCTGTCATCATTGCCGTCATGGTGCCGGCAGAATCCGGAGTCTGCTGATTGGTATTATAGGTTTTGCTCAGTGCAACATAGGGCAGAACCTCAAAACTCAGTTGATTTTCTTCACCTGTTTCACCGCGCAGCTGTCCTTCCAGAATCCTCGCAGCTGTGACAGTGGTCACACCCATACCATCACCAACAAACAGGATGACATTTTTGGCTCGATGTCTGTTTATACGCATGTGTTGTGCAGCCGCAACTGCATTTTCACCATCCGCATACCACTTTGCCGGTGATTCAGCCACAGGCTCAGCCTGTGCAATTCCCATCAATGCTGCACCCACGGCGGTGGCAATCAGCGTATATGCAAGTTTTGTTTTCTTCATTATATGTATTCCCCTGTTAATTTAAGCGGCATAATTACCGCAGAACAACCATTCGGAACGGTAGAACCGGTCCCCCAACTGGCGCGAAGATACGCAGGAAATATGACAATGCCATGTCGTCCATATGACGAGAATATGAATTTGCACACAAGGAAATTTACGGATAACACGGACAGGATATTGGCACAGGGCTCATGTCATCACGCCGCAATACCTGAGACCAACGTTTTATTTTATGAATGCACCCATTTCCCCTCTCCCTGAAAATTCGAGTTCATCCGAAACAGGCTATAACCACATAATTTAATCGAGAATTATAATTGATTTTTACTTGCACTGTTCGTAATGGTACTTCTCCAGTTCATCCGAGCTGCAGTGCTGCTATGCTATTATTATAGGTATATGATCTCACCAGAGAAATTTCATCGCCATTACCGGCGGCTTATTCTGCTGACCTGGACCCTGCCTGCCATCGTTGGTCTGTCCTTCTTGATGTTCATTGAAATGTTCAGCACTGAGCAAATGCTGACCATACTCACAACACCACTTGAACCCGTCTTTATTATTGCCGGTATCATTTTTGCTTATTGGTATTTCCATCGCTTCGCCCGGCCCTTCACCGCGTGGTTTGAAAATAACTCCACCCGCAATGAAACAGCCGTACTGCAACAAATCAGGCGCTTCCCCCTGCATTTCTGGCTCTTATTCCTCAGCTATATCCTTCTGGCCCCGGCGTCTGTCATCATTAGTGCCCAACGCTATACTGATTTTGTTGCACTTCCTGTTGACTGGTTCCGAATTCATCTGGTCGCTCTCATTGTCTCGATCATCGTCGGCCTGCCTTTTTTCTTCCGTTTTTTTGATCTGTTTGGCCAGGCTTTTGGCTCTATCCATAATCAGCAACCGGTTTTAACTATTAAAACCCGCGTTTTCCTGATTGCATCATTGATTCCACTATTGATGGATACCATGCTGGTCCAGTACTATTGGACCCGCACCGGCTATTTCACCCTGGAAACCTTTGTTATCTGGCTAATGCTGGAATTTCTGGCCATTGCCGGTTCATTATTATTCATCCGCAGTTTCAGCCAAAGCCTCGCGCCTTTACAGTTGTTCATTCAGAATTTCAGTCAACACTCACCGGGCATGCAAGCAAACCCTGTTTCTTGCTCAACCGATGAACTTGGTTTTCTGACATACGACCTCGGTCTTTTATTAGAGGAGCAACATCTGCATCGGGAGATTTTAGCCATCAGCAACCGCCTGTTGCGACAGGCCGGTTTCAGCAGTAATTATGAAGAGCTGCTGGCGAACATCATCCATCTTGGCAATGACATTCTCGATGATGAAGTTATGTATCTGATGCTGTTTGATGAAAGCTGTCAGGAACTTGTAGGCGTTATTGACTCTTTCAATGGATACCGAAAAGATGGCTATTTTCGGCTGAGTCTGAACGAAAATTCATTCGCGGTCACTGTTTTCAAGCAAGCTAAGCCCCTTGCTATCACCGATGTCAAAAATGATCCGCGCGTCAATGCCAGACTGACTAAAAAGTATGGCATATGCTCAGCACTGGCGGTACCGTTAATTATTGGCGACAAGCCTGTCGGAGTACTCCTGAGCGCACGAAAAAAAATCACTCATCATTACAACGAACATGAAATACTGATCCTGCAGGCCTTTGCCCAGGAAACTGCGCTCATCATTCATACCGAAAGCCTGGACAGTAACCGTCTCTCAGCCGAACAACGCTACCGCAAACTGGTAGAACTGGCGCCCGATGCTATTCTGCTTCTTGATGAGAACGGCATAATTGTCGAAATCAATCAGGCAGCAGGAAGTCTGTTTCTGCAGGACTCATCCAGCCTCACCGGTCACAGCCTGAATAACTTTCTTGGTAAAAAACAGAGCACCGGGATTGAACGACTATTACAACTGCAGCCGGGTCAGTCATCACACCTTGAATCCGTTATAAGCACCAGGAATATTATTGTCGACATCCATGCCGGCGCCCTGATACTTGACGAAAACAAGGTGATTCAAATTATCATTCAGGACATCAGCCAGCGTAAACGTCTGGAAAGCGCCATTACCCAGATTGTTGAAGGCATTTCCACCGCTATCGGTGAAAGCTTTTTTCAGGCTATTGCCACGCAACTAACCAATATTCTCGGCGCCAACGGCGTCACTATCGGCACCATCAAAAACGGCAATGCGGATACTGTCTACACCATTGCCTTTTATTTGAACGGCAAAATGCGACGTAATGTTCATTATTGCACTCAAGGTACCCCCTGTGCAGAAGTTATCGGTAACACCCCCAAGACCTACCCGGAAAATGTACAGGCTCTGTTTCCCAATGATAATCCCCTGGTAGAAATGGACATTGAGGCCTATTCCGGTGTGCCCCTGTTCGATTCCCAGGGAAAACCCATGGGCTTAATCGCCACCCTGTTTAAAAATAAAATTGAACATCCTGAGTTTATAGAATCCGTTTTACAGATTTTTGCCGCACGTACGGCAGCGGAAATTGAACGTACCCAGCGTGAGGAACATATCAAGCATCTGGCCTATTATGATACTCTGACGAGATTACCAAACCGCGAACTACTGATGGATCGCCTGCATCAGGGTATCGCCCAGGCTTCACGCAACCAGAGTCAACTGGCGCTCATGTTGCTGGATCTGGATCATTTTAAATCGGTCAATGATACCCTTGGCCATCCTGTTGGTGACCTTCTTCTTAGCCAGGTAGCGCAACGCCTCAAAGATTGCGTCCGCGAAGGCGATACTGTTGCCCGTCTGGGCGGCGATGAATTTGTCATTCTCCTTCCCAGTCTTCCCTCCAGCAGCGAGACCAGTATTGACGTTACGATTGTAGCCGATAAAATCCGTCACACCATATCGGATACCTATTTTCTTGAAGGACATGATCTGTCTATCAGTACCAGTATTGGCATTGCTTTTTATCCGGCAGATGGAGAAAATGCCCGCACGCTATTCAAACATGCCGACATGGCCATGTATCAGGCCAAGGGTGCGGGCCGCGATAACTACCGTTTTTTCTCAAAGGTGATGAATGATGTAGCCATTGAACGCCTTGAAATTGAATCAGAACTTCGTCAGGCTCTGTCAAAAAACCAGTTTCAACTACTGTTTCAACCCAAGGTGGATATTATCCATAACCACATCGTGGGGGCAGAAGCGCTGTTGCGCTGGCAACACCCACAACGTGGCCTGATTCCCCCTGATAAATTTATTCCCATCAGTGAGGACACGGGGCAAATTATGTCCATTGGCAGCTGGGTATTCGAACAGGCCTGTCAGGCGGCAGCTGAACTCTGGTGCAACAAAAAAGGCGACGAAGATATTCAGACCATGTCAGTGAATGTTAGTCCACAGCAGTTCCGGCATCCTAACTTTGTTGCCCAGGTGAAAGATATTTTGGCCAAAACCAGCATTAATCCGAAGTGTATTGAAATTGAAGTAACAGAAAATCTGCTTATTCATGACTATGCTGAGGTTCGCGGTAAACTTGAAGAACTAAAAACCATTGGCCTGCATATTTCTATTGATGATTTTGGCACCGGCTATTCATCCCTGCGCTACCTGCAACAGTTACCCGTTGACATTGTCAAAATCGATCATTCCTTTGTCAGAAATATTGACACCAATCCCGCCAATGCCGCCATCGTTGAAACTATTATTGCCATGGCCACCCGCCTGGGACTCGAAGTTGTCGCGGAAGGCGTGGAAACCCGCAGGCAACTGGCTTATCTGCGCGTACAAGGCTGCACTATTTGCCAGGGATTTTATTTCAGCAAGCCCCTGAGCCTGGCAGAATTCTCCAAACTCCTCACCCAAGGTCTGAAAACCAGGACTCTAATCTAACCTGGATAAACCACAAGACAAGTACCTTCACGAAATAATTTTCGACACAATACGCAGAAAATTATTTCGTGAAGGTACTAATAAGACAAGGGACAAGAAACTTTTATCCTGCCCCCTCGTCCCTCGTTACTCACCTTTCTTTAGCTTTCGCGCCCTTAGTTTTTCCTGGAATTGCAACACTACACCGTAAATCACCGGCATCACTAGCAGACTGAGGATAGTGACGGTTAGCATGCCGCCAACCATGGGCGCGGCAATACGCTGCATGACCGATGATCCCGTACCAGAACTCCAGATGATCGGCAACAACCCGGCAATGATCGCTGTTGCAGTCATGATAATAGGCCGCACACGTTCTGAAGTACCGTTATGGACTGCTGCCATAATTTCATCCACATCAAGGAAGGCCGCCTCACCCTGCTCACGTTTTTTGATCTCATGTCGTTTTTCAATTTCATGATCAATAAATGTCAGCACTAACACTCCAATTTCTGCAGCCACACCCGCCAGTGCGATAAAACCCACTGCAACGGCAACCGATATGTTAAAACCCATCCAGTATATCAGCCAAAAACCGCCGATGAGTCCAAAGGGAATGGATAACATTACCACCAATGGTTCGACCAAATTGCGGAAATTAAAATGCAACAACAGGAAGATCACCAGCAAGGTTACCGGAACTACAATCCGCAGGCGCTTGGCCGCGCGTTCCATATACTCGTATTGCCCGGACCAGACAATATTGTAACCAGCAGGAATCTTCACCTGATCCGCCACGACTTTCTTAGCCTTGACCACGTAACCACCAATATCCGAGGTCTTGATATCCACATAGATCCAGGCATTAAGCCTTGCATTTTCACTCTTGATCGAGGGCGGCCCCCGTCTCAGTTTCAAATCAGCTACCAAAGATAGCGGAATCTGAACACCGGTCGGTGTTGGAATCAACACGCGTTTCAACTCATTCAAATTATCACGATAGGCACGCGGATAACGCAAGTTGACTGGGTAACGTTCCAGTCCTTCTACCGTCTCCGTAATATCCATACCACCAATGGCGCTCTGAATCACATCCTGCACATCACCGACAGTCAGTCCGTAACGCGCCGCCTCCTTCCGCTTAATATCAAAATCCAGATAATAACCACCGGCAGCTTTATCAGCAAAAGCCGAAAGGGTATCTGGCAGGGTTTTTACCGCTTGCTCGATATCACTAGCGACTTTTTCCAATACCTTCAAATTTGGACCACTGACCTTGATGCCAATCGGCGTCTTGATACCTGTAGACAACATATCAATGCGAGTCTTAATAGGCATGGTCCAGGCATTGGAAACGCCAGGAAATTTTATGGCCTGATCCATTTCATGCATCAGCTGTTTTGTAGTTTTATTCGGATCCGGCCATTCACTTCTTGGTTTAAGACTAACGGTAGTCTCAAACATGGACAAGGGTGCCGGATCGGTCGCCGTTTCTGCACGACCTGCTTTACCGAATACAGTCGCCACTTCAGGGAAACTTTTGAGTATTTTATCGGTCTGCTGCAACACTTCCTTGGCCTTGGTGATCGAAATACCAGGGTACATCGTAGGCATGTAAAGTATGTCACCTTCATCCAAAGGTGGCATAAATTCACTGCCCAGTTTCGATACCGGGAAATAACTTACACCCAATAAAATCAGAGCAATGACCAGTGTCACCTTACGCCATTTAATAGCCAATGCCAGTACTGGCCTGTGCAGAAAATGTAATGTCCGGTTTATCGGGTTTTTCGCCTCGGGTAATATCTTGCCGCGAATAAAATACCCCATCAGTACTGGCACCAGGGTAACTGCCAGAATCGCGGCAGCCGCCATCGAATATGACTTGGTAAATGCCAATGGTGCAAACAACCGCCCTTCCTGTGCCTGCAGCGTAAATACCGGCATAAAGGAAACCGTGATAATGAGCAGGGAGAAAAACAATGCCGGACCGACTTCTCGTGAGGCATCACCAATGGCCTGCCATCGTTCCGGCACAGTCAGCGGCGAGCCCTTATCCCGGGCAGCATGTTCCAGATGCTTGTGCGCATTTTCAATCATAACAATGGCACCATCAACCATGGCGCCAATGGCAATGGCAATCCCGCCCAGTGACATGATATTAGCGTTAATACCCTGCGCATGCATGAAAATAAAGGCCATGAGAATACCCAGTGGCAAAGTCAAAATCGCGACTAGTGCTGAGCGGGCATGCAACAGGAATACCATGCAGATGAGACTGACAACAATGGACTCCTCAATCAGCTTATCCCTCAGGTTGTCAACGGCCCGGTTAATCAGTTTACTACGATCATAAACCGGTACGATTTCGACCCCCTCAGGCAAACCTTGCTTGAGTTCGTCCAGTTTCTTGCGCACACCCTCAATGGTTGCCAGTGCGTTTTCACCGAAGCGCATAATCACTACACCACCAGCCACTTCACCTTTACCGTTTAACTCAGACAAACCACGACGCAGTTCCGGCCCTAACTGTATATGAGCTACATCCTGCAGACGAATGGGGGTTCCGTTTTTATCAACACCCACGGGGATGCTTTTCAGATCATCAATTGACTTGATATACCCTAGACCACGCACCATATATTCGGTTTCGGCCATTTCCACCAGGCGACCACCAACATCATTATTGGAACGCTGAATGGCCCGCTTTACTTTAGACAACGGGATGTTGTAGTTAGCCAGCACGTTAGGATCAACTTCCACCTGGTACTGTTTGACATAGCCACCAATAGAAGCAACTTCTGATACACCTTCTACCGTCTGCAGTGGATAGCGCAAATACCAGTCTTGAATGGAACGCAGTTGCGACAGATCATGCTTGCCGGTGCGATCTACCAGCGCATATTCATACACCCAGCCCACGCCAGTCGCATCCGGACCCAGAGTCGGATTAACCCCCGCGGGCAGTCGGCCACTGACATAGTTGAGATATTCCAGCACACGTGAGCGTGCCCAGTACATATCGGTATGATCTTCAAAAATAATATAGACAAAAGAAAAACCAAAGAAAGAATAGCCGCGCACTACCTTGGCCTTCGGCACTGCCAACATGGCAGTAGTCAATGGGTAGGTAACCTGATCTTCCACCACTTGGGGTGCCTGTCCAGGGAACTCGGTGAACACGATCACCTGCACATCAGACAGATCCGGGATCGCATCCAGCGGCGTATTTTTCAGTGCATAAAATCCGGCGGCAAGTACCATAACAGCGGCAATCAGCACCAGGGACTTGTCCTTCAGGGACATATTAATAATTTTTTCAATCATGACTTTCCCCTATTTCGCCTTACTGCTTTTTTCCGCAGCCTTTTCCCTGGACTGGGATTCAAGCACTTCCATCATTTTTGCCGTCGCCTCACTCAACTTGGACTCGGAGTCGATCAGGAACTGGCTGGAAGTCACTACTTCTTCACCCGCTTTTACACCGGAGAGGATCTGGGTCAGGCCTTCAGAACTCACACCCAGAATCACCTTTCGTGGTTCAAATTTTCCTGGTGCACGCACCACGAAAACCTGATTACTAAGACCGGAACGCACAATGGCCTCGGAGGGCACCACAATGGCATTCACCTGACGGCTTGTCTTCAGCGTGACATTGGCAAACATTTCCGGCTTGAGTTTAAGATCCTGGTTATCAAATTCCAGGCGAACCCGGTTAGTACGGGTTTTACTTTCCAGATAGGGATAGATAAAGGTTACCTTGCCGGTGAACACCTTGCCGGGAATAGCTTTAACTGTCATCTCGGCAGTATCGCCCAGCCGGGTCCAGGGCAGCTCATTTTCATAGATGTCTACGTACACCCAGATCTTGCTCAGATCGGCCAGCATATACAGCTCGGTAGCTGACGTTACATACTGTCCATCACGAATGCCGATTTTCATAACAATGCCATCGAAAGGCGAATGAATATGCAGGCTCTTTTTAATCTTATGTGTTTTTTCCAGCTCGTGAATCTGATGTTCGGGCACATCCAGTAACTGCAGACGCTCAAGCGAACTACGCACCAGTTCCTCAGCACCATCACGGATATCCTTAAAGGGGCTGTTTTCAAGGTTCTTGCGATTATTGAGGGCAAGCAGATATTCCTGCTGGCTGGATACTAGTTGTGGCGAATATAGTCCCAGTAGAATGGTGTCCTTTTTGACAAACTCACCGGTCTTGTCAACGAAAAGCTTGTCAATCCAGCCGGCCGTTTTGGGATGCAGGCGAGACAGGCGCTCTTCATCATAAGTTACTCTGCCCACAGCATGAATATCATGAGATAGCGTACTGCGCTTGGCAAGTGCAGTACGCACTCCGATATCCTGTACCATAGCCGGATCAATTTTTACCGTACCAACAGGTTCTTCATCACTACTGCTGCTGTCCTTGGCATAAACTGGAATATAGTCCATACCCATATTATCCTTCGCCGGTACCGGTGACGTAACTTCAGGATTCATGGGATTGCGATAAAATAGTATTTTCCTCTCTTTTGCTTTTTTCTTTTCGGCATAAACTGGAATATAGTCCATGCCCATATTATCTTTGGCCGGTACCGGTGAAGTAACCGCCGGATTCATGGGATTGCGGTAAAACAACACCTTGCGTCCATCTTTGCTGGCAGCCCCCATATTCATGCTAACATCTTTTTTTTGCATACCTGCCAGCCAATAACCACCACCAAGTCCAAGTGCCAGCGTAATAGCGGCAACTATAATTATTTTTTTGTTCATGAATTGTCTCCTGCATAAATTTTGTTGCTGCCGACTGCAGCTTCAAGTGCAGCCAACGCCTGCTGCGCTGAACTAAAGGATAACCAGTATTGTGTTTCGTAGTTATAGAGCGTGACTTGTGAACGCACCAGATTGAGAAAATCCACCTTGTCTACCTGGTAACCTGCAAGCATGGAATCAACGGTTTGCCGGGCCTGTGGAATAATCCCGCCTTTGAACAATACCACCAGCTTGCTGGCGCGCCAGTAATCAGCCTTGGCCCGTGAAATTTCTTCTCTAACCTGCTGCAAGGTATCCTGCAGCCGGTAATTCTGTTGCAGCAGTTCGCTGTTACGCTGATCCATAGCCTTGTCCTGCCTGGTATCAGTATAAATAGGAAGGCTCATGGTGAATCGCAATGAAGCGACATCCGCTCGTTGGATGCCATTATTAGCCCCGCTGCGAAAACCGTAGGCGGCACCCAGATTGAAATCGGGGTAGTAGTCTTTCTTCGCCAAATCCACGCGACTGCGTGCAGCATGAATGCGGCTCTTTTGAGCGATCAACAAGGGGCGATCAGCCTCGGCCAGCTTGTGCAGAATCGCTTCTGGACGCAATGATGGCAATTCAGAATCGGATATATGTGCCAGAGTCAGAACGCGATCCGTCGGCCAATTCAACAAAGCATTCAGCCGTGCGTCCTCATTGATGCGCATACCTTTAAGACGAACTTCCTGTTCCAGTAATTTGGACAATTCCAGTTGCGCCAATAGCACATCCTGTTGCAAGCCCTGCCCCACCTTGTATTTGGTCTGGGCAATTTCAACAAACTGGCGTAACAATACCTGGTTACTGGCAACAATATCCAAGGCCTTGTCCAGATAAAACAGCCGCCACCAAGAACTCTTGACACTACGAATCAACCACAAACGGCTTTCATCGACTTCACTACCCGCCGCCTTTGCTTCATAACCCGCAGCATCTTTCCGCAAGCCAAGTTTGCCGGGAAAAGGAAAAGCTTGAGTAATACCAACTTGCATTTGCGTCATACCTTCCTGACCAACGCTGAAGGTATCTACCGGCAAGTTAAGAGCATTAAAGCTCAATGAGGGATCAGGCAGGGTTCCTACCTGGGAGGGAATCGCCTCCATCGCTTTGGCTCGTGCGCGCATGGCCGCCAGGCTCGGATTATCCGCCACGGCCACATTCACGGCATCAGTCAAACTCAGCGCCGAGGCCAGTGAGCGTGTGGCCTCAATCCGCGCCTGCGGATCATCTGCGTCTGGCGTAACCGCCAGCACCGAGGTACAAAATAGACTGACAATAAAACCAGCCACTATAAATTTATAGGGAAGCATCATAGTTCTCCTGAGGAACTAGCGGGCAAAAATGCCGCAATGATTGTACATTCCAAAACTTCTCAAGCATATTACAGCTATCATGCAGCAGACAGATCGATGATTACGCCAGCCGCACGTCTGCCGCCATAAACGAAGTAACAACAGATTGAAACTAAGGGTATAACCGGGAAATTTAAGAAATACAGACCGGAAAACAGTCAGTGTCAGGAAGCTAACAAGCCCCCGCCCGGATAAGAAATATCAACTTTGGGGAGGTCGGGGATCCAGCGGAGGAAATACACCTTTCAGGATTTGAGAAGATGATAGCTGTACGGAACGCATAGAACGAGCCTGAAAGGCAGGCGATTCCAGCAATACCGAAACGGGTAAATGAGACAGCAAAAGATTCTGGCAATGCGCCTTGCAATCCGTATTTTGATTTTGATCACAACAACTGAAACCTGACTGTTGTGAACTCATATCCATTTTTTGCATTTTCTCACACTTGCTGCCCGTTCCGCTTTTAATGCTAAAACCGGCAACCGATGCCCCCGCATTAACAAACGGCGCAATCACCAGCGCAAACAGCACCAGCAGCATTAAAGCGCTTTGGGATAGTTTGTCAGTACAAAAAAACGTCATAGGTGCGATTATACACAGGTTAAGTAAGGTGTGTTCAATGTGACCGGTGAAATAATAAAAAGTTCAGCCACAAAATCAAATCTTCTGTATTTGAATAATACCATCATCGCCAACATTATCATTGATAACAAAATCCTTGAACGCCTGAGCCACCGGGGACAGGCGTTTGCCCTGGCGCTGCACCACATACCAGTGCCGCAAAATGGGAAATTCCTGCACATCCAGCACCACCAGCCAGCGTGCTTCCAGCTCCAGCGCCAGCGTATGAATGGAAACAATCCCCAACCCCAGCCCCGCTTCCACCGCCTGCTTGATGGCCTCGTTGGAGGTCATCTCCATACCGGTATTCAAATGCACGTCGTGTTCGGCAAAGAATCGCTGCATGGCGATCCGCGTGCCGGAGCCCGACTCCCGCACCACAAAGGTTTCCTTCTGCAAGGTTTCAAGCGCCAGATCTTTGCTCGTGGCCAGGGGGTGATCCGGTGCCGCAATCACCACCAGCGGATTGTCCATAAACACCGTTGCCTCCAGATCCCGATCCTCCGGCGGCTTGCCCATAATCACCAGATCCTTTTCATTCAACTCCAGTTGCCGCAGCAGCGTTTCGCGGTTGGTGACATCCAGGCTAAACGTAGTACCTTCATATTTATGGGAAAATGCGGCCAGCAGGCGGGTGGCAAAATAATTAGCCGTTGAAGCCACCGAGATATCCAGCCGTCCCCGCTGGATACCTTTTATATGTTCCAGCACTTCCTCCAGCTCCTCAAGCTGCCCGGCAATGCTGCGGCAATAATGGTGCATTTCCCGCCCCGCCTCGGTGAGATAAATCTTCCGACCCAGTTTATCAAATAGAGGTAAACCGACATTTTCCTCTAACAGCTTGATTTGCATGGAAACAGCCGGCTGACTAAGGTGCAACTTCTGTGCAGCCTGGGTATAGCTAAGGCAATTGGCAACCGCTTCAAATACGCTTAATTGGCGGAATGTTACATTCATAAGGTTTACCTTATGTTTCTAATCAAAAGATCTGAATTTTAATTATGTATTATTCGCCGTATAGTCGCAAACCATTGGACAGGCTATTTCACAGGCCACAGGAAAGTCATAATCAAAGACTATCCTCTGACGCTTGTCCACACAGGGATTTCGTACCTTAATAATTTTTATTCGAGGAGTTTTAAACATGGCTTTATTAGACCAAACAGGTCGTTATTCTGACCTTAGCTTGAACGAAGATAATTTACTTGCTGACGGCAAACACATTCTGGTTGCTTACACCATGGAACCAGCCGAAGGCCACGGCTACCTGGAAGCGGCTGCTCATTTCGCAGCGGAATCTTCGACTGGCACTAATGTTGAAGTTTCCACTACTGACGACTTCACCAAAGGCGTTGATGCATTAGTTTACTTTATCGACGAAGCCAAAGGCATCATGAAGATTGCCTACCCTAATGAATTATTCGACCGTAACATCATTGATGGTCGCGCCATGATCGTGTCTTTCCTGACTCTAACCATTGGTAACAATCAGGGCATGGGCGACATCAAGAATTCTCAAATGCAGGATTTCTACGTCCCCCCGAAAATGCTGCAACTGTTTGATGGTCCCGCAATGGATATCTCTGATCTGTGGCGCATCCTTGGACGTCCGGTTGAAAACGGCGGCTACATCGCCGGTACTATCATCAAACCTAAACTGGGCCTGCGTCCCAAACCCTTCGCTGAAGCGGCTTACCAGTTCTGGCTGGGCGGCGACTTCATCAAAAACGACGAACCTCAGGGCAACCAGGTTTTCTGTCCCACCAAGAAAGTTTTACCTCTGATCGCAGACGCTCTGGCGCGGGCACAGGATGAAACGGGCGAAGCCAAACTGTTCTCTATGAACATTACCGCCGATGATTACCATGAAATGTGCGCCCGTGCTGATTACGCACTGGAAACCTTCGGTGAAAATGCACCGCATGTCGCCTTCCTGGTCGACGGTTACGTAGGTGGCCCAGGCATGGTCACCACAGCTCGCCGTCAGTATCCTGCGCAATACCTGCATTACCATCGCGCCGGTCACGGTGCCGTAACCTCCCCTTCATCCAAACGTGGTTACACCGCCTACATTCTGGCGAAAATGTCACGTCTGATGGGTGCCTCGGGTATCCATGTCGGAACCATGGGCTACGGCAAGATGGAAGGTTCCCAGGACGACAAAATCATTGCGTACATGATTGAGCGTGATGAATGTCAGGGGCCGTTCTACTATCAGAAATGGTATGGCATGAAACCGACTACGCCTATTATCTCAGGCGGCATGAATGCCCTGCGCCTGCCAGGCTTCTTCGAAAACCTGGGCCACGGTAACGTCATCAACACCGCCGGTGGTGGTGCGTATGGTCACATCGACAGCCCGGCAGCCGGCGCCATATCATTGCGTCAGGCCTATGAATGCTGGACAGAAGGTGCCGACCCCATCGAATACGCCAAAGAGCATAAAGAATTTGCTCGCGCATTCGAATCATTCGAGCATGATGCCGATACCATCTTTCCTGGCTGGAGAGACAAACTGGGCGTTCACAAATAAATCGAACGATCCCCCCACAAAAAAGCCCCTGTTTTCAGGGGCTTTTTTTGTGGCTGTTTAATAAAAATACTATGCAATAAATACTTCCGCTTAATCAGCCATTAACCATACCCAGTTTTTTCATCAAATTGTACAGCGATGGTCGACTTACCCCCAGAGCATTCGCAGCACGAGATATATTGTTCTGGTATACAGACAGTGACTGACGAATCACTCGCCGCTCGGCATCCTCTCTTGCCTGCTTAAGATCAAGAGATAATGTCGCACCTGCTTCTTTTATAAAACCAAGATCCTCCACCGAAACCCATTCGCTATCAGCCAGGACAACGGCACGTTTTATTTTATTTTCAAGTTCACGTACGTTACCCGGCCAGGCGTAATATTCGATGCGTTCCAGCGCACTTTCACTAAAACCACGAATATTGCCACCATGTTGGCGATTAAATTGTTCCAAAAACGACCGCGCAAGAAGTACAAGATCACCCTCCCGTTCTCTCAACGGAGGAATTTCAAGCACGATTTCACTAATCCTGTAATACAGATCCTCGCGGAATTCCTGTTTCTGAATCAGTTGTTCCAGATTCTGATGCGTGGCGCAGACAATCCTTACATCAACCGAAATTGTCTTTCGGGAACCAATCGGTTCAATGATGCGCTCCTGCAGGAAGCGCAACATCTTGGCTTGTAGCGGAACCGGCATATCGCCGATTTCATCGAGAAACAACGTACCGCCATCAGCATATTCAACTTTACCCTGAGTCTTTTTAACAGCCCCCGTAAAAGCCCCTTTCTCATAACCGAACAATTCGCTTTCGAGAAGATTCTCGGGTATGGCTGCACAATTCACAGCGACAAAGGGTTTATCTTTCCTGCGACTCAGGGTATGCAAGGCCTGCGCAAACAGCTCCTTGCCTGTACCACTCTCGCCAAGGATTAGAGTCGTTACATCAGACGGTCCAATCTTCTCCACCATCCGGCAAACCTGCTGCATCTGTGGGCTATCTCCCACAATATTCTCCATCGGCGAGCCATATTTTTGTTTGGCCAGCTTGCGGTTCTCTTCTTCCAGCTCATATAGATTGTAGGCACGGTCAACTATCAATCCCAATACATCGGGATCAATTGGTTTCTGATAAAAATCATAGGCGCCCAGCGACACCGCTTTAAGAGCACTTTCCCGGTCATCATTTCCCGTTACAACGATCACTTTCGTATAAGGCGCCAGATCGAGAATATTGGTAAGTGTCGCAAACCCTTCCGAGGCATTGGTTTGATCCGGTGGCAAACCGAGATCCAGCGTCACCACTGGTGGCCGAATACGCTTCAGTTGTTTAAGCGCCGAAACACGATCACCGGCCAAGACTACATCGTAACCTTCGAAAGACCATTTAAGCTGTTTCTGTACGCCAGGATTATCCTCGACCACAAGCAAGGGTTTAAGTGCATTATTTGACATGAGTGTCGCCTGCTACTCTAAAAATAGCGCGTTGAGTTATTATTGTTAATTATGCAAAGGTATGTGCAAACTAATAGAAGTTCCTTCACCCGGTTTACTTTCGACCTTTATTTCACCGCCCAGCTCATGAATAAATTCCCGGCATTCATACATGCCAATACCCATTCCAGCGTTGCCTTTTGTTGTATCAAACGGTTTAAAAAGGCGCTTGTTTATAAAATCATCATCCATACCATGACCATTATCTACAATCTGAACAACTACAAATGGAATTCTTTTCCTCACCTTGACATGCAAAAAACCATCATCTGGAGTTGCTTGCTGCCCATTATCTACCAGGTGCCCCAATACGTTGCCAAACCGTCTTTTCTCAACCACAGTATGGCAGTCACTGCAATCACACTCAACATCAGGTACCGGCAGGTAATTATTTTTATGCCGAGCAACTTCTAGCACCAGTTCGCAAACATCGACGACGACTTTCTTCTCTCTTTGCAACTGCTTGTTACGCAACTGATCGAGCAATTTTTTAATGTCGACGGAAGCATTATTAATGGTTGCAAACGTATCGTCGAGAAATTCAGGGTTATTTCGGTGTCGTTCCGCATTCCGCACAATAAGCTCAAGTTCTGCTGATATATTCTTCAGATCATGAACCATGTAGGCTGATATCCGATTAAACACTTCGAATTGTCTCGCCTCTGCCAGCACTTCTGATGTTTTCAGGACAGTAAGATAACTAGACACCTGCTTTGCGGCAGTTTTAAGTAAATCTCTGTCTTCCCAGTTTATCTCCCTGGATACCAGAGGATCGGCCAGCACCGCAAAACCTAGTAAAGATTCTAAGCCAAACAGAGGAACAATTAACCAAGGCCGATGGATTTCACTTAACCAGGCAGGCAATACCAAGCCTTGGTATTCTTCAGGATGAGCATCCATATTTGTCAGATTGACAATATATCCTTTTTGTTCGAAAAATTGAACCAGGCTGCCAGCTTCTGTTTCAGTCGCATCAAGCTTATCTGTGTGCCATGCCGTTATATTTCGATAACGATTATTGTTTTCACGCAACCAAAGCAGGCTCGCGCGTGCATCGACAAGCCGAGCGAGCACTCTGGTTGCTGAAATGAAGCCGTTACTGTCATCCTTTTGATTACTTAGTTCACCTGTTAGCTGCAACCATTCCTTGCGGTAATCATATTTATTATTATAGAAATGCTTGCCTAAAAATACTCGTAGATTAGCCCGTAACTGTCCGGAGAAAAGTACAGCAAGCAGCAAAATAATCGCCAGAGAAAAAAATACAATCTGCGCGACGCGTCCCCAGCTACCCCCAAAATCACGCAGATAATAGCCGACACCGGCCATCATCAGCAAATAAAAACCGCCACCAAGAATGGCTGTAGTGGTCAGAACAATGTCGCGCGAAACGAACACGTTCAGCGACCATTCCCTGTTTCTGGCGGCGGACAAAACCAGCAGGGGAACTAAAATGAGACTAATAAACCCGCGTGCTCCCCATAAACCAGGATCCATACCACGAAACAGCAAGGCATTGGCATAGAAATAGAAATCATAGGCGAAAATTCCACCGACACCTATAAACAGATACTTGACCGACCAGCGATGGCGCACCGCTATATTACGAAAAAGCTGTTCGATAATGGTGAGTCCAATGATCGACAGAATCAAATGACCCACAAGCTGAAATGTCATCAGATCGCGATGAAAATGCCATCTGTCCAAATATGGCGATACAAATACCAACAGCAACAGAAAACATCCAAAACCGACGCTAAATGACAATGCCCTACGCTGAAATTTCAGGTAAGCGGGATTCTTACTGGCTGCCGAATCAAGCAACTTGATTAAAAAAACATACCAAGCGAGGTATCGCACAACTTCGAGAGCCTGATAAGCACTAGCCTGTTCCACTGCTCCTATTGCAACCTGGCTCGCCAACGCCGCCCACACTGCGTTAATCAGAGATACACCTGCCAGCAATACACCGCGCCCCCCACCGCGCCAACTGGTTAGCAACAGAACGGTAAACAGAACAAATGCAAGTGACGCACTTAGATAGCTGAATAATCCCAGGTTCATTTTTTAGTATTTATTGTGCAAATAACTCATATCAACATGCTACACAATACCCATTATTTCACAAGCTTGGGGAAGGGCATCCAATAAGCTATTATTTTAGACAAAATTTAGGTCCGGGATTGCAGCTAATACCGGGACGAGCAAGAAACACCACGAAAAATCAGTTTAAAACTGATTTTTCATATCATTTTTTTAAGCTTTTGTCGACCTCTTTCCTTTTTTGTTATTTTTTACTGCCCCAAAGAAATTGCCCTTCCCTGGATTATCAATATTTAAGTTTGGTATTAGCCTAAAAACTATTAGAATGCATAGAATGCACATTTCTAAAAATCAAGATTAAAACCCAGCAGGGCTACTTCTATGAACCAGTCAGACATTGAGATCGAACAATATAAAATAACCGAAGAACCTTTCTACGAAGCACAGGAAGACGAAATAGCTTTATATGAAGCCGCTTATGCGGCTCGCCTGCCGGTGATGATAAAGGGCCCTACCGGTTGTGGTAAATCACGATTTATTGAGTACATGGCCTGGAAACTGGGTAAACCGTTGATTACGGTAGCCTGTAATGAAGACATGACCGCCTCGGATTTGGTCGGACGCTACCTGCTGGATGCCAACGGCACCCGCTGGCTGGATGGCCCGTTAACCATCGCTGCACGTATTGGTGCAATCTGTTATCTGGATGAAATTGTTGAAGCGCGCCAGGACACCACCGTTGTGATTCACCCGCTCACTGACCACCGCCGTACCTTGCCTCTGGATAAAAAAGGCGAACTGGTTGATGCGCACCCGGATTTTCAGCTGGTCATCTCCTATAACCCCGGTTATCAAAGTTTAATGAAGGATTTAAAACAATCTACCAAACAGCGCTTTAGCGCGCTGGATTTTGACTACCCGGACGCAAACGTTGAAATCAGTATTGTTGTCAAGGAAACCGGTATTGACGAAGATACCGCGGATAAACTGGTGAAAATTGCGCATACCGCCCGCAACCTGAAAGGCCACGGCCTCGATGAGGGTATCTCAACCCGGTTGCTGGTTTATGCCGCAAATTTAATCAACAAAGGCATCGAAGCCAAAGCCGCCTGCCGCATGGCGCTGGTGCGTCCAATTACTGATGATGCCGATATACGCGACACCCTGGATCACGCCATTGACAGTATTTTTGCTTGAAGATTAAAATTTCTCACAGCGAAAGTCGCAAAGGTTCGCAGAGGAGAACTGTTTATTATTATTTTTTCCTACGGCAAAAATAATAATAAACCTTTGCGTTCCTTTGCGACCTTCGCGGTAAAAATCGATCATGAATGAAACCGAACTACAATTATACCGTAGCAAGCTCAAATGCAGCTTCGAACAAATCGAAGACTGTTTTGAAGATTACGTCCAGGATGCCTTACGCAACTTAAGCAACGACGGCATCGAGAAATACTTCTCAGGTGCGTCACTGGTTTGCATGATCGGGCGCGGCTGGGAACCGGTGATGATTTATCTGGAAGAAATGCCGGATATGGCACATCGCCTGGGCGAACCCATACTGGAGATCGTTTCCAAATGCGTCTGGGATATGTCGCGCACCCCCAATGGCAAGGCTATTCCACCGTTTATGCAGTGTCTGCCGGAAGCCTCCCGTCGATTAGGCACACTGGAACAGATGCAACATTTTCTCGATATCATTTTCGAGATGATGGAAGCCACCACCACGTCGGTTCATGGCATTCATAAAACGCATTCCAGTCAGGGTTTTCCTGAGCTGTTAAAACAAATCCCCTACCTGTTAAACCAGTTATCACTGGAAGGGTTGAAAAACTGGATCGACTACGGTGTGCGCAATTATAACAAGCACCCGGAGCGGCAGAAAGACTACTTCAGTTTGCAATCGGCTGACAGCAAAGCCATGCTCCAGCGTGAACGTCATGGAACCCTGTTCATGGATAACGAGCGCAAACTCGACATGTATTTGCGCAGCATGTGGCAGGACAACTCTTATTTTATACCTTACTCACGGGGCTTCGATGAACTTCGGAAACCGGTGCCTTATTATGATCACCTGGGTATTCGTATACCCGATGTTTATGATGACGTGAATGGGGTTTCAGGAATCAATCGTTACCGGGTAACCATTGCTCACATTGCCGCACATCGAAAATGGACCACGGCTATTATTGCTGACAATTTCAGCCCTTTTCAACGGCTTGCCATCGAGCATCTAGAAGATTCACGGGTAGAATACTTAATGCTAAGGGAGTATCCAGGGCTGCGCAAATATTTACTGGCCCTGCACCCAACACCCATTGAAGGCGACTGTAATCCAGAAAAAGAATCCTGCATTCGTCACCGCCTGGCGATGTTGTCGCGCGCGATCCTGGATGAAAATCATGGCTATAAAAATGAATTCGTGCTGGATTTTGTTGCCCGATTTTATGCGGCGGTAAAAGCGAATGGCAGCAGCACCAAAGCGATGGCCGACATTGCGGTTTTATTCATTGCCCGCACCCGTCTGCAAAGCGACCAATCACCTAATATCCGCTTTAAAAATACCGAAGTTGACTACCGCGATGATAATCGGCATATGTGGATGTTTATCGAAGAGGGTGACGAAGAAGAAGCCTTTGATGATAACCGCGACGTTGAGCCGGAAAAACTGGAAGTCGACAAATTGCCGCCCCGCCATTATCCCGAGTGGGACTATAATACTAAAACCTTCAAACCCGACTGGGTGAGTTTATACGAATCGATTCATCCATCAGCCAATGCCTCGGATATTGACGAGATCCTGAATAAACACAAGGCCCTGGCAAAACGCCTGAAACAAATTCTGGATATGCTCAAACCGCAACAATATGTGCGTGTACGTTATCAGGAAGAAGGCAGCGAACTGGATCTGGATGTGGCCATTCGCTCTCTGATTGATTACAAATGCGGCGCACAACCTGATCCACGCATTAATATGAGTTACCGGCATGATGGCCGGGATATTGCCGTAATGCTGCTGCTGGATTTATCCGCCTCACTAAATGACATTCCAGATGGCGCAGAACAAAGCATATTACAACTCAGCCAGGAGGCGGTTTCCTTATTGGCCTGGACTATCGAGCAACTGGGCGATAAATACGCCATAGCCGGCTTTCATTCCGATACCCGGCACAATGTTCGTTATTATCATATTAAAGGTTATAGCGAACATTTTGACGATACTGTAAAAGCACGCCTGGCCGCCATGGATGCAGGCTTTTCAACCCGTATGGGCGCCGCTATTCGTCATGCTGCGCATTATCTGGAAGCGCAAAAAGCCGACAAAAAAATATTATTAGTCCTCACCGACGGTGAACCTTCTGATATCGATGTCGATGACGACAAATATTTAATCAGCGACACTAAAAGAGCCGTGGATGAGATATCCTCTAAAGGTATGTTCAGCTATTGCATTAGTCTGGACAAAAAGGCGGATGACTATATTCAGGATATTTTCGGTCCCGGTGGTTACACTGTTATAGATAATATTGAAAAACTGCCGGAAAAACTGCCGCTCTTGTTTACGGCGCTGACATCTTAAAGGCTATTCACCGCAAAGGATGCGAAGCTGCGCAAAGAAAAACCACCATTATCCGGAGCTCTGATTAATTTCGGCATTCATAATGATTCTTCGTTACATCATGAAACCTTTGCGACCTTTGCGGTAAACTTTTTCACATAGAAATGAAATATATGAGCAACAAAATAACTGCATCAATTATTTTTTGCTTCAAAGGAAAACGTTATTCTCCTTCACTCGATCTGGATTTAGATCGGTATATGCAGTCCAGCGGACAAATTCCGAATCTGTATCCATTGATCGCCAGGGCTAGTAATGTTGATCTGTATTCCTACGAATATGAAATAATGCAGGCTGAACCAATCAAGTTCAGCAAGCCGCAGGGGATGGTTGCCGAGCATGTCATCGGAAACACTCTGGATATTAAGGCGTTTGAATCAGCCTGGCTTGAGCACAAGATATTGCAACAGCTACAGGAGATTACGGCAAACAGTATGGCCATTAACAATCTCCAACAACATCCAGAACTAATGGAGGCTCTATTACAGGCCTATCATCTTGGGAAAAATCAGAATTAAATGGAGTAAATAATGCCTTCCACGGAATCAAAAAAATACGGCCTTTTCGAGCCCCTCACGATAGGCGATCTGAACCTTAAAAACCGAATCGTCATGGCACCGCTAACCCGCAACCGGGCGGATGAAGCTAATGTGCCCACGGATTTAAATGTCCTCTATTATCGCCAGCGAGCCAGCGCCGGCTTGATTATTACCGAAGGCAGTCAGATTTCAGCTCAGGCCTTAGGCTATCCAGCCACACCGGGGATTCACAACGATGAACAGGTACGCGGCTGGCAACGAGTAACCGATGCAGTACATACTGAAGGGGGGCTGATTTTTATCCAGCTCTGGCATGTAGGGCGCATCTCTCACCCCTCGATGCTACCCGACCATGCCCTGCCAGTGGCGCCCTCAGCCATTAAACCGAATGGTGAGGCCGTCACTTATGAGGGCATGCAGCCATTTGTCACTCCGCGGGCATTGGAACGCGAAGACATTCCAGCGTTAATAGCGGACTACGTTGCTGCTGCGAAACAGGCTAAACGGGCAGGTTTCGATGGCATAGAAATTCATGCCGCCAATGGCTATTTGCTGGATCAGTTTTTGCGCGATGGCAGCAACAACCGCAACGATGCTTATGGGGGGTGCGTTGAAAACCGTATGCGACTGCTGGATGAAGTAGTTTCGGCGATAAGCGAAGTATGGCCCCGCCATCGTATTGGCGTCAGAATTTCCCCGGAAAACCAGTTTAACGATATAAGAGATTCACAGCCGCAAACCACATTCAATGCCATTGTTGATATGTTAAGCAAACACCCGCTGGCCTACCTGCATGTGCTGGAAGGCGACATGCTTAAGCATCAACGTAATGTCGATTATATAGAACTTAAACGCCGCTTTGACGGCCTCTATATGGCCAACAATAACTATGACCAGGCCCGCGCGGAACAAGCATGTCAGCAGGCTGATGCCGATATGGTTTCCTTTGGCCGACTGTTTATCTCCAATCCGGATTTGCCCGCCCGTTTTGCCCAGGGAGCTGCGCTTAACGAAGCCGATCCTGCAACATTTTACGGTGGCGATGCTAAAGGTTATACTGACTATCCAATGCTATAACCGGGGTAAAAATCGGAAGCATATGATTTGTGCTGCCGATTCGCTTCTATTTCTATCCGCGGCGTCGGCCACCTTTGTCCCCATTCATCAGGGCCCCGATAGTCAGACCCTGAATCAGAATTGAAAATACCACTACCGCATAGGTAATGGCCAGGATCACATCCCGTTCCACGCCCAGCGGCAGTGACAAGGCCAGAGCCACCGAAATACCGCCACGCAAACCGGACCAGGTCAGGATCTCCAGCACATGCGGACTAAAAGTACGGAAAGGACGTAACAGAGTTACCGGTATACCGACGCTGACATAACGCGCCACCAGCACGATAGGAATAATCACCAGCGCCGCCAGCAGGTATTCACCCCTGAAATGCAACACCAGAATTTCCATACCGATGAGAACAAACAGCACCGCATTCAAAACCCCGTCCACCAGTTCCCAGAACATATCCAGGTGCGCACGCGTCTTCTCTGACATAGCCAGACTGCGGCCATGATTGCCAATAATCAAACCAGCAACAACCATCGCCAGTGGTCCGGAAATATGTAAGGCATTAGCCAAAGCATAGCCCCCCATTACCAGCGCCAGCGTCAACAATACTTCGACCTGATAATTATCAACCTGGCGCAGCATGCTGAAAACCAGATAACCTGACAATAAACCAAACAGCAGCCCGCCCCCCGCCTCCTGTAATAACAACAAACTGATCGATTGCACATCAGCGTCACTTCTGCCTGTCGCTATGCCCAGCAAAACCAGAAAGATCACCACGCCAACGCCATCATTGAGTAAGGACTCACCCGCAATTTTGGTTTTTAAACTTTGACTAACACCTGTTTCTTTCAGTATGCCCATGACCGCAACCGGATCAGTGGGAGAAATCAGAGCGCCGAACACCAGGCAATAAATAAAAGAAACATTCAGCCCTAGGCCATTGAGTACTACCCAGCTCATGCCACCAACAAGAAAAGTGGAAATCAGAATACCCACAGTGGCCAGAAACAGAATTAACCATTTCTGTTTGAGCAGATCATTCAAGCTCACATGCAAAGCACCGGCAAATAACAAGAAGCTGAGCATGCCCTGCATCAAGGCTTCCTGAAAATCTATACTATGCAGCAGTTTTTCCACCTGCTCACCCAGGTGGGTAAGCCCCAAAAAGTCTGCTGCCAGCAAGCCCAGGGAAATACTCAGAGCAATGAGCATGATGCCAATAGTGGTGGGGATTTTCAGATAACGATAATTGAGATAGCTGAACAGAGCAGCCAGAGAAATCAAAACAGCAGTGGTATTCAGAAAATCCATATTTAATCTCTAGGCAATGCCTTCCCTACTGCTTATGATGACGTCTTACCTTACAATTTTTTAGTAACATCCATAATAAACGCGATTCAAGCCAAACCATATTACTTGCCCAACGCTCTCTGCATAAATGCATGTTTCAGCGGTATAATACGATCGACCATACTCAAACCTGTATTGCGTAGCCAGTGGATACTCTCTGAACGACTGCTAAACAGCAATTTGAACGCATCCATGCTGCACAGCATGGCGCGGTTATCCGCTCGCCGCCAGCGTTCATAACGACGCAGCACGCTATAGCTGCCTGGATCACGACATTTGCCCTGCGCCTCCAGCAGCACTTCGGCCAGTGATGCGGCATCCGCCATACCCAGGTTCACGCCCTGACCCGCCAATGGGTGCATCATATGAGCAGCATCGCCCACCAATGCCAGGCGCGACTGGACATAATGCAGCGTTTCAAAATAACGCAGAGGGAACACGGCGCGCGGCCCGACCTTTTCAATCTTGCCGAGACGCTGTTCAAAATTTGCCGCCAGTTCTTCAGCAAAGGCTGTCTCATCCAGTGCCAGCAACGCTTTTGCATGTTCATGGCCGGTAGACCAGACGATGGAACTATAGCCCTCGGTCAAAGGCAAAAAGGCCAGCGGCCCATCAGGCAGAAATCGCTGCCAGGCCGTCTGCTGATGATAGCGTTCGGTCTTCACCCAGGCCACCAGTGCGCTTTGATCATAATCCCACCCATGAACATCAATCCCGGCCTGCTGGCGGACCTGGGATCGGCCACCATCGGCGGCAACCACCAGCCTGGCCTGTATCCGGCTCTCATCGGCAAGCGTTATATAGGCATGGTCTTTGCCAATATCCAGTTTTTTCATTTCAAGCGGGCAAAGCAAACGGACATTATCAATCAGGGCCAAACGCTGATGCAGCGCCTTGATGATTACCCGGTTCTCGATGATATGACCCAGATCCGGTTCACCCAGCTCGGCGCTATCAAAATGCACCTGGCCATCGCCGCTGGCGTCCCAGACGTGCATTTCGCGGTAAGGACTAAGGCGTTGAGCTTCTATATAAGACCAGATCTGCAAGTCCTGCAACAGGCGTTGCGAAGCATGGGTAATCGCGCTGACGCGGATATCATAACCATCAGCCTCCGCCCATTGCTGTTGCGGGCAACGCGCATCCAGCAAGATAATGCGCAAACCCGATGGTGCCAATGCACAGGCCAGGGTCGCGCCCACCATACCCGCCCCGACAATCACCACGTCAACGTTATTTTCTGCTTTCGCCATATTTGTATTCACAGGGGTAAGCCTCGACTCAGACGCGACTGTTTGCCAATATAGCCCATCGCCTGACGGGCCAGATATTTCTTCAATGGTGGCAGGATGTCCAGCGCCAGCAGTCCAATATTACGGGCCAGTGCCAACGGTAGAAAATCATTGGAAAAAATTCTGACCAGAGCATCGGTGGAACCTGCAATCTGCCACTGATCACGCCGCCGCCAGTGCGCATAATCCTGCAGGATCTCCCGTGTACCAAAATCAAGCCCCTTTCTTTGCGCATCAACGATAACCTGCGCCAAGACCGCCACATCACGCAGTCCCAGATTAAAACCCTGACCAGAAACCGGATGCAGGGAATGCGCGGCATTGCCGATAATAACCAGGCGTTGATGCACCAAGTCACGCGCCTGCAAAAAAGTCAGCGGATAACTATGCCTGGCATCCGCCTTAACGAAACCTCCTGCACGACGACCAAATTGTGCCTGCAGTTGTTCCAGAAACGCCGCTTCATCCAGAACTGTGATTGCTTTAGCCTGTTCCGACTTCAACGTCCAGACAAGGGCATAACGATGCTCTCCCTCACCAGGATCACACATCGGCAATAGCGCCATCGGGCCGCTATCGGTAAATCGTTCATAAGCGATATGCTGGTGTGGCCGATCACAGGCAAGATTGGCAATTACGGCTGTTTGACCATAATTAAGCTTAAAAGTTTTGATCCCGGCCAGTTCGCGTAGGTGTGATTCAGCACCATCGGCAGCAACTAGCAATTTTGCGCTAAAACACTCGGTCTTCCCATTCCTGCTAATATTAGCGGTCACCCAATCCGGCCCCGAGTCGATAGTCTCAAGCCGGGCCGGACAAATCATATCGATGTTGTCATGCCGGTTCATGCTGGCAGTCAATACCTCGCCGAGCACTCTTGTTTCTACCACATACCCCAGCGCAGCCACACCCTGTTCATGACAATCTATATGCATCGAACCTGGATGCCCACGATCCGAAACATGGATACGTTCGATCGGTGTTACTCCCAATGCCTGTATCTCTGACCACAAATCCAGACTATCGAAAATCACCTTGGAGCTATCAGACAGCGCCACGCTACGCGCATCAAAACTGGCTTGTTGTGCGGAGAAAACAAAGGGTGTGTTTTCCACCACCGCGATACGCAGATTGGCACCGCTTGCCTGACTCAGAGCACAGGCCAGGCTGGCCCCCACCATGCCTCCACCGACAATCAGAACATCATAATTCACAGGCACCGCCAATTCTGTCATTTTGTTCGCCTGGACCTTGGCGTAACGGGTTTCTTTTTCACCTTTACTCGTTGTGAGCTTTTAGTCCCAGCCATCAGTGCCTCGATCTCGTCAACGGTTTTGACTACATCGGCCGAAAGAATCTCATGGCCCTCACGGGTAACTAGCACATCATCCTCAATACGAATACCGATGTTCCACCATTTTTTTGCCACACCTTTGCTGGCAGCAGGAATATAAAGACCAGGTTCTATGGTCAGCGTCATGCCTGGCTCCAGCACGCGCCACTGGCTATCAACTTTATAATCACCCACATCATGAACATCCATACCCAACCAATGGCCGGTGCGATGCATATAAAAACGACGATAGGCCTGTTTCTTAAGTAGTGTTTTCAGACTGCCTTTCAACAACCCCAGCTCAACCAACCCTTCGGTTAACACCCTGACCGCCGCTTCATGGGGATCATTCCAGTGATTGCCCGGCTGCACCTGTTCAATCGCCGCATATTGCGCCGCCAGGACCAACTCATACAGAGCCTTCTGGGCCCGACTAAAGCGACCGTTAACGGGAAAGGTGCGGGAAATATCTGCGGCATAACAGTCGATTTCAGCACCCGCATCAATCAGTACCAGATCGCCATTCTTCATCTTTGCGCTATTTTCCACGTAATGCAGAATACAGCCGTTGGCACCACTGCCTACAATGCTGGCATAGGCCGGAGAACGTGCGCCGTGATACATAAAGGTATGCAGCAGTTCCGCTTCCAGCTGGTATTCCATCATTCCCGGTTTGCAGTGCTGCATGGCTCGGCGATGCGCTTCGGCTGAAATTTTTGCCGCCTTGCGCATCACCCGGATTTCAAAGCTGCTTTTATACAGACGCATATCGTGCACGAGATGATCCAGCGAAACAAATTCGCCCGGCGTATGAATACCCGCGCGGCTCTGCTTGCGCAGGCGATTAACCCAGCCAATCAGGCGCTGATCAAACCCTGGGTGCGCGCCCATGGTATAGAATACGCGCGCCTTATTTTCCAGCAGACCCGGCAGAATGTCATCAATGTCGTCAATGGGGAAACAGTCATCGGCATGGTACAGCGAGACCGCCCCCTCCTGACCGGCACGCAGACCATTCCAGGTTTCCATTTTGGGATCATTCTCGCGGCAGAACAGAATGTACTCGCCATGTTCGCGTCCCGGAATCAACACCGCGACGGCTTCCGGTTCCGGAAAGCCCGTCAGATAGAAAAAATCACTGTCGGGACGGTAGGGATGCTCCACATCCCGGTTACGGATATAGACCGGCGCAGTCGGCAAAATCGCCACCGAATGTTCATCCATCATGCCCATCAGGCGGCGGCGACGTCGTTTGAATTCCTGAGCGCTCATTAAACTATTATACTCACTCTATTCAGAAGTGCTAAATACATTAACGGTATCCAGAAACCATGGTTATAAAACACAATGTTCATGAAAACCTCACTCTCGGTAACAAGCCTCAGGCTTGCGTTTTTGAGTTTACCGTCTCTTTCAAATTTCGGATTTCCTGATAGAACAGCAGCACCCCCATGCGCACGTATTCACTCAATTCCGACCAGCTTTGTTCATCCTCGACATCATCCGTGTCAAAATCATCGGCATGAGTAAACTCCAGCAGATCCCGGACAAACTCCGGTAATTCACCCGGTAATTTGGCCGTATCAACCACGCCTCCCAGAGAAATCCCCATGAGAAATCCCTGACACCAGTGGGCGAATGCCTGGATTCGTTCAGCCAGAGTGGAGTCATCATCCGGTAATAGCAACTGAAAGACAAAATCAGGGCTTTGCATCTGCTCCAGCACACGATCATAAGCAGATTGCAGGATATCCACGGCCTCCTGCGCCAACAGATCACCCGACTCTACTCCGGACGCACAGTGTGCCAACCAGTGACTCTGTGCATTTTCATCCTGCACTGCCAACAGCCCGCATAACACACCATGACATTCGGCACCGTCCATATCTGCATGCAGGCGCATCAGCGCATCAGTTATTTGCTCATAATTCATTTCTGTTCCTATCAGTATTTACAGTTTTGTCTATTGTACCGTTGACCCTGCCAGTCTGCCGCTCTATATTGATCATATATCATGGTAAATAAGCAAAAAATGGGTAGTACATCGATGGATGATTCAGATCTGAAAAAGTTGGAAACACGCGTTGATGACCTCATCAAAGCTGTAGATAGATTGCGTTCAGAAAACAAAACCCTGCGTGAAAGCCAAACTCACCTGTTGACTGAACGTAATCAGTTACTGGAAAAAACTGAAACCGCCCGTGCCCGGGTTGAATCAATGATTAATCGTCTAAAGGCAATGGAAAATGAACACGAATAGCGCACCCAAGGCAGTTACTGTCCACATCATGGATAAGGAATATCTGGTTTCCTGTAGCGATGGAGAGCAGCATGATCTAATGCGATCCGTTGATTATCTCGACAAAAAAATGCGCGAAGTTCGAGAAAAAGGAAAAATTATTGGCCCCGACCGTATTGCCGTGATTGCTGCACTCAATATCTCTCATGAGCTACTGACACAAGATGGCAATAAAGAGATAATCGATGATAGCGTCAGCCAGCGCCTGAAGGATCTTCAGGCCAAAATTGAAGATACGCTGTTTGAAAGCCAACAACTGGAATTTTAACACCCATTTTGACGCTTTGGGTGGCTACTGCAATATTCGTTTGCTGATTGGGGTATTCTTGAGCCGTAAATAAAACCCTTGGGGGCAATTTCCTGGTATTGTGTGCATGTCCGCTTGACGGAAAGCCTGATGTATCAGATGCGCTCCCACTTGAACTTCTGGTTCGAGACGAAAATCGCGACGGTATAGGTGGTAGTCACCCTCCTTTAAATTCCTATGGAAATCTATTCGGACGCCCGTTCCAGACTAAGAAAGCAGATGCGAATGCGGCGGCGCAGTCTTTCAGCGGCTGAACGCCAAATTAAAGCAATAAAACTCGCCCGCCTCATCAGCACTTCACGTATTTTCAAGAAAAGCCGAAATATCGCTTTTTATCTGACAAATGACGGCGAAATTGATCTCTTGCCTCTCATCAAATTGGCCTGGAAACAAAAAAAACGCTGTTACCTGCCGGTACTTGGCCTTGGTCATAGCCGTAGCCTCTGGTTTTTGCCCTATACACCGGCCACAAAGCTATATCGAAACAGCTTTGGTATCAACGAACCCGGACATAAACATCATACCCGCCAGTTCAAGGTACAGTCTCTTGATCTTGTATTGATGCCCCTGGTTGCGTTTGATGAACAGGGCAATCGTCTGGGGATGGGTGGCGGATTCTATGATCGCACTCTCGCCTTCCTGCATCACCGTCGCCAATGGCGCAAACCTCACCTTATCGGTACCGCCTTCAGCTTTCAAAAGGTAAAAAAACTGGATACCTATGTCTGGGATATACCTCTGGAAGGTATTGCCACCGACGAAGAGTTTCGAATTTTCCCCTGACACCAACTAATTTCATTCTTAATCTAAAAAAAGATACAGCAAATGATACCTATAAGGTCGAAAATGCAAAAAATATTTTATATTTCGATAAAATGCACCATTCCAGCAAGTTCTTTATAAACGATCGGCTCAAATATGGAATATTTATCATGAATAGTGAAAAATATTCCGCCACAATAATTCTGCACATCCCTCATAACATAGTAAATATAGTCCCCAGAACAAGCTGCGAGTAACTCAATCAGCCATGATTGAATTTCCAGAATGCCAGAAAATACAGCAGCACAAATACTTCTCGCTACAAAACCACCCTTCACTATGTTTTTTTAAGCCGCGGCAATAACAATTTTCATTCATCACAAACAAAAACGTATAAAAAAAACATAACACTCGCACTTTGATCATCAATATTCATACATAACAATGAGTAACGACTTTAATTTAATAAACATTACTAGCATTTTACTATAACTTAGCTATACTCCCCATAATCTCAAGTGTATAACCCGGAGGGCTGTGTATGGCCATTAAGAAAAAAGGCAAAAAGAAGGTAGCGAAGAAAAAAGTCGCTAAGAAAAAGGTAGTCAGGAAAAAGATAGCGAAAAAGAAAGTCGCTAAGAAAAAGGTAGTCAGGAAAAAGATAGCGAAAAAGAAAGTCGCCAAGAAAAAGGTCGCTAAGAAAAAAGCGAAAAAGAAAGTCGCTAAGAAAAAGGTCGCTAAGAAAAAAGCGAAAAAGAAAGTCGCTAAGAAAAAAGTCGCTAAGAAAAAAGCGAAAAAGAAAGTCGCTAAGAAAAAGGTCGCTAAGAAAAAAGCGAAAAAGAAAGTCGCTAAGAAAAAAGTCGCTAAGAAAAAAGCGAAAAAGAAGGCTGTCAGACGCACATAGTCGACATCCACAAGCAAAAAAGGGTCTGTATAACAGACCCTTTTTTTTATTCTCGACATTTATACGTCATTATTTAGCTTAGAAACAAAGCATAAGCGGGATTATCACTTTCATCCCAATAACGATAATTCAATTCCTGCAAAAATTTCAGCAACTGTTCATTTTCCTCTGGCGGCACCTGCATCCCCACCAAAACCCGACCATAGGCTGCACCATGATTACGATAATGGAACAGGCTTATATTCCAATGCTGGCCCATTTTGTTCAAAAAACGTAACAACGCGCCTGGACGCTCGGGGAATTCAAACCGATAGAGGCATTCATGCTCAACCCCACCAACCCGCCCACCAACCATATAACGAACATGCATTTTCGCCATTTCATTGTCCGTCATATCCAGGCAGGGATAACCTTTTGACTCCAGTCGCTCAAGCAGACTGATTTTATCTTTCTCGCCACCCGGCATCTGCAACCCAACAAAAACATGCGCTTTTTCAGGATCTGAATAGCGATAATTAAACTCGGTAACACCTTTAAGACCAATAACTTCACAGAAACGACGAAAACTTCCCGGCTCTTCTGTTATGGTCGCAGCAAACAGGGCTTCTCGCCGTTCACCCAGTTCAGCGCGCTCGGCAACATGGCGCAAGCGATCAAAATTCATGTTAGCGCCACTATCAATCGCAACCAGTGCTTTGTTGCGTATATTTTCACGCTCAACATACTTTTTCATACCCGCTACCGCCAGCGCACCAGCAGGCTCGGTAATCGAGCGAGTATCATCAAAAATATCCTTGATCGCTGCGCAAATCTCATCGGTGCTCACCAGAATAACTTCATCGACATACTTTTGCGCCAGACGGAAGGGTTCTTCGCCCACCTGGCGCACCGCTACACCATCGGCAAAAATTCCCACCTGCTCCAGAATAACTCTCTTTCCCTGACGCAAGGCTTCATACATGCATGGAGCATCATCCGGCTCGACACCAATCACCCTTGTTTCCGGTGAGCGGTTTTTAACCCAACTGGCTATTCCGGAAATTAGACCACCGCCCCCTACCGGCACAAAAATTACATCAATAACCGGTTTTTGCTCCAGCAACTCTTTGGCAATCGTGCCCTGTCCAGCGATAACCAGGGGATCATCATAGGGATGAACAAAAGTCAGACCACGCTCTGCTGCAATAATTTTGGCCTGTTCATAAGCATCATCATAAGTATTGCCATGCAAAATCACCTCTGCCCCCATCTCACGCACCGAACTTACCTTGATGTCCGGCGTTGTCTTGGGCATAACTATGAGCGCCTGCAAACCGAGTTTTCGTGCCGATAGAGCAACACCCTGGGCATGATTACCGGCAGAAGCGGCAATCACACCACAGGCACGTTCATCCGGGTCAAGACTGACAATTTTGTTATATGCGCCCCGTAATTTGAAAGAAAAAACCGGCTGTTGATCTTCTCGCTTCAAAAAAACCCGGTTTCCCAGACGCTTGCTCAGTTGCAGGGCTACGTCCAGAGAGGTCTTCTTCGCAACCTCATAAACCGGCGCCGCGAGGATCATGGCAGGATAATCGTAATTCATTAAAATTTTTACTCCGGAAATCACTCTCCAGCCGCACAAAGCTGGATACCTGAGGCTAGACGCTAATATAATGGTAATGTAACTAGTCAACGCGATGTCCGATATGATCTAATCGCTCAGAACTATTAGACGTAGGTTGGTGCTGAGCAACGCGAAGCCCAACAGGCGTGGCTTTATAACCACTGGATTGTTGGGCTTCGCGTTGCTCAGCACCAACCTACGAGTTGCTCATTTCTCTATGGGCAGCGACTAGAGCCGCATCGCCCAGGAAACTGAATAGTTACGGTTTATTTAGAATAAGCAACAATAGCACGCACACGCACCGTTTTAGAAAAGAATTTTTTACGCAGGAGAAAAAATATGACCCAGGATGAACTCAAGCAGGAAGTGGCCAAAGCCGCTATTGAATATGTAAAAGCGGGAACCATTATCGGCGTTGGCACAGGTTCAACCGCCAACTTTTTTATCGATGAGCTGGCTAAAATTAAAGGCAAAATCGATGGTGCAGTAGCCAGCTCGGTTGCTACAGCCGATCGTCTCAAAGGCCACGGCATCCCCGTCTATGATTTAAATGATGTCAATGGCCTGTCTGTCTACGTCGACGGCGCTGATGAATCAAATAAATATCTACATCTGATCAAGGGCGGCGGCGGTGCGCTAACCCGCGAAAAAATTGTTGCCGCCGCCAGCGAAAAATTTGTCTGTATCGCCGACGGCTCAAAATTGGTGGATGTACTGGGCGCTTTTCCCCTGCCCATCGAAGTCATCCCCATGGCGCGCAGTATGGTGGCACGTGAACTGGTCAAGCTTGGCGGTCAACCAGTATTACGTGAAGGCTTCACCACCGATAACGGCAATGTCATCCTGGATATTCATAATATGGAAATCATGGAACCAACGAAACTGGAGCAAAGCCTGAATAACATTCCCGGTATTGTTACCAATGGCCTGTTTGCCCTGCGCCCAGCCGATGTTTTGTTACTGGGAACGGAAGACGGCGTAAAAACGCTTACCTGAAAAATATAGCTTGCAGTGCGCGGGGAAAATATATTGCTATCGGGAAAGGCTAAATAACTGTTCCGAATTCCTGTCCAGTAAAACCGTTCGCCCTGAGCTTGTCGAAGGGTGAACAGCATTAAATATTGCTATTTCAGGCCTTGCATTCATGGTTCGACAAGCTCACCACGAACGTGATCTGTATAGTGGACAGGAATTCGGAACAGTTATTTAGACGATAAAAGAATCTCAAACCGACGAAGCGAAAAAAAATCCCGTCCCTGGGCAAATTTGGTACCCCTATGTAAGGGGAACTTCCTCCATTTTCAGCTCTTGAGTGTGAGTGTTAGTTAAGACGTTACTCTCACCTGATTTATTCCAGGATAAATGAACAAATTTTTTTATGGCAAAACCGGAAGACCTATGCAGGCCATTCGAGCGAATAAACAGAATATATTTCAAAAAAGAGGGGGCAGGGATAGTGAAACCACGCGAGACAAAAAAAATCCCTTCCCTGGGCAAATGCAGTGCCCCTGTCAAGGGGTACTTTCTCCGGTTTTCAGCTCTTGAGTGTGAGTGTTAATTAAGACGTTACTGCCTGTAAATTTATTCCCAAAAAATAAAATATTGTTAAGTTGTTGTTATCTTTGGTTAAAATATAATAATAAAAGGATATGGAATAAACTGCCATCCTGAGACGTCTTATATAAAGGTTACGCCCGTATGTTTAGCTGGTACTCTCAAACATAGTATGGAATAAATGAAGTAATATTATGAATCCATTAAATCTGTTCACCCGGGACCACAAACTCCGGCAACGTCTCGAAGCCATGCGCCCACGCCTCTACCGACTGGCCTATTCGTGGACCATGAATCCGGCTCTGGCTGATGACCTTACCCAGGACACCCTCACCAAAGGCCTGAAAAAGGTTGGCCAGCTTAAAAACCCGGATGCCCTGGAAGGCTGGCTATTTGGCATTCTCAGAAATTGTTGGCGTGATCACTACCGCAGCCATCGTGATATGGATGAACTGGATCATGAACAATTGACCGATGAGTTCACACCGGAACATCATCATGAGCAACAACATATTGTGACCAAGGTCCGAAGCGCCGTCGCACAACTGGCCGAGGGGCAACGCGAAGTTCTGACTCTGGTGGACCTGGAAGGTTTTAGTTATGCCGAAGTTGCGCAAAGCCTGGATATTCCCATTGGCACGGTAATGTCACGCCTTTGCCGGGCCAGGAAGGCGCTGGCTGAAAGGCTGCTGTCCCTGGATACCCAGGAACAGACAAAAAAGGAACCGCTAAAAAAAGCTTCTCACATCAGGAGAGTTATATGAAATCCCCGTATTCCGATGAATTTCTGAATGCCTACATCGATAGCGAGCTCGCAGCCGATGAACGCAGTCAGCTGCTGGATGACATGCGCCAGGACTCGGAACTGGCGACCCGTCTGTGCAAGCTGCAAAAAGTAAAAGATATGGTGCAACTGGCCTATTACTCTGCGGAAGATACAAAACCCGATCAAAATGGCAAACAACGCCTGCAGTGCTATGCCCTGCGCGGCCTCGCCGCATCCCTGTCTTTGGGAATCGGACTGGTCATCGGCAATTATACCGCCGCCATGGGTAACGCCCACGCGCCCACGCTAATGGAAATGGCGCAAACCACCCATTTCAATGCCCAGGCGATACCGAAGGAAAAAGAATGGAAACTGATGGTACATGTGAATTCTGATGATCCGGCACGCTTTCGTACTGTTCTGGATGAAACCGAGTATCTTCTGAAAACCTCGGCCCATTCAAGCCGCAAGGTGCAGATTGAGATACTGGTCAATGGCCAGGGCGTCAGAATGCTGGAAGATAAGGACACCCCCTATGCCAAAAAAATACTGGCAATGGAATCCAGCTACAAAAACATCCAGTTTCTTGCCTGCCAGATTGCATTAAACCGGCATAAGGACAAAGACGGCTTCGACCTCGACCTATTGCCCGGCATCGAAGTTGTTCCCTCAGCATTGAAACAGGTTATGACCCGGCAGCGTGAAGGCTGGACTTATCTGCAAATCTAAAAATGCAGATTGATGGGTTTCGCTTTCGCTCTAAATAACTGTTCCGAATTCCTGTCCACTATACAGATCACGTTCGTGGTGAGCTTGTCGAACCATGAATGCAAGGCCTGAAATAGCAATATTTAATGCTGTTCACCCTTCGACAAGCTCAGGGCGAACGGTTTTACTGGACAGGAATTCGGAACAGTTATTTAGCCATCCTACTCTTCTATCACAGACTGTAGGATGGCTAGAGCGAAGCACGAAGTCCAGTAGGTAAACCCAGCATAACTAAAGCAACACCCTTTCTATCCCACCCGACTGAACCGAATCAATAAATTTCTCCTGCCAGTCGACTCCCAGCAGTTTATTTGCCATCTCAAGTACAATGTACGTTGCCTCAAGTCCGGTATCATCTTCATAACGCGATAAACCCTGCATGCAGGCGGGGCAGACGGTCAACATTTTCACTTCTTTATTGTTCGTCCGTTTTTTTCCGGTAAGTTGCTCGATGCCCTTTTCCAGCTCTTCCTGTTTGCGGAAACGCACCTGGGCGGCAATATCCGGACGAGCAACAGCAAAGGTTCCGGCTTCCGCACAGCAACGCTCTGACAGTATCACCTCGCCATCCATCAGTTCATTGGCCACTTTTAGCGGATTATATTGCTTCATGGGCGTATGACAGGGATCGTGGTAAAGATATTTCATCCCCGATTCAGCTTCCAGCTTGACGCCCTTTTCCATCAGGTACTCGTGTATATCCAGCAACCGACAACCGGGGAAAATTCGCTCGAACTGGTATTGCAGCAACTGATCCATGCAGGTGCCGCAGGACACCACAACCGTCTTGATGTCCATGTAGTTCAGGGTATTGGCCAGACGATGAAACAGAACCTGATTATCAACGGAAATCTGTTTGCCTTTTTCGGCATCCCCACCTGCTGTCTGTGGATAGCCACAACACAAATAGCCTGGCGGCAATACTGTCTGCGCCCCCATGTCATACAGCATGGCCAGGGTTGCCAGCCCAACCTGACTGTACAGGCGTTCTGAACCACAGCCTGGAAAATAAAATACCGCCTCAGCGTTGTCGCTCGATTTCTCCGGATCACGCAAAATAGGCACAACCTTGTTATCTTCTACACCTAACAAAGCGCGCATGGTGCGTGACGGAATATTCGCCGGCATGGGCTTGCTGATAAACTGCACCACCTGTTCCCGAACTTTCGGTTTTCCGGTGGTTGCGGCAGGCCGCTTCTTCCGAAACAGTTTCAGGTTACGTCCAAGACGATAAACCATGCGTTGCCCAGCATAGCCCCACTCAATCATCAACTTACGCATAAGCCGAATGGTAGCCGGATCCGAGACGTTCAGAAATAACATGGACACCCAGGTGCCGGGATTAAAACGCTTACGACCGTGAGAGCGTAAAATATTGCGCATGGTGATCGAAACATCGCCGAAATCGATGTTGACCGGGCAAGGGCTGAGACATTTATGGCAAATCGTACAGTGGTCGGCCAGATCATTCATTTCCTTGAAATGGCGTAAAGAAATACCCCGCCGGGTTTGTTCCTCGTACAGAAAGGCTTCGATGATAAGACCGGTGGCCAGAATTTTGTTGCGTGGTGAATAAAGCAGATTGGCGCGAGGCACATGGGTGCTGCATACGGGTTTGCACTTGCCACAACGCAGACAGTCCTTAACCATCTGGTTCAGACCGCCCAGGGCACTGGCTTCCAGAATCAACGCTTCCTGTTCGACCAGACGCAATGACGGGGTATAGGCATCGTCCAGGCCGGAATCCGGCAACAATTTACCTGGGTTGAAAAACTGTTGCGGATCGATCTTATTCTTGTAACGGGCAAAGGCTTCCACCGTTTCCTGATCCAGAAAGCGCATCTTGGTGATACCAATACCATGTTCACCCGAAATCACACCACCCAGTTCTTCTGCCAGCTTCATGATGCGTTCGACGATTTTGTCGGCTTCCCGCATCATGGCATAGTCATTGGAGTTCACTGGAATATTGGTATGCACGTTACCATCACCTGCGTGCATATGCGTCGCCACAAACAGACGGCTGGAGCGTACCTCGGCATGAATCGTATCCAGCCGCTGACGCAGGGCATTCATGTCCTGACCGGCAAAAATATCCTTTAATGGACCTTCAACACTTTTACGGAAGGATATGCGCAGAGTGCGACGTTGCAATAAACTGAAAAAGGTATCATCACTCTCCGGCGCTGTTGATAACTCCTCCCGCCATAATTCTGGCTGCGCCAAAGCCGGACTATCCAACGACGTCATAATCACTTGCCAGCGTGAGCGGACATTCTCCAGCAAGGATTTTGCCGCTTCCCGCTTGGCATTGAAAATTTCCCGCCGTTCATCGCTGTCTTCTTCGATCAGTGATTCACCCGCCATCAGTACGTATTGCTCAGGCATGTCCGATGAAAAATAGTCCAGCAGCTTGTCGATAATCAGCAGCTTGTTGCGGGTAGACAACTCAATATTGAGGCGCTCGATGCCATTGTTGTAATCCGTCAAACGGGCCAGCGGAATCACCACGTCTTCGTTGATCTTGAAAGCATTGGTATGCGCGGCAATGGCGGCCGTGCGCGCACGGTCCAACCAGAAATGTTTACGCGCCTCGGCGCTGACGGCGATAAATCCTTCTGCACCACGCACGGCTGACAGTCGCACGACTTCCGATGCGGCCTGTGCTACCTGGTCTTCATCCTCGCCGACCACATCGATCAGTAACACCATCTTGGGCAAATCAGGTCGTGGCGCTTTAGGTGTATAGTTTACTGCGCGTACATAACGCTCATCCAGATGCTCCATGCCCGCCAGTTGCACATCTTCCAGACTATCAAGATAATCCTTGCTCTCGACAATAGCCGGCACCGCACGTCCCAGATCGCAGGAATAAAATTCAAGACAGAGGGTGCGAATATGGCGTGGCATGCGATGCAGTATGAACACGGCAGACGTAATAATACCGTCGCAACCTTCTTTCTGGATGCCCGGCAGACCGCCCAGAAACTTGTTGGTCACATCCTTGCCCAGGCCCTGCTTGCGCAGGTCACGGCCAGGAATTTTCAGAATTTCGGCTTCACCATCAACCGTTAATCCATTGGCCTGATAATACTTAATCCGAAATAAAACCTGCTCCTGCAGGTGAATCTTGCCCAGGTTATGCTCCAGCCGTTCGACTTCCAGCCAACGCCCGTCCGGCATCACCATCCGCCAGGAAAGCAGGTTATCCAGGGTCGTACCCCAAAGTACGGCTTTCTTGCCTCCGGCATTCATGGCTATGTTGCCACCAATACAGCAGGCATCCTGCGAAGTCGGATCCACGGCAAACATATGCCCGTTCAATTCTGCTCGCTCCGATACCCGTCGAGTCACCACGCCGGCTTCGGCACGAATCACAGCCACCGTTCGGGTTTCTCCCCCCGCCAGAGACAACTGGCGTTGCTCTACTGCGGACAACGCTTCCAGTTTCTCGGTATTAATCACGGCAGAGTTGGGCGTGAGCGGCACCGCACCACCGGTATAACCAGTTCCTCCG
>UOFZ01000010.1_pt1 | contig 67111 bp, 60 predicted proteins | sample 1989551 | NCBI WGS metagenome assembly UOFZ01 (sample SAMEA4712198, study PRJEB27164) | hydrothermal vent metagenome | biome: marine basaltic hydrothermal vent biome; feature: marine hydrothermal vent; material: mineral | place: Pacific Ocean | collected 2011-06-14/2011-07-23 | depth 1691 m
GGCCCTGGCCAATATGGTGGCGGCAGCAAAAAGTTTGCGCACCTGAGAAGCAGCCACATCGGTCAAAGGCTGAAACAAACACCTCACTGCAAAAGCGGTGGGGTATTACGTTCTAGACATTATGTATTGACCTGTTGTGATGGGTTTCACTTTGTTCTACCCATCCTACCGCTATTTTCGCTACACATAACGTGGAAGCACAAATCAGGAGATTTAATCCGTTGCACTTCAGCATGAACTGATTTATGGAAGCTGTATTCAGACGTGTATAATAATGTTTTCTAAAAACGCCCTGGCGTCGGATATATAAAATGCTCACGATTGGCCGCGATTATGAACTTGATGTGGTAAAAACCGTCGATTTCGGTTTTTATCTCGATGCTGAGAATCTCGGCCAAATATTATTGCCGAAAAAATTTGCCCCGCCCGGTCTGGCGGTCGGCGATTATATTGTGGCGTTTCTTTATCGTGATTCGGAGGATCGACTGGTAGCCACCACCCAGATGCCAAAGGCCTGCGTGGGTGAATTTGCCTATTTACCCGCGGTTGCCAATACCGACTTTGGTACCTTTCTCGACTGGGGACTGGACAAAGATGTTCTGGCGCCGTTTTATGAACAGCACCGGCCTATGGAAGTGGGACATTCTTATCTGGTGTATTTATATCTCGATAAAAACGATGGCCGGATTGTGGCCTCATCCAAAATCGATAAATTTCTTGCTGATGACAAACCTCATGACTTTAAACCCCGTCAGCCCGTCAGCCTGATCATCGCCAACAGCACTGAACTGGGTTACAAGGCAATCATTAACCACAGTCACTGGGGCGTGTTGTATAAAGATGAAGTGTTTCAGCGTTTGAGTTTCGGCCAGACGATAGACGGCTTTATCAAAAGTATCCGGCCTGACGGAAAAATTGATTTAAGCCTTCAAAGTGGCAAAGACAGCCGCGATAAATATGCCTCGACTATCTTAAACCACCTGAAAAAACACGATGGCTTTGCGCCTGTACATGACAAGTCCGATCCTCAATTGATTGCCAAACTCTTTGGCATGAGCAAAGGCGCGTTTAAAAAGACTATTGGCGGTCTGTATAAACAACGGATCATCACCATTGAAAAAGATGGAATCCGGTTAACGGCGAAAAGTGATCAGCCAGCGATGCAGGAAAGCAACACTAACAGCAATATATGGGATAAACGTAAATAAAATTCCCGATGCTGTAACTATTCAGCTCACTGGAGCAGGGTTTCTCTAAGCACTGTCCAGCTTACGTCATTCGAGGGCATGGTAGGTTGGCGCTGAGCCATGCTCTTTATGGCGAAGCCCAACAATACGCTCTGACAATGGTGCTGAATAGTTACGTTTGTATGACCGCTAGATTCCGGCTAAAGACATGCCGGAATAACGAGCATCCGGGAATTGAGCAGTGGCAAGGGATTAACGCTTTGTAGCCGCTAATCACTACCCTTCAAACCCTGCCACAGAGACTGATTAAATCGCTCGGTATCAAGATGATCTTCCTCAGCAAAATTCTGCCCCGCCATGACCTTTGACCAATACCCGGCACTGCGTCGGGATTTATCATAACGCAGGGTTTCCGGGGTCGAGGCGAGACTGTTTTTAGCCGTACGCGGTGGCAAGGGCAATTGGCTGGTGCGCAAAACATTGGGCACGATGGCGGTATAATGCAGAGGCTGCGGCTGCATGGTGAAGACGGCAACCATCGGCAAGGCATTGCCATCGGTCAGTCCCATGGGAGAAATACCCAGCACATCTTCGATAGTGCGCAACAGATTGACCGTGGTGTAGCGAGTACTGATCACGGCATTGCGTTTTACGTAAGGTCCAATTATATAGGCGAGACTGCGGTGCGCATCAACGTGGTCGGCACCATCCTGGGCATCGTCTTCCACCACCACGATCAGGGTGTTGTTACGATAGGGACTGCGGGCAATCTTTTCCACCAGCATGCCCAGGGCATAGTCATTGTCGGCCATCTGGGTGGCTACCGTATTCACGCCATCGGCGGCATCGCTGAAATCACCGAAGTGATCATGCGGCAGGCGCACCAGTTCCAGCGCGGGCAGCCTGTCTTCTTTTACGTATTGATCGAATTCCCGCTGCCACTCCTTTAAGCGCCAGAAATCGGCGTACTTCATATCGAAACCGCGAAAGTAAGGATCGCTAATGGGTCGCAGGGCAGACTTGTTGGGGTAAGCCTGGATCATTTTATCCTTGAACGGCTGCCTGGAAGGCGGCACATAGGCCGGATCAGACACGGGAAGCGCATAGCGATCTTCATCCTGATAAAAACCGTAGTTGCGAATGGATATACCTTCTCGCAGGGCGGCATCCCACAGATAACCCGCACCGCTTTCCCCGCCCGGACCGTCCGGGGCGGCGACGTCGGCGACGCCCGGCATCAGGTCCGGATCGGCTGGCGCCCGCGGATCTTCTGCACGCCGTGCAAGGGGATCGGCCAGACCCAGGTTGATATTGCGGTTCTGACCTTCGTTGTCATAGCTCAGACCCCGGCCTGCATAGTTGATGGCGATATTCTTCTCGGTATATTCGCTGGAACGCGCCGCCGTGCTCCAGATCCAGCCATCGTTGCTGGCCGCCCCGCTCACCAGGAAATTGTCCAGGGTCACAAACTGCCGCGCCAATGCATGGTGGTTGGGGCTAAGCGGCTCGGGAAACAGCACCAGATTTTCATCGCCATTACCGGGACGCAGATCGCCCAGCACCTGATCATAGCTGCGGTTTTCTTTCACCACGTAGATGACGTGCTTGATCCGCGAGCGGATAAAAGCCATGACCCGTTCGGCCTTGGCCTTATCCCCAAAATCGGCCCAGTTATTGTTGTAAGCCACCTGCCGGGTCAGTGTTACCAGATCGGCCTTATCCGGTACGGGCAAGGTCAGGAAGCCAGCCTTGGTCAACTGCCAGATATACTGGTTTTTCGCCCGGCAACGGACTGTGACCTCCGGTGCGGTCGATAAGCTGTTGCGACAGTTAGCGGTATTTGGTCCGGCCATGCTTTTGCCGTTGACCACATAAAGTGTCTTGCCGTCCCGGCTCACGCTCACCGAGTTGGGATACCAGCCGGTGGGAATCAAACCGCGAACCCCCGCAGGTCCATCCTTATCGTCCAGTTGAATCACAGCGACCGAATTGCTGCCGCCATTGGTCACATAAAGCGTTTTCTCATCAGGCGACAAAACCAGACTGTTGGGATTGCTGCCCTTCAACTGACTGGCGTTAGCATAGGTCGCCGCTGGCGCGGTGGTATTGAGGGTGGCGATAACCAGATCCCGCTGGGCATCGATAACTGATATCGTATCGCTGTTGGCATTGGCCACATAAAGCCGCGTCTGCCTGCGATTCAGAATCATGCGGGTCGGCTGGCCGCCCACCTTGATTCTCTTTTTCACCCGCAGGCCGTCATTACCGATACGCAGCACCACCACTTCCCGATCCCGCATGCTGCTGACATAGGCCTTATGTTTGCCCCGGTAGATCACCCAGAAAGGAAACTCGCCGCCGGCTACTCCCGCGCGAGCCGGGTTGATCTTGCCGGGGCGCAGATCCAGCTCATGCAGCACCCGGCCCTTGCGCAGCTCGATTTCGGATACGCTGTCGTTTTCAAAATTGGCTACCAGCAGGCGCGTTCCATCCGCACTGACGGCGAGTCCCGCCGCCATAGGTCGAATATTGACGCCCAGTCCTTTGCGGTGGCCAAGGGCGATAGCTGGTTTAAGTTCGGCCCATTGGCCCTGTTTCATGGCATAGCGATGGATATTGTCATCCAACCCACCGGCAACATAAAACGCCAGCCCATCCGGCCGCCAGACAATGCCGGAAAACGTATTCGCGACTTTCAGCACCTGCTGCTTGAGCGGATAACGCCCCGTAACATCGTAGACAAATATGTATTCAGCCGAGGTCGCAGGATCAAACTTGCCGTTTGCATTTCTGTTTCGGTTATAGCCGCTGGTCAGTACCAGCAGGGTATGACCATCCGGACTCAGGGCAGTGGAAACCGCCTGTCCAACCTGAAACTCAGGCAGGCTGGGGAGGTCTGGATTCATTCGCTTGAACTGCGCTCCAGACGCTGCCGCAGGGGTGATTCTTACGCCGGTGGGCAACTGAGTGCCGTGAGTCTGGATAGCCGATGCCGCGCTCGCGCAAGCACCGCTGAACGCTGACAAAGCGATGCTGATGAGAATAAAACGAAAAGAGACCAGGCATCGGTGAATCATAGCTACTCCAGAGGTGGCTAAATCGTAAATTAATCGGTTCCGGTAAAAACCTTAGCGGGTAGCCAGAAACTTAAGCGAAATCAGTTTCATCTGGTTATTCACCTGCTCGACTTTCTCACCGAAGAAGTTGAAGAAACCCATGCTGTACAAAGCCACGGCAATGCCCAGACCCGTGGCAAACAACGCCGTACCAATGGCTCGACTCACAGCGGTAGGATCAGAGGTACCGCTGGATGCCAGACTGTGAAAAGCATCGATGATACCCATAATAGTCCCCAGCAAACCCATCAATGGCGAGAGGGTTACAATGGTATCAAGCAGCCACAGGCGCTTGCTCAGAACAGGTTGTTTTTCTACATAGACCGACTGCACAAAAAACTCGGTAGCCGCATGCGACATGGGCGGCGCATCCACGATCTCGCACATGATCTGTCCCTGCGGACCGCGGCTGTCGGCAAAGCGGTCCCGTAATTCCTTGTGTAAATTAGTGTCGTGAAGATGGCTGTTGATGAAGGCGGTGAGCTCTCGGCCTTCTTTCATGGTGTAACTGAAAAATATCATGCGTTCAGCAATGACGTAGGTTGCGACAAGAGCCATACCCATCATCAAATACATAATCACATCATGGATCAAATCGTAGGACATTACTTACTTACCTCTATAATAAACTACCTCGCCGCAGCGAACGGGGTATTAAGTTGTAGCGTGCTGATGGGCATCGATTCGCTCTACCCAGCCTACTATTTTTCACCGCAAACAGCGGGAAATTATAGCCAAACAGATTAACAGCAAAGTCGGCGGGGCCTTTCAGGCCCCGCCTGGCGTGCTTAGAACGATGTACCAACAGTCAGATAATACGAACGGGGCGTACCGGTGAAATACGTCGGATTGCCTGCAGTCGTACCTGTATACATGGACGACAGGTAGCTCTTGTCGAGCAGGTTGTCGATGTTGAACTGAACCTTGAAGTTCTTCATGCCGTGGAAACGCTTGGCCTTATAGCCAGCCCGCAGCCCGAAGACTTCATAGCCGGGAGCGCTTTCCGTATTGTCCACGGTAGAATTCCGCTCACCCACATATTTGCCATTGAGACCGGCAAAATAACCACCTGCGTGGTAACTGGCATCGGCGAAAAGCATGGTCTGGGGTGAATCCGGAACCGTCTTGCCACCCGTTTTTACTACCGTGGTAGCGGATGCCCGATAGTCCTGGTCGAACTTGGAATCATTCAGGGTTACCGAGGTATACAGGTTGAAGTGATTCGTAGGACGCCAGGTAGACGCCAGCTCCAGACCCTTGCTGGTAATACTACCCACATTGGAGTAGATATCCGCATTCAGCAGGTAGCGATTGGTCGAGTCCTTGATCTGCAGGATTCGGTTATCGTACTTGACCTGGTATAAAGCCAACGATGCATCAAACCTCTCTCGGCTGGTGCGGATACCAATATCGATATTGGTAGAAGTTTCAGGCTTCAGATCCGGGTTATAGGTACCGACGGTCAACACGCTGGTGGATGGCGCACTGAAGTTCTCGGCATAGTTACCGAACACCTGGTTTGCGGAACTCAGCTGATACGTAGCACCAAGCTGAGGCAGGAAGGACTTGGAGTACTTCGCATCCCGGTTGTTGCTGTTGTTCAGGTTATCCACATAACTCCGGGTAACCGAAATAGCCTTGGCACCCAGCTTCAAGTTCATCCGGTCATTCATCATCTTGATGCTGTCCTGGACGTAGAAGATAGTGGTGTCGGTGACAAAGTTACGATCGAAATCGGTTTGTACCACATTGTTGCGATCCGGTGCGCCGCTGACGGCGGAATTCAATGTTGTATACCAGTTGCGATCATTTTTATATTTGTAGCGTTCCACCCACAGACCGGCTGTCAGTTGATGCTGGCCCAGATCATAGCTCAGCTTGCTGGTCATACCGTAACGATCGGTATAGTAACGTGACTCGCGGAACATCAGCTCTACCGCACCGGTGATCGGGTTGTGGCCGGGATTATAAGTGCCAAAACCGTCCTGCTTCTGATAATAAGGCACCAGAGATAAACGCATCTTGTCAGACAGTTTGAAATCACCCTGTGAACTCAGCAGCTTGTCGGTACGACCATTGGTCCAGCCGGTGTAGTTACGTTGATCCAGCAGGGGATTACCCGTCCAGGTGGTGTTCAAATCATAACTGCGACCATTTTGATTGTAATCTGCCAGCGTCATGTCCAGAAAATCATGGTCGAAACGTTTGTTATAGGTGAAAGACACTCCCACCTTGTTTTCGCCAAATATTTTTTGTACTTTGGTCTCAAAATGATCGCGAGTGTTCTTGCCTGCGCCGCGCCATTTTTCTGTGTCGGTACGTGAACCACTGACAAAGCTTTTAACACCGCTGGAAGACTTGCCGGTATCCAGACGCAGGAACTCACGACTGGAATTGAAACTGCCGACCGATACCTGGGCCTGGATGCCATGCTGGTTGCGGGGATCAACTGTCTTGTAGTTAATGGAACCACCCAGAGCATTAGCAGACGGTGTAGCCAAATCGCCTGAACCCTGCGCAACAGTGGCCGACTGCAGGTTCTCACTGTCCATGAAACGACCGGCCGGGTTACCGCCAGCGGCAGCATTGCTGCTCATGGGTACGCCATCCACCGTTACGCCAATCTGGCCGGAATCAAAACCACGTATCTCGACATCGGTGCCATACTCATAAATACCGTAGGCATCCGCAGTCGTTACATTGACACCCGGTACACGCTTCAACACCATTATCGGGTTTTCACCAGGCTGCTGCTCCTGAAATTGTTTACGTTCCACCGCGTTACTGGCCCGTACCTGGCCTTCGCCCATGATGGATACGGCTCCGGTGTCCACCGTGGCGCCATCGGTGCTGTCGGCATAGGCAGCAGGTACAACTGCCAGGGCCGTCACCACTGCCAGGTACATCGGCATCGGATTAAATTTAGTTCGCATTGTTTTCTCCTTCATTATTTAGAAATCGTCTTCGGTTAGTGAATAGACCAGCTTTGTTTTGAACTGCTTTTGCATATCCCCCCGCCATGCATCCTCGGGCATGGACGGAAATACCGCTGCGCGAACCGCCTGCAGAGCGGCCTTGTCCAAAATTTTACTGCCCGAGCTTGCTGCTATTTCCACATGTATCAAGCGCCCCTCACGATTGATGATGTAGGCAACCTCAACGGTCCCGCTCATATCCAGATTGCGGGCCAGGGCAGGATAAACTTTGTGCCGCTCGATCTGCTGCCGCACTTTCTGTATGTAAGCTCCCTCATGGCTCGGATTACTCACCGGCATCGGCGGCGTCGGTTTCGCAACTGGCAGGGCCGTGGGTGTCGGCGGCACCGATTGCGGAATAGGCTCAGGCGCCTGAACCGGCTCGGGTTTCGGTGGTGGTGGCTTCGGCTTCGGCTTCGGCTTCGGCTTTGGTTTTGGCTTCGGCTTCGACTTCGGCTTTGGTTTTGGCTTAGGCGGCGGAGGTGGTTCCACTGGCGTCACCGGAACAGGCTCCTGCACCGGCGGCGCGGGCTGCGCCAGCGAAATACGAATAAGCGTAGGCGCCGGATGGGATGGCGGCGAATTCAGAGCCAGCAGCTGCTGAGACATAAACGCCAGACCGATAACCGCTACGGATACGCCGCGCGCAATCCACTCCCGTTGATTAAACAACACGTTACTGTAGTGCATGAAAATAAACTGGCTGCTGGTTATTTTTTCTTGGCGACGATGGAAACGGCGGTAATCCCCGCAACCTTCACTACGTCCATCACGTCTACCAGGTTTTGCAGCTCACTGCCCCGGTCGCCATCGATCACCAGATCAGCATCCTTGTGTTCACGCCTCATGTTTTCCAGACCCTGGGCCAGCGTGCTGAGGTCGTAATCCTTGCCGTCCAGTTGCAGGCTTCCGTCTTTACCAATAGTGATTACCGCATGATGAACCTTGTCCAGACGTTCTGCCTGATCCGATCCTGGAAGCTCGGTTTTGATTCCTCTGGCGGGGATCACGTTCATGCTGATCAAGACAAAGAAGACCAGCAAAAACATCATCACATCAATCATGGGGATGATTTCAATACGGGCCTTGCGGCGCGGTTCATCTTGCCAAATAAACATCGAATTACTCCTAACAAAATTCGTCTCGGCGGATATCAGGACTGCCAGGAAGAAAGCCCATAACTGCGCAGTTGTGTAACTCAGGGAAAACACACGTCAACTGCTAGCAATCCGGGCACAATAAATGACGCTTGTTACGGAAATATGAAGCACATGCGAAAATACTAATATTGATGAAACTTTTTAGAGAGCCTGCATTGCAAGTGTGGTTTTCCGCTGATGCAGAACACCTGCACCCCAGGCCAGAGCTTTAGCCCCTAGCACCACAACGCCGATAGTCAGCATGATGATCACGGCAAAGGCCGCCGCCTGGGGCCAGTTGCCCGCATCGTTCAGCAGCAGGATAGATACGGCAGCCGGTGTAACGCCTGGGGACACCAGAAAGATCAACGCCGAGATAGTTACCATGCTGTGCATGAAATAGAACATGCCAATATTCAGCATGGCTGGACGAATGAGAGGCAGGGTCACGTGACGGGCCGTGTGCAGAACTCCGCCGCCCAGGAGGGAAGACGCCTCCTGAAGCTTGTTATCGATCTGTTTGAGGCCAGTGGTGGCGATCAGAAAAGCCTGGGCATGATAATGATAGACGGTACAGACAGACAGCATCGCTACTGTTCCATACAGCCAATAGACAGGCATGGACGGGTTGTTGAAAGCCAGCACATAACCCATGCCCAACACCATTCCGGGTACGGCCGCCGGTACTACCGAAAGCAGATACAAAACCTGACGCAGGCGGCTGGAGATCTTGTGCACCACCATGGCGCTGAAGGTTGCCACCACGACCCCGATGGCTGCCGCTGCCAGCGACATTTTTAAACTGATCCACAAAGCCGCGTAGCCACCCGGCATATCCTGGGTATAGTGACGCAGGCTAAAGTTCAGGTTATAAGGCCAGAGACGGGTGAAACTGGCCACAACAACTACGCCCACTACGGCAAGAATAGCGGCGGCAACCAGCCCCAGAAACAGTAACGTGGGTCCGCCTGCGCGCCAGTCAGGCAGCGGTCGATACGGGGTTGCCTGGGACGAGGTGGCTGCCTGGTGGCGACCGATCCACTTTTCTGCGGCCACGGACAGAAGCACAGGAAATAACAGCAGCACCCCAATCACCGCCCCCAGATGGAAGTTGGCCTGGCCCGCCACCTGGTTGTAAATTTCGGTGGCCAACACGTTATAGTCCCCGCCCAGCACCATGGGATTGCCGAATTCGCTAATGTTGATGGCAAAACCCAGAAACAGGGCCGAGAGTATGCCGTAACGGGCAGCGGGCAAGGTGACGCTGATAAAACGCTTGAAGCTGCCAGCCCCCAGCAATTTAGCGGCATCGTAGAGCCGGGCGTCCGCCGAGCCGAGAGAAACCGACAGCACCAGATAGGCGTGGGGCAGTCCATAGAGAATATTGGACAGCAGTATTCCCCAGAAACCGTAGATCTCGATATCCGTCCCCAGATACCGGTTCACGACTCCGTTGCGCCCGAGCAGGAACTGCACTCCCAGCGCCTGAATCAACGAAGGCGCAAACAGCGGCAGCAGCATCACCGCATGCCAAAACGCCTTGCCCGGCACATGCACCCGGCGCAGACCATAAGCATAAGCAAAAGCGATAAGCGTAGTTGCCAGGGTGGCCCAAAACGATACGTTTAGAGTATTGAACAAGGTAGTCAGGAAATGCGGATCCTGGATATAGCGGCTGTAATAACCCAGAGTCCAGCCGCCATCCGGCAGCAGTACGCTTTGCCGAAGAATGGTCCACAGAGGATAGAGTACAAATAACCCAAGCGGCAAAATCGCCGCCAGCGCCAGCAGAAATTCCGCCTGACCCTTGCGCCAACGCCAGCGAGACTGCACCGGTAGCGCCAACTGTTCAGCGTGCATCCATTTGCCTGATTTCGTGAGGCGGCAGAAACACATTCAGCAAATGGCCTGGCGTCAGCGTTTCATCCCTGCGCCCATACAACTCCAGGCTGATGAGTTGCTCGTCCAGCAGAATCTCCAGCCGGGTTTGCTTGCCCAGAAACTGGGACTTCACCACGGTTGCCGGAAAACTGTTTGCCATCCCGTCGTCCGCCGCCAGCGTTACCGCCTCGGGGCGAATACCCACCAGATGACAGTCAGCCACCACCGGTTCGCCAATCATGAGCGGCCGCTGCCCCAGGATCAGCCCGCCGCCTGCTCCCCGCTGCACCCGCAACAGATTCATATTGCCGACAAAACCTGCGACAAAACGAGTTTGCGGCTGGTGATAAACTTCCGCTCCGCTGCCAATCTGCTCGATCCGACCATCCTTCATCACCACGATGCGATCCGCTACTGCCATCGCCTCTTCCTGATCATGCGTCACCAGGATAGTGGTAATCCCCAAACGCCTCTGCAGCTCGCGCATTTCCTCCCGCAACTGGCCTCGCACCCGGGCATCCAGGGCCGAGAAAGGCTCATCCAGAAGCAGCACATAAGGCTCGGGGGCCAGCGCGCGGGCAATCGCCACCCGCTGTTGCTGGCCGCCGGAAAGCGCATGCGGTAGCTTGTTGGCATGCTCGGCAAGCTGCACCAGCGCCAGCATTTCCTGCACCCGGCTATGAATTTTGGCTCTCTTCCATTTACGACAGCGCAACCCGTAGGCTACGTTTTTGGCCACACTCAGATGGGGAAACAGGGAATAGGACTGGAACACCATACCGAAATTTCGGGACCGGGGTGAACGGTAAGTGATGTCCTGGCTGTTCAACGTAAGATGGCCAGAATCCGGCGTCTCCAGACCGGCAATCAGGCGCAGCAAGGTGGTTTTGCCACAGCCGGAGGGACCAAGAAAACAAACCGATTCCCCCGCGCCGATACGAAGATCGACATCCTGAAGCGCGGTGAAACCATTGAAAGATTTGCTAATTCCCGACAGACTCAGGAAACCAGACTTGTCTGTATTCGTCATAAAACTACACATCGAAGCGTGAATTCAACTACCATGAAGGAATCCCTCCCCCCGATGCTCAGTGATGCTCGATCTCCCTCTGCCAGCGCGCCAATGTCTGGGGCCGGGTCTGCATCGACTGTTTGAAGTTCATCGCATAAAGGACTTTTTTCACATCCGCAGGCAGGCCATTGGCCGTTTCAACCGCGCTACGCGGCACGCCTTCAATACCCACGATCGCTTTATATTTGCTATACAGACGGGCAATGGAGTCAGACAGGGTCCAGTCAAGAAAGCGTTTAGCATCCCGCTTATGGGTTGATGCCGCTGCCAGGGCATTGGCCTCCAGTTCATAGCCCGCACCTTCCTTGGGAATCACGATTTTTACCGGATAACCCTGTTTGACCGCCTGCATGGCGACAATAGCGGAGGAGGCGCCGATGGCGTATTCCCCGGTACTGGCCATATTGCAGGGGCGCGAACCGGACTTGGCGTACTGGGCCACATTGGCATCCAGACGTTTGAGGAATGCCCAGCCCTTTTCGCTACCCATGCCCTGAAGAATAGACACCACCTGCAAATAACCCGTACCGGAAGAGGCCGGATTTGGCATAACCACCTCACCCTTGTAAACAGGATTCAACAGAGAGGACCAGCCGCTGGGCATCGGCAGCCCCTTGCGTTTCAGACGATCGGTATTTACACACAGCGCCGCCATGTAGCCGGTGGGTGCGAACCATTTGCCATCTACAGCCTTGAACTGGGCAGGCATCCGCTGCAAGCCTTTGGGCCGATAAGGTGTCAGTAATGCCTGAATTCGTGGGTCCATCATATTGGTCAAGGCCCAGCCCCAGATCACGTCATAATGAGAATGCTTTCCCTCGCTAAGAATACGTGCACCCAGATCACCCGTGGACAGGCGCAGCACATTAACCTTGATGTCCGGCAGATTCTTTTTGGCCGCTGCCAGATAATCCATAATCTCGGACTCTTCCAGAGAAGTGTAAACCGTGATTTCACCCGCGTTAGCGATGGGCAGATGTGCTAGAGAGAAACAAAATACGACCGCAGTCAAGACCATGATATGGACGACAGACTTGAAACACATGTTGGGGGGAACCTTCGTTGAAAATAATGAGGCGCGAGTCTAGCATGAGGATTCGGCTAACTTTATGAAGGTTTCGTGACGGTCAGACTAAGTGGCATTCGGAAAAGACCGCCTGCTCCACCATGACCATCATTTACAATATCAATAACTTATGGCGCAGCTATAAATATTTCAACCCACAAATTTTTCTGACGAGGCCATTATTTGACTATTCCAAAACCGTGACTTCGTTATTATTTTTTTTCTGATAGTGCAGGCCGCACACCGTCCACGATGGAGAAGCTTATTTCCTGCTCAAACGCTATTAACCTTAAGGTCTCCATCGCACCCTCTGTATCAAACTGGCTGATCTGTACTTTTAGTTGAAGCAAATTTTCCTGCTGATCGGCGGGCAGGAACGAATTAAACGCCAAAATCGACTCCGGATCGATATAATCTCCCTGTTGTAAATTTTGAGCCAGTTGTTGCAATTGTGTGCTTAACGATAACCCTTCTGTTGCAGGGATCGTTTCATTTTGCAGCTGCGGTTCTGGCATCTGTTCGTCTAGCACCTGTTGCAGGCAATCACACACTTGCTGGTATTGTTCGAAAAATTCCGGCCACAGTAGCTTAAGTCTGTCGGCGTCACCTTGCTTACCGGCCGCTTCCAGTGCCCCGGCTAACTGCTGAACTTTTTGCCCACCCAGATTGCCTGCCACACCTTTGATCATATGCGCCAGATCAGAAGCTTGATCAGGCTGGTTACTGTCTATTAAGTGTTTCAAGTTTTCAATATGTTGGGGCATATCACAGATAAACAGATTGATTAGTAAAGCCAGGCTTTTTTCCTTGCCTCCCATACGAGCCAGCGCATCGTTTCTATCCCAGACCATTAATGCCCGGGGCTCGCTTCCTGATTCCTGAACTACGTGTTGTTCCACCGGTTCAAGATCCTGATTATCCGATTCATCAACTACCTTGTGCGACAGCCACCTGCAAAGCACCTTTTCCATTGCGCCATGAGTCACCGGCTTCGATAGGTAGTCATCCATCCCTGCCGCTAAACATTTCTCTTTATCGCCCAGCATCGCATTGGCCGTAAAGGCAATGATCGGTGTCTTTTCTGATTCCATTTTATTCTCATACTCACGAACTTTCTTTGTCGCTACAAAGCCATCCATTTCCGGCATCTGGCAATCCATGAAAATCAAATCAAAGAAGATACCTTGCTGGATAAGTTGAAAAACCTCAATTCCATTTCCGGCGGGTGTCACCGTACACCCGTATCCTTGAAGGATCTCGGTGGCAACCATCTGATTCACCGGATTATCTTCGGCCAACAAAATATGAACGTCAGCAAACATTGTTCTTTTATGTGTGCGGATTTTTTCTTCCTGAATGGTGTGTCGGGTAACTAATGGAATGTCCTGGCCGGACTGTTTAGCCATCCATATAACAGAAAGAATTTTTGATATTTCGGAGGGATATACAGGCTTGGTTAAATAACCATTAATGCCGATTGCCTTCAAACGTTCCTCATCCCCAGTCCGCGACGATGAAGTCACGAAAACCAGCACAGTATCTTTTATCAATTCATCCTGCAAAATATTTTTTGCCAGCATTTCACCATCCATGCCGGGCATATGATAATCGGTAATCACAATATTAAAAGGCTTGTTTTGTTGGGCTGCCAACCTAAGTCGGGCCAGGGCTTCTTTGCCCGAGTCCACCGTTTCAACATTCATGTTAAGTTCGGCAATTTGCTCTGTTAAAATGATACGTGCGATTTCTATATCATCAACAATCAGTGCCTTGAGTCCGATAAACAGGGAGTAATCATCCGGTGTGGGGATTTCCGCGGTGTCTAGATCGTCATTTTCACGAAGATTCATCGTAACCGAAAAAGTAGACCCTTCGCCTTGCCGACTTTCGACATTGATTGTGCCCTCCATTAATTCAGCCAATTGTTTTGATATCGACAGGCCTAACCCGGTACCACCAAATTTACGAGTTGTCGAACCATCCGCCTGATCGAATTGATTAAATATGTGGCCCAGTTTATTTTCTGGAATACCAATGCCGGTATCCTCGATAGAGATCCGAATAGGTCTTATTCCATTTGATCTTTTGTCTGTCTCTACGGTCAATGACACATGTCCTTGCTCTGTAAATTTGATCGCATTACTCAAAAGATTAAGCATGATCTGCCGGACCCGTCCCGGGTCGCCGATCACAAAGCGCGGGGTGTCCGGTTTGTAACGCAATAACAGTTCCAGATCTTTGCCTTGACACTTGAGGGTCATTAACTCCGCAACATCCTCTACCAGTACCAGCAGGTCAAATGGGACTTTTTCCAGTTCCAGCTTGCCTGCTTCGATTTTGGAAAAATCAAGAATATCGTTGATGAGAACAAGCAGGGCCTCGGCAGAATTCATGCTCGCTTCTGCATAGGTGCGCTGTTGAGGGCTTAAGCGGGTATCCAGCAATAAGCCTGTCATCCCAATCACACCATTCATGGGGGTTCTGATTTCGTGGCTCATATTCGCCAGAAATTCTGATTTATGCTGGGCCGCCTCTTCGGCTGCATCTCGGGCTTCAACCAACGCCTCCTCTGCCCGCTTGCGTTCAGTAACATCCAGGTGAGTACCGATCATGCGCAAGGGTTTACCCTCTTTATCGCGATCCACGACACGACCGGTATCCAGAACCCAGACCCAATGGCCCTGCTTGTGGCGCATACGCATTTCGCAGGTGTAGCCAGTAGACTCGCCGTTGAAATGCTGCTCCAGCAAAACTCCGGATTCCTGCAGATCATCCGGATGCGCCAGTCTCATCCAGGTATCAATGCTGACGGGTGCAAGCTCCTCAAGGGTGTAACCGGCAATTTCAGCCCAACGCTCATTAAACTCCACAATGCCCGTATGCACATTCCAATCCCAGATGCCAACACCCGTGTTACTGATCACCAGCTCAAGGCGAGCCCTGTTTTCCTCCAGTTCCATTTCGGTCCGCTTGCGCTCGCTGATATCGGCGCGGATGGCGATATAGGTTTTGGGTTTTCCATTCACTCCCAGAAATGGAACGATGGTGGTAGCAACCCAATAGTGGTGCCCATCTTTAGCTTTATTACAAATTTCACCATGCCAGACTTTACCATTCGCAATAGTGTGATACATATCCCGAAAGAACTCTGTGGAGTGATAACCAGAGTTGAGCAGGCGGTGATTCTGGCCGATCAGCTCATCGTTACTATAACCACTAATCGCTGTAAATTTTTTATTAACAAAAATAATAGTACCCTTAACATCGGTAGTCGCTACAATTGCATGTTGATCCAGGGCAAATTTCTGCTCCGCCAGGTCATCAAGTGCGTGTTGGCTTCTTTGGGTACTGGCTTCCAGTGCTGCCTCATACTGCTGACGCGATACCAGCATCTGGTTAAACGCCTCGGCCAACTGGCCGATTTCATTTTTTCCCTTTACGATGACTTTATGGCTAAAGTATCCCTCGGCCATCTGTTGGCTGACCTCAAGCATCTGGCGAAGGGGTTGCACCAGCTTGCTTGCCAGCGCCAGCGCAGAGAATAGAACAATAATGAACGTGAGCAACAGCAACAAAACTATCAGTCGGCCTAACTGTGCTGCAGGTGCGAACACCTGGCTTTCATCAATTTCGGCTATCAGCGTCCAGTCAATATTGCCAAGCGTAACTGTACGCTGAATACCCAATACATTCGGCCCAGAGGGACCAGGATAAACGAATGCCTTTTCACTTTGATTATCACGGGTTTCCTGTAGTCCAGGCCTTTCTCGCCAATGATTTGCTTGCGTTATGCTAATCCTTGTTTCCAGCACACGGCTAGTTGCCTGGTTGTTGATGGTAGAACGTAATAACCGATCCTCGCCAACCAGGTAACTCACCTCAGTCGAAGTTCTGCCAGTACGATCGCTCAAAAGATCATTGATTTTGTCGAGATCAATCTGAACCGCAAACACACCGATCCTGTTCCCGCTGTCATCGCGTAAGGGTGTTGTCAGAAAACCTGCGACAATGTTTTGACTGGAGCCAGCCTTTTGCAGATCAGAAAACAGGGTTTGCCCACTCTCAAAGCTTTTCTGTACAGTGTGGGCAAAACGGCTGTCTTTGTCGGGACCGGTAAAGAGGTTGGCGCCCTGTTTGGGCTTTTCCATCAGACTAAAGAGGATATAGCCCTGCCTGTCGATGAGTAATACATCATGGTAATAGTCATAGGTACGCAACAAATTCGCCAGTTCATCTTGGTTAGCTTCAACGATACGCGTCCAGCGGTAACTGCCGACAAAGTCAGGCGGGCTTTTACCGCTGACCTGTAAGCCCTGCACCAGCTGCTGCAGGAAATGGACTTTGCTCCGGTTCTCCGCCTGAAGCTTTAGATCCAGAAAACGAGATCTGAACCAGTTTTCGATAAAACGGCTTTGCAAAGCCGTACGTTGATCCAGGGCCTGGACCGCATCGGCATAGAGCCTCTCCTGGCTCTGTTGGTAAGCAATCCAGCTGACCACGGTCAACGGTAGCATCGCCAACAGCAAAAACCAGAATAGCAGGCTTCGAGTCAACCCGGCATGAAAAATACGCCTGGCCAGTTCTTGCATATGTTGGCCGAACTGATATTGAGCATCCGGCTGCTTGTCTTTCATTCTCATTCCTGAATCACCGGGCTTTATTCATGGCATTTTTCAGGTTGCGGATGCAGGGGATAGCAAACCGAATGCCAGCAAAGGCATCCATATCCTGTTTGAATATTCCTAATTCCTGTCCAGTCAAAACCGTTCTCACTAAATCCTTCGGCTTCGCTCAGGACATCACCACGAACGGAAAATCCAATGGCGAACAGAAATTTGGAACACTTATTTAGCCAACCACAACCTGATTACGGCCATTTTCTTTTGCCTCATAGAGTGCCTTATCAGCACGTTTAAAAAAAGACTCAAGCCCATCATCTTCAGCATGGTATTCAGTTAGGCCAAAACTAATCGTAACTGTAATATTTTCTGGCATCCGCAGTTCTATCTCCTGATGAAGTTGTTTTGCTTTTTTCTGACAATTGCATATATCGCAATCATCAAGTAACAGTACAAATTCATCCCCTCCCATCCGGGCGGCGACGTCTTCGGATCGGCAACTATTTTCCAGTATTGTAGCTACCTCGCGTAACACCACATCACCGACCATATATCCATATTGATCGTTGATAGCTTTAAAATGATCAATATCCAGCAGCATCATGCTCAGGGGATGATCATGCCGTTTTACAGCAGCCATTTTAGTAGCCGCAATATCCAACAGGTAGTGACGATGGCAAAGCCCGGTCAACTGGTCGTGCATAGCCAGATCCTGTGTCTTGCTATACAGCCGTTTGATCGTGACCTGCGTTTTTACGCGAGCCGCGACAATCGGCGAGTGTATTGGTTTGCTGATATAGTCGACTGCACCCAACAATAATCCACGCGCCTCATCTTCAGATGAAGATTTCCCGGTAATAAAAATCACAGGTATTTCTCTGGTTTTTTTATCATTTTTAAGCTGTCTACAGACTTCATAACCATCCATGTCCGGCATGACAATATCCAGCAAAATAAGATCGGGCTTTAACTGCGCCAATTCCAATGCTTTTTTGCCACTGCTGGCGATCTTGATACGGTGATTATCTTTTAATATCTGCGCCAACAACTGAAGATTGCTCGCCGCATCATCAACAATCAGTATTACTGGTTTTTGCTGCATAGATAATTGCCCGTCTCAATAGTGTTCAAGGTATATTCACATCAACTTTATCGGATATCTAGTGCAAAACTTAATGTTAATCTCCGCTAATAAAATAATCACCGATAAAATTTATGCCTTAAACGACAAGTCCGAATGATAAATATTTACCGAGCTTTACCCTGATTTTATTTATATTCACGCACCATTATTTTATATAAGACCATCAGTCAGACATAACAGTCTTTAACCGGAATCGTACTAATGAAAGTAAACATCCATTTCAGATAACACAGAGATCGTCAAAATGACCATGTTCGCAGCAAGCTGTAGGGTACTAATCGGTAACACGCTGATATATTGTGCAAAAAATACCGCGTGCTGTGTCTGATTGTTCCAAAAGCGGTCATTTGCCTAGATAATTGATAGATGAATCAAGGACACTTGAATTTAGTTGTCATACGATATTTCAGTAATAAAGGCATCATCCTTCTCCGGTTTATGGTATTCTGTAATAATCAACGTGGCGGGGCTGTATATTCATTTGCTCATCTGTTTACCCATGCATCGCTGGCTAGCTGATCAATTTCTAAATATATCCATAGTTCATCACATAAAGCACTGAGTGAACTAAATAGCTGTTCCGTATACCAGTACACTTGTGAATTTTCACGTTCGTGGTGAGCTTGTCGAACCATGATCGTGAAAATTCTGTGCATAGAGCACTTAGTCTATTTGTCCTTCGATAAGCTTCCTTCGACAAGCTCAGGACGAACGGTAGCGTTTACAGTGTACTGGTATTTGGAACGCTTATTTAGTTCTTCATTTTGCATCTTGTTGTCTGTAGTGCGCACCTGAATTAAAACCTCAGGCATTTTGCTATGCATTCAATCTACTTAAATATTGAGCTCGGAAAACCCCAATGCATATAGAAATAATAACGACCCCCAATGAAGCGTTAAAAGAGAGCGGATTTGGAGCACTAAAGGCCTGCAACAGTGTTTTAGACGCAATTCAGAGGATGGGGGGCTACAGCGTCAGGCTAAATGTCTGCGAAACGAAAGAGTGTTTGGATGCTGTTGTTAAAAGAAAACCTGGATTAGTCATCCTGGCGGTAAAGTATATTCCCGTCAAAAATGAAGAAAACATTTGGTTGTCTGATTATTTTGCCCGGCATAGGATTAATTTCACAGGTTCATCGAGAGATGTGCTGGAATTTGATTCCAACAAAGTGCTCGCTAAAACGCATTTAATCAACAAAGGTATTAATACGGCTAATTATTTTATAGCGCGTCCTGGACAATATAAAAACGAAAACGAATTACCGATTACGTTTCCTCTGTTTTTAAAACCGTTGGATGCGGCAAATGGAAACGGAATTGACGATTTGTCATTTGTGACCAACTTTAGAGGCTACGAAAGTAAAGTGGCGTCATTATACGACACATTCAATCAGCCCATCCTGGTTGAAGAATACATGGATGGCCGTGAGTTTACCGTTGCCGTCATCAAAACACGCAATAAAAAATTATTTGTATCGGCTGTTGAAGTTATACCGCCCACATCAACTCATGGGCTTAGAATTTTAGGTGCGCAGACTAAAAAAGACGACTCGGAAAAACTCATAGAAATTGTCGATGATAAAGTAAAAAACAGAGTAACAACGCTGGCTATCGATGCTTTTAATGCTCTGGATGTCAGGGACTTTGGACGCATCGATATTAAAACCAATAATCAGGGAAAATGTTTTTTCATGGAGGCAAATCTGGTGCCGGGCATGACCTATGGTTCGAGTTATTTTCCTGAAGCCTGTGGTATAGCTAACAAATTGGCTTATCATAAAGTGATCGAACTGATGTTAGAAGACGGGCTTGCCCGCGCTTTCTCAACTTTACCCCCTCATATACAACCTGACTCAGACGACAAGTTCGTTGCCGCCATATAAAAACTCATCTTTATCGGTTGTCGCATTGACGAAGTTCGTCTACGACCGTAAAGTTAACCCTCAACAGTTATCTGAATACGAGTATGTTTAGTGCTTTAGCAATAATTTTCTGCGTATTTTGTAGAAGATTATTTCCTGAAGATACTTATACTCCTCAAGGGGACACTGAAAAGAGTCTTGTGGTTTATCCAGGTTAGGAGTTCCTGCTGCATGTCCTATGAGCTTTTAGTCGAAGTGACACGAAATGGTACCGTGGAGAGTCGGCATTTTGGTATTGCCGTCGTGTGTAATTATAAGGGCGACGTTGAAGCAAGCTGGGGTGACATCGAAAGCCTGATATTTCCGCGCTCAGCTCTGAAACCGATGCTGGCTATTCACCTGGTTGAGAGTGGTGCCAGTGACCGATACGCCCTAAGCGATGCAGAATTATCGCTGGCCTGTTCCTCGCATCAGGGCGAGAAAATGCACCAAAATATGGTGCATTCATGGCTAAGCCGCCTTGGGTTAACTGAGGATCATTTAGCCTGTGGTGCGGTGCTACCCGAACATACTGAAAGCGCCCACCAGTTGCTAGCGTCCGGGCAGCATGGCTGTCGAATTCATCACAATTGCTCAGGCAAGCACACCGGATTTTTAACCACGGCTCTGCATTTGGATCTGCCATTGGATAACTACCACCTGGCCGAACATCCATTGCAACAATTATCGCTGGATATACTTTCCGATCTCGCTGATATTGATCTTAAACAGTATCCAATGGGGATCGATGGTTGTGGATTGCCTGCACCCACGATGCCTTTGCTGCAGCTTGGACTCGCCACGGCCCGCTTCGCCAAACCCGTAAATTTGCCAGATTATCGTGCACAGGGAATTTACCGTCTTCACAAAGCCATTACCCATGAGCCTCTATATATAGCCGGGCATGGATCGATGGTCAGTGAGTTGAACGAAGTTACCAAAGGTGCGGTGTTGGCTAAAACCGGTGCCGAAGGTATTCTCACGGCGGCCTTACCTGCGCGAGGCCTGGGGATTGCTCTGAAAATAGCGGATGGCAGTGACCGTGCACGGTCAGTCGCATTATTGGCAATCCTTGATCATCTGGGCTCGCTATCTGATGATGAGAAACATAAACTTCAGACTCATATCTCTCCTACGATAGTAAACTCAAGAGGCCTTGCCGTGGGAGAAATTCGCCCGGCTGCATCCTGGTTGCAGGAACTCGCCAGCAATTGAGTTGAACGCGGCTTGTTTTCGACATTAATTGGTCAGAAGAGTCACCGATTGCACCAGTGATGCTATTCAACAGTAACCGACTTTGCCAGATTGCGGGGTTGATCAACATCGGTGCCTTTGATCAGGGCGACATGATAGGCGAGCAGTTGCAGGGGGATGGTGAAAACGATGGGGGAAATGGCTTTGTCGGTGGGGGCGACGTTGAGAACGGTGATGCCGTCAGCTTCTTCCATGCCGGACTCTACATCGGCAAAGACAAACAATTCACCGCCGCGGGCGCGGACTTCCTGCAGGTTGGCCTTTAATTTATCGAGCAATTCATCATTGGGGGCAACCACGACGATGGGCATCTGGGCATCCACCAGCGCCAGCGGGCCATGTTTGAGTTCACCGGCGGGATAACCTTCGGCATGAATATAGGAAATTTCCTTGAGCTTGAGCGCACCTTCCAGCGCCACCGGATATTGCTCGCCGCGACCGAGAAACAGGGCGTTGTGCTTGTCGCCAAAACGCACCGCCAGCTTGCTGATCTCTTCATCGAGATTCAGCGCCTGTTCTACCATCAGCGGCAATTGGCGTAACTGTTCCACCAGCCGGGCTTCCAGCACTTCATCGAGCTGGTGCCGACGACCCAGCACAATGATCAGCAACAGCAGGGCGACCAGTTGGGTGGTAAACGCTTTAGTTGAGGCGACGCCGATTTCCGGGCCGGCGCGGGTCATTAGCACCAGATCCGATTCACGCACCAGGGAGCTTTCCGGCACATTGCAAATGCACAGGCTATGTGCAAAACCGATGTCTTTGGCAGCCCGCAGGGCCGCCAGTGTATCCGCCGTTTCACCAGACTGGGAGATAGTCACAAACAGGGTGTCGGGCAGTACCGCCGCCTTACGATAACGAAACTCGCTGGCAACTTCCACATTACAGGGGATCCCGGCCAGGGCTTCGAAACCGTAACGCGCAATCAGCCCGGCATGATAGGAGGTGCCGCAGGCGATAATCTGCACCTGTTTTATTTTATCGAAAATGGCGGCGGCCTGTGGGCCGAAAATACTCTCCAACACTTTGCCTTCGCCCAACCGCCCTTCCAGAGTCTCGGCAATGGCATCCGGTTGTTCATAGATCTCCTTGAGCATGTAGTGGGCATATTCACCCCGCTCGACGGCATCGGCATTGAGTAAGCTCTGGTGGATCGTGCGCTCGACCGGATTGCCATCTAAATCAAAAATCTCGACCCCGGAGGCGCGCAAAACAGCCACATCGCCTTCTTCGAGGTAAATAAAATTCTGGGTTTTACTGATCAGTGCCGCCACATCGGAGGCAATGTAGTTGGCATCCTCACCCAAGCCGATCACCAGGGGGCTGCCGCGCCGTGCAGTGATCAAGGTATCCGGTTCCTCGGTGCTGATGACGCCCAGCGCGTACGCGCCCTGCAGATCCTTTACGGTGGCGCATACCGCTTTGTACAGATCATTTTCCTGCGCCATGTACTTATACAACTGATGGACGATGACTTCGGTATCGGTATCCGAGGTAAAAATATAGTCTTCAGCCTGCTGCCGCTGCTTGAGTTCTTCAAAATTTTCGATAATGCCGTTATGCACCACAGCCATGCTTTTGCGACAAACATGCGGGTGGGCATTACTTTTACTGGGAATACCATGCGTTGCCCAGCGAGTATGGGCAATGCCGACAGCGCCGTTGGCCGGGTTTTTTTTCAACTCGTTTTCAAGTTGCCCTACCTTGCCTGGCATGCGTACCCGCTGGATACAACAGGCCTCGTCCAGCAAGGCTACACCCGCTGAATCATAACCCCGGTATTCCAGCCGCTTTAAACCCTCGACCAGAATATCGACTACATTTTCCCTTGCCACTGCACCTACGATTCCGCACATAGGATCAGTGACGAGTGACGAGTGACGAGTGACAAGGAAAAACCCGTATTAAAAAATGCTGTTTCATATTGAACTCCGTCCTTTTTGTTTGTTTCTCTTTCCCCCGCTTGGGGATTATAAATTCAACCTCAGTGTATGATATACCTCGTACCTCGTCACTTTTTAACAGGCCGCTTCCAGCCCTGTACTGTTTTCTGTTTCGCCCGGCTCAGGGTCAGTTCGCCTGCCACAGCATCCCGGGTCAGGGTTGTGCCTGCGCCCAGGGTGGCACCGTCGCCGACTTCGACCGGTGCCACCAGCTGACAGTCTGATCCTACAAACACATCATTACCAATCGTCGTGCGGTGTTTGTAGGCGCCGTCATAATTACAGGTGATCACCCCGGCGCCAATATTGACCCGTTCACCCACATCGCTGTCACCGATATAGCTCAGATGATTGATCTTCGATGCTTCACCGACCACACTGTTCTTGATTTCGACAAAATTACCCACATGGGTATGGGCCGACAGTTCTGCGCCCGGACGCAGGCGGGCAAAGGGACCAATACGGGCATCGTTACCAATACTAGCCTGTTCGATAACGCACAGGGCTTGCAACTGCACGCCGTCGGCGATGACCGAATCCTTGATTACGCAGCCGGGACCGACATAAACGCCTTCACCAATGCGCACCTTGCCTACCAGGATGACATTCACATCAAGAATCACATCCTGGGCAATATCCACTTCACCACGAATATCCAGTCGCGCGGGATCGATGATGGTAACGCCCTGCGCCATCAGCACCTCGGCCTGCTGGCGCTGATACTGGCGTTCCAGTATGGCCAGCTGGGCGCGGCTGTTGACGCCCAGCACTTCCATCTCTGAATCCGGCTGGCAGGTTTCAATTTTCACGCCCTCGGCAACCGCCATGGCGGTCACATCGGTGAGATAATATTCGCCCTGAGCATTATCATTATTCAGTTTCTCCAGCCAGCCGCGCAGGCGACCGGCATTGACCGCCAGAATGCCTGTATTCACTTCCTCGATCTGGCGTTCATCGTCTGTCGCGTCTTTGTGCTCGACGATATGCTTCACCTGCCCATCGTGATTGCGCACAATGCGGCCATAGCCAGCGGGATCGTCAAGATCGACGGTCAACAGGCCAAAGTCATCCGCAGCATAACTGATCAGTCGTTCCAGCGTCGCCTGACGCGTCAGGGGCACATCGCCATATAGCACTAACACCGTTGCATCATCATCCACTTCCGGCATGGCCTGGGCTACCGCGTGTCCGGTTCCCAGCTGCTGTTCCTGTTTCACCCAGATTAGATCATCGCCCTTAATCGCGGCGGGCACCTGTTCACCGCCATGACCGTAAACCACAATAATGCGCGCGGGATTCAATCGCCGTGCGGTATTGATGACATGGCCCAGCAAGGGCTGGCCGGCAAGAGGATGGAGGACTTTGGGAAGCCGGGATTTCATCCTTGAGCCCTGACCGGCGGCCAGGATAATTATCGTAAGTTTTACGGCTGACATAGGCTTTAAAAATGCTCGGGGTGGTTATTAACCAAAATTATAATTATTCCCCTGGATTTTACATCGGGGGTTTTTCGCTGGTGCCAATTATCCTGTCCTTGGCACTTTATTCACAGACTACATCAGCTTCCGGATAAACATCAATACTTCCGGTGTTTCACCCGTTAATGTGCGGTACCAAGATCCGGTCCGTCTGTCACTAGTTTACCGGTTCTGATTTCTTCTTCCGCCGCGTCACGAATCGCTGAGATATTGACCTTGAAGGTCATGGTCTTACCGGCAAATGGATGGTTGCCATCAAGTATAACTTCGCCGTTTTCAATTTTTACCACGGTCATTTTCATGCTCTCACCGGTCTCGCTTCTGAACTCGGCCTCGGCACCTATCTGCTGATACTCTGGCGGCACGTTTTCAATTTTATCACGATACGTCAGGCTGGCATCATATTCACCAAAGCCTTCTTTGGGCGGCAACACGATTTCAACCTTGTCGCCCACCTGATGACCTTCCAGCGCCTGCATAACTGCCGGGAATATTTTGTCATCCGCACCATGCAGATAACTCATGGGGATATCCGACTGCTCCTGAACCCCACCGCTTTCATCCATGATTATATAGGTGAATGTTACAACTTTATTTTTTTCTACGCTCTGTTCAGACATGGCTTCTCTTACACTTTTTCAAACTCAAAAAGAAAGGGGCAGTATAACAACTGCCCCTCATGATACCTAGCCCCGGATTTCGGGCTGCGGTTTACTTCGTTTCGGATTCAATTACCGATATTTTTGCGCACCTTTTGAATCATGCGAATCTGCGCCAGGGCCTGGGCCAGCTCGGCTTCAGCCTTGGCATAGTCCATCTCGCTGCCGCGATCCTTGAGCATCTGTTCTGCGTGATTCTTGGCTTCCAGCGCCGCAGCTTCATCCAGATCGGCGGCGCGTACCGCCGTATCGGACAGCACCGTGACCACATGCGGCTGGACCTCCATAATGCCACCGGAAACATAGTAATATTCCTGCTCGCCACCTTCGCGGGTGATACGAACTTCCCCTGGTTTCAGCGGCGTCAGCATTTGAGTGTGGCGGGGCATAATGCCGACTTCACCCATGATGGCCGGTGCCAAAACCATTTCCGCCGTACCCGAGAAAATCTCGGATTCGGCACTGACGATATCAACATGCATGGTCATTGCCATAATGGTTCTCCCGATTTCAGGTTAGTACCTTAGAAATAATTTTCTGCGCATTTTGTAGAACATTATTTCGTGAAGGTACTTATCTTGTGGTTTATCCAGGTTAGTACCTTAGAAATAATTTTCTGCGCATTTTGTAGAACATTATTTCGTGAAGGTACTTATCTTGTGCTTTATCCAGGTTAGTACCTTAGAAATAATTTTCTGCGCATTTTGTAGAACATTATTTCGTGAAGGTACTTATCTTGTGCTTTATCCAGGTTAGGCTTTAAATTACAGAGACTTGGCTTTTTCGATAACCTCATCGATGCCGCCCACCATATAAAAAGCCTGTTCCGGCAGATCGTCATAGTCACCATTGACGATGCCCTTGAAACCGGCGATGGTATCTTTCAGCGATACGTACTTACCGGCCGAGCCGGTGAACACTTCTGCCACAAAGAAGGGCTGGGACAGGAAACGCTGAACTTTACGGGCGCGAGACACGGTAAGCTTGTCTTCTTCAGACAGCTCGTCCATACCCAGAATAGCGATAATATCTTTTAGCTCTTTATAACGCTGCAGGGTGCCCTGCACCGAGCGGGCGACATTGTAGTGCTCTTCACCAATAACCAGCGGATCCAGCTGCCGGGAGGTAGAATCGAGAGGATCCACCGCTGGGTAAATACCCAATTCGGCAATCTGCCGCGACAGCACTACGGTGGCGTCCAGATGCGCAAAGGTGGTCGCCGGCGACGGATCGGTCAAATCATCGGCCGGCACATAAACCGCCTGGATGGAGGTAATTGAGCCGGTCTTGGTCGAGGTGATACGTTCCTGCAGATCGCCCATTTCCGAGGCCAGGGTCGGCTGATAACCCACGGCGGACGGCATCCGTCCAAGCAGCGCGGAGACTTCAGTACCGGCCAGGGTATAACGATAAATATTATCGATGAATAACAGCACATCGCGGCCTTCGTCGCGGAAGGCTTCCGCCATGGTCAGGCCGGTCAGGGCCACACGCAGACGGTTGCCGGGCGGCTCGTTCATCTGTCCGTAAACCAGCGACACCTTGTCGAGCACATTGGACTCCTTCATTTCATGATAGAAGTCGTTACCCTCACGAGTACGCTCACCGACACCGGCAAATACCGAGTAACCACTGTGCTCCATGGCGATGTTGCGAATCAGCTCCATCATGTTCACGGTCTTGCCCACCCCGGCGCCACCGAACAGACCGACCTTGCCGCCCTTGGCGAAAGGACAGACCAGGTCGATAACCTTGATGCCGGTTTCCAACAACTCGGTGGCCGGCGCAAGTTCTTCATAGGCGGGGGCCTTGCGATGAATAGGCATGCATTTCTCTTCGCCAATAGCACCCAGTTCATCAATCGGATTACCCAGCACATCCATGATCCGACCCAGGGTCTTGACTCCCACCGGAACCGATATCGGCGCGCCAGTGTTGCTTACCGCCATTTCACGCTTAATGCCATCGGTGGTGCCCATGGCAATGGTGCGTACCACACCATCACCCAGTTGCTGCTGCACCTCCATGGTCAGGCCGGCCTCATCAACCAGCAGAGCATCGTAGATTTTCGGCATACTGTCACGCGGAAATTCCACGTCTAATACGGCGCCAATAATTTGTACTATTTTTCCAGAACTCATATCAGTTCACCCTTCAATTTTTAGTTACGAGTAACGAGTTATAAGTGTCGAGTCACCGATTTTCCTGGTTACTCGTCACTCGTCCCTTGTCACTATGAATCTATACTGCTGCCGCACCCGCGACGATTTCTGACAGTTCTTGAGTGATCGCAGCCTGACGCGCTTTGTTGTAGACCAGCTGTAAATCATCAATAAGATCACCGGCATTGTCAGAAGCACTCTTCATGGCCACCATACGCGCAGCCATTTCACAGGCAATATTTTCCACTACTCCCTGGTAGACCAGTGACTCGATATAACGCACCAGCAGTCCATCAAGCACTTCTTTGGCATCCGGTTCATAAATATAGTCCCAGTGATAGGCCAGTTCCTTCTCTTTGCCATCAGGCTCTACCGGCAACAACTGTTCGACAATAGGCTGCTGCGTCATGGTATTGACGAAACGGTTATAAACCAGAAACAGGCGATCAATTTCACCTTGATCATACGCATCTAGCATGACCTTGACCGTACCGATCAGCTTCGCCACGCCGGGACTGTCACCCAACTGTACCGCCTGGGCCGTAATATTGGCGAAACGTTTGAAAAATTGTGAAGCCTTCTGGCCAATAGTGCAGAGATCAACTTCGATATCCTTTTCGCGCCAACCACGCATGTCCACCAGCGCATCTCTGAACATATTGTTATTAAGACCGCCACAGAGACCACGATCAGAAGAAATAACGATATACCCCACCCGCTTCGGGTTATCACGTGCCAGCAGATAATGATGTCTGTATTCTGGATGCGCGTAAGCAAGATGATGAATCACATTGTGCATTTTGTCCGCATAGGGACGCGAGGCCCGCATGCGATCCTGCGCCCTGCGCATTTTACTGGCGGCTACCATTTCCATCGCCCGCGTGATCTTCTGAGTATTCTTGATACTCTTGATCTGTGTGCGTATCTCTTTTCCGCTTGCCATGCTCTTGTCTCCGGCTTACCAGGTGCTGGTGGATTTGAACTTCTCAATTGCCGCTTTCATGGCCGATTCGATTTCCTCGTTGAAATCACCGTTCTCATTGATTTTTTCCAGCAAGGCTGATTCATTGGATTTCATGTACGCCTGCAAGGCTGCTTCAAAATCAACAATCTTTTTCACATCAATATCATCCAGCGCACCAGTGCTGGCGGCAAGCAATGAGAAAGCCTGCTCGGCAACCGTCATGGTTGAATACTGAGCCTGCTTCATCAGCTCGGTCACGCGTTGGCCGCGCTCGATCTGCTTGCGGGTAGACTCGTCCAAATCGGAGGCGAACTGGGCGAAGGCGGCCAGTTCGCGGTATTGGGCGAGATCGAGTCGCACGCCGCCACCAAGCTTTTTGATAATTTTGGTCTGCGCGGCACCGCCCACACGAGAAACGGACAAACCGGCGTTGATCGCCGGACGAATACCGGCGTTGAATAAATCGGTTTCGAGAAAAATCTGACCATCGGTAATGGAAATCACATTGGTCGGCACAAAGGCTGATACGTCACCGGCCTGGGTTTCAATAATAGGCAGGGCGGTCAGCGAACCGGTCTTGCCTTTAACTTTACCGCCAGTGAGTTTTTCCACCTCCACAGAATTGATCCGTGACGCACGTTCAAGCAAACGCGAATGCAAATAGAATACGTCACCCGGATAAGCTTCACGACCTGGTGGACGGCGTAACAACAAGGAGACCTGACGATAGGCCCAGGCCTGTTTGGTCAGATCATCGTAAATAATCAGCGCATCTTCACCGCGGTCACGATAATATTCGCCCATCGCACAACCAGCATAGGGCGCGATGAACTGCAGGGCAGCCGAATCGGATGCTGTAGCAGCGACAATAATGGTATGTTCCAAGGCACCGTGTTCTTCCAGCTTGCGCACCACCCCGGCGATACTCGATGCTTTCTGGCCAATGGCGACGTAGATACATTTAATACCGGTGCCTTTCTGGTTGATGATCGCATCGATAGCCACGGCGGTCTTGCCGGTCTGGCGATCACCGATGATCAATTCACGCTGACCACGGCCAATCGGCACCATGGCATCAATCGCCTTGAGCCCAATCTGCACCGGCTGATTAACCGACTGACGGGCAATTACACCAGGGGCAATTTTTTCAATCGGCGAACTTAGATCGGTTTCAACCGGTCCCTTGCCATCAATCGGTATTCCTAACGCATCCACCACCCGTCCCTGCAGGGCGTTGCCAACCGGGACTTCCAGAATACGACCGGTACACTTGACCTTGTCACCCTCGGTAATATGCTGGTAACTGCCGAGCACCACCGCACCGACAGAATCACGTTCAAGATTAAGCGCCATACCATAGGTATTGCCGGGAAATTCAATCATTTCCCCCATCATGACATCTTGCAAGCCATGAATGCGCACGATGCCGTCTGACAGGCTGACCACGGTACCTTCATTGCGCGCTTCGGTAACAGCCTCAAAACTTTCGACCTGCTTTTTGATCAGTTCGCTGATTTCTGCTGAATTCAATTGCATTATCAATATCCTCTTAACAACCGGCTAGGCGATAAGTCTCTGTGCCAGTTTATTCAAATGTCCGCTAATGGAACCGTCAATGACAAGATCGCCTGCCCGCACGATGGCGCCGCCAATGAGTGATTCATCGATGCTTGCTGTGAGCCTGACTTCCCGCCCGAGCTTTTTCTTCAGACTCGCCGCCAGCGCCTGCTGTTGCGCATCGCTCATGGGAAAGGCAGAAATCACTTCGGCATCCACTCGCTGTTCGGCATCGGCACGGTGCTGTTCATACAGGCTCACAATTTCCGATAACACGTTCAGGCGTCCGTTGCCCGCCAGTACGCGAATGAAATTTCGCCCAACCGTATTCAGCCTGTCGCCAGCGACGTTCAATATCAGTTCGACCAGCGTAGCCTTGCTGACTTCGGGATTACCTATCAGTCTGCTGACTTTCTCATCATTAACTATCATGGCGCAAAGCTGGAGCATGTCCGACCATGTTTTGAGATCATTTTCTTCCTGTGCCAGATCGAATGCGGCCTGTGCATAAGGTCGCGCAATGGTGCTTTTTTCTGCCATAGCCGTAACCCTTTACAGTTGAGAAACCAGATCTTTTAACAGATCTTCGTTGGCAGCCGCATCCACTTCGCGCCTAAGCACCTTGCTCGCACCGGCAATGGCCAGGTTTGCCACCTGACCACGCAACTCTTCGCGGGCATGGTTGACCTCCTGTTCGATTTCCGCTTGTGCAGCAGTCAACAGCCGCTCACCTTCATCACGCGCAAGCTGTTTGGCTTCTTCCACAATTTCACTGCCACGTTTTTGTGCCTGAGTGATAATCTCCTGCGCCTGTTGCTTGGCTTCATGCAGAACTTCAGCTGCGCGTTTTTGCGCCAGCTCCTGTTCATGTGTGCCTCGTTCAGCTGCTGCCAATCCATCGGCGATTTTTTTCCTGCGTTCATCCAGCGCCTTCATGATCGGCGGCCAGATAAATTTCATACAGAACCAGACATACAACACAAAGGTAATCGACTGGCCTATAAGCGTTAAATTGATATTCATGCCGGAACCTTGACCTTAGTTATTCACGAGATTTTTTGCTTCCCGGAATTAGTTATTGCCGACAGTTTTAGCCTGCCACTGCAAAAAGAACATACATGGCAATACCCACGGCGATCATCGGTACCGCATCAACCAGGCCCATGACGATAAAAAACTGGGTACGCAACATGGGGATCAGTTCTGGCTGGCGCGCGGCACCTTCCAGAAAACGGCCGCCAAGAACACCGATACCTACGGCTGCACCCAGTGCGCCCAGGCCCATCATCAGCGCCCCGGCGATGTACAGCATTGCAGTTGCTTCTGTCATTTCTATCTCCTCGTCAATAAATAGGTAAAATCAATCATGTAAAATTAAATTAAAACGAATCAGTGTTCACTGTGCGCCATATCCATATACACAATGGTCAGAGTCATAAAGATAAATGCCTGTAGCGTTACAATCAGGATATGGAAAATGGCCCAGCCCAGTTGCAGTACGCCGCCAAAGATACCCATGGCAAAACTACCGCTGAACATCAAGGCAATCAGGATAAAGATCATTTCACCCGCATACATGTTGCCGAACAGTCGTAGCGACAGGGATACCGGTTTGGCTATCAATGAGACAAATTCAAGCAGGAAATTGACCGGGATAAACAGTACCTGCAACAGCATGTTTTTTGATTCAAAAGGTTGCAGAGTCAGTTCCCCGGTAAAACCACCGATGCCCTTGATTTTAATGCTGTAGAACAACATCAGGAAAAATACCGACAGGGCCATGCCGAAGGTAGCGTTGGGATCGGCTGAGGGCACGATTCGCATATGCTCAATACCGATGGCTTCGGTCAAGCCTGGAATCCAGTCCACCGGAATCAAATCCATCATATTCATCAGGAAGATCCAGACAAAAACAGTCAAGGCCAGGGGGGCGACCAGATCATTTTTTGCCGTGAATGAGCCGCGCACACTGGTATCCACAAATTCGACGATCATCTCGATGAAATTTTGCAGCCCGCCGGGGGTACCTGCCTGTGCATTTTTTGCCACTTTGCGGAAAAAATAGAGAAAAACCAGCCCCAGCAAGGTCGACCAGAACATGGTGTCGACATGGATGGCCATGAACCCCATGGCTTTTGCCTCTGCGGCATTATGGGCAAAGCTCCAACTGCCATCCAGTTTGCCCCAGGTCAGATTTTGCAGATGATGTTTAATGTATTCAGAGGAAGTAAGCGCTTCGCTGGACATAATCTATTATCAACCCTGTATCAATAATTCTGAATAAAACTAAATCTTTGATAAACCGTGCCAGTCAGCTATTGCCGACCCCAGCGCGCCGTAAGCGGCCCCAAAAAGTACCCCGCCTGGGTTACGACAAACCCCACTATAACGGCGCCAGGCTCCAACTTAAAATACCTGAAACCCAGGGCCAGTAGCGCAACAACCAGCAAAAACCGCATTGCCGTTCCTTTGTACAGGCTGGCCATCATGACTGACGGAATATCATCAAGCTGTTCGGTATCGCATTTAAACCGCCAACCGCTGTACAAGGTCGTAAATATCGTGACAGAACCACCGTAAAGCAGCCCCGCGTTGTGTTCCATACCCCAGATCAGGTATGACCACGCGACCAATATGGATATAAGTACCCCTTGGATCCCTGCCATTTTGTAGAGCATGCGCCGGTAGGCTTTAGCGGCAAAGCTCATGTTTTGCACTACCTGCAATTGACAAACCCGTCAAAAATAAACCATGAAAAAACACCGGTATTTCGTGCAGATGCCGTTTCGAGGACAGGCGGATAACTCGAGCGCGCGAAGTATACTGGCATGGCCAGAAAGCGTCAATGATGGGCGTATAAATGAATTTTGTTTGCATTTTCGCTCAAGGATGTTTTGAAAACCCAACAATATCAATAAATTAACAATTACTTAATATGATTAAGGATACCGTCAAGCTCGTCAAGACTATTGTAATGAATGACCATTTTGCCCCGACCCTGGCGATTGTGCTGAAACTGAACCTTTGCCCCCAGGGTTTGCGCCAGATTTTCCTGCAGACGCAAGGTGTCCGGATCCGGCTTTTTCTCTTTCCCGCTATCCGTTTCTGGCGCCTGTAATTTGCGTACCAGACGCTCGGTTTCACGCACCGAAAGTCCTTTCGCACCGACTTCTTGTGCGGCCTGAATCTGCTGTGCGCCCACCTGCAATGCCAGCAAGGCACGCGCATGCCCCATCTCCAGCTTGCCGGCCTCCAGCATTTGCCTGACCACAGGATCCAGACTCAGCAGGCGCAAAAGATTAGAGACCGCCGCTCGTGAACGTCCCACCGCCTCGGCGGTTTCCTGGTGGGTCAGACCAAATTCCTCGATCAGACGCTGTAAGGCCGTCGCTTCTTCAATGGGGTTGAGTTCTTCGCGCTGAATATTCTCAATCAGGCCCATGGCCATAGCGGCCTGATCCGGTACATCGCGGATCACCGCCGGAATCTCGTGCAAGCCAGCCAGCTGGGTAGCGCGCCAGCGCCGTTCGCCGGCAATAAGTTCATATTTGCCAGGCACGCCGCTGACGGGACGCACCACAATCGGCTGCACCACGCCCTGAGCGCGAATCGAATCCGCTAGTTCCTGCAGGGCATCACTGGAAAAATCCTGACGCGGCTGGAAGCGACCACGCTGAATCACGTCTACCGGCAGATTCTGCAGGCCCTCTACGTTCTTGTTTTCGCTTGCTGACGGACTGCTGATCATGCTGCTGGCCGAACTCCCCAACAGAGCATCCAGTCCTCGTCCCAGTCCTCGTTTCTTTGCTGCCATAAAATATAGTCGTTTCCGTAGTAAAATTCGGTTTGGCGCGGCCTGAGGCCGGGCGATTTGTTTCAGGCGGTCGCCTCAGTCAGCTCACTGCTCTCATTGCGGCGCAGAATCTCCCCTGCCAGAGCCAGATAGGCCAGCGCGCCACGGGAATTTTTGTCGTAATGGATCACCGGTAGCCCGTGGCTGGGCGCTTCCGCCAGACGCACATTGCGGGGAATCACGGTGCGGTAAACCTGATCCGGGAAATGCATAATCAGCTGGCCGGAAACGTCGTTGGCCAGATTATTGCGGGGATCGAACATGGTCCGCAACAGCCCTTCCACCTTGAGTTGCGGGTTGACCGACTGGCGCACATTTTCGATCGTTTCGAGCAGGGCGCTTAAGCCTTCAAGCGCGTAATATTCACACTGCATCGGAATCATGACCGAGCCTGCCGCTACCAGTGCATTCAGGGTCAACATATTAAGCGAGGGCGGGCAATCGATGAGAATGTAGTCGTAATTGTCCTTAATATCATTGAGTACGATGCGCAAACGGCGTTCCTTGCCCAGCTTCTGCATCAGCGTCACTTCGGCTGCGGTTAAATCACCATTCGCCGGCAATACATCGTAATTGACCTGCTCGTTGCGCTGTAGCACCTGGCTGATGTCAGCCTCACCCAGCAACAGCTCACAGGTGGTCAGGGTCAGTTGGTGCTTGTTGACGCCGCTGCCCATGGTGGCGTTGCCCTGTGGATCCATATCCACCAGCAATACCCGGCGTTTGGTCGCCGCCAGCGACGCCGCCAGGTTGATACAGGTGGTGGTTTTACCAACTCCGCCTTTCTGGTTGGCAATGGCAATGATTCGGCTCATTCAGGTTTTCCTGGTTTCAGGCATTCTGGTTTGCTCCCGGCTTTGCTCATTTTTACAAATCACCCCTGCTGAATAATCAAGAGGTTACGTTCCGCATCCAGGTCCGGCACCTGCAATTTTATATTCTTCTCCAGCCTGAACAGGGAGGGCAACTCGGCCAGCTCAGTGCCCGGATACACCCCCTTCATGGCCAGTAAAATTCCATCTGCCGCCAGCCGGGGCTGGACCGCACGAGCAAATTCCGCCAGCGAGGAAAAAGCCCGCGAAACAATCGTGTCAAACCCTGCTGTTGTATACGCGTCAATACGTGACTGTACCACAGTCACATTGCTTAGCCCCAGTTCTGCCGCCGCCTGAGTGATAAATCGGGTTTTTTTGCTGTTGCTGTCAAGCAGGGTAAAATCGTAGCCGGGGCAGGCCAGGGCCAGCGGAATACCCGGCAAACCGGCGCCGCTACCAACATCCAGAATCTGCGGGCCGCGAAGAAAGGAATGAATTACCAGACTATCGAACAGGTGACGCGCCAGCATTTGCTCAGGCTTGCGTACCGCGGTGAGGTTGTAAATACGGTTCCATTTCGCCAGTAAATCGAGATAGGCCAGCAGCTTCGCCTGCACCGCGCTATCAAGCTCCAGACCGATTTTCTCCAGCCCCCCGGCCAGCCTGTCCGCCAGTGGCTGCGCCACATTCAACTTAAGGTCGCGTGGCGGCATGGGTCAGTTGCTTCAGGGCGGCGGTCATTTTTTTTACAATCCCGGCGCGATTTTTAATTCCGTGGCGATCCGCAATGTACTGCGGATCGTTGTAAGTGAGCCAGACCTGCCCGTTTTTATCCTGCCAGGCCAGCGCCTTCATCGGCAGATCAATACCCGCCGTCTGCTGGCTGGTGAAAAAATGGCTGCCCAGTTTCGGGTTACCGAAAATCAGCAGCTCGGTGGGACGTAGCGAAATACCCGCTTTTTTGGCCGCCGCATCATGTCGCCAGCGGGTGACGATGGTAATGCCCTTTTTTGTTAACCGGTTTTCCAGCCGATCCAGCGTCTTGCTGACACTATAAGCGCTCTTTATTGAAATCAGGCCATTATTGCCGTCGGCCATAGCCAGCGGCGCCAGCAGCAACATTAAACATATCAGTAAATACCGTTTCATTGTTGTTCTCCCTTTTTGATTATCCTGTGCGTTTTTTCAGGTACACCAGCAACAGCGATATTGCTGCCGGGGTCATGCCGGGAATGCGGGCGGCCTGCCCCAGCGTCGCCGGCCGGCTGCATTGCAGTTTCTCACAGATCTCGGTGGACAGCCCGTTAACTGAAGCATAATCAAAATCCTCGGGCAGGGCGCGCGTCTGCTGGCGGCGGTTACGCGCGATGTCCTCCTGCTGGCGATCGATATAGCCAGCATATTTGGCCTGCACTTCCACCTGTTCGGCCACCGGCTTTGCATCCACCGACGGCCCGGCCTGCGCCAGACTCATGAGTGATGCGTAATTAACGCCTGGCCGCCGCAACAAGTCCCAGAGACAGACTTCACGGCTCAGGGGCTGGCTAAACACCCGCTGCATCTCGGTCTGTGAAAGGCTTGCCGGACGCAACCAGGTGGCCTGCAGCCTCGCCCGCTCGATCTCGATGGCTTCACGTTTTTCACTAAACAGACGCCAACGCTGATCATCGACCAGAGCCAGTTTCCGGCCCGTTTCGGTAAGCCGAAGATCGGCGTTATCTTCACGCAGCAGCAGACGGTATTCGGCCCGGCTGGTGAACATGCGATAGGGTTCCTGGGTGCCCAGGGTAATGAGGTCGTCCACCATCACCCCCAGGTAGGCTTCGTCCCGACCCGGGCACCAGCTCGTCTGGTCGCGGGCCTGACGCGCCGCGTTCAGTCCAGCCAGCAGGCCCTGGGCCGCCGCTTCCTCGTAGCCGGTGGTGCCGTTGATCTGACCGGCAAAAAACAGGCCGTGCATATGCCGGGTTTCCAACGATGGTTTGAGATCACGCGGATCGAAAAAATCATATTCAATGGCGTAGCCGGGGCGGGTGATATGCGCCTGGCCAAAACCTTTGAGAGTGCGCACAAAGGCCAGCTGTACATCAAACGGCAGACTGGTTGAAATGCCATTGGGATACACTTCGTTGCTGTTCAGACCTTCCGGCTCAACAAAAATCTGGTGCGAATTACGCTCGGCAAAACGCACTACCTTGTCTTCGATGGAGGGGCAATAACGCGGCCCCACGCCTTCGATAACACCGCTGTACATCGGCGAGCGATCCAGACCCTGACGAATAATGTCATGGGTTTGCTCGCAGGTGGCGCTGATATGGCAGGCTACCTGCTGCGGGTGATCAGCCACGGTACCCATAAAGGAAAATACCGGCAGCGGATCATCACCGGGCTGGGCCTCGAGCTGGCTGTAGTCGATGCTGCGGGCATCGATGCGCGGTGGAGTGCCGGTCTTGAGCCGTTCCACCCGAAAAGGCAGTTCGCGCAAACGACGCGACAGGGCATTGGCAGGCGGATCACCGGCGCGCCCGCCTTCAAAGTTTGACAGGCCAATATGAATCCGCCCGCCCAAGAAGGTGCCGACCGTCAACACCACGCTGCGGGCATGGAAACGCAGGCCCATCTGGGTGATCACGCCCACCACCTGGTCCTGCTCGACGATGAGATCGTCCACCGCCTGTTGGAACAGGGTGAGATTCGGCGTATTTTCCAGCTTGCTGCGCACCGCCTGTTTGTACAGCAACCGGTCGGCCTGGGCACGGGTGGCACGCACCGCCGGACCCTTGCTGGCATTGAGAATACGAAACTGAATACCCGCCTGGTCGATAGCTTGAGCCATGAAACCACCCAGCGCATCCACTTCCTTGACCAGGTGCCCCTTGCCGATGCCACCGATGGCCGGGTTGCAACTCATCTGCCCCAGCGTGTCCAGATTGTGCGTCAACAACAAAGTACGCACACCGGTGCGCGCCGCCGCCAGCGCCGCCTCGGTTCCGGCATGGCCGCCACCAACAACGATGACGTCAAATTGATCGGGATAAATCATGACAGGGGATTCTACAAGCTAATGACGAGAAAAAATATCGCCGCGAAGATGCCAGAATCACAAAGCTATCTCATTGCCTGGCTGTGATTCTCCGCAACTTGCTAGCGGTGAGTTTGATCAATATTTTTATTTTGCGTCCTCAGCGTCTTGCTATTTGTAAATTGTGTATCGAAGGATCGCGCCGGAATGAATCAGGCCGCCAGATGCTTGCCCATGATATCCAGTCCATCCCTGCTGCCCATGATCTCGTCCATGATTTTTCCCAGCATGGCCTCGTTCAGGGATAGCATTTGCATAATCCCGGGCGGTATCAGCCCCAGTGTTTCATCTCCGATACTGTGCTGCGCCAGCATGCGGTTGGCAATCAGGACGATATTTGCATACACAGCATGCTTGCCTACATAGGCTACGTTATGGTGTTCGAACACGGCACTGACAATCTCCTCAGGAAAATGCCAGGCCCGCAAAACATGCAGTCCGACTTCCGCATGACTGATGCCGAGTACGCGTTCTTCCACATCGGTAACTAGCAGATCTGGATGCCGCTTTCTTTTGGCTTTTATTTTTCCAAGTTCAGTCTGAAAATTCTGGCTCAGCACCAGATAGCCAATGTTCTGCAACAATCCCGCCAGCCAGGCGGTGCCCGGCATCACGTCCCGGATGCCAACCTGTCTGGCAATCGCCTGTGAGAGCGCAGCGGCATACACGGCATGACGCCAGAAAGCAGGCAGGTCGAGGCAGGACTTGCCGCTACTCTGCAGGTTGCCCAATACCGCAATCCCCAGCGCCATGCTCAATGCCCCATCAAATCCCAAGGCCGTCATTACCGCCTCATTGATCGTTTTGATCTGTCCCTGATTGCCAAAAAATGGCGCATTGGCATAACGAATGATCTGTGCCGCAATGGCGGGATCCTGTTCAATAACAGCCTCTAGCTCATGCATACCAGCATCCGGATTATTGCGTATACTGAGTAACTGCCGGGTCGTTCCGGCCATGGGCGGCAAATTGTTGAGCGCCACCAACGAATCCCGAATAGCCTGCGCGGTGCCCTGTTGCTGCTCAATCCGCTTGCTTTGCTCTTCACCTGTCTTATCCCTGGCAACATCAGTCCACAATGGCAGCTTGAAAAAGTCATCAGCCACTACCGCTTTGGCATAATATCCACCCTGCACTGCGGGACAGTGCCAGGTACTCAGCAATTTTTCCTGCGTCGCAGAATCGACGCCTTTCGCCACCAGTTCCAGATGCAGGGCCTGGCACATGCTAATGATGGTTTTCACAATTCCGCAGGCATCCTGATGGCGACTAATCCGGCTGATAATGCTATTTTCAATCACCAGACCCTTGATCGGGTAATCCTTTAAAATCTGCATGGATGAGCGATTGCCGCCAAAATCATCCAGCAGGAGACAGACCCCCATACGATCAAGCTGCTCAAGAATAGCGTGTGCATTTTCCGGTGACTGCATAATAGCGCTCACTGGCACCGCGAGTTGCAAGTTTTCCGCCGCCATCTCGGTTTCTGTCAGGATGGTTCTAAGCAGTGCCGGGCAACCTGAATTACGGAAAATGCCTGACGGCAGATGCACTCGGATTTTTACATCCGTTTGTTGTTGCTGCATACGCCGGTGTTGCAAACAGGCCTGACGCAGCAACCACTCCCCAACCGGTTGAACCAGGCCGGCCAGTTCGGCCAGAAACAGAATATCCCGGCTGCTGATTTCAGCATAATCCGGATGTTGCCAATACAGCATGGCTTCGGCTACGAGCATATTTTTCTGCGCCAGCCCCAGCACCGGCTGCAAATACAACTGCAGTTCATTTTTCTCCAGTGCAAAGCGCACGGCATCCGCGACCTTGAAACGTTCAAGATCCTGAATCCTTACTCGTGCATTAAAAATTTTGGCGTTGCTGTCTGTTTTCTGCCGCGCACTGCTCAGCGCCGTTCTCGCGCAGTGGGTCAAACCTGCGATAGCGTCGCTGTCACCGGGATAAAGTGCCAAACCGATCTTGACATCGGTCTGCAAATGCTGCGAATAGAAACTTACCGGCGCGGACAGGCTGGTTTCAACCTTGCTGATAATGATGTGTACGTCCGACTCGTCAGAGAGGTCGTTGAGAATGCAGGAAAATTCGTTTTCAGCGTAAAAGCCACTGGTATCGCTGGCCCGCAGGATGTTTTTCAGGCGCTCAGAATACACCAGCAGAATTGCGTCAACCGCTTCCTCACCCGCTTGTGCCGATATAGCTTCCAGACCATCAACATGGATAAACATCAAGGCCATGAGCTGGGAATAACGGCGAGCCCGTTTAATCTCATATTCCAGGCATTCAATAAACAAGACCTGCCCTGGCAGGCCGGTTAATTCGTCGAGCCCCTCTTTTTTCCAGGCTTTGCTGATAACCGGTGCAACCGATCTTGGCTTGCCGGGTAAGCGTTTCAGACGTGCTCGCAAGACGACATGGCGGATAGTCATCAACAGGTTGCTGCTATCGACTTCCTGTTTGAATATATAATCCTGCACACCTTCATCCATAGCCTGGCGCAACAGATTCTGATCCAGCGTCTCGATCAGAATAATAACCGGGAGATCACCAGCTTTGGCCTTGATCGCGTGGAATAGCCCCAGATGCTGAACGTCACGGGATACGGCATCGATAAGGGCAACATCAAAAGACTGTTGCTTGATTTTTTCGATTGCATCATGAAGGGTGCTTAAGGCACAGACATCTACATTCCGCTGTTGCGGATCCTGCAACAGTTCCTGCAGTAATTTTAATTCAACCGGATTCTGCTCGACCAGAAGAATTCTGAGCCTGTCACCCGCTGGCATGCCATTCCTCCGTCATTTGCTCAACCCATTAAGACACAACTTAAAAATTATGCTGTATATGTCGGTGAAACGGGCCGAATCTTTAACCAAATTTTAATCTATCGGCCAGTCTGATACCTCGATAAAACAGACACTGCAGCAGTCCGTCCGGTCATCACAAGCATAGCAGCACACGGGTTTAACCCCTAGTCGGTTGAAAACTCAAAGGCATCGGAATAATAGTGATCCAGATCCAGCCCCTGCTCGGTAAAAGAATCCCGCCCGGCATAGACCATGGCAGGCGGCCCGGAGGCGTAGATTTCGTAACCGCTTAAATCAGGAAAGTCCGCTATGATAGCGCTATGCACATGACCGCGACGCCCCGACCAACTCTCATCCGCCGTTGCCGAAAGAACCGGGCAATATTCAATATGGGCATGCTCATCCGCCCACTGCTGCGCCAGTTCATGCATGTACAGATCCTCGCGCTCACGTACCCCCCAGTAGAGATGCATCGGTCGGGTAATACCCGCCGCCAAAGCATGTTCGATAATGCCCTTAATCGGTGCAAAACCGGTTCCGCCAGCCATGAAAATAATCGGACGATCCGAGTCTTCGCGCAGGAAAAACTGGCCGAAGGGTCCTTCGATGCGCATGATATCTTTGACCTTGAGAGACTCGAACACCTGTCCGGTAAAGCGGCCATTTTCCACATGCCGGATATGCAACTCCAGATCCTTGTCTTCATGTGGCGCATTGGCCAGCGAAAAAGCGCGTTTGCGATCGTCATCAAGCAGAAAATCAATATACTGTCCGGCCATAAATTGCATGCGCTCGGCTTCCGGCAGTTTGAGCATGACCAGCATCACATCATGATTAAGACGTCGAAGTTCACTGATGCGGCAGGGCAGGGTTTTTATCTGGATGTCACTGCCGCTTTCGACCTCATCAGACTCGATGATCAGGTCGCTTTGTGCGTGGGCCTGACAAAAAACGGCCATGTTCTGTTCTTCATCTTCTTCCGAAAGCGCAATCGGTCGGCCACCCGGGTAAGTCACCTGGCCGGTTTTAAGTTTGCCCAGACAAGCGCCGCAGGCGCCATCGCGGCAGCCATACGGCAGGTTCACACCCTGACGCAGGCCGGCATCGAGAATCGATTCGCCCTCATCTACGCTAAAAACATGACCACTTGGCTCAACTTTGACAGAATAACTCATAAGATCACTCAACTATTAAACAGATGGAGCATTATCACTCAATGACAACACAAGTTAAAGACTTTGCACGGGTTTTTATCCTTGGCTGCGGCGATATCGGGAGCCGCGTTGCCCTGCGCTGGCAGCAGCAAAACGGGCTGCCAATTACCGGGCTGGTACGCTCACAGGCCAGCGCCGAACGCCTGCGCCAGCAGGGCATTGACGCGCTGGTGCTGGATCTGGACCAGCCACCCGCCGATGATTCCGTAACGATACAGGCAAAATTAACCCTGCAACAAGCACTGATCTATTATTTTGCTCCGCCGCCGAAAGCGGGAGAACAGGATACGCGCATGCTGCATTTTCTCCAACTGCCTGACCGTATTCAAAAACCAGCCCGAATCATCTACCTTAGCACCTCCGGCGTTTATGGCGATCAGGCTGGTCATCTCATTGATGAGGACACCCCGCCCCGGCCTGTGGCTGCGCGCGCCAAACGCCGCTATTTCGCGGAGCAGGCTGTGCGCCAATGGGGCGAAGCACAACAGGTTCCTGTCATCACTCTGCGTACCGGCGGTATTTATGCACCTGATCGCCTGCCTTTAAAACGCATCCGCGATCAGCTGCCCATGATTCACGAACATCTGGCCCCCACAACCAACCGCATCCATGCCGATGATCTTGCGCAGGCCTGTGTCGCGGCGGCAAACAAAGGCCGAGCAGGCAGAATCTATAACATCAGTGACGGCACACCGAGCAACATGACGGAATACTTCAATACTATTGCCGATTATTTTGGCCTGCCCCGACCGCCAACCATTGACTGGCGCGAGGCGGAAAAACAGCTGAGTCCAAGCATGCTCTCTTATCTGCGCGAATCGCGTCAACTCGATAACCGGCGCATGCTGGAAGAGCTGGGTGTACAGTTACAGTATCCGGATTTACAACGGGGGCTGGCAAGTTGCCGGCCTGACACCAATCACCAGAAAATGCCTTCCGCTTAAACGCCCTGGATGAATTCGTTAGGGCAGGAAGTTTCATAATAAGGTTGGCAATCTCACTACATAAATTAAAGTAGGTGTATTATGGTCGGGGTCACTCCATAGAACCTGGGAAGCATCAAAATCTATACCCTGCTTGATGAGATTTTTATTGCTTTTATTTTCACCATACTCAAAAGTCAGCACGGTATAAAATATATGCCTGTTTATACCGTTTGCACGGGTTTTATCTGCTTCCAACAAACTCGGATCAGCGTTCAGCCAGTCTCTTGATTTGCTCTTCCAGCTTTTCCAGACGGCCAACGATAATATCCGACCATGCCTGCAATTCTCTAAACAGTTCGTTAGCCTCATCAAGATCCTCTTTATGTGGCTTGTATTTGAGGCCCAGAACCCGGGCAAAGAATGAAGGCCGGTTGTCACCGAACAGCCGTTTGAATATTTTTGCATAGGTTTCATGCAAATGATTATGCGGATCTTCAATAGCCTGGAAACTGGGCAGTTTAGCCAGCTGTCGACCATCACCGTAATACCACTGGCCGAAAATACAGTCAGTAGGCATTACCGGGACTTTTTCCTTATCCACCGGTACGCCATCAATCAGTGAGCGAGCACGCTTCACCCAGGTAACATGCGAACGTTTGGCCGCACGTATTTTTTCCAGTATTTCCGACTTGTTGATTTTTTTTGGGGTCGCCATTTGATATTTTGATCCTGTAGCGTAAATGTTTTAATCCTGAAACAATTCTGACACAGGATCAAAACAAGTCAAAAAATGAATTTTTCGTCACCTGCTGTGGCTGGCTCGTTTACTCGGGAAAACTGCGCTTGCTACGCAGCCAGCGCAGTAGCGGCTGCCACTGTTCCAGATCCTGCCACACCACTGAAGGCGGCATTTCGAAAATGCCAATACCCCGTTGTTCGGCATAAATATAGTTCTGGGTATCTCGCAGACTGGTGATAAAGGGAATTTTCAACGATTTGAGAAAGGCCTGCAGAGACTGGTAAATAAGGGTATTTTCCCGCACCCGGTTGGCAACTACAGCAATCTTGGTCTGTTTGCGGGAAATCTTGCCGTTGAGCAACAGTGCTTTCATAAAATCGGCTGCAGCACGCATATCGATGGGTGAGGGCAAAACCGGGACAATAATGGTTTCAACCCGGCGCACCAGCTGGCTCAGCTCCTGACCCTGTACACGGGCGGGGGTATCCAGAATCACGACATCCACCGACTTAGGAATGCGTACACTTTTTTCCCAGGCCGGCAGACCCTGAATACGGGGTTCTCGATCACCCCGGACTTTGAGCCAGGCCATGCTGGAACCCTGCGGGTCAAAGTCGATCATGACGACTGTTTGTTGCCGCTCAAAAGCAAAATAACTCGCCAGATTGGTCGAAATGGTACTCTTGCCGCAACCGCCTTTGGCGTTTAACACCATGATCGTACGCATACCTGCCTCCCGTTTTGAATCCAACTATACGGGAGCAGAAAAAAAATTTCATCCTGCGTCCATGTCAGTGGACGCAGGATAATTTCTTAATGGCTGACTTCGATTGTGCGCCCGTTCAAAGGCTGTACCGGACGTGTACTCTTAGGAAAGATATCAATAAACGCCGCCACCTGGGCAGGCGCTACATCAACCTTGTTTTTCAGCAGCATCCAGTTGACGCCTTCACTACAGGGTGGCGTCGTCAAAGAACCAGAATAGTGATAATAGGCCTTATCTTTCGGAAGCAAATCACTGACATTGATTTTAATCGCCGCCTTGCTGTATTCACCCTTATGGCTTGGCATATGTTTCCAGATTTTTTCTATCAGGGGATTGCTGGCGCCTTTTTTCATCAATACGGCAACCACGGCAAGCTGGCCGTCTGCGGCCTTGTGTACAAGATGCGCAACCATATCGGCCGGTTTGCCATTTATTTCATGTTCGCTGGGGCTGTGGAAATGAAACTGCAACAGTTCATACTGCTTACCGGCCACCGTGATATGGCTGCCTGGCGCATAGTTGACCTGAATGGTATGACCATTGTTGACGACATTGAGCGGCGTCGCCTTATAGCTAAAGCGAATAGTCGGCAGGCTCGCATTATGCGTAGCACTGATGTTTATCGGCGACTGATGTTTGCCGGTCTTACAGGTGCTGAACTCATGCTTCATATCGCCCCAATGCGCAGGCCCCGTTCCATCAACATACCCCCAGTGCGCACCTGCATGTTCACTGCCCGCCAACGTCAAAGTTGAAAATGATAACAACAACAGAATAAGACCCGACTTTAAATAGCGTATCATGTGTTTCATATTCTCTCCTGGTATTTTTTTCTTGATAAAAATGCTGCGAAGTAATGGAACAAGTATGCGGCTACATCGTACTCTTCCTAATTAACATCAAACGATAACCCAGCATCATAATAGTTAATATTCTTACCCCCGCAACCATACTTGAGTTAATATTATTTTTGTACTAGATTTAGCAGGCAACGTAAAATAGACACACAAAAAACCTTACTGATTTGGTTCACCTTCGTCACGAACATGGCGAAAGACTGGCTTCAAATATATTAATCGTTGCATGTAACTATTCAGCATACGGGAGCGAGGTCGCCAGGCATTGTCCAGCTTACGTTATTTGAAGAAAGGAGTCACACATGCAGGTTGGCACTGAGCGCTGAGCCATGATCTTTATGGCAAAGCACCACAGGCACTTCCTTTGGTCGCCTAACAATTAAGTCAATGACAGGCCGAGCCTGTTGGGCTTCGCGTTGCTCAGCGCCAACCTACATACAAGACACAAGGTACCCTGACAATTGCGCTGAACAGTTACCGTTGCATAAATATTTGCATTTTGTATATATTTTATACCCTCACCCGGAGGGCGAGGGGAACTATGGTGCAAATACTTATGTAACGATTAATACATGCTATATCTGCGCAGAAGTGCAATATGAAATGCCGCAGCGAAGTAATTTATAACTGCTTATGCAAGGAGTATCGTTATGGGGATAAAGCGCAATATTGGCTGGCTGGATTTTGCTATCAGAGTTTGTGTCAGCCTGGTAATGATTTATTTTGGCTTCATCAATGAAAGCCTGGTCAACGATGAAATAGCGCGGCTTATGCTGGGAATATTTGGCTGCCTCAGCCTGCTAATCGCAATCGTCGGCTTCTGCCCTGTTTATGTCCTGACAGGTTTCAATACCTGCAAGCACAAACATTAGCCTGAAATTTTATTTAGCCCGCTGCCAGTCCGCCATCACCGCCGCTGTTTTCTCATGGCCTAATTCAATCAACGAACTGGCGCGATGAAACTCGAAGGCGCGGCTGGCGCTGCGTGGGATCTCGATCAAAACATCGGGGGGGGATGCTGCTATTTTTAATTTAGACAGGGCATTCTGCATGGTTTCAAATGAGTTGCTCACCAGTTCCAGCATGCTCAATCGACCATAAGCCGTTTTTTTACTGCCTCGCTGCAGGCTTTCAATAAAATCGAGTATGCGCTGCTGGTAGGGATTGCGACTATTGCGCATGTGCTCGCCTTCTGCCGCCTTCACGTTGACCTGCGGCAAACCGTTGTGCGCGGCGTTCAGGTTAACGGCAATAGTCAGATCATTGCGATCCCGCAGCGTCGGCATAACCGGCACCGGATTCAACAGACCGCCGTCCAGCAAACGCATGCCCCGATACTCATGCGGCGTGAATATCGTCGGCACAGCTATCGAAGCGCGAATAGCATCAAACAGGGGGCCATCGCTCAACCAGATCTCTTTCTGGCGCTCGATGTCGGTTGCCACGGCGGTAAAATTTACCGGCAGATCTTCGATCTCATGCTCACCCACCAGCTCCTTAAGCACCGAGATAATACGTTCGCCCTTGAACAGGCCTTCTGAGCTAAAAGAAAAATCCAGAAACCGAATAACATCGCTACGGCTCAGGGCCAGAATCCATTGCTTGAACGTATCCAGCTCACCGGCGGCATAAATGCCGCCCACCAGCGCCCCCATGGAAGAACCGGCAATACTACGGATCTCATAATGATTTTCCAGCAACCATTCGATGACTCCGACATGGGCATAGCCACGCGCGCCACCGCTGCCGAGAATAAGCGAAACTGTCTTCCCGTGAGCCTTCATTCAGAGCATTCCTATGCAGAAATATTGCCTGACTAAAAAACAAACCTGCCTTCGATTTAGCGCCAGTGGCGGGTTTCGCTTCACTCTACCCATCCTGCCCGCTTTTTCCGCAGAATGGGTAGAGCGAAGTGCGAAATCCAGCGGGAAAATCCATCAACCGGACAGAAATTCAGAACACTTTTATACCTTATTTTCTTGTAACTATTCAGCATACGGGGCGAGGTCGCCAAGCATTGTCCAGCTTACGTTACTTGAAGAAAGGAGTCACACATGTAGGTTGGCGCTGAGCCATGATCTTTATGGCGAAGCCCAACAGGCACTTCCTTTGGTCGCCCAACAATTAAGTCAATGATAGGCCGAGCCTGTTGGGCTTCGCGTTGCTCAGCGCCAACCTACATACAAGGTTCCCTGACAATTGCGCTGAACAGTTACATTTTCTTTTAGTCTTTGCTGCTATCAAGATTTTCTTCTTCGGCTATCGCCTTGTCCAACTCACTATCCTGCGCTTTCTCTGCCTTCTCTTCCGCTTCAACTTCTTTCTCCCGTTCGGCACGCTGGCGCAACAGCAGCCGCGAGAAAAACAGGCCGATTTCAAACAGCATCCACATAGGCAAAGCCAGCAGGGTCTGGGAAATTACGTCCGGCGGGGTCAACAACATGCCGACGACAAAAGCCGCGACGATGATATAGGCGCGCTTGGACGCCAGATCATCCGGTGTCGTCACCCCGGCCAGCACCAGCAAAATAGTGGCGATCGGCACTTCAAAAGCCACACCAAAGGCAAAAAACAATTTCAGCACGAAATCCAGATATTTGCTGATGTCGGTCATCACCGCCACCCCTTGCGGCGCAGTCGTAACCAGGAAACCGAATACCAGCGGAAAGACAACGTAATAGGCGAAGGCCATGCCGACATAGAACAGGACAATACTGGAAAACAGCAGCGGAAAAGCCAGCCGTTTCTCATGTTTGTACAGGCCCGGCGCAATGAAGGCCCAGGCCTGATAGAGAATAAACGGCATCGCCATAAAAATGGATGCGACCAGGGCCAGCTTGAAGGGGGTCAGAAACGGCGAGGCTACTTCGGTAGCGATCATGCTGCTACCCGCAGGCAACTGCTTCAACAGCGGCGTAGCCAGGATGTGGTACAGATCGTTGGCAAAACTGAACAGACCGGCAAAAATCAGCACCACGACCAGCACTACCCGTAACAGGCGATCGCGCAGTTCAAACAGGTGAGATAGAAAAGGTTGTTCCGGCTCTTCAGAGCTGGCCTCAGAAGGATTATGTTCGCTCATGTTTTACAGTTTCATCAGGCTCGGGAATACCAGTAGAACCATCATCGTCGTCATTCTCATCACTGGCGTCCAACTGTCCCTGTAACTGTTTTTCAGGTTCGTGAGCAGGCTCGGTCTTGGCATCATCGAGGGCACCAACCAGGTAGTCCTTTTCTTCTTCAAAGTTGTACTGATCGGTATCCAGTACATGCTTGATTTCGTCCAGGCCAGCTTCTTTTTCCAGGATCTTGCGCAACTCGTCCTGCTTGATCTCGCGATCGATGTCGGTCTTGACCTGGTTGACAAAACGCCGGGTACGTCCCACCCATTTACCCGCCGTGCGCGCCACCCCCGGCAGCTTGTCCGGGCCAATGACGATCAGAGCAACCACGGCGACAATGGTCAGCTCCCAAAAACCGATATCAAACATAATGCTGAAACGAGAAACAGGGAATGGGAGATAAAAGCATAGTCCAGCTTATACCTTGTCTTTAGTCTTGTTGACTTCACCCTCGATGACTTCGCCTTCCCGCTGCTCAAGCTTCGATGCGCTGCTATCCTTTTCCTCATCCTTGATGGCCGAGCGAAAACCCTTGACCGCTGAGCCCAGATCAGTGCCGATGTTGCGTAGACGCTTGGCACCAAACAACAGCAACACAATAAGAAGAATAATAATTAATTGCCAAATACCAATACCCATAATTTTTTACTCCACGTCAAACCAACAACATACCGGATATTCTGGTGTTTTTCACCTCAGCCAAAGCCAGGCAAATCACGACCACCCAGTAAATGAATATGTAAATGAAAAATTTCCTGCCCGCCATCCCTGCCGGTGTTGATGATAGCCCGGTATCCAGATTCCAGCCCTTGATCTACCGCAAGCGGCTGAATTAAGCGCATTATATGCGCAATTAAGGCATCGTGTCCGGATTCAAGCTCATTCAGGCCGGCAAGGTGCTCTCGCGGTATGATGAGCAGGTGGACCTCGGCCTTGGGGTTGATATCCCGGAACACCACCACCTGTTCATCTTCATAGACCTTATCAGCCGGAATCTCACCCGCCGCAATTTTGCAAAACAGACAATCGCTCACGACTCAACCCGGGCCGCTTTTTCGTCCAGCCCCGAGAGACCAAAACGCCGACCCAGCTCGTCCAGCACCGCATCAACCTCCAGACCCTGTTGCGCCAGCAAGAGCATGCAGTGAAACCAGAGATCGGCGATTTCATACACCAGATGCTGGGCATCTCCATCCTTGGCCGCCATCACGGTTTCCGTAGCTTCCTCACCAATTTTCTTGAGAATGGCATCCAGACCTTTGGCATAAAGCCCGGCCACATAGGAACTATCGGGATCAGCCTGTTTGCGATCCTCAAGAACATCCGTTAATTGCTGTAGTATATCGCTCATTGCCATTCAGATTATGCTAAAAACCTGCTATTTATATATCTCATCAGGATCCTTGATAACCGGTTCCACTGCAACCCAGTTATGCTCCTGCAACTGCTTGAAAAAACAATTATGCCGCCCGGTGTGACAGGCAATGCCGCCCTTTTGCTCCACTTTTAAAAGAATCACGTCATTATCACAATCCAGCCGAATATCTTTCAACAGCTGCACATGGCCCGATTCTTCGCCCTTGCGCCAAAGCTTGTTGCGTGAACGCGACCAGTAAATCGCCCGGCCTTCTTTAACCGACAACGCCAGCGACTCGCGGTTCATCCAGGCCAGCATTAAAATCGTGCCGGTTTTGGCATCCTGCGCGATGGCCGGGACCAGACCGTCATCGGTCCACTTTATTTCATCGAGCCAGTTCATCGTTGGAACACCCAACGCAAAGGCGCGAAGGCGCAGAGGCCGCAAAGATTTTTTTGTCTTGAGTCCGTTCCCAATCGCAGGTCATTGAAAATGGGCGACAATCCTGCCCCAAAGAAAGAAAACAAACTTTTCATCCCTTTGCGGTGAATCTGCATCTTTGCACTGAAACCGGGATCACAGCCGCACCTCGATACCCTGCTCGGCCATGCGCCGTTTGGCCTGTTCAACGGTATATTCACCAAAGTGAAAAATACTGGCGGCCAATACCGCATCGGCTTTCCCTTCTTTCACCCCGGCCACCAGATGATCCAGACTACCCACGCCGCCGGAGGCGATCACCGGCACTCTGACCGCTTCGCTGATGGCGCGGGTTAATTCCAGATCAAATCCGATTTTGGTGCCGTCCCGATCCATGCTGGTGAGCAGGATTTCACCGGCACCGTAGTCCACCATTTTTTCTGCCCATTCCACAGCATCAATGCCGGTCGGTTTGCGCCCGCCGTGGGTGAAAATCTCCCAGCGCGGTTCTTCACCATCGGCGCTTACCCGTTTGGCATCAATCGCCACCACGATACACTGGGAACCAAATTTTTCCGCCGCTTCACGCACAAATTCCGGGTTGAACACGGCAGCCGTATTAATGCCCACTTTGTCCGCGCCCGCGTTGAGCATGCGCCGAATATCCTCGACCGTGCGAATACCACCGCCGACAGTCAGCGGAATGAATACCTGGGCGGCCACTTCTTCCACTACATGCACCATGGTTTCCCGGTTGTCCGAGCTGGCGGTGATATCCAGAAAAGTCAGTTCATCCGCGCCCTGTTCGTCATAACGGCGTGCGACTTCCACCGGATCACCGGCATCGCGGATATCCACGAACTGTACACCTTTGACCACGCGGCCATTGTCCACGTCGAGGCAAGGAATGATTCTCTTGGCAAGACTCATCGTGAATTTTTTTCAACGCAAAGACGCGAAGGCGCAAAGGAGGCGAAGAAAAAATAAAAATATTTTGTAACAGGGTTCATATCACTCAGATTTCTCTTAATCAAAAATCTTTGCGCTCTCTGCGTCTTTGCGTTTGATTTTCAAGATGTAAGTTCATCCGCCAATTTCTGACCTTCGGCAAAATCCAGCGTGCCTTCATAGATGGCACGGCCAGTAATCGCGCCCATAATACCTTCGTCCGCCACCGCACACAGGGAGCGGATATCATCCATGTTGGTGATACCGCCGGAGGCGATCACCGGAATATTGATCGCTTGCGCCAGTTTTAGCGTGGATTCTACATTGACGCCGGTCATCATGCCGTCGCGGCCAATATCGGTATAGACAATCGCGGCCACACCATCCTGTTCAAAATGTTTCGCCATATCAATGACATCGTGCTTGGATAACTTTGACCAGCCGTCGATGGCCACCTTGCCGTCTTTGGCATCCAGGCCGACAATCACATGGCCGGGAAATTCCAGACACAGATCATTGACGAAATGCGGTGCATTGACGGCCTTGGTACCGATGATGACATATTCCACCCCGGCGTCCAGATAAGTCTGCACCGTCTCCTCGTCACGAATACCACCGCCGATCTGGATCGGCAAATCCGGCCAGGCAGCGGCAATTTCATGCACCACGCCGGCATTCACCGGTTCACCGGCAAAGGCACCGTTCAAATCAACGATATGCAGACGTCGGGCGCCGGCCTCGACCCAGCGCCCGGCTATCGCTACCGGATCATCTGAGAAAATAGTCTCGTCATCCATACGCCCCTGACGCAGGCGTACACATTTTCCATCCTTGAGATCAATGGCAGGTATTAGCAACATGGGAATTCTCTTCTTTTGTTTTTCCGCTAATGCGGGCTATCAAGGTTTCCAGTTCAGAAAGTTTTGGTATAGCTGCAAGCCGTCATGCTGGCTTTTCTCCGGATGAAACTGTACCGCAAACACATTGTCTCTTGCCAGTGCCACGCTGAAACGACAGCCGTATTCCGTGGTCGCACTGATCAGTTCCTGCTCTGCCGGATGGACAAAATAACTGTGCACAAAATAAAAGCGCGCGTCCTGGGCAATATTCTCCCATAACGGGTGCGCAACTTCCTGATGCACCTGATTCCAGCCCATATGCGGAATTTTCAGCTTCTCGCCGGTATCGACATCACGCAGATCATCGCCGAAATACTCGACCCGGCCAGGAAAAAATCCCAGGCAGTCGGTGCCGCCGTTCTCTTCGCTGAAATCCAGCATGGCCTGCATACCAACACAGACGCCGAGCAGGGGCCGACCCGAGTTCGCCACCTCCTGCACCACCTGATCCAGCTTCAGGCGGCGGATTTCTGCCATACAGTCCCGGATAGCGCCAACCCCGGGTAACACGACCCGATCAGCCTGTAGAATAGCACCAGCCTCAGCGGTAACGATCACGTCAACCTTATCACTGACATGCTCAAGGGCCTTGGCCACGGAATGCAGATTACCCATTCCATAATCAATGACTGCAACACGATTCATCTGGTTTATTTCCGCTAATTATTATACTGGAGAACAAGCTGAGGGGAGCATCTAACTTCAGAGCTGTCCCTTGGTTGAAGGCAGAATTCCCGCCATACGCGGATCAGGCGTCAACGCCATGCGCAGCGCCCGACCAAAAGCTTTGAACACCGTTTCAGCAATATGGTGGGCATTCTCCCCCCGCAGGCTGTCGATGTGTAACGTGACCTGGGCATGATTGACAAAGCCACGGAAAAATTCTACCAGCAGATCCACATCAAAGTTGCCGATCTGGGCGCGGGGATAGCTTACCTGGTATTCCAGCCCTGGCCGTCCGGAAAAGTCAATCACCACCCGAGACAGCGCCTCATCCAGCGGCACATAGGCATGCCCATAACGATTGATGCCCTTTTTATCGCCCAATGCCTGGAAAAATGCCTGCCCAAGTGTGATACCGATATCCTCCACCGTGTGGTGGTCATCGATGTGCTGATCACCTTTGGCCTTAATCATGAGATCCAGCATACCGTGACGAGCAACCTGATCCAGCATGTGTTCCAGAAAAGGTACGCCGGTTTCAAATTGAGTATCGCCCTTGCCATCCAGATCCAGGCTAACTTCAACTTGCGTTTCCAGGGTTTCGCGCGACACAATGGCCTGACGCTTTGCCATATTGGGCTCCGATATCGGGTTAATTTTGGTTGATTTTATCGTGCGCCTGAAAAAACAGCCACAACAACAATTAGCTAAAATGAAGGATACCGCGGATTCCCGTATGGGTGGAAGGCCGGGAGGGTTAAAATCAGTGAGTAAGCCGTCATTTTTCTATTCTTGACTATTTTCTTAAGAAACAATGACTTTTGTCAATGTTTACAGAAATAGGTATATTCCTGACTGATTTTTCACTAATATTTCGTATGTAATCGAAATATTAAAACTACGCGGGCGCGACCGGGGCATTTCGCCACGCCCCTGATCTTGTCACAGGTGCATGTATGCCAAAAAACAGAATAGTAAAACTCGATGAAATCCGCTCCCGCTGCCAGAGTTGCAGCCTGTTCGAGCTGTGCATGCCCATGGGTCTGGCGGAAGGCGATCTGGATAAGCTCGACAGCATCATCAAACGTCGGCGTCCGGTGGAAAAGGGGGAATACCTTTATCGTGTCGGCGATCCCTTTGCTTCTGTCTATGCGGTACGCTCCGGCAGCCTGAAAACCTTCACCAGCACCCGCGATGGCCGCGATCAGATCATCAGTTTGCACCTGCCCGGCGAACTCATGGGTCTGGACGCCATCAGCAGCAATCAGCATATTTGCTCGGCCATGGCGCTGGAAACCACCAGCGTCTGTGAGCTGCCCTATGAGCGGCTTGAAGCTCTGAGCCTGGAAATCCCCGGCCTGCAACACCATCTTCTGTCACTGATGAGCGAGGAAATCCGCCATGATCAGTGCCACATGACCATTCTTGCACGACTACCGGTGGACAACCGGCTGGCCAGTTTTCTGGTCAATCTCGCAGAACGCTATCGAACCCGAGGCTTCTCTTCGACCGAATTCAATCTCAGCATGTCGCGTAACGACATCGCCAACCTGCTGGGCATGGCAGTAGAGACCGTCAGCCGCCTGTTTACCCAGTTTCAGGAGCAGGGCCTGCTGCAGGTGGAACGCAAGCACATCAAGATTCTGAACTACGACATCCTGCAAACCATGCATAATCGTTGTGGCGATCTAAACACCCATGAAGAAGCCAACAAGGACAGTTCATCCAGCAACACATCCTGACCTTGAACACGGAATTTCGGATGAATGCGTAGCAATCCAGCTTTGGCTCAAGCGCGATCCGGGCTTACCCTCCTTGGTGTAATACACCACGCAGATATGTAATACTGCGCTCACCATAAAAATAACTGCCACCGGCAAATACCGCTACAGCGTGTAAACCATGTCCGAGTTTCCTGCAAAATTTTATTTTATCAACACCCTATTTGGCATTATGCTTTTACTCAGTAATGCCTGCATCGCCGCCAGTCACGACAACCCCAATGATCCCGGTTTTGATGATCAGCCCTTGAAAGAGGATATTGTCCTGCCGGACTGGTTCAAAATGAGCTTCCTCGAACTCAAGGATGACATAAGTGATGCCCGTGAAAACGGTAAAAAAGGACTGATTATTTACTTCGGCCAGAAGCGCTGTCCTTATTGCAAGGCTATGCTTGAAAATGACTGGGGTCAGAAAGACATCATCAATTACACCCAGAAAAATTTTGATGTTATCGCCATAAATATACGCGGACAAAAACCGGTCGTCGATCTCAACGGTAAAAGCTGGACCGAGAGAAGTTATTCCGTCGCCCAGAAAACCAATTTCACCCCTTCACTGATATTCTATGATCTGCAGGGACGAGAAGCCCTGCGCCTGCGCGGCTACCGCCCCCCCTACCAGTTTCGCGCTGCACTTGAATATGCGGCAGACGCTCATTATCTGGAGGAAACCTTTAAGCATTATCTGGCGCGCGCAGAGAAAGCCTTCCGCTATGGCAAGGACGGACTCAATGAAAATGACTTTTTCCTGCCCCCTCCCTATATGCTTGACCGCAGCCACATTAAAGCCGAGCGTCCTCTGCTCGTGTCCTATGAACGCCCCCGCTGCCATGCCTGTGACATTCTGCATGGCGGTCCGCTGAACGATCCCCGCATTCGCAAACTGCTGGGCAAATTCGAGGTGGTACAACTGGACATGTCCACCGACACCCCGCTGGTCACTCCGACCGGGAAAAAAACCACCACCCGCCAGTGGGCGCAAACCATGAACCTGGATTATGCGCCAACCCTGATTTTCTTCGATGAACGGGGCCGGGAAATCATTCGCATCGACTCTGTGGTCTGGTTCTATCGGCTACAGAATGTACTCATTTACGTCGACAGTAAAGCTTACCGAAAACAGCCCAATTTTCAGATCTGGCGTCAACAGCAAAGGCGCTGAAGATTGATAGGCTTTCGCTCTACCCATCCACTGTACGAAATAGGCTAAATAACTGTTCCGAATTCCTGTCCAGTAAAACCGTTCGCCCTGAGCTTGTCGAAGGGTGAACAGCATTAAATATTGCTATTTCAGGCCTTGCATTCATGGTTCGACAAGCTCACCACGAACGTGATCTGTATAGTGGACAGGAATTCGGAACAGTTATTTAGATTGGGTAGAGCGAAGCCCAGAGGGGAAACCCATCATTTTGATTCAATGCTAACAATGGAAACACGTATGCCCAAAATTCAGAAACGCAGCAACAATCCACTGGTATCTGTCTCCTCCAGCTCGATTCACGGCAAGGGACTGTTTGCAAAAAAACCCATCCGTGCCGGCCAATTGATTGGCATCGCTAAAGGCCAACTTACCAATACCGATGGCCCTCATGTACTGTGGCTAAGCGAAAAACAGGGCTTTGAGGTACATTGTTATCTGCGCTATATCAACCACGACGACCACCCCAATGCGGCTTATTATGAAACACTTGAAGTCTGCGCCCTGCGTGATATTGCCCCAGGCGAGGAAATCACCCATAACTACGGGTGGTGAGGCTAGTGGCGAGAAACGCGAGTGGCCAGGAAGGATAACCGGGGTTTCCCCCGGCCAGGCTACCTGGATCGTCGTTGTGAAGAACTTCCCGAACGACCACCCCGGGGGGATGATCCCCGACCACCCTGACGCCGGGGTTTGCGTTCAATTTTCAGTGGCGGCTGCGGCTTGGGCAACATATCGGCGCTGATTTGCTGAACGCTGAGCTTGTGCCCAACATAGTCTTCAATTTCCGGCAGGGAAAATACATATTCGTCGCAGGCGAAGCTGATGGCATCGCCCTTGGCGCCGGCGCGAGCGGTGCGGCCAATGCGGTGAACATAATCTTCTGCATCCTGCGGCAGATCAAAATTAATCACATGGCTAACATCGGGGATATGCAGGCCACGGGCGGCTACATCGGTCGCCACCATGATTTTCAGCTCACCATCGGTAAACCGCCGGAGCAGGCTCTGGCGCTTTTTCTGCGGTACGTCACCGGTCAGCAGGGCCGTTTCATAACCATTGCCGCCCAGGTAGGCGGCCACTCTTTCCGCCACCCGCTTGGTATTGACGAAAACCAAAGCACATTTCACATCCCAGATATCCAGCAGGCCCAGCAGCAGCGGGATTTTTTCTTCCTTGGCCGGGTAGTACACCACTTCGGTTACCTGATCCGCCGTAATATTTTCTGATTCAATTTTAATCTGCTGAGGATTATTCATGTGTTCATACGCCAGTTCCGCCACCCGGTGGGAGAGGGTCGCGGAAAACAGCAGGCTCTGACGTAGCTCCGGTTTGGGCATACGCCGCAGCAGATAGCGGATATCCTTGATAAAGCCCAGATCAAACATGCGATCGGCCTCATCCAGCACCATCACCTGAATTTCATCGAGCCTGAATACGCCCTGTTTGAAATAATCGATGATCCGCCCCGGCGTGCCGATGAGCACATCCACGCTTTCTTCCAGCGTCTTACGCTGGCTTTCATAGCCGGTACCCCCGTAAGCCAGACCCAGCTTCAGGCCGGTATGTGCGCCAATTTTCTCCGCATCACGATGGATCTGCAACGCCAGTTCTCGCGTCGGCGCCAGAATGATCGCCCGCAAAGGATGACTATTCTGCCCGGATGTAACCGGTTTACGCAGCAAATGTGCAAATGTAGCAACTAAAAAAGCGGCTGTTTTGCCGGTGCCAGTCTGTGCCTGACCGCTAACATCTTGGCCTGAAAGGGCTACCGGCAAAGTTTCTGCCTGAATGGGCGTGCAACAAGAAAAGCCTGTATCTTCAATGCCTTGCTGTAATTCAGCTGGCAAATCAAAACTTTTAAAAGTGATATCCGTAATATGTTTATCTGTCATAATCAGGGAGCATAACAGATAAGCTTGCTACGAAGATAATTATGGGACTTGAAATAAGCCGCCGCATAGGCTCAAATATAGGTAATATAAAACAAACTGGAGAAACAGCGTTGAGCGATAAAATTGTCTATGCGACTGATGACAGCTTCGAACAGGAAGTCGTAAACGCCGAAGGGCCGGTACTGGTTGACTACTGGGCGGATTGGTGTGGCCCCTGTAAAATGATCGCGCCCATCCTTGACGAAATTGCCGATGAATATGATGGCAAACTAAAAATCGTCAAACTTAATATTGATGAAAACCCCAGCACTCCACCGAAATTTGGTATTCGCGGCATACCCACTCTGATGCTGTTCAAGGGCGGCAATGTCGAGGCGACCAAGGTAGGGGCAGTGTCAAAATCACAGCTAACGGCCTTCATTGACAGCAATCTTTAAGCCGATTTAGTCTTGAATTCGTTCGGTCTATTTAATAAATATCCAATCTAGACTGGACGAATTCATAATTTAGTGTTAATTTTACATGACAATAAGCATTTCGTAGCAACCAATAACCATTAATACGCTGCCCTTGCTGGCAAATCTCAAAACATACCCAGAAACCCAAGTTTCCCGACATCGTGGCATTACGCCTGTTCGTCGTACTGCCCACCAAGTCAAAACAACATCTTTTTTTACAACTCTTTTATTTGAAGATAAACCGTAATGAACCTGACTGAACTCAAACAAACACCCGTTTCCGATCTCATCACCCTGGCCAGCAAGAATGGCATTGAGGGTACCTCCCGCTCAAGAAAACAGGATATTATTTTTGCTATCCTCAAGGCTCACGCTAAAAGCGGGGAGGACATCTACGGCGACGGTGTCCTGGAGATCCTGCAGGATGGCTTCGGTTTTCTACGTTCTGCCGAGAGCTCCTATCTGGCTGGCCCCGATGACATCTATGTTTCACCCAGTCAGATTCGCCGCTTCAATCTACGCACCGGTGATACGATTTCGGGAAAAATCCGCCCGCCTAAGGACAGCGAACGCTATTTTGCCCTGCTCAAAGTCAGCGAAATCAACTTTGATTTGCCCGAAAACGCTAAAAACAAGGTGCTGTTTGAAAACCTGACCCCCCTGCACCCGAACAAACGTCTGGCGCTTGAAGTCGGTAATGGTTCTACCGAGGATATGACTGCCCGGGTTATCGACATGGTGGCACCCATTGGCAAAGGCCAACGCGGTCTCATCGTCTCCCCGCCCAAGGCGGGCAAAACCATGATGCTGCACGACATCGCCCACTCCATCGCCCACAATCACCCGGAAGTCCATCTCATTGTTCTACTCATCGATGAGCGGCCCGAGGAAGTCACGGAAATGGCGCGCTCGGTACGCGGTGAAGTGGTTTCTTCGACCTTCGACGAACCGGCCAGCCGCCATGTACAGGTAGCCGAAATGGTGATTGAAAAAGCCAAACGGCTGGTGGAGCACAAAAAAGATGTCGTTATTTTGCTGGATTCCATTACCCGTCTGGCCCGCGCCTACAACACGGTCATCCCGTCCTCCGGCAAGGTACTCACCGGCGGCGTGGACGCCAACGCCCTGCACCGGCCCAAGCGCTTCTTTGGCGCTGCACGTAACATCGAGGAGGGCGGCAGTCTGACCATTATTGCCACGGCCTTGGTGGAAACCGGCTCGCGTATGGATGACGTGATTTACGAAGAATTCAAGGGCACCGGTAATATGGAAATTCATCTGGATCGCCGTATTGCCGAAAAACGCCTGTATCCCGCCATCAACATCAATCGTTCGGGCACCCGTCGCGAAGAACTGCTGACCAAACCCGACGAGCTGCAAATGATGTGGATTTTACGCAAGGTAGTACACGATATGGATGAAATTGCCGCCATCGAGTTTGTGCACGATAAACTCAAGGCCGCTAAAAACAATGCCGAATTTTTCGATTCCATGAAACGTTAAGAGTCTCATTGCCGGAGTCTGCCATAGCCTCCGGCCCTTCCTGCATCACCCCAAACAGGCAAAATTGTACATATTTTCATCATATTTCATTTTTTTTTGTCCTCTGCAAATATACTGAAATACAACCGCATAGCGCTATAAGCGCAGATTTCACATGAGTACATCCTCCTAAGTCGCTTTGACAAGTTCTTAATTACCAATGAGAATTTAGTCTCATGCTCATTAGTGCCCAACAATCATCAGGCCATATTTCCTATGAGGTTTTACCTATCCCCCGGTAAATGGCAATGTGGCAGAATGAGTAGAAATATACGACACCATGCGCGGTCATGGGGTCCCTGATAATAATGAAGGTACGGGGATATGAGTAAAACGCAGTTACAGCTAGAAGACGCATTCGGTAATATTGATTTTGACCACTGGTCAGAAATCGCCAGAACCGATCCGGAAACCTTTGAGGCCATGCGCACAAAAATCATCCGCTCCTGTATCGACAGCGCCCCCCAGGATCAGCAACAACGTATGCGCGGCCTGCAATGGCAGGTCGACTGTCTGCGTGCACAGTCCAGAAACCCGCTGTCTGCCTGCCTCAAAATTTCCCGTATGATGTGGGATACCCTGCAGAAACTGGGTGACGTATCCCGTGATCTGACCAGGCCGGAGCAGGCCGAGACTAAAAGTAAAAGCACGGCGGCAACCATCCTGCCTTTCAGCCTGGTGAAAAAATAGCACAAAACAAAATCAACCGACTTGCTCTCAGGCCGGGTTTTCCGTATTATCAGCCGCCTCCTGGTATGTGGTGCCCGTTGAATACTCGAACGGTGTGGCGACATACGTAAATAAATTTGAGGCCAAGGACAAATGAAAGCAGAAATACACCCCGCCTACGGCGATATCAGCGTCACCTGCAGTTGTGGCAACACCTTCAACACCCGTTCCACCAGCGGCAAGGACATCACCATCGAAGTCTGTTCGCAGTGCCATCCTTTCTATACCGGCAAACAGAAGCTGGTTGACACCGCTGGTCGTATCGACAAGTTCCGTCAGAAGTACGGTATGAAATAAGGCTAAAAAAATGCTTTATTCTCTGCTGCACAGGAAAACGTACAGCAGAATCGCTTCACTTTTCACCGCTCAAGCAGGCAGAACGCTGTATCAAACGTTCCGCCTGCCGCTGGTACTCGGACTCTGTTTTTTTTCCTTTCAGGTACAGGCGACAAGCTGTGCCAGCTCCCGTTACGATGAAAATGTTATCGTCAAGCGCGTGATTGATGGCGACACCCTGCAACTCGACGATGGCCGCAAACTACGTCTGATTGGCGTAAACACCCCTGAGCGCGGTAGAAACGGCCAGACCGCCGAACCGCTGGCAAACAGGGCATGGCATCTGCTGCAGGCACTGGCCAGCCCCGGCAGCGCGCTCAGACTACGCTGGGGAAAAGAAAAAAAAGATCGTTACGGACGCCTGCTTGCCCATGTTTTTAACGCCGAAAATCGCAACCTCAGCGCCAGCCTGCTGACTGCCGGTATGGGGGCCGCCATCCAGATTCCCCCCAACCTCTGGGCCTATCAATGCTATCTGCACGCAGAACAAAGCGCCCGCAAACAGCACCGCGGGATCTGGCGCCTGGCTTATTTCGCCCCGCTTGAGGCGAATCATCTGGCCACCGGGGTTCATGGCTTTCATTTTATCCGCGGTCGCCTGAGCCGCATCGGCAAAAGTAAAACCGCGTTATGGCTAAACCTCGGCAAACATTTCGCCCTGCGGATTCGCAAAAAAGAACGCCTTTATTTTGCAAACATTCATTTTGACCGGCTTATCGGCCATGAACTTACCGCCCGCGGCTGGATCTATGCCTACCGGGGACAATGGCGTATGAACCTGCATCACCCTGCCTCGCTGGAGATCCGCACGGCGCGCTAACAGCTTAATATTTTGTGAATCAGGAAATCCTGCCGTAGAACTTGTCTGCTATTATAAAACCTCCGCGTTTAATGCAAACCTTGCCGAATAAAAACCAAATTACCGGCAAATGGTTTCCGCCTGTGCCGGGATAGGGCTAAACTATCGTTCTAATTACACATAACCCGCTCTTATATTTTCAGGAAACCATTGCATGAGCACCGACACGCCTGAACAGAAAAAACTCGCCGCTGATGCGCTTCGCTACCATGCCGAGCCCCGGCCGGGGAAAACGGCCACCGCGATCACCAAATCCTGCGAAACTCAGGAGGAGCTCAGCCTGGCCTATACGCCCGGCGTGGCGGCGCCGGTACGTGCTATTGCCGAAAACCCCGAGGACGCGTATCGCTATACCGGCAAGGGCAACCTGGTAGGCGTGATCACCGATGGCTCGGCCGTACTGGGTCTGGGACGGGTGGGCGCGTTGGCCAGCAAACCCGTCATGGAAGGCAAGGCGGTGCTGTTCAAGCGCTTTGCCGATATCGATGTCATGGACATCGAGGTCGATGCCGAGACACCTGAAGATTTCGTCGATACCGTACGCCGCATTGCCCCAACCTTCGGCGGCATCAATCTGGAAGATATCGCCGCCCCGGCCTGTTTTGAAATCGAACATACCCTGAGCAACCAGCTCGACATACCGGTCTTCCACGACGATCAGCACGGCACGGCTATCATCATTGCCGCCGGCCTGCTCAATGCGCTGGAGATCGCGGGCAAGGATATGGAGTCCGCTCACATCGTCTGTCTGGGGGCCGGCGCCGCCGGTATCGCGGCCATGCGCACACTCAAAAGTCTGGGTGCGCGACGCATTTATCTGGTGGATCGCAAGGGTGTGGTACATCACGGTCGAGACGGTGTAAATCAGTACAAACATGAGTTTTCCCGCGAAACCGATCGTCGCAGCATCGCGGATGCCTTCGATGGCGCGGACGTTTTTATCGGTGTCTCGGGCCCCAACCTGGTAACGGCTGACATGCTGCGCAGCATGGCGGACAGGCCAATGGTGTTCGCTCTCTCCAATCCCGATCCGGAAATCGATCCGGCCCTGGCCCATGCCACGCGCGACGATCTCATTCTTGCCACCGGACGCAGTGATTATCCCAACCAGGTGAACAATGTGCTGGGGTTTCCCTTTATTTTCCGCGGCGCCCTGGACGTACGCGCCACCTGCATCAACACGGCGATGAAAATTGCTGCGGTCAAGGCTCTGTCCGAACTGGCTCGTGAACCAGTACCGAAGGAAGTCATCGCGGCCTACGGCGGCGAACCGCTGAGCTTCGGTCCGCAGTACATTATTCCCAAACCCTTTGATCCGCGCCTGCGCGAAACTGTGGCCGGGGCGGTAGCCCAGGCAGCTATTGATACCGGGGTGGCACGACTGAAATAACTGCGTCTAACAATCCTGTTCGGCCTGCACCAGCTTTTCAAGCGCCTGAATATCGGCGCGCGGCATAGGTTTGTTGTCAAGAGGGCTCAAAGGCGGCTGACGTGGCCCGTCCTGCGGAAAAATAACCATTTCAATCGGCACATCTTCTGCTACGAATCGATACACCGGTAAGATCTGCACCAGATCCGCCTGAAAACGCACCCGTTTCTCGCCGATCTCGAAGGGAATATGGTATTGCAGCAGAAACAGATCGAGATCTTCTGCGGTCGCAGCAATGACATGCAGCGTCACCACTGAATGTTTATCCGCTGTGCCGCGCAGGACGCTACCCACCAGCCGTGGCTTGAAATCCCTAAAGAACTGCATGGCCTGCAACGCCGCCTCACGCAAGCGACGCAATTCAACCGGCTGAGTATCCGCCCGAAAAATCCGCTGGTACTCCTGTAGCGCCGCTTCAATTTCGGTATTGCTGGGCATGTTGCGCGTATCCGCCGCCCCCAGATGCAGGGCCGCCTTGTGCTTGGCGGCATAATAATCGCGGCTTCCATTTTGCAACAGAATCTGCGCTGCCTCCTGGGCCAGACGCAAACGCATTTGCTGGGCCTTCATATTCCTGTTGCTCATGATACTGTCTGCATCATCAGTGCCTTAGAAATTGTTTACTGTATATTTTGCAGCTAATAATTTCGTAGAGGAGCTTATCCGCTGCTTTATTCCGCTTAGAAAAGCTGTTCGGTAATATCCGAACCCGGCTGTGTGGCACTATTTCCCGTTGACTCGTCCGTCTGCCGCTTAGGTACATTTTCACTGCGGAAATACTCAAATATAGCGTCCGCCTGATTGGCATCAGCCAGCTCGCCGGTTTCCGGATCGATACGCACAGAAACAATTCCCTGCGGCTGCTCCAGCGGCGTTTCCGGCCGCCCCTGCAGGGCCGCACGCATATAGCTTATCCACATGGGTAACGCTGCACGGGCGCCGGTTTCATGCGCACCCAGGGGCTGTGGTGTATCAAACCCCACCCAGGCGATGGTCGCCACATCAGCATTAAAACCGGTAAACCAGGCATCACGCTGATCGTTGGTGGTGCCTGTCTTGCCCCCAAGATCCTTACGCTTGAGTACCAGCGCCCGGCGCCCGGTGCCCTTGCGAATCACATCCCGCAACATAGTATTAATTAAAAAAGCAGTCTGCGGACTCAGCACCCGCTTGGCCAGGTGCGGTAACTCTGGCCCCTGACGGATCTGCGCCCATTCCCGCTCATCCAGCCCGGCATACTGCGCCGGTAATATCCAGGGCACGCTATCTGAACTCTCCTTGGTTTTTACTGCGGCCTCGTTGGTTTTTGAAACTGATTTTGGGGCCGCCGGTCTGTCTGCTTTCGCCTGCGTTTCAACCGCCACTTCGCATGTCTGACATACCTGCCGGGGCTTTGTCATATAAACGATGTGGTCATCCATACGAATATAATCAATAAAGTAAGGATTTACCTTATAGCCACCATTGGCAAATACCGCATAAGCCGTTGCCAGTTGATACGGAGCAACCGCACCACTGCCCAGCGCCAACGACAGATTGCGCGGCAGATTCTTCGGCTTGAAACCAAAGCGCGACACATAACGCACGGTATAACCAATGCCAATTCTACGTAGCAAACGAATGGAAACCAGGTTACGTGACTTGATTAACGCCACCCGCAAGCGGGTGGGACCAAAAAAACGACCACTATAATTTTCTGGCCGCCAGGTATCCTCCAGGCCGGGAGCATCAAACACCACCGGCGCATCATTGATAATACTGGCTGCCGTGTAACCCTTATCCAGCGCAGCGGTATAGACAAAAGGTTTGAAGCTGGAACCTGGCTGACGTTGCGCCTGGACAACCCGGTTAAATTTGCTCTGATAATAATCAAAGCCACCTACCAGCACCTCGGTAGCACCATCCCGGGGCCGCAATGAAACCAGCGCACCAGCCACCTTGGGCACTTCGGCCAACCAGTGACAGCCAGTTTTGGCCGCGACCACATAAACCACGTCTCCGGCCTTTAAAACCTCCGACGCATGCTGGAGTTTAGGCCCCAGATGATTTTCATCAATCCGGCGACGCGCCCATTCAATCTGCTTCCAGCCCAGATAAGCCATCGTGCCATCGCGGGTAAATGCGTAAGCAGCGTCATCCCCGACGCTGATGATCAGCGCAGGTTGCAAATGTCCCACCGACTTCAACGGCTTCAACACAGCGGCCCAGGCCGCCAGATCACCAGCCTCGGCATCAAGACCAAGAAGGTCGACATGCTTTATGATGCCACGATAGCCATGCCGACGATCATACGCCAGCAGGTCATCCCGCAAAGCCTGGTTGGCGGCTTTCTGCAGACGCGCATCAATCGTGGTGTAAACTTCGAAGCCATGCGTATAGGCGGCCTCACCATAACGGCTCAGCATCTCATTACGCACCATTTCAGCAACATAGGGCGCTTCCACCCCGATATTCAGCCCATGCACGCCGGCATGCACCTGAACCTGTTTGCTCCGGATATAGTCGGCCTTATTTATATAGCCCAGGGCCAGCATGCGACCGAGTACATAATCTCGACGAATACGGGCACGTTCAGGTGCCACCACCGGATTGTAACGGGAAGGTGCCTTGGGCAGGCCTGCAATCATGGCAATTTCAGGCAACCTTAGTTGCGCCAGCGGTTTACCATAATAGACCTGGGCGGCAGCGGCGAATCCGTAAGCACGCTTGCCAAGATAGATTTTATTCAAATACAGGGTCAGGATCTCTTCCTTGGTGAGTTCATGTTCAATCTTGAGCGCCAGAAAAATTTCGTTAATCTTGCGTAAAAAGGTTTTTTCTCGACTAAGGAAGAAATTACGCGCCACCTGCATGGTTATGGTGCTACCGCCCTGAGTCCGTTCGCCCGTGCGCACCAGTTGCCAAACCGCACGCAAAATACCCTGGTAATCCACCCCGGGATGCTGAAAAAAGCGATCATCTTCAGCCGCCAGCACCGCATGAATCAGGGACTTGGGGAATTCTTCATATTTGAACGGTATGCGCTTCATTTCACCAAATTCGGCAATCAACTCACCGCCGCGCGCATAAACCCGCAAAGGAACCTGCATCTGCACATCTTTCAGATTACTGATATCAGGTAGGCGGGGAACAATGTAAATGTAGGTGCCAATACCCCCTATCGCAGCCAGAAGCATCAAAGTGAGAACTGATGCCAGGCAAAATGTGATGAATTTCTTAATAGTCGGTCTCATATGGTTGATAAAAGTAAAGATTTCGGTGCCCTCGCCCGATAGGAAGTATATCGCTTCAACAGCGGGAACTCTATGGCATAAGTTGTGCGCAAGTTAACCGCTTCATTTTTTTGTGTTTGTAATTATTCATGCCTTGTCCTATAGTTGACTCTGAAACCTAATGTAATTATGGATATAGTTTCTCTAACCCCAAGGTATTAAAGAAGAAAATGGGTTTTACCGAGCTGTTCAAACCAAAAAAACCGCCGGTTTTAGGGCTGGATATCAGTTCCACCGCCATCAAATTGCTCGAATTGGGTAAGCATGGCGATCGCCTGCGCGTGGAAAGTTACGCCGTCGAACCCCTGCCGCCAAATTCGGTTATTGAGAAAAACATTTCAGATGTGGAAGCCGTGGGCGAAGCTATCAAACGGGCGGTCAAACGCTCGGGATCACGCAATAAATTTGCCGCCGCTGCGGTAGCGGGTTCCGCCGTTATCACCAAAACCATTTCCATGCCGGCCACCCTTACCGAGGACGATATGGAACAGCAGATCGAACTGGAAGCCGATCAATATATCCCCTATCCGCTGGAAGAGGTCAATCTTGATTTTGAACTACTGGGCCCAACTGAAAACGATCCCGAGAGCGTTGATGTGCTGCTTGCCGCGTCACGCAGTGAAAATGTCGACGTACGTATCGCCGCCATCGAACTGGCCGGGCTAAAAGCCAAGATCATCGATGTCGAAGCTTACGCCATCGAAAATTCATTCGCCATGCTGGCGCCGCAACTCCCCGAACAGGGTATCGACCAGACCATCGCCGTAGTCGATGTGGGTGCGACCATGACCACGCTTAATGTGATGCACGATCTGAAAACCATTTATACCCGTGAACAGATATTTGGCGGCAAACAACTCACTGAAGAAATACAGCGTCGTTATGGCCTGTCTTATGAAGAAGCCGGTATGGCCAAACGCCAGGGTGGTTTACCCGACAACTATGTGCCTGAAGTGCTGGAACCATTCAAGGACGCTATGGCGCAACAGGTCAGCCGCTCGCTGCAGTTTTTCTTC
>UOFZ01000145.1_pt1 | contig 65230 bp, 59 predicted proteins | sample 1989551 | NCBI WGS metagenome assembly UOFZ01 (sample SAMEA4712198, study PRJEB27164) | hydrothermal vent metagenome | biome: marine basaltic hydrothermal vent biome; feature: marine hydrothermal vent; material: mineral | place: Pacific Ocean | collected 2011-06-14/2011-07-23 | depth 1691 m
CATGAGGGCCGGATTATTCAAAGCCGCAGCGAAGACTCCATTATTCATGAAATTGAAACTATCCGCGACAATGTACCGGGCTTTACCGGCAATATTTCTGATCTGGGCGGCCCCACAGCCAATATGTACCGGCTTAAATGCAAGTCAGAAAAAATCGAATCGGCCTGTCGGCGGCTATCCTGTGTCTATCCCGACATCTGCATCAATATGGGCACCGACCACCGGCCTTTGATAAAACTGTATCGCCGGGCGCGCAAGATTTCCGGTATCAAACGCATCCTGATTGCCTCCGGCCTACGTTATGATCTGGCCGTACAGTCGCCTGAATATGTAAAAGAACTGATCAGCCATCATGTGGGAGGCTATCTGAAAATCGCACCGGAACATACCGAGGCTGGCCCCTTAAGTAAAATGATGAAACCCGGCATCGACGTATATGGCAGGTTCAAACAGATGTTCGAAAGATATTCCCGTGAAGCGGGCAAAGAACAATATCTTATTCCTTATTTTATCTCAGCCCATCCCGGCACCACGGATGAGGATATGCTCAAACTCGCCCTCTGGTTGAAGCAGAACAACTTCCGACTGGATCAGGTGCAGGGCTTCCTGCCCACGCCTCTGGCCATCGCCTCGGCCATGTATCACACAGGCAAAAATCCTTTGCGCAAAGTGAGTCGGGACTCGGAAGAGGTAAGCAGCCCCAAAGGCATTAAACAGCGCCGCCTGCACAAGGCCTTTCTGCGTTATCACGATGCCAACAACTGGCCGCTGCTGCGCGAGGCACTGAAAAAAATGGGCCACAGCGATCTCATTGGCAACGGCAAACGTCATCTGGTACCTAGTTGGCAGCCGCGTGGAACCGGTCAGGTTGAACCTGGGCCAGGCAGGCAGCGTAAGCTTACAGGCAGCCGACAAACAACGCCGGGCCAACCAACTCAAAAACCGCAACGGCACACGGCAGCACGCAAAAAAACCACGCGAAAAAAGCATATTACCCGTCGCTAGCGTTTTTAAGTACACGCTGCAATAATCAGGCACCCCGACCGATCACGGACAACGTACTTTCATGACCCCCGAGCAATACTGTCAGGACAAGGCCGCCAGCAGCGGTTCCAGTTTCTATTACAGTTTCATGGCGCTGGCCGAAAACCAGCGCCAGGCCATTATTGCGCTGTATGCCTTCTGCCGCGAAGTGGATGACGTAGTGGATAATCCCGGCGAGGATCAAATCAAACACGTCAAGCTGCAATGGTGGCGCACTGAAATTAGCCGCCTGTTTGCAGGCCAGGCTCAACACCCGGTCAGCCGCGCCCTAACGCCGGTACTCGAACAATTTGATCTGCCTGAGGAATATTTCCTGGAAATTATCGATGGCATGGAAATGGATCTGCAACAGCAGCGTTATGAGAGTTTTAAATCCCTCAGCCTGTACTGTTACCGGGTGGCGGGTGTCGTTGGTCTGATGGCGGCAGAAATTTTCGGCTATGAAGACCGGCACACGCTGAAATACGCCCGCGACCTGGGCATGGCCTTCCAGCTCACCAATATTCTGCGTGATGTGCATGAAGACGCACAACTGGGACGGATTTATTTACCGGCGGAGGATCTGCAACGCTTTTCCGTCAGCGAAAAAGACATTCTTGGCGGCCATGTGTCGCAGAATTTTCAACGCCTCATGCAGTTCGAATGCGATCGGGCCAAACAATATTACCATAGCGCTTTCGAGAATTTACCCGAGCGGGATCGTTTCAATCAGCGTTGCGGTCTGATCATGGCGACGATTTACCGTGCGGTGCTGGATAAAATGGAAAAAAGGCATTTTCCGGTATTCGACGGTCGTGTTCGCCTGTCTAACGGGCATAAACTCTGGCTGGCGCTGACTACCTGGTTGCATGAATGGCGCCGTCATCGCCGCAACACTGCTCACTAATGACCGCCCCTCACCAGGTAGAACCCCATGCCGTCCTGATTGTCGGCGGCGGCTGGGCGGGACTGGCCGCAGCCGTTAAACTGACTAAAAAGGGTCACGCCGTTACGCTATTAGAATCGGCGCGCCAACCGGGAGGCCGGGCGCGGCGAGTCGCATTTGCAAACTACACGGTCGATAACGGCCAGCACCTACTCATCGGTGCCTATCACGCTATTCTTGATCTACTGGACGATATCGGCATGGATGTCCAGCAAAGCCTGTTGCGCCAACCGTTGAACCTGACCATGCACAGCCTTCATGGCGAGGCTTTGCGCCTGAAAACACCGCCCCTGCCAGCGCCCATACATTTACTCTTTGCCTTGCTGTGCGCTCGTGGTCTGGGAATATCTGATCGCCTCTCGGCCCTTCGCTTTGGTTTTGCTCTATTTCGCGGCAGCTTATTTCCGGCAACCGATATCAGCGTCGCCGAGCTGCTACAACAACAGAAACAGACTAACCGGCTTATTCAGGCGTTCTGGCAACCCCTGTGCCTGGCCATTATGAACACGCCGCTGCAGGAAGCCTCGGCTGCGATTTTTATCCGGGTGCTGAGCGATGCGTTTCTAAAACAGCGGCGAGATACCGATCTGCTGTTTCCCCATCAGGATCTGGGCGCCCTGTTCCCTGAACCGGCCATGCACTATATCGAACAACAGGGCGGACATGTTCATCTGGGCATGCGCGTCTCCGCACTCAGTATCGAGAATGGAGAAATCCGCGGCATCCATATCGACAACACCTTTATTCCCGCCCGACAGTTGCTACTGGCTACCTCGGTGCGCGCAACCCTTGCCCTGATTCAGGAGCAAAAAGATCTTGCTCCGCTGCACGCAAAGCTTGCGCAATTTCATTTTCAGCCGGTGACAACCATTTATCTGCAATACCCGCCCGAGGTACGCCTGTCCCAGCCCATGCAGGGTCTCATCGATGGCTGTGCAGAATGGATTTTTGATCGCCGCCACTGCGGCCAGCCCGGCATGATTTCCGTCGTCATCAGCAGCCATGGACCGCATATGGATGAGTCCAAAGATCATCTGGGCAAACGCGTCGCAGCCGAACTCGCCCGGCTGTTTCCGCTCTGGCCTGCCGCCAGAGCACAGTTTGTTATCCGCGAAAAACGCGCTACTTTTTCAAGCAGCGTCAACATTAACCGTCTGCGGCCTGAAAACCGCAGCCCGGTAAAGGGACTATGGCTGGCGGGCGACTATACGAACAATGGTTATCCGGCAACACTCGAAGGCGCAGTGCGAAGTGGTGTACAATGCGCGGCTTTAATCAATCGCGAAATCGGCCAAGACACGCCTGATTCATTCCATTCACCCTGAGCCAGACCCTGACGAGCCACCCATGCTGAAACAGATTCCAGAAAATTACCAACCCGACCACAAACTGCTTGATGGCAGAACCATCCTGATTACCGGCGCCAGTGACGGCATTGGCGCAGCGGCGGCACGCAGCTATGCCGCCTTCGGCGCAACAGTCATCCTGCTCGGGCGTTCGGTGAAAAAACTGGAAAAAGTCTATGATCAGATCATCGGGGCGGGTCATCCACAGCCGGCCATCTATCCGATGGATCTCGAAGGTGCCCAAAGCAACGATTATTATGATCTGGCCGAAACCATTGAGCGGGAATTTTCCGTCCTCGACGGTCTGTTGCACAATGCTGCGCGGCTGGACACGCTCATGCCGCTGGAACAATATGATCTGAAATTATGGGCACGACTCATGCAAATCAATCTGAATGCGCCTTTTCTACTCACTCACGCTTGCCTGCCCCTGCTAAAAAAATCTGCTGATGCCTCGGTCATGTTCACCTCATCACGCGTGGCTCAGCACGGTCGCGCTTACTGGGGTGCCTACGGTGTAAGTAAGGCCGCCTGCGACAATCTCATGCAGATATTGGCCGATGAAGTGGAAAACAATACCAACATCCGCGCCAACAGCATCGATCCCGGCGCGGTTCGCACCCGCCTTCGACGCCAGGCCTATCCAGGTGAAGACGCCAGTCTGCTGCCCGGGCCTGACGATATCATGCCCGCCTATCTGTATTTAATGGGACCGGACAGCAAGGACTATACTGGCGAGATCTTTTCTATATCTTAGATTAGTCAGTGATGTTGGTATTGGGCTTCGCTATAAAGAGCATGGCTCAGCGCCAACCTGCAAGCTTTTGTAAATGACTCGTTATTTCCAGAGATCCACATGCACGCCCTGCGCTTCCAGACGTGCGGCACGATCAGATATGTAACGTTGAAACTCCGGCCTGGTTCGGTACGCGCCCGAGGCAACGTAGTCCATAACCGATTGAATATGAAAGGATTTTAACCAGGCTTCGGTGCGAATCACTTCCTCGCCGCTGTCATAGAACAGCATGCTGGGAACGTATTTGATATTCAAAGCCCGAGCCAGCTTTTTAGCCGTAGTTTTTTGGCCCTGCATATCGATCAACGGCATATCTGCCCACATATCCAGACGTATGACATTAAAACGCTGCAACTGCACCCGCGTTTGCTTACGTTTGAAAATATCTCCATGCAATTCATCACAATCCTGACACAGTTTTTGTTCAAACAACAGTAACAGAGGCTTGCCGCTGTGGTTCAGGCTTTGCAGATTGTAGGGGGGCTTGAGAAAAAAAACCTCCATATGCAACTTTCCGCTTGCGGGTGTGGCGGCAATTTTTTGCAGGTAGTCACGGAAAGCCAGCTTGCCTTCCATCTGCTGGCCGACATAATCCAGCGCAGCTTCCAGTTTGTGTGGCGCAAAATAACCATTGATACGCAACGCCAGCTGACCTTTTTCGGTCAACAGCAGCAGAGTGGGAGTAAACATCACCCGTGCATCTTTGGCAAACTGTTTTTCCGTCACTCGGTTACCGGCAAGATCGCTAACTTCCCGATCGCCCCACATATTAATGGCAATGACATCAAAATATTTACGCGTCTTCTCGACGATACTGCGTTGGGTGAAATTGTCATTAATCAGGCGGGCGCAATAGGGACAACCATCCTGATAAAAATACAGCATCACCCGGCGCCCATTTGCAGCCGCCTCACGGATATCATCCCGAATATCCAGGAAGGAATTCTTGAACCAGGCAGGTTTTTCTACATAACCTGGATTAACCAGGTCAATATCCATCACATTTTCCGCCGCATTAACGGCAGCAAACTTAAAACTGAGACAAAATACCAGCAGCAAAGGGGACAATTTCACCAGCATAAGATGCTCCTGTAACAATTTGTGATGCTATTCGGTGTTATATTTATAAGGTGTTATATAGTGTAAGTTCAGCATAACCTTGGATCAGTTCCAGATAAAATAACTACAAATCAAGTCACTTAGCACGCCATATTTTTGACGTTAAAGTGAAACGAAAATGTTGCAGATTATATCGTGTTGTTTTTATTGGTATTTTTTATTTTCATCGATTTGGCACGTAAATCGCATATTATCTGGCAGTCATCAATAAAGGGTTCATGGCTATGGCCGTTTATACATATACGAACAAACAAGAGCAACAAGTAGCAGCTCATGTTACTAGTACCGATCAGCTGGGCATTGCGCCGGCAGAGTTACAGCATACGCTGAAACTGGCGGGTTTACTGCAGACTTCGCTTGAGATTGATACCATCCTGGGCTTTTTCATCGATGCTCTGCAAGAGAAAATAGAATTCGATGGAGTACATTTCGAATACTCACCCTTATTGCTCGAACATAAGTTTGGCCAGAAAAAGCGGCATACCTGTTCCTACCGGCTGAAACTTGCCGGTGAGTTTCTGGGTGAACTGGAATTCAGCCGCCATCATCGTTTTGCCCAGCAGGAAATGGAACTACTGGAAAACCTGCTGCGCCAGTTGATCTACCCTTTGCGTAATGCCATCTGGTATCAGCAGGCAGTGACCGCCGCTCAGTTTGATCCCCTTACTGGCATCAAGAATCGCGCTTCACTGGATCAGAACCTGGCACGCGAAGTCGATCTGGCGCACCGCAACAAAACGCCCCTGTCTCTGATCATCGCTGACATCGATTACTTCAAAAAAATCAATGACCAGTTTGGCCACAGCGCCGGAGATGAAATTCTCAAGGCCTTCGCCAAATGCATCGATGACAATCTGCGCGCCAGCGATATCGTTTTCCGCTATGGCGGCGAGGAATTTGTAGTTCTGTTAACGGGTACGGATGGCCGTAGCGCCCGTGCTGTCGCCAACCGCATCCGTAAAGCGATTGAAAGCTTTAGTTTCTCTCACAGCAGGCATGATGAATCCGGCAAGGTGCCCTTGACCGCCAGTCTGGGAACCGCCAGCCTGACTGCCAAAGACACAGTAGAATCCCTGTTTGATAAAGCCGACAAGGCGCTTTATCACGCCAAAGAAGCCGGACGTAACCAGGTCATCAGCTTCCAGTCATTGGTCAAAAGCGCCTGACCTGAGCATTGAACCAAAATTTTTTGAACTGCATCACGGGGAATCCCGTGAACTACGGCTGAGAGCCGCTATACTACAGGTCAACGATTGAACTTCAAACGGCCTGCTCTATGGACTACCTTGGACAACTGGAAAAAATACTCGAATCCAGGTATCGCCTGCTCACGATGGAGACCTACGATACCGACCGAGTCGTTGATTTATTCACCCAGTTAAGCCGTTTCAGCAACAAGGCTTTTTATATGAGTCAGCCCAATGAGGGCATGCATCGAATGGGTGCCTCGCATATCACGATTCCCCGCACAAAAACCGCCCGTGAACAACTCGATCACATCGAAAATACCCGCCACTTTGGTATCTATATCCTGCGCGACTTTAACTATGCGCTGGATGATCCCAACATTGTTACCCAGCTCAAGCACATCGCCACCAGCCCCGATGCCAAGTTGGTTATGTTCCTGAGCGAGTTCGTGGATCTCCCCAAAGAGCTCAAACCCTACACCATGAGATCAAAACATCAGCTCAAGCATGCGATCTAAATAAGCATTCCTAATAATTTCTGTCCACTTACCACCGTTCGTCCTGAGCGAAGTCGAAGGGATCAAAACTTCACCACGAACGCAAAACCTGATAGTGATCAGGAATTCAGAACATTTATTTCTAAGGTGCTTCTCTTCTGGTTTATCCAGGTTGGGAATCGCTCGAAACCCGCCAGGCAAATTCTAAACGACAGAATTTTTTTCAATATAGACCACCAGAAAACTGCCCCAGGGAAGAGCAGCGGGTAATAGCCGCTCCAGTATTTGTGCAGCCACACTGGCTCCCGGCAGAAACACCGCAGTCGCTGATTTCAGCTCTACTGGCTGGGGTGAAAGAATTTCAATCCATTTCCTGACATTATTCAACGTATCCCAACGCGCCCCCTGATAGGCACCCCGTCCCTGTTTTTGCCGATAGAGCAGACTGCGGCGATTCAGCAAACCCAGCAACAGCCCCTTCTCCGCCACTCGCCACATTTCCATCAATGCTTTTGCCGGTTCGGCAACAAAACACAGGCTGGTAATCGCCGAACAATAGGTAAAACTGTCATCCGCAAAAGGTAACGACTCGGCCATACCTTGTAAATAAATCGAGCCTGCATCCTGTTTCATGGCGTAAAGGATCGCTGCCTCGTCCGGATCCAGCCCCGTTGTATTCAGGCCCGAAGCAGCAAAACGTCGGGTAAAATAACCCGTACCACAGCCTACATCCAGCAGGCTGACCTTTGTTTGCCTGTTTATCTGTGGTGGCAGCAGTTGCATTAACTGGGAAAATTCTGTCTCCCCAATCCAGCGCCCCCGTGGAGTGTGATACCAGGCTTCATATGCATCGACATCCATTATTTTCGCTACTGCGCACACTGCGTTTGCTGTGCCAGGCTTGCATTTTTTATCCGTATCAACTCACTGATAGCACCTTTGATGCGCAAAAGATCTCCATCCAGAGCCGGTTGACCGTACCACCATTGATAATCCGGCGACTGATGTGCAATTCCCAGATAAACATTTTTAAGGTGTACGGAGCGCATTTCCTGGTAACGTTCTTCGGCGGGCTTAAGTTCCTCGCGGGTATACTGCTTGCGTGCCTGTGACAGCAGATCTCTCGCCTCCCTGACCTTCATACGGGCAATTTCCAGCATTTTTTCACCATTATCAAACAGACGGCTAATATAACGTGGCGCATGGCAATCCTGGCAAACCTGGCGTGTAGCATCCTTGATGGATTCCATTTCCTTGCTGTCTTTCTGCAACAAATCCGCATTACGCACCATTGCGGAAACATTATGTTCAGCGGCATGCATATGGCAATAGGCACAGCCGGGGGTACGATAATTAGCCTGCGCCAATGGCCGAGTCCAGTTCCATGTCTTTCTCTCAAGTTTTAATATCAATCCGTGTTTGGAATTGGCGTAACTGTGCACCACCGGATTTTTCTGGCCACCATGACAAGCAATACAGGTTTCATCCTGACGCGCCTTTACGGTTGCGCCGTCATGTGAGTTACCATGACAGGCAACACAATCTGCTACTGATTTATCTTTGCCGTGGGCGCTGACCCGCCATGCCTTGACCAATTCGTTGTCGCGCTTTTCATGGCAGCCTATACAGTTCATATTATCAAAAGAACCATCTGGCGCTATACCAGCAGCCGTGACACTGCTGGCGACAAGAAATAGCAGCCATCCAAAAACAAGCATACGCAAATTCCTCGTCCCTCGTCCCTTGTCCCTCGTGACTGAGCCAGGCATTAATTATTCTCCCGATTGTAATCCGTATATTCACCATGTTTCCAGAAAGCATCGGCTTCAGGTTTGATGCCTACTTTCTTTTCCGTCTCACTCAGGGTACGCAAAACATTGGCATTACGACGAATATTTTCCAGCGCGCTATCCATAGCCGCATGACCTTTACGAACAAACTCGGCATCTCCGTGCGCGGCCCCCTTGTAGGCGCCCAGATTATCGAAGTACCACATATTGAAATAATCCCGTTCAATCGGGGAGATATTATAAAAAGCCGAAGCCTGTCCCTCAAAGAAACCTATCCTTTCCATTTGAAAAAATGAATTTTCCGAATCCGTTGGATAAGCTGGACGTTGTTTGGCCGATGGATATAACTGTCCTTTACTGCGCAGATCTTTTAATACATCCTCGGCCGCATAAAGTTTTTTCCATGCGCGTTTTCTTTCCGTATCCAGTTTACTCAGTTGCTGTCTGGCCCAGTCAGGTTCATGACAGTCGCTGCACAGTTTTACCCATTTTTCCCGTTTCACTTCATTGCCAGAAGTCAGCGGATTGACTTGCTTGAGACCAAATTTCCAGATGGATTTCTCCGCCACCTGATGTTTACCTCGATTCATATGGCAATAAGCACAGGTCGGGACTTTATAATTTCCCTTGCGCAAGGGCTTCGACCAGTCCCAGCTATCCCCTTCCGCCAGATAGATCTGGCCGTGCTTCGAAGCAAAATAAGTTTCATCGTCCGGATGGGGAGGACCACTGTGACAGGTGATACAGGCTTCAGGACGACGTGCTTCCGCGACATTGAACTGGTGACGGGTATGGCAGGAATCACACTTGGTCGCAATCGAATGACACTGCAGACAGGCCGTTACCTCAGCCTTGGGCTTATCAACAAAATGTTTTGCATCCATCGCCCGATCCATCGCCAGCGCATGCGAGGGGAAACCGAAACGCTTTTCATCGTTAAAATCTGCATGCTGGGTGGTATGACACTTGCCGCATATTTTTGGCGTGGGCAAGTGCAGATTTTGATGATCATGACCGTGGCAATCAGCGCAATAGACTACTTTCTTCGCCTGTGAATGGCGACTTTTGCGCCAGTCATTGACAATACCCGGCGTTACCGCTGCATGGCAGGCGACACATTCCTTGCCCTTGAACACTCCGGTCATGGTTTTTACCGATTTATAAAAGTCATCAGGATTCCAGTAGGAAAAAACAGGCTCCGGCTTCCACAAGCGTGAATACAATCCCGCACCTGCACCACTCTCGCTCCATTTGACATAATAAAAACCGGCCGGCACTGCAATCAGAACAATGATGATCGGAATCCAGACATAACGTACTCTCTTTGCTTTCATGAGCGACTCTTCCACCAACGGATAAATCCCAGCAACATAAACAGGAAGACTCCCACCCATAACAACCAGAATCCTCCTCCTTCCGCACCCTGTCGGGTAGCGGCAATGACTTTCCCTGCATCTTCACTTAACATCATATGATCACGGGTATGGTGTGCCCATAGCAGTGAAGGCAATAGCGATATCATTAAGATTAATTTTGTCATAAGTATGCAGGTTGGGCTTCGTTTTACTCAGCCAAACCTGCAGCTTTTTTAAGCTTCTGTACGATTGAAAAACTTTCAATAATACCTTCAGCCGCACAGCGTCCGGCGACAATAGCCGTAACAATCAAATCAGGTCCATGGGTATTATCGCCACCGGCATATATTTTCGAATGCGAGGTCCGCCCCCGAGCATCGATCCGGATAAGACCCTGCTCATCCGTTTCCACACCCAGTTTCGATAACCATGATGGCGCCTGCGCAAGTTGGCCGACAGCAAACATCAGAGCATCACAATCCAGCGTTACTTGCACCGGTATATCACCCGCCTGGTTAAAACGCACTGCGCTAATCTTCTGTTCACCGATAATTTCAAGCGGTGAGGTTTCAAATATAAATTGCACACCTTCGTCTCTTGCCATTTGCTGTTCTTTCGGCGAGGCGCGCATAGCATCTTCTGTCCCACGACAGATTATACTAACGCTGGTGGCACCCTGGCGGATTGCCGAGCGAGCACAATCCATAGCACTATCACCACCGCCCAGCACCAGCACCCGTTTAGCCGACATAGCGTCACCACCATTCTTACGATTAACATCGGCCAGAAAATCCAGGGCGGTGTAAACACCGTCAAGATCAGAGCCGGGCAAATCCAATGTCCGCGAGTTCTGGGCACCAAGCCCCAGAAAAACGGCATCATAACTATTCACCAGTTTCTGCATCAGCGCTGCTCCCACATCTATGCCCAGCTGGAAATGCACCCCCCTCTGTTCAAGCAAGGTCTGACGTCGCCTGAGGATAGATTTTCCCAGCTTGAAAGGCGGTATGGCAGTGGCCATCAAACCACCTACCAGCATTTCCCGATCAAATACTGTCACTTCACAACCAAGCTTGTTCAGCTCATCGGCACAGGCCAGTCCGGCCGGTCCTGCACCAATAACAGCGATACTTCTACCGTTGTATTTTTGTTTTTCAGGTTGCGCCGGTTTCCAACCCTGTCTGAAAGCCTCATCGGTAATAAAGCGTTCCGCCAGACCGATGGTAACCGCGCCATCTTCTTCTCTGGCCTTGGTACAACTTCCTTCACAAAGGCGATGCTGGGGACAAAGACGACCACAGACTTCCGGCAAATTGCTGGTAGCATGTGAGATCTCAGCCGCTGTTTTTATATCACCGTCCGCAACCGCTTCCAGCCATTCGGGAATGCGATTTTTCAGTGGACAGGCATTCGTGCAGCCCGGCACGCCACAGTCCAGACAGCGAGCCGCCTGTTTCTGAATCTGCGCAAGAACAGGAGGCACGCTTGCCTCTTTCCAGTCCTCACGACGCTCAGCAGTGGGCCGATAGTCACTTTCCTGCCGCACTGTCTTATTCACTATTTTTCGTTTCAATAAATGGCTGGCATTCTGCTTTAGAGCGGGTCGGAATAAATTACGCACATCGCGTACTTCCAACGCATCAGTTGGGCAAGACACAACACAGCGGGCGCAACCCATGCAATCTTCCAGCGCGGTAATACGCCCTGCTTCCTTGCCCTGTTTCCATACCGGGATACCCATATCGCAGACCTGTTCACAACGCAGGCAGTCGATACATTTTTCCGTATCCATATTAATGCCATAAAAACCGGCATGGTTAAGCAAACCGAAGGTGGCACCATAGGGACAGAGATAACGGCAATAAAAACGGTTGCCAACCACGGGGGCAATAAAAAAGCTGCCAAAATAGGTCATCGCGACAACAAGATAAAAGCCGCCGACAAAACTCACTGTCCATGAATTGGGTGGGAACTGAGTAACCACCATCACGCCAACGTAGTAAATAAAGAAAAACCATTTTGAGTGACGCAATTTCCAGGTCCAGTCGGAACGCAGAGTACGATCACGAAAAGCAAAACCCACGGTTTCACGCACGCCGACACAGGGACAGTTGAAACCACAGATAATTCGTCGCCCGAATAAAAACACGGCGGCCAGAATTAAAAAGAAAGTAATGGTTCCCGGAACATGCAGGGAAGGAAATACCGGTTGGCCCCATAGAAAACCTACATAGGGTTCTGACATTGGATAGAGCCAGGGGATCAGCCACCAGAATACCGTCACCATAAAAACAAGAATCATTAATCGCTTGCGAGTATAGACATTTTTCTCAGCCAGGATTCGCCAGAGTCCAAAACACAAAATAATGGCATATTCGGTATAACGATTGAGCCAGATAGGGTTCTCGAACCACATCAACCAGGTTTCATTCAACCAGCCGACGAAGGCCAGAGTGAATGCCGCCATGCTCAACAACTGAACCGGCAGACTATAGCGTGCCGGCATGAGGTCCTGTTGTGTACTTTTAACAACACGAGGATGATGGGGCTGGATATGTTCAGTTTGCATCGTCATAAACCACTATCTTTTTAATCTAATTTCAGTATGCAGGTTGGAGCGCAGTACCAAGTCCAACATAAATAGGTGGACTTCGCCAGCGCGATGCCCACCTGCATTTATGTCAAAAAACCATAACTTTGTCACAATCTTTGACCCAGGCAGCCAGTGCTTTCATTGAGCCCCGTTCGATACCCTCGATCATGCTCGCTTCGTCAATGGCACAACCATCCAGCGCCATGCCGCAGGCTCGCACCTCAAGACCACATTCGATCAACTCACAAATCAGAGTTTCAAGATTCACCAGACCTTCTGGCGCCTGCTGATTTCTGCGCCCGACTTCAACACCGTCATCAAGCAGATGTACCCGTACCTGCATGTCTTCTGTCAATGCCGCACCGGCAAAACGCAACGCATGCCAGGCTTTATTGTTAGATTGATAGGGTGCATTTTGAATCACTATGGTGACACTGGACATGGTTTTACCCCGCTAAAAAAAACTGTTCGATTAAAATATAACTGGCCACCAGCAGCAGGAAAAAGCCAAACCCTCGTTTGAGCAAATCTGCTGGCAGACGGTGCGCCAACATACTCCCCACAACACTGCCGGTAATGGCGATGCCGGTAAATACCGCCATCAGAGAATAATCAATCGCCACGGCTCCGGCATAGCCTGCAAATCCGGCAAATGACTGCACCGCGACGATACTTAAGGACGTTCCCACCGCCTTTTTCATAGGCAAACCGGAAAGCAGCACCAGCGCCGGGACGATCAGAAATCCACCGCCGACACCGACTACGCCCGACAACAGACCCACGCCAATACCATGCAGAGCGATGTGCCGGTAATCCAGATCATCGCAGTAGCCATCAGCGCATTCGCTGCTGGCTGCACCGACAGATTTATGTTGCGCTATCGGTTTCAGCATTCGCCAGGCCGCCGCATACATGACCAGCGCAAAGGCACTGAGCTGGATAACCACCGGTGTGATAATCCCAAGTTTTGCACCGGCAAAGGAACCGGCAACCCCGAACAAACCAAAGATGGCAGTAACCTTGAAATTGATATTGCCTTTTCGCCAATGCTGCAAGGCGGTGATTGTCGCCGTTACTGAAACAATCCCAAGGCTCATGGCAATGGCCGACTTGGGTTCAATATGGAGCAAATAAAGCAAAGCGGGAACGGTAATAATGGAACCACCACTGCCAAACACGCCCAACAACATACCGGTAATCAGGCCGGCAAAAATAATGCTAATCGACATACACTTCTCCTGTTATAAACTACTCGACCGGATACGCATTTTTGTTCCAGCCCGTCATTCCCACCTTTGCCACATGTACATCGGCAAAGCCTTTGCGCGTCAGTATCTGCGCGGCTTTCGCTGACTTGCGATCAGTACGGCAAATAGTGACAATGGTTTTTTCCAGATAATCATCCAGTTCATGAATACGCGCATCCAGTTCTTCCAGCGGCAACAATCTGGACCCGGCAATATGTCCTTGTTCACCGGTATAATCTTCCGGCGTGCGCACATCCAGAACCAACACATCTTCGCCCGCGTCCAGCTTCTGCTTCAGTTCCGCTATCGTCAGCATGGGTTTGCTGCGTAATTTACCAATCAAACGCGGCAGGAAACTGACCACCGCCAGCAACGCCAGCGCCAGCATGGCTTTCTGTACAATATCTTCACCGCCGGTTGCCGCTTCGCGACCGATATAGCCCAGATAGGTATAAGCAATCGCGCCTGGCAACATGCATATATAGGTGGCTACAACGTACTGGCTAAAACTGATACGGGTCAGACCCAGGGCATAATTCAACAGGTTAAAGGGGAATAAGGGCACCAGACGAGTAAAGGCGATAAAACGCCAGCCCTCGCTTTCGACCCCCGTTATCAGTTGCTTCATCCATCCCCCGGTTTTCCTTTCCACCCAGTCCGAAGCCAGATAACGCGCAGCAAGGAAAGAAATAATCGCACCGATGGTTGCAGCAGTGAGATTGAAGAAGGTACCCAACAGCGGCCCGAACAGGGCGCCCCCGGCCAGAGTCAATACCGACCCCGGTACAAAAAAAACGGTAGCCAGTATGTAAATCAACATAAACAACAGCGGCCCGGCCGCACCCGCGCCTTGCACCCAGGACGCCAGTGCAGCGGTATCCAGCTGATCCCGGTACATGACTGCCAGGGCTATGCCGGCAAGTAACAGAAACAGCAAACTAAAACGCAATAATTTCGAATTCATAATATGACCTGTTAAGCCGGTTCAGGATTTTTCATTCCATTGACGACGATTAATCACGTACCCACTGAGCTTGCCTGTAAAAGGCATGCTCAACATGCCCGTTATCCAGATACTCTGTTTCAGTTCTCGAAACTTATGGATGCCAATGGTCATATTCTCATGACCTGCGCGCGGCTGCTCACGGTAAGTTCCCAGCAGCCGGTCCCACCAGCTGAGGCTAAAACCAAAATTACTGTTTGCCTCGTCATCTTCCACGGAGTGATGAACCCGATGCATATCCGGGGTAACGATAAAATAACGCAGCAGTCTGTCCAGGCCTTTAGGCAGGCCCACATTGCCGTGATTGAACATGGCCATAGCATTGAGTACGACTTCAAAAATAATTACCGCCACCACAGGTGGACCCAAAAGCAAAATCGTTGCGAATTTAATCAACATGGAAAGAATAATCTCAAGCGGATGAAAGCGCGCCCCGGTGGTAACATCGTAATCGAGATCGGCATGATGCACCCGATGCAGGCGCCATAGTACCGGGATAGCATGTACCATCACGTGCTGCAGATAGATGATGAAGTCCATGATAATGACAGCGACAATAATCGCCACAAAACCCGGTAAGGAAAAGTAATTAAACAGTCCCCAGCCCTGCGCATGGGAAAAGGCAGCCACGCCCACCGCCGCTACGGGGAACAGCAGACGCAAAATAAAACTGTTAAGAAAAACCAGCCCCAGATTATTACTCCAGCGAAGCAGTTTCGAAACCTGCAAAACCCGTCGTGGTGCACGCCATTCCCACACGGCCATCAGAATAAAAACGCCAAAAAAGAAGCTGAGTCGAATACTCACTTCATTGGCCAGCACAAAATCCGTCATTCTGAATAATCTCTCTGTAATATGAAGACAGAATTTGCCCTGTCCTCAAGTAGTGCTAAAATTGTCATGGCGGTCGCTTATTCAATTGATCGCTTGAATAGTAGAATAGAGGATTTTCACAATATGTCAAGCGGCCATTTTAAACAGGATTTATTTACCCAGTTTGCCCGTATAGGAAAAGCATTAAGCAATGCTAACCGACTGGAATTAATAGAATTTCTGGCTCAGGGCGAACGTAGCGTCGATCAGCTGGCCAAAGTATCCGGTCTCAGTGTCGCCAATACCTCCCAACATTTACAGCAACTACGCCAGGCCGGGCTGGTTATTTCCCGCAAACAGGGGCTGAAAGTCTTCTACAGCCTGAGCGGCGATGATGTCATCGGTCTGCTGGAAGCCGTGCGGGGAGTAGCCGAGCGCCATCTGGCTGAAGTCAATCAACTGGTAAAAACCTATCTTACCGTCAAAGACAATCTGGAAGCCGTACCCGCCCAGGAGCTGCTGGAGCGCGCGCGCGAGGGGCTGGTTACGGTGCTGGACGTGCGCCCACCTGAAGAATATGCTGCCGGCCATGTGCCCGGCGCAGTTAATGTGCCACTCAGCGAACTGGAACAGCACCTGGATGAGATCGATCCCCGTCAGGAGGTGGTTGCCTACTGCCGTGGACCCCACTGCGTACTGGCCTTTGATGCAGTGGCGCGTCTGCGGGAAAAAGGCCTCAAGGCCCGCCGCCTGGAAGATGGCTTTCCCGAATGGAAAAAAGCAGGACTACCGGTTGAGACTTAACAGACTGATTAGTACCCTAGGGGCTGTTGATCTTTCATAATATTGTCTGATTGTAACTATTCAGCACCATTTCCGGGAAACCTGGTAGGTTGGCGCTGAACCATGCTCTTTATGGGGAAGCCCAACAATGATGTTTATGACAAAGCTTGCATGTTGGGCTTCGCGTTGCTCAGCGCCAACCTACCTCTTGCCCATTTCTTTGAATAACGTAAGCTGGACAGTGCCTGAAGAAATCCTGTTACAGTGAACTGAATAGTTACATAAAATTTTCCTAATTATCTATAAGGACACACCCATGAACAATGAAACATCCAATAGCTGCTGTGGCGCATCCACTTCCGAGCAAACCGGGGATAACCAGCAACGTCAGAATGACGATATCAGAAACCACGTCCGCGATAGTTATGCCCAGGTTGCCGAGGCCAGTAATAATAGCGAAGGCTGTGGCGTCGAATCCTCCTGTTGCGGAGTTTCCGCCGAACTGGACATCAATACCCTGAACTCCCTGCGACTCGGCTACAGTGAGAGCGATATGGAGAGTGTCCCGGAAGGTGCCGACATGGGGCTGGGCTGTGGTAATCCACATGCCATCGCCAGCCTGAAAGCAGGTGATCAGGTCGTTGATCTTGGCAGTGGCGGTGGTTTTGATGTCTTTCTCGCCGCCCGGGAAGTGGGTGAAAACGGTCGGGTAATCGGCATCGACATGACCCCGACCATGATCAGCAAGGCGCGCAACAACGCTGACAAAGCAGATTTTAACAATGTCGAATTTCGACTGGGAGAGATTGAACACCTGCCGGTTGCCGATAACAGTATCGATGTTATCATCTCCAACTGTGTTATCAATCTGTCTCCTGACAAAGCTCAGGTATTCCGTGATGCCTTCCGCATACTAAAGCCACGGGGACGACTGGCTATTTCAGATGTCGTCGCCGCAATCGAATTACCAGAAGAAATGCGAAACGATAAAAAATTGCATGCCGGTTGCATGGCTGGCGCATCTCTCATTGAAGATCTTCATACCATGCTGAAACAGGCGGGCTTTGAACAAATAGAAATCACCCCCAAAGATGAATCCCGTGAATTTATTCGTGACTGGGCACCTGATACAGGGGTAGAGGATTATGTTCTGTCAGCCTATATTCAGGCCATCAAACCTGCCTGATAGCTGACGCTGAATCAGCACATAAAAAAATAGCGGGGACGAGCGTGACATGGAAAAAAACAGGCCCCTGAAAAAATTTGTTTATCACATTCTTATCCGCCGGCTAACGCTGGCGGCGCTTGTGATCGCTGCTGTATTTTCATTCCTCGCCTATGAACATTCCAAAGACATGGTTATCAACACTGTGGTTAAAGTCTCACAGCTGAAGATTAGCATGGTTCGCGCTCAGTTCAGGCAACTGATGAAACAGGGTAATCTTGAAACAAAACAGGCTCTGCTGGAGGCTATCAACTACCCACCAGGTTCAAACATACGCATCAGGGAAGGACGCTATGTCTACGCCATGATTTATAATAACCAGGGGCACCATGTTGAAGCCTATGAAGATGTCAACTATCCATCATTAAATGCCGTTAAACAATACATCAACAAGATGTCTGCAAGTTACCCCAATACCGATAAGCTTGAATATTCTGTAATAACTATTGCTGGGCGGCCCTATATCTATACTAATACCCGCCTGGTCGCAAATACGAAACAATCTCCCATCTATCTACATGCAGTATTTTCCATATCTGACTATGCCATTGAACTGGTTAGAAAGCAGATCATGGAAACCGTTTTTTATGTATTTGCAATTGTCTTTTCAACCACCTTGCTGCTCTATCCCGTAATTACCCATCTGGCGGGGAAACTGTCTGACTTTTCCTCCAGCCTACTCAATGCCAATCTTGAAATGCTGGAAGTGCTGGGGGCAACCATTGCCAAACGCGACAGTGACACCGATGCGCATAATTATCGCGTTACCATTTACGCCGTTGCTCTAGCAGAAACAATTGGCCTTGAGAAAAAGGAAATGAAGTCACTTATAAAAGGCTCATTTCTGCATGATGTTGGTAAAATCGGCATCCGTGACAACATCCTTCTCAAATCCGGGAAACTGGATCAACGGGAATTTTCAACCATGAAAGATCACGTTGCTCACGGCCTGGATATCATTCATAAATCCGCCTGGTTGCAAGATGCCGAAGACGTCGTAGGCGGACACCATGAAAAATATAATGGTCAGGGTTATCCTCAAGGTCTGGCTGCTAATGCAATTCCATTGAATGCCCGAATTTTTGCCATTGCCGATGTCTTCGATGCTCTGACATCCCGTCGTCCATATAAGGAACCCTTTTCATTTAAAAAAGCCATGCAAATTATTGAACAGGACAAAGGAACTCATTTTGATCCTGACTTAGTAGACAGGTTCAGCCAGATCGCCAGCAAACTGTACTCTGAATTTTCAGGCAGCGATGATGAGGGACTCAAGCATCAGCTTCACATTTTGACAACCCGATACTTCCATAGTGGCATCAATACTATTAGTTACTAAACTCAGTCCGCGAAAAGATTGTTGCAATACCAGAATAGAGTTTCTTGACAAGCGGATCATCAAAGCGTAGTTTTTACCATATAACCGTATATTAATACTATCATTAATGGATCATGTATTTTGCCTTGTGAAATAGTAGATATTTCTTCAAACCGTCAAATTGTCACAGGTTTCCAATATGCCAACGAAGATCCTTCAGATACTTTTGTTCAGCATCTCTGTACTTTTCATCCATGCCTGCAGCACAACGTCCAGCCTGAAAAACGTATGGTTTAACAAACATTATACGGGAGCACCACTAAAAAACGTCATGATTATTGCTGTCACAAAAAGCACGCTAAACAGACGAATTTTTGAAGATGCTTTAGTTGGCCAATTTGGTCACAATGGCGTCAAAGCAACTGCCAGCTATACTCTGTTTCCTGGTGTAGACAAACTCAGCAAAAAAATAATTTCAGATAAAGCCAAAACACTTAACCTAGATGGTATTATTGTGACCAGCATAACGGCTATTGAAAATGAGGAACTCTACTACCCACCAGCAACAAGCTATGCCACACCGCTACCTTATTATTATAACATATGGACTTATTATCCCCAGATTTACGAAACACACCATACCCATGACTACAAAATCAATTATGAAAATGTAAAGCTGGAAAGCAATCTCTATCAGCCCGAGTCAGGTAAACTTCTATGGTCCACTCAGACAAAAATATTTAACCTGAAGTCTATCAATATTAAAGCGCTATCAGAATCACTGGCATGGGAATTTATTCAATCTCTGCGTAAAACAAAACTTGTCAAATGACAACAAAAGTATATTGATTCGCTGCCTTACCCCTGCCCGCCTCTAATAATGGAAACTTCAGCCTTTGTAATTTATCCACTTGCCTTGCTGGTTATTGCTTTTTATATTGGTGGACTTATTGCCGTCATTCATGTGATTATGAATGGACGCACCACGCAGGGCACGGTGGCCTGGGTTATTGTCCTTCTCGAACTTCCCTATATTGCACTTCCACTTTACCTGATTTTTGGCGCACATCGTTTTTGGGGATATATCAAGGCCCGTCGCAGCGGCGATACGGAATTGCATCATATTGTCGAAGGTCTGCTGGATTATTCTGATGGCAAGAATCTGATCTGTGATGCCCCGATGCCATTCAAGGATATCATTAGTTCGTTAACAAAATTACCCGTCACCCGTGGCAACAGGGCACAACTCCTGATCGACGGAAAAAATACTTTTCAGGCAATTTTTGAATCCATCGATGCAGCCAGAGACTATATTCTGGTGCAATCTTTTATTATACGAAATGATTATCTGGGCCAAAAACTAAAAGAAAAGCTGATCAAAAAAGCACGCCAGGGTATTCACGTTTATCTGCTCTATGATGAAATTGGCTGTTTCAATTTACCCCACCGCTATCTACGCGAACTTGAGCGCGGTGGTGTCGAGGTCAGTGGTTTTAAAACGGCTCGCGGCTGGGCACATCCCCTGCGCATAAATTTCAGAAATCACAGAAAAATCGTTATCGTCGACGGCCAAACCGCCTATGCCGGCGGCCTCAATGTGGGTGATGAATATCTTGGCCATTCATCGCACTTCGGCCACTGGCGCGACACTCATCTTAAACTTGAAGGTCCCAGCGTGCATATCCTGCAACTAACTTTTTGTGAAGATTGGTACTGGGCGACACACCGGGTTCTTATGCTGTATTGGCAAGCAGGCAAACTCACGTATTCCGATCAACATGTTCTTCCGATACCATCCGGCCCAGCCGATAAGATGGAGACCTGCACCCTGTTTTTTGTGCAGGCGATCAATTCGGCAAAAACCCGGCTCTGGATAGTCAGCCCTTATTTTGTTCCTGATGAGCAAGTCATGACGGCTTTGCAACTGGCTGCTCTACGCGGCGTAGATGTGCGTGTTTTGCTCCCTGACAAACCGGATCACCTGCTGGTCTATCTATCCTCATGGTCTTACTATGAACAGGCCGAATATGCCGGGGTTAAAATCTACCGTTACCAGAAAGGTTTTTTGCACCAGAAAGTCATGCTCATCGATAATGATTATGCCACTGTCGGTACGGCCAACTTTGACAACCGTTCATTCAGAATAAATTTTGAGATTACCGTCATGGTACTGGATAAAATATTCTGTCAACAGGTAGAAGAAATGCTGAATACTGATTTCAGTCATTCAATCCTGGTTAAGGCGGATGAATATACCAATAAACCTTTCTGGTACCGTCTGGCGGTGCGCTGCGCACGGCTGCTGTCACCATTGCAGTAACGTGTTGGGCTGTCTGTTGGGTTTCTCTCTGCTCTACCCGACCTACATTTTATTTTGCCAGCGCAATATCAGAAAATAATTTAGCTCTGAATTCAATTCTTTGCCAAAGACACCAGATGCTGCGCAATTTTTTGCAGAGGAAGTTCATCATCTGCAGCCCCCAGCTTTGCCGCTTCCCCCGGCATGCCCCAGACCACACTGGTTTTCTCATCCTGGATCAGCGTTGGCGCGCCATTTTCTTTCAACTCCAGCAGGCCCCTGGCACCATCATCACCCATCCCTGTCAGAAGCACCCCAATCGCATTAGGGCCGACATTCTGGGCAACCGAGCGGAACATGACATCAACACTCGGTTTATGGCGGTTTACGGGTGGACCATCATTCAATCTACATATATAACGTGCCCCGCTACGCTCAACGATCAAGTGATGACTACCCGGCGCAATATAGACATGGCCGGGCAAAATCTGTTGACCATCACTGGCTTCAAAAACCGTCATCGCCGATATTCCATTCATGCGGTTGGAAAACGGTCCGCTGAAAGCCGCAGGAATATGCTGGCTGATAACAATTCCCGGAGCATCGGCTGGCATCGACTCAAGCACATCACGAATTGCCTCGGTACCACCAGTTGAGGCGCCAATAGCAATGATTTTATCAGTCGTCTTGAATTGTCTGGCACCAGTCGCTTTGCTGAGAACAGCATCTGCGCTGAGTTTTGGATCGACCGTTTTGATAGTATCAGAAGAATTTCGTTTTATAATTCGTTCAGATATGGGAGAGACATTTACAGAAGCCGCCATGCGCACTTTATTGAGTATTTCACTGGCATACTCTTCCAGGCCATCGGCCACAGAAATCTTTGGTTTGGAAACAAAATCAATAGCGCCGGATTCCAGTGCCTGCAAGGTAATATCAGCACCCTGCTCGGTTAATGACGAAATCATAACAACTGGCATCGGATGTAAGCGCATTAAATTTTGTAAAAAAGTCACCCCATCCATGCGTGGCATTTCAACATCCAGCGTCAAAATATCCGGCTTCAGTTGCTTTATTTTATCTCGCGCAATAAAAGGATCCTGTGCTGTACCGACAACATCGAATCCTTCATCACTATTAAATATTTCGGTAAGAACCTGGCGCACCAGAGCGGAATCATCAACAATCAGAACTTTTATCTTTTTCATTTCTGTTTTTCTCAAAAAAGTTCAACATCGCCTGTTACAGGCTTTTCAATAATTTTGCTGCGATAATGCATCTCGCGTTCAACAATGGTATTGTTATGCATATTACGTAGTTTTTTAAGCTTAACCTTTCCAGTAGCAGGGAAGTACATTACCTTGCGCGGATAAATATCACCCACATCCTCAGATAACAGAGCCAAACCTTCCGTCTTTATATATTCATTAACAAAATTAATATTACGTTTACCGATATCCATAGTCGACATGTTTTTTATAACCTTACCACCGCCAAATATTTTAACTTCCAGATTTTTACGTAAACCACCATTTTTTAAAATATCATTTATCATCTGCTCCATGGCAAAACCTCCATAACGAGCTGCTTTTCCTCCCATAGACAATTGATTTCCGCCTGCACTGGAATCTTCAGGCAACATGAAATGGTTCATGCCTCCAACCCCAAAGACACGGTCGCGTATACAGGCGGAAACACAAGATCCTAGCACTGTTATTATTGACTCATCATGTATGGTTACATAATATTCGCCCGGCAGTATCTTTGCGGTATAGACATTCTGCACCTTATCCCAGTATCGCTTGATATGTCCAAACCCTTCAATACAACGTTTCATATCCGGGATTGCGACCTCAACCCTGCTGTGCATCTTAATTTTCCTGCTTTCTATAAATTGTTTTCCCTAACAATTTATATCGATCGCATACATTAAACATGGATTCAGAATGACCAATCAATATGTGTCCCCCATCCGGCAACAAATCTGCAAACCGATTAAAAAGGATACGCTGCGTATCCTTGTTAAAATAAATAACCACATTTCTACAAAAAATAAAATCAAACAGCCCTTTAAAGGGCCAGTCATGCATGAGATTAAGCTGCTTGAAAGTAATAATATTGCGCAGATCATCCGACATTCTTATCATGCCTGAAAGACTCCCCTTGCCTTTTTTTACCCAGCGCCGCAATCTCTTTCCATCTACACCGCTAACTCTGGCTTCATCATAGATGCCAGCGCTGGCCTTATTAACCATATTTGTATCCAGATCGGTTGCTAATATTTTTACATCCCAGTCAGATGGAACCGTCTCCCGTACGACCATCGCGATAGAATAAGGTTCTTCACCTGAGGAACAGCCTGCCGACCAAATTCGGAGTTTTCGATTGTTTTTATGTTTTATAAGAAATGGCAGCAATTCATTTTGCAGAAATTCAAAATGATGATTTTCTCGAAAAAAAGCAGTTAAATTGGTAGTGATGGCATTAACAAATTCGGAGAGTTCAGATTCATCTCCTTTGGCAATAAGATTGCAATATTCATCGAACCCAGATAAACCAAGGGCACGCAGCCTTCTTACCAGGCGGCCATACACCATGTCACGTTTCCCGTCTGAAAGAACAATTCCTGTTCGCTCACTGACAACCGTGCGAATTGTTTCAAAATGCCTGTCCGTCAACACAAATTCCCTGTTGCTGACGACTGTCTGCTTGTCGGCGCTCATCTATTTATTTTTCCTTATTAAATCACTGACTATATAGCCAACCTGGATATGGCATCCAGCAAGCTTCTTATTTATATCAAGAGCATCATTACCTGTTCCCCAATGCTTACCATGCATTGCTTATATTTAAAATAACGTTATCCATACACATCCACAAAAAAAAATGCTCAACAATCCATCATAAATTCATTCAAAATGTTTCCCATTCGTTATCATCACTGCCAGCATGTTTAACCGGGACGACACTATCAGACTTTGCAACAGAAACAGTTTCTGCATTTTTCTTCAATGGTGCGTGTGAAGGCCGATCTACTGAATGTTTCCCGGTAGTTTGTGGTCTGGAACCTGCTTCAACTCCCTCTTCATTTTCAGTTCTGAAAAATCCAATCAGGCTGGTCAGGCGTTGCCCCTGTTCATCAAGGGACTGGCTGGCTGCAGCCGCTTCTTCCACCAACGCTGCATTCTGCTGAGTGACTTCATCCATTTGTGCAATTGCAGAATTAACCTGTTCAATACCAGAAGATTGCTCCTCACTGGCAGCGGCAATCTCGGCAATAATGTCACTTACTTTCTTGACTGCGGTAACAATTTCTTCCAGTGCATTACCGGACTGGTCAACCAGATCACTTCCCTCCTCCACTTTTGAAACACTGTCTTCAATCAACTCCTTGATTTCTTTTGCCGCACCCGCACTTCGTTGTGCCAGGTTACGAACTTCACCCGCTACCACGGCAAAACCCCGACCCTGTTCCCCGGCACGCGCAGCTTCGACGGCAGCATTCAATGCCAGCAGGTTGGTCTGAAAGGCAATCTCATCAATGACACTGATAATAGCGGCTATTTTCTTACTGCTGGTGTTGATCTCAAGCATGGCTGATACGGCTTTACTAACCACGCCCCCGCCTTGTTCCGCCTGTTCCCGTCCAGCTACGGCAAGCTGATTTGCCTGGCGAGCATTGTCAGCATTCTGCTTCACCGTCGAAGTCATCTCCTCCATGCTCGAAGCCGTTTCTTCCAGCGAAGATGCCTGTTCTTCCGTTCGCTGGCTCAGATCCATATTGCCCTTGGCAATTTCACTGGCGCCGGTCGAAATCTGCTGAACCGCCTGGCGTACCTCGGTCACAACACGGCGTTGATTAGCGAGAGAACTGTTAATAGAATCTTTGAGCAAGGTGAGTTGCCCAGGATAATCACCCGCCAACTGTTGGTTAAGATCACCGTCCGCCATCGCTGTCATAACCTGACTGATCTCACCTATAACGGTCTCCATCGATTCCATCGCACAATCAACATCTTTGCGGATATCACCTTCAATATCTTCGGCCATACGATGCTTGAAATCACCCGCAACGATTGCCTTCATGACAGCGGAAAGAGCTTTGGTCATACGCTCTAAACTATCCACAGCCGCATTAACATTATCCCGGAAACTGGCGAATTCACCCTGGAAGTCGCCCTCAACTCGCTGAGCAAAATCACCTTTTGCCACCGCACTCATAACACCGTTAACCTCACTCAGAGCCGTCTGCACAGCATTCATACTGGTATTCACACCGTTCTTGAGGCGATCAAGATCACCCTTGAGTTCGGTCTCGACTCGTTTCCCGAAATCACCGCTGGCAGCAGCGGTCATAACCTGACCTACACCACCAATAGCCTGTTGCAGGGCCTGCATGTGCCGATTAAGCGTTCCTGCCATAGCTCCAAGTTCATCCCTGCCGGTAACAGCGGCACGCGCCCCAAAGTCACCCTCTTTTTCGACCTTGCGCAACGTGGCCACAATATCGGCAATGCCATCACTAAGCCGCCGGCCTATAAGAAGAGCCAGAAATGTAGAAATAACCACAAATATGAGGGTAAAAATCCCATAGAAACCAAGTGTCATACCAGCCTTGGTCTCCAACTTATCGGCCTCATCCATGAGGTCGATCGCAGCCTTACTCGCTACTCCCTTGATTAATTTAATCCGGGCCGTACTTTGCTTAAACCAGTCATTGGCATTGACACTGGAAAACCCACCTTCTGCGGAAGTTCCACTCAGAAAAGCCTTGCGCATCGCCTTAACCTTGTCGCTGGCTTCACCTGACAACTGGCTTAGATAAAACTTTTTCAATGATTTATCAGCCGCCAGCAGAAAATCATCATGAAACACAGATTGACCACTGATATGACCTATAATCGTATTCACTTTGGTCTTATCCACCTGCCCGGAAGCGAACACAGCACTTAAGGTTCCGCGTTCCTTACCTGCGTACTCCTTCATCCAGAGTAAATCAGCATAGGCGCGTGCATGACGTGAAATCGTTGCGTGATCGATTTGCAAACCCAGTTTCTGCACCAATTTCAAAGCCTGCCCATTCAAACCTGAATAATAAGCAAAAGCATTGCTATGTCGATCTAGCCGGTCAACCGCGCTACGGATAGCATCACGCTGGCCAAACATATTTATAAGTTTATCAAAGTCGGCCTGTATGTTACCAAGATCAAGATGTTCCACGCCACCATCCAACCAAACCTGCAGAGCCTTGATAGCCGCATTTGTTTTGGCCCTCTGCTCACGTAGTTGCGAACCAAAACGCTTACCCCCGCTTCCCAGAAAGCCCGCTGTCAGGCCTCGCTCCATAGCAAAATTAGAGGCCACAGCATCCAGTTGTTCTGACAGTTCTACCGTTTCCTGGACTGCCTGCGCATTACCCAGATCCTGCCACTTATCACTGATTTCAGAGACTGAAAAAAACAGCAATCCCACCAGCGGAAGGCTCAACATCAACAGCAACTTATAACCAATTTTTAAATCATTGAGTCGTTTAATCATCAGACATTACTCCCTGAGTAATTGTTAACCAGCAAATGGCTGCCAATAAGCATATTTAAAATTCTTCCCACTCGCTCTCATCAGCGCCAGAGCTTGCAATAGAAACCACACTATCTTTTCCCGCAATAGCCGCAGGTTTTGAATCATTGTTTGACGAGGCACGGAAAGACCGCACTGCCGGACGCCGATCTATACTCTCTATTCTGGAACTTGTTCCCGCTCCCGGTTCATTCCCAATCTTGAAAAACCCAATCAGGCTGGTCAGACGTTGACCCTGCTCATTAAGGGACTGACTGGCAGCCGCTGCTTCTTCCACCAGCGCGGCATTCTGCTGGGTGACTTCATCCATTTGTGTAATTGCAGAATTAACCTGTTCAATACCAGAAGATTGCTCCTGACTGGCAGCGGCAATCTCGGCAATAATGTCACTTACTTTATTCACGGCTGTGACAATTTCTTCCAGTGCTTTACCTGACTGGTCAACCAGTTCGCTTCCCTCATCGACCTTGGCCACACTGTCTTCGATCAAATCCTTGATTTCCTTGGCTGCACCCGCGCTTCGCTGTGCAAGGTTACGAACCTCACCGGCAACCACGGCAAAACCCCGACCCTGTTCCCCTGCACGCGCAGCTTCGACAGCTGCATTCAGTGCCAGCAAGTTAGTCTGAAAAGCAATTTCATCAATAACACTGATGATAGCGGCTATTTTTTTGCTACTGTTATTAATCTCAAACATGGCGGATACGGCCTTGCTAACCACCTCGCCGCCATGTTCAGCCTGCTCCCGTCCGGCCACAGCAAGCTGATTCGCCTGGCGGGCATTATCTGCATTCTGTTTTACCGTCGAGGTCATCTCCTCCATGCTTGAGGCTGTTTCTTCCAGTGAAGAAGCCTGCTCCTCTGTCCGCTGGCTCAGATCCAGGTTGCCCTTGGCAATTTCATTGGCACCAGTTGAAATACTGGTAGTTGCATTATGGATCTGTTGCACCATATTCATCAGGTTGGTCATTGATGTATTAATAGCATCGCGCAATTCTGCAAACTCGCCGCGGAAATCGCCTTCCATTGTCTGACTAAGATCGCCTTCAGCCATATGTCCGATCACACGCTTGACATCCTTCAGCGGAACAACTACAGCATCCATCAATTTATTAATACCATCACTTAGTGTCTTCATGAAACCCTTGAACAAGTCCGTCTCAAGACGGCTATCCAATTTACCATCAATCGCCTCGCTGATCAGCGTCTCAACCTGCTGCTCTGCATTCAATTGCTGAGTTATATCCTGCCATTCAACCGATGTTCCCAGACGCTCACCTGAATCATCAACAACCGGATTGGCAACAAGGCTAAAAGTATGACCACCAACCGTGACCTGGGTACTGTACGTCTGACTCAGACGAGCAAGCATTTCACGCTGGTGTTGCGGATGTTTGTGGAAACCATCAATATTGCTATTCAGAAGGTCTTTTGCCGAAAAATCAGGTAGATCTTTACGCAGATCATCCTCAGCAGCCCACATCATTTCAACAACTGATTTATTAACATAAATTATATTTCCATCATTGTCCGCCACCATCACATTGGTAGAAACATTATCAAGTGCAACTTTTATACGCTGGGTAATTGCCGCTTTCACACGAGAATCATTGATATCAAAGCCAACTTTAATCTGCATAGACTTCATATCACGTAACACATCACCTATTTCATCTGCACGAGCAATATCTATATGATCAGTAAAATATCCTTCAGTAATCCTCCTGAAATAATGATTAACATCCCGCAGCGGCTTGAGAATTGTTTTGTTAACTGTCATATACAAGGTTACAAACAGAATTAAAAAAGCGACAGCGAGTTCACCCACCAGCATTTCTAGCGAACCTTTTGTTGGATCTATATTGTCATACAGTGAAAGCCCAAGAAGAGTAAATATAATTGCAATGGCAGATATCAACACATAGAATTTCTGTTTCAACTTCAGGGATGATAACCCTGCAACCATTCGGCTTACCGCACCTTCTGGAGTCAGCGTTGCATTTCCAGCATTGATATCCCGGTATAGTTCCTCTGCTTCTGAAACCTGCTCGCGGGATGGCTTGGTACGCACCGACATATAGCCAATACAATTTCCATTCTCGTACATCGGTGTTACGTGGGCCTCTACCCAGTAGTAATCACCGTTTTTACATCGATTCTTGACCATTCCTACCCATGGACGTCCCAGTTTCATATGTTTCCAGAGATCCTGAAATGCAGCCGATGGCATTTCAGGATGACGAACAATATTATGGCTTTTACCAATGAGTTCCTGTTCAGTAAAGCCGCTGATATCGAGAAAATACTGATTTATATAGGTAATACGGCCTTTTAGATCAGTTTTGGAAACAATGGTCTGGCCATCATCCATTAAAACCTCATGATCAGTCACCGGCTGGTTGTTTTTCATTCTGACACCCCTTGGTAAATATTTACACTTTCGATTCTATTCATCGATACATGAATCCATTATTTCGAGATCACCTGAATTGAACATTTGATCAATATCCAGGACTATCACCATTTTCTTATCAATCGTTGCCAGACCTCTTACAAACTCCGTATCAACCGCACTGCCAAAATCTGGCGAAGGTTTAATCTCATCTTCGGGGACGTTATAAACATCTGAAACACCATCGACAACAATTCCTATAACCCGATTCCTTTCTTCATTATCAACTTTCAATACAACTACAACTGTCAATGGTCCATAATCAAGTTTTTCTATACCAAATCGAATACGCATATCTATAATCGGTACTATTGTACCGCGAAGATTTATAACGCCACGCAAATATTCAGGCGTATTAGGTATGGTCGTTACCGCATCCCAGCCCTTTATTTCCTGCACCCGTAATATATCGACACCATATTCTTCGCCGGCCAGCATAAAAGTAAGAAACTGATCGGTATCCGTCATATCGCCGACATCAATATTTACCTGATCAACCGAAAGTGTTTGTGTTGAATCCATAATAAACCTCTTATGCTGCTATTACCGAACCATCATCGGCTATGTTTTTTTCGATATCCAGTTCGGTTCGCGAAAGTCGAATCAAGCCCGCTACGTCAATAATCAATGCCACTGAGCCATCACCAAGAATGGTTGCACCTGATACACCTTTTACCTTCTTGTAATGTGTTTCAAGGCTCTTGATAACCACCTGTTGTTGACCAAGAAGATCATCTATGAACAAGGCAATTTTCACCCCTTCTCCTTCAACCACAACCAACAATCCTTCTTCAAGTCGCTGACATTCTGTTCCAATTGAAAAAACCTCATGCAACCTAACTATTGGGATATATTCATTTCGCAATCTATACAGACTGGCTTTCCCCGCCACCCCCTTTATATCATCCGCCTTGATCTGGACAGACTCAACGATGGACACAAGGGGGATAATATATATTTCGCTGCCAACACTAACCGATTGCCCGTCCATAATAGCCAAGGTCAAGGGTAAACGAATCGTAAATATCGAACCTTCATTTGTTTTTGATGAGACTTCAACGGTGCCGCCAAGGTCGCGTATATTGCGTCGAACCACATCCATGCCGACTCCGCGACCAGAGACATCACTCACCACATCTGCAGTTGAAAACCCAGGATTGAAAATAAGTTCGTAAATCTGTTCATCTGTTAACGTTTCATCTTCATTGATAATGTTATTCTGAATTGCCTTGCTTATTATTTTGTCACGATTCAATCCGGCACCATCATCAATAATTTCAATTACAATATTACCTCCTTCATGAAACGCATTAAGACTTATTACGCCTGATTCAGGTTTACCTGACAACTTCCTTTTCTCTGGTGATTCAATTCCGTGATCAATTGAGTTGCGAACAAGATGGACTAGCGGGTCGCCTATTTTTTCCATAACGGTCTTATCAAGTTCAGTCTGTTCACCCGACATTTGAAGTTCTATTTTCTTATCCAACTTTTCACTTAAATCATGAACCAGTCTCGGAAAGCGTTGAAATACGAAACTAATTGGCAACATGCGAATGCGCATGATATTTTCCTGCATTTCACGAGTATTACGTTCAAGCTGAACCAGTCCATCCCGCAGTTTCTCAATATGCGCAGTTGCAAATTCTTCAACACCACCCAATTGACTTAGCATTGACTGGGTAATGACCAATTCCCCCATCATATTGATAAGATCATCAATCTTATCGATAGAAACTCGGATAGAACCGGAATCAGTATTTTTTGCTTTCTTATGTTTCTCAGACTTTCCAGGCTTCTCAGCCAACGAAACTTTTCTGCTTTCACTCTGCTCGTCTTTTATGACTGAATCAATTTCTATAACCTCTAATTCGCAATCGCCCTCGACCCAGGAAAAAACTTCATCAATATCATTCCTGTTGATATTTCCTTTTAGGCTAATACCCCACGAGAGATGACAATCTTCTGGAACAAGTTGGTCAAATGAAGGTAACTTTGAAGTATCTGATGTGACCTCAAGCTGGCCCAGTGATTTAAGTTCTCTGAAAATACGAACAGGATCATTACCTGTTTGTAACAGACCAGGAAAGGGGCTAAATATAATTTTCCATTTAGTCTCACCGGTATCACCGACATCGTCTGTAGACCCATCCGTAGATTCTTCTTCTATGCCGGCCGATCCTGTTAACAGGATATTCAGTTCCTTTTTAGCCTCGGCAACACGTTCGGAATCCAATTCATCCCCGGCTCTAAGTGAAGAAAGCATATCTCGAAGCACATCAACCGAACTAAGCAAAAGATTAACGGCTTCCTGGGTAACTTCACGCCGACCATCACGCATTTCATCCAGCAGGGTCTCCATGACATGCGTAAAATTCGCAACATCATTCAGCCCAAAGGTACCGCTCCCCCCCTTGATTGAATGTGCAGCTCGAAATATAGTATTAATAATCTCGCCGTCAGCAGCACCTGTGTCAAGCTCAAGAAGTTCTGTTTCCATGGTTTCAAGACCTTCAAAACTTTCGTCATAGAAGGTTTCAAGAAACTGAGACATATCAATAGTCATAGACTTATCCAAGTACCTTGTTTATAGAGGCCAGCAATTGTTCCGGATTAAATGGTTTAACTATCCACCCGGTTGCGCCAGCTGATTTCCCTTCCTGTTTTTTACCACCTGTACTTTCGGTTGTTAACATCAGAATCGGTGTGAACTTAAATGCAGGAAGTTTTCTTAATTCCTTTATCAGACTAATTCCATCCATGTTAGGCATGTTGACATCAGATAAAACCAGATCGAATTTTCCGGCTTTCGCTTTTCCAAGCGCATCCACACCATCTACGGCCTCTGTCACATCATGCCCATTACCTTTCAGCGTAAAACTCACCATCTGTCTCATTGATGCTGAATCATCGACCGCCAATATTTTCGCCATTTCTTTCTCCTGCAAGAAACTAAATATAGAATTCTTAATAGCCGTTCTATTCAACCAAAATCATTACTTTAATTATGCTTCCAACAACATCCGGTTATGCTCGTGAAAACTAATCGACCGTGTAATCTTTTTCTTTAGCTAAGAATAAAAAATTACTCATAACTCGTGTTCTTTTTACAATCTTCATAGCCATAAAATAAAAGCACATATAATAAAAACGGTTTTCACTTTACACCCACTAATAATTTAACCCAACATCACATGCATTTATTTGCAACACATAATTTATGCCTATATTTATTTTCAAGAAAAATATTTTCATCCCGATAACAAAAACAATTGACATAAATAACCGCATAAAACCGTAATATAAATACAGACTTACTAAGGAAATACTGCATGCCACAGGCCCGAGTAATTTCAGTTTTAAATCAAAAGGGCGGTGTTGGAAAAACAACCATCACCACCAACCTTGCGCATGGCCTTTCTATAAATGGATTTAATGTCCTGGCTGTTGACCTTGATCCACAAGCACAACTAACAGCAAGTCTTGGCATACTAAAGAAAAGCAACATAACATTTGAAAAAGGCCTGTTAGGTAATGCGCCACTGGAGAGCGTTATTCTGCAAGCCAGAAAAAACCTCAAGCTCGTTCCCGCATCGCATGACTTATCAGACATAGATAAACTCACCCATAATGGCGCAAAAAATGGTTTGCTACTTAAAGAAAAGCTCACGGCTGAAACTGAAAAATATGATTTTATTATCATTGACTGCCCGCCTTCTTCAGGTCTTCTAATCATGAATGCAATTCTGTCTTCAAATGAAATCATCACGCCTATGACAGGCGACTATCTCGGTCTCCAGGGTCTGGCCTACCTGATGAGAACGCTTAAAAGATTTGAATCGACACTCGAACGAAAACTTGTGCAATGGGTAGTATTGAGTAGATTTCAAGCAAAAAGACGATTGTCACAGGAAGTAAAAAGCCGACTTAAAAAACATTTTCCCAATAAAATGTTCAAAACAGATATATCTGAATCTGTTGTTCTGGCTGAATGCCCAGGATTCGGGAAAACTGTATTTGAATACCGCCCTACAAGCAAATCAGCAGAAGAATACAGATCGTTAGTTGACGATCTTTTACTGGAGAGGACTTACCATGACTAAGAAACCTACCGATACATCGAAAACGAATAAGACTACCCGGCTTGGGCATGATCCTTTTTCAGAAACCGATCTATCTATAAACAATAATGATATTTCTCAAGCTGTTGACATTGAATCAGATCAACAATGCGCAGAATCAAAATCTGATCGCGGGATATTGAGTTTGCCTTCGAAATTTTCAATTGCCTCAGTAGAAGAAGTTTACAAGAACATGTCTTCTCTTTTAACTCAAAAACAAAACCTTATCGAGATAAATGCCGAAAAAATAGAATCTGTCGATACTGCGGCTATTCAGATGCTTTACGCATTCACGGCGCAGGCAAACATATTGGGCATAAATACACGCTGGAAACCGCGCTCAAAAATAATTAATGATGCCGCCAAAATTCTTAACATCAACATATCGATTGATAGTGATTAACTAAACAATCAAACAAATTCAAGGCTGCAAATAAAATGCACATCAAAAAAGACGCATGGCTTATACTTCTTATTTGCCTACTGTTGATAACAGAACTTATAAATGAATACAGCCCGATTGAATACTCATTTATACGTTGGGTTATTGAAGCCATCATACTTGCGTTATGTCTGCATACCATCAAGCCTAAGATTTTAAACCAGCATCCCAATCAATCCGAAAACGATATTTCTTGCGCCTCTGAAAACAGTGATGTATTTCCTGCCCTACAGAGAACATTTAACAATATATCCTCAGCAGCAAAAAAAGAACTCGGCTATGCACGCAATGAAACCAGTCGCGTTCGTGATTTTATCGAGCAGGCGATTAGGGAACTTGGAGAAAGTTTTATCAATCTTCAAACCTTGTCAAACAAGCAAAATGAACTGATCGATGACATTGTTGAACATTCCGCACAAGTAGATTCAAAAGACAATGAAAGTATCAACATTCGGCAATTTGCAAGTGAAGTCAGTGAGATGATGGAGCATTTCATCGGCATAATGATTTCTGTCAGTACCCAGAGTGTCGCTACCGTACATCATATAGATGACATGGTTGAACAAATGGATGGGGTTTTCAATCTTCTTGAAGATGTCAAATCCATTGCAGCACAAACCAACCTGCTAGCCCTCAATGCAGCTATAGAAGCCGCCCGCGCAGGGGATGCCGGACGAGGATTTGCTGTAGTAGCTGATGAGGTGCGCAGCCTATCGGTTCGTTCCAGCACATTTAACGAACAAATACGTGATCAGATTAATGAGTCAAAAGCAGTTATTTCACGTGTCAGAGGAACCGTCAGTAAGATGGCTTCACGTGATATGAATAAAACAATGTCAGCAAAGGAACGTGTGAATAACTTATTGAAAAATATCACATCAATGAATGAATTTCTATCCGCCAAAGTTGGCGATGTTTCTTCTGTGGTAGAACAGATAAATACAGCTGTCGCCAAGGCTGTTCGATGCCTTCAGTTCGAAGATATCAGCAGGCAAACTTTGAATGCTGCGGATAACCATATTAATAATTTTATTGAATTGAGCGACAACCTTGAACAGGCTTTAAATTCCGATGATGCCAAGCATAATATACTGAATACACTTTCTCATATGAATGAGGTTGCGGAAAATTTATCTGATTGTTGGAAAAAAGAAGATGCGAAAGCCGTGTTACAACAATCCATGGATGAAGGTGAAGTTGAGATGTTCTAGCACATATGACAACTCTATATTGCATCATTTGAATGCAGTAATTTCAAAAACAGAAGAGGAGAATGATATGGCAGTAACCACACAAGTATCCAGCGACGAGAAAGTTATCACCATTAAAGTTGACGGGCGATTTGATTTTACTCATCAAAAAGAATTCCGCGAAGCCTACAAGAATCATTGTATCCCGGATCTGTTATTTAATGTGGAGTTATCAGGAACTGAATATATGGACAGTTCTGCCCTTGGGATGCTATTGCTACTAAAAGAACATGCGGATAATTGTAAGGGAAAGGTTATTCTAAAACAACCATCAGAAGGAATAATAAAGATTCTTGACATGGCTAACTTCAATCAACTATTCGATATCCAGTAAAACACGGAATCAAACATGATCGAACCAATACAGGAAGTTATCCAGGAAATGCCAAGTCCGCCAATACAACGAGGTAAAGCGCTTGTGGTTGATGATGATATCACAAACCGATTTGTATTAAATGAATTTCTTAGCACTTCTGGTTATGAGGTAATAGAGGCTGAAAACGGAAAACAAGCAATAGAATGCTACATAGATCAACGGCCCGATATAATTTTTATGGACATTATGATGCCAGTTATGGATGGGCTGGAAGCATCAAGACAAATAAAATCCATCAGCAACATGAAGTTTGTCCCTATTATTTTCCTCACTGCCATGACAGACAGTGACACCATAACACGCTGTACTGATGCTGGTGGCGATGACTTTCTTAGTAAGCCTATTAATATAATTCAGCTTCAGGCAAAAATTCATTCCATGGAACGAATACGTGATGTCCACAGGGAAATATCTGCGCTACATAAAGAAATATACCATGAACAACAAATTGCCGAGCATATTTTTACCTATGTAATTACCAAGGGAAATGCAAAACTCGATCATATCTATACCCTACTACGCCCCGCCGGACTCTTTAGTGGTGATATGTTATTAATCGACTTCACCCCTTCACGTGACATCCATATTCTACTGGCCGACTTTACTGGACATGGATTATCCTCTGCACTTGGCGCCCTGCCTGTATCGGAAGTCTTTCATGCTATGAGTGCAAAAGGATATGGTGTTGATGAAATTTTAAGTAATATCAATAAAAAACTGCATCATCTTTTACCCACAAATATGTTCATGGCCGCTCAATATATAATACTAAGTCACAACCTGGAATATATTACGGTTTGCAATTGTGGTATGCCAAATGTCCTATTGCTGGATAAACAAGCCAATACGATCAAAGCACGCATTCCTTCGCGGGCAATACCGTTGGGAATTGATCCTGATTTCGATTTCTCGAAAATACGCGAACACTGCGACATAACGCATGGAGACAGGGTTATCTTGTCTAGCGACGGTATTATCGAAGCGACAAATAGTCATGGTGAGCAATTTGGTGAGAAGCGCTTTGAACAAACTCTGCTTGCACCACAGAACGAGGATGGTAGATCATCTTTCCGTAAACTAGAGAATGTATTTGATTCATTTTGCCAGGGCGGTCTGCACACGGATGACATAAGCCTGGTGGAAATCCCCTGCATACCAGAAAACATCCCTCAATGGAACACGCAACAGATATTAGAAACAAAAACTTTTTCAAAATCAGATTATGACACAGATATTTCTTCAGAAATAAATCTGTTATTCAATGGCTATTGCTTAAAAAATGTTGATCCTGTTCCTCTCGTTATTAACCATATAAACCAGTTAACCAACAATAACACCCCACATCAGGATCTATTTGTTATTTTAAGCGAACTCTACACAAATGCGCTTGATCATGGTGTCCTAAAACTTGACTCAACATTGAAATCAAGCACCAATGGCTTCGAAAAATATTTTTCTGAAAGAACGATGCGTCTTAATGAATTAAACGAAGGCCATGTTCGACTGACATTGCAAATTAGACTTCACGACACAGGGGGGCAATTCAATATTGTTTTTGAAGACAGTGGATCAGGATTTAATTATAGAGACTTCATTGGCGGAACTACTTATGGAAGTTCATTTAGTGGCCGCGGCATATATCTTGTCAGGCAACTGTGTTCATCTCTCGTCTACTTTGATCCGGGCAATCGGGTAGAAGCAGTCTACCAGTGGAATTGTTAAAACATAGAGCCCGCCAACTTTGTTTTATCCGGAAAATGCTTCTTGCCAGCCAGCAACACAAAAACCATATATCCTCTCAAATTTAGTTGACTGTGCGAACCTTAGTGATAAATGCGCCACTCATACTTATGATTGTTTGTAACTACTTATCCCGAAACCCATCGTTAAATTAAGCAACACCTCTTCATAGAGAGTTAAAACCATATGCACGGCGTGGGGGGGGGGGTGAGTAGTTACGATTATTCAATCATAGCAAGATCAGAATTCTATTCTGCTAACTTGCGTTCAATAATATCCATAGTTGCCCGTCCAATATATTCACTGTTCTCATCAACCATACTGGCCGCTTCCAGATAGCTGCGCGCAATAATTCTGCCCAATGGTTTTGGATTATAAAGTAATCGTTTAATAATAAATGGATTAAAGGTTAATGGATTATAATCTTTTTTCAAATACCCCTGTTTTATTAACATTTTCTCTACTGGCGTCCCAGGCTGTATACCAATAAAAAAAATAAACGGTAGAACGTTGTCACGACCAAACATCCGGTAGAGTTCCTTAATCCTGTCAATAGTTTTCTGCAAAGTCAAGCGCGTTTCACCCGGTGCATTTAGCGGCATATATAATTTAACTTTCTGATCGGTATAACCCGCATCCTTGAATATCTGGAAAGCCTGCATTTGTTGTTCAAGTGAATACCCCAGAGTCAGAGTATTAATGATTTCCTGCGTTCCTGTAAATGACAGGTCAAGACTGGCCAGGCCACTATCCAGCATTTTTCTGGACAGATTCGCGCTAAGATAATTAAGACGCAAGTAACCTGTCCATTGTATTTTAAGCTTGCGCCTGATTATCTCATCGAGTATTTCTTCGACGTGCTGCGTGCTACGCCGGGTAGAGCAGAATTGCGCATCGGTAAACCATATTTTTTTAACCCCATAACGCGTATTCAATGACTCAATTTCATTAACTACTTCTATCGGATCACGATACCGTTGTTCACGCCCTTCTATTTTATTATACAGACAAAAATGACATTGATAGGGGCAACCCCGTTTTGTATGCACCCCAATAAAGTCATTGGTATATTCTGTTATTTCTGGAAAAATAGATTCTACATAGCCAAAATTAATCGCGCTTAGTTTTTCAAGGTCAAAATTTTCAGTTCTGTTTGTATAGTTAATCTCACCATCATTATCTTTACAATAACATTCACCAATGGTTGTGCTTTCACCATTAACCACGGACAGCATGGCGGGTTCACCTTCACCAACAACAACAACCGTATTTTTTGGGCAATGTTTAACGACATACTTACCAAAAATAGATACCGCTGTGCCGCCTACAACAATTTTTGTTTCCGGTTTCAACTTGCGCACCAGCTTCATAAAAGCAAAGTTACGTGTTCGATTGGCCGTGTATTCATAGATTATTGAAATGGCGCTGATTCCCGCTTTTATTCGACGCCATAGACTGGGAGAATGATCGAAATTCATGACCACACCCAGCGCATCATCTTCGGGATGAGGCCCAAATGACTGCATATTGCGCCATGAAAAGGCCACCACATCCGGATCAAGCGCTGATATTCTGGACTTCAATACTCGTTTTCTATCCGCCCTGGGGACAATAGCAAGATCGAGTATTTGCTGTTTAATTTGAGGGCATTGTTTATGAATATAATCGGCAACATAGATAACGCCACCGGGATATATCTTCCAGCAAGGCAAACGGACATAAAGAACAGTCTTTACCTTTTTATCAGTTATCTCGCTCAAAATTATTCCTTTGCTGAAAATGGAAGGTATAATAATTTCTGCTTAGAGACTATTTCTTTCTATAAAAACTCATCGATAGATTGATGGAAAACCGCCGCAGATTTTGAGTTAAAACTCAGACCAACAGATGCGCAGCCAAGATCTAATAGCCTGACATCTCGTTGCAGACCAGCCTGACAAACAGACACAGCGCTATGTAAGTAAATGATGAAGCCAGGGGAAATAAAATGAAGTTCTGCTACATGCAGAAACAAAAATGGCACAGCCCGAAGACTATGCCATTGTTGAAAACACTTACGTGTTTGTATTGTATTGGTAGCGGGGGCTGGATTTGAACCAACGACCTTCGGGTTATGAGCCCGACGAGCTACCAGGCTGCTCCACCCCGCATCAGAAGGTGTGCATTCTAAACGGACTACCATAAATTAGCAAGCCTAAGTTGCAGAAAAAGCGGCTGTACAAACAGCCATGAGCGCTCCGGGAAACAAACCAATGCCCAGCACCATCAGTGCGTTAGCACTTATCACCAAACGCATGTCGGCACTGCACTCCAGTTGTTCCTCACTGGTGGGTTCATCAAAATACATCAGTTTGATAATACGCAAATAATAGAAAACGCCGATAATGGAAAAAACAACACCGACCACGGCCAGCCAGATCATCCCCGCATCAACCACCTCTTGCAGTACCGCCAGCTTGGCCCAGAAACCAAGGAAAGGAGGCACGCCGGCCATAGAGAACATCAGGATCAACATCATAAATGCATACCAGGGACTACGCTTATTCAGGCCTTTGAAATCATCCAGCAGATCACCTTCAAAACCCTTACGGCTGAGAAGCATGATCATGCCGAAACCACCCAGCGCCATAAGTACATAAGTCAGAGCATAAAACATGGATGAGGAAAATCCACTCTGGGTGCCGGTGAGTATACCCAGCAACAGAAAACCAACGTGGGAAATGGTCGAATAGGCCAACATCCGTTTAAGGTTAGTCTGAGCAAGGGCAACGATATTACCGACAGCCATTGATAATACCGCGAGGATAATCAGGATGCCCTGCCATTGGTCGTGCAGATTCATCAGGCCGTCGCCCAGCAGGCGCACCAGCAAAGCAAAGGCGGCTATCTTGGGAGCGCTGCCAATGTAAAGTGTAACCGCTGTAGGTGCACCCTGGTATACATCCGGCAGCCACATATGAAAAGGTACGGCTCCCAGTTTGAACGCCACACCGACCAGCAGGAATACCATCCCAAACGCCATCAGGGTTTTATCTGCGGTCATGGCATGACTGGCAATACCATCCAGATCCAGCGTACCTGTGGCGCCATAAATCATGGACATACCATAAAGCAACATGCCGGAAGCAATGGCACCCAGAACAAAATATTTCATCGCTGCTTCCGAAGCACCGGTTGACCCCCGCTGCATGGCTACCATCGCATACATGGACAGGGATAGTAGTTCCAGTCCCAGATAAAGCGTCAGCAGACTATGCGCCGAGATCATGATCATCATCCCCAGCATGCCGAACAGACCTAGCAGGTAGAATTCGCCCTTGAACATGTCGCGATCGCGTAAATAATCTTTGGCATAAACAAACACCACAAACACGGCAAAATAAACGCCGAGCTTAAGTACCTGGCTCATACCATCTGCCACATAGTTGCCATTAAAACCTGTCTGGCTTTCACCACTGTAACCGTGGACAGTCAATATCGCCACCAGGACCAGAGTGAACAATGAAAGCAGATAGGTCAGATAGCGATCTTGATCCTTGAGAAAAAGATCAATGAGTAGCAACACACAGGCCATGCCGAGAATAAATATCTCGGGAAGCGCCAGAAGAAAATTGGGCATTTCAAAATTCATTTTATATTGCCATTATGGTATTTACAGCTTGGATTGCATTATGTGCTGCAACAGATTGTTAACTGTTGGCCCCATTACGTCCAGTAAAGGCGCGGGCCAAAGGCCAAATAACAGTACGACGACAGCCAGTAAGCCCAGAATAAGGAATTCGCGTTTATTGATATCTTCCAGTGCCGCCACCCGCTCATTCGCGACATCACCAAAGATTACCCGCTTGATCATCCACAGGGTATAGGCTGCCCCCAGAATCAACGTGGTTGCCGCCAGGAAGGCAAACCAGAAGTTAGCCTTGAAGCTGCTGAGAATAACCATGAACTCACCGACAAAACCGGAGGTGCCCGGCAGCCCTGTATTGGCCATCGAGAACAGCACCATAAAGGCGGCAAAGGTAGGCATGGTATTGGCAACCCCACCGTAGTCACTGATCTGGCGGCTATGCATGCGGTCATACATTACGCCAACACAGAGGAACATGGCTCCGGAAATAAAGCCATGCGAAACCATCTGTACAATGCCACCCTCAATCCCCATGGCGGCACCTTCTATGCTGCCGGTATTGTTAAAGATGCGCCAGGCGATGAAAAATCCGAGCGTGACAAAGCCCATGTGGGCGATAGAGGAGTACGCAATTAGCTTTTTCATGTCCTCCTGCGCCAGAGCCACAAAGCCGACATAAATCACCGCGATCAGCGACAGACTGATCATCAACCAGTCCAGTTCCTGACTTGCATCGGGGGTGATCGGCAGGGAAAAACGCAGGAAGCCGTAGGCACCCAGCTTGAGCATAATCGCGGCCAGGATTACTGACCCCCCCGTGGGGGCTTCGACGTGAGCATCCGGCAGCCAGGTATGTACCGGCCACATTGGCACTTTAACAGCAAAGGCTACCAAGAAAGCCAGGAAGATCAGCAATTGCGGCGTCATGCCCATATGGTAATTCTGAAAATCGGCAATTAGGAAACTGCCGGTCTGGGCGTGCAGATACAACAGTGCGATCAGCATGAATACCGAGCCGAAAAAGGTATAAATAAAGAACTTCAGGGTTGCATATACCCGCCGTGGCCCGCCCCAGATACCGATAATCAGAAACATGGGGATCAGCATGGCTTCCCAGTAGACGTAGAACAGGGCCGCATCCAGTGAGGCGAACACGCCAATCATCAGACCTTCCATCATCAGGAAGGCCGCCATGTATTGCGCCACGCGTTCTTTGATCACTTCCCAACCGGCCAGGACTACAAGCACAGTCATGAAACTGGTCAAGAGGATCAGCGGCATAGCAATACCATCCACGCCGAGATGATAGTAGATGTTGAATCGGGGAATCCACGCTATCGGCCCTTCGACAAACTGCATCGCCGCCGTACTCGTATCAAACGCGGTATAAAGCGGAATTGACAACACAAACGTGAGAACGGAAAACAGCAGCGCCAATCCACGCGCCACACTCTTCTGCGACTCGCTGTTTGCGGACAACACCGCAAGTCCCCCAAGAATGGGAGTCCAGATTACAAGGCTCAGAAGTGGCCAATCAGCAAACATTAAACATAACCCTGGTTAGAGAACAAATACGGCCAGCAAGGCCATCAGACCGATGATCATGGCAAAGGCATAGGTATACAGGTAGCCGGTCTGGATACGGCGCATAATGCCCGAAAACCAGCCCACAGTATAAGCCGAGCCATTAACTACCAGCATGTCGATCAAAAACACATCGCCCAGCTTCCACAATATCTTGCCCAGCACACGACCACCGCCAGCGAAAAATATTTCATTGAACCGATCAAAACCGTACTTGCTCAGCAATATGCGGTAAGTACGCGACCATTTTTTGCTCAGTGTCTCGGGGATATCGGTGCGTTTTATATACAGATACCAGGCCGTGACGACACCGGACAAGGCCAGCCAGAAGGGCAAGGTCGTGATGGAATGCATCATCATGGCGCCGGCGCCGTGAAATTCAGGACTCAGTTCAGCGAGTACATCATGTGCGGGTAAAACAAAAATCGCCTTACCGAAGAAATCACCAAAAGCCATACTGTCAACAAAAAAGTAACCGATAAATACGGAGGGAATAGCCAGGGCTATCAGGGGCAGCGTAACGACCCAGGGTGACTCATGAAGATGTTCACGGGTATGTTCATCCATGCGTTCCTGACCATGAAAAACCAGGAAGTACATACGGAAAGTGTAAAGCGCGGTAACAAAGACACTTAGCACGACCGCTACATAGGCATAACCGGACCCCGGCAAACTGGATTGGCCAACCGCTTCGATAATGGAATCCTTGGAGAAAAAGCCGGAAAAACCGGGCGTACCAATCAAGGCCAGCGATCCCATCAAAGAGGTAAACCAGGTGATCGGCATGTACTTGCGTAAACCGCCCATTTTGCGCATGTCCTGCTCATGATGCATGGCAATAATCACCGAACCCGCCGCCAGGAACAGCAGTGCCTTGAAAAAGGCGTGAGTCATGAGATGGAAAATACCGGCAGCATAGGCGGACGCGCCCAAGGCCACCGTCATATACCCCAGTTGCGAGAGGGTAGAATACGCTATCACGCGTTTAATATCTGTCTGCACCAGTCCCAGCAGGCCCATGAACAGCGCCGTCGTGGCACCAATCACCATCACAAAAGTCAACGCAGTTTCCGAGAGTTCAAACAAAGGCGACATGCGCGCGACCATGAAAATACCAGCCGTCACCATGGTCGCCGCATGAATCAAGGCCGAGATGGGAGTCGGGCCTTCCATCGAATCCGGCAGCCAGACATGCAGCGGTACCTGGGCCGATTTACCCATAGCTCCGATAAACAGCAAAATACAGATCAGGCTTGCAACCGACCAGGACTGCCCGCCAATAACGTCAATAGTCTGACCATTGAGAATACTGGCATTACTGAAGACCTGCGCATAATCCAGCGTGCCAAAATACATAAGCACCGCTGCGATTCCGAGCAGGAAACCGAAATCACCTACGCGATTAACCAGGAAAGCCTTGAGACTGGCATAAATAGCGGTTTCTTTTTTGTACCAGAAACCAATCAACAAATAGGAAATCAGGCCCACGGCTTCCCAGCCGAAAAACAACTGCATAAAGTTGTTGGACATTACCAGCATGAGCATGGCAAACGTAAACAGGGAGATGTAACTGAAGAAACGCTTGTAGCCCGGATCGTCATGCATGTAGCCAATAGTATAGATATGCACCATGAGCGAAACAAAACTTACCACCACCATCATCATGGCGGATAGCTTGTCGATCAGGAAGCCTATCTCGAAATGCACACCATCGCTGACCATCCAGGTATAAACCGTGCCATTAAAGCTGGCTGCACCATCGATGACGATGTGTTTGAACACATACAGGGACAGCAGGCAACTTGTGGCAACACCCAGGGTTGTGACCCAGTGTGCGGCTGAGCGATCAAGCTGGCGGCCAAAAACCCCGGCCAGCACCGCACCCAGCAGCGGCGCCAGTACAATCAACAGATAAATGGTCTGCATGGTTTCCATATCTAGTGCACTCTAGCCTTTCAGTGTATCCAGCTCTTCAACATTGATGCTGTGCCGATTACGGAACAGCACCACCAGGATTGCCAGGCCAATGGCCGCTTCCGCCGCCGCTACCGTGAGGATAAAGAAAACAAATACCTGACCCTCGATATTATTAAGAAAGTGAGAAAAGGCAATAAAGTTCATGTTCACTGCCAGCAGCATTAACTCAATCGACATGAGTATAATGATCACGTTCTTGCGATTGAGGAAAATACCGGCAACGCTGAGTGAAAACAGAATTGCGCCAAGAATCAGATAATCAGATAGTTCAAGCATCTTATTTCCTCTCCTCCGCCTTCATTTTTACCATGCGTACACGATCATTGCGTTTCACTGCGATTTGATCTGCCGGTTTCTGGTGTTTGGTATTGGGCCGCCGACGCAGGGTCAGGGTGATCGCGGCAATGATTGCGACCAACAGAATCACGGCGGCAATTTCGAAGGGATAGACATAATCTGTATACAATACCAGACCCAGGGCCTGCGTATTGCTATAGGAAGGTCCATGCAAAACGCTGTGATTGAACGCACTGCCATCGCCACTGACAACCCAGATCAACATCCCGGCCATAGTCAGGGCCACCAGAATGCCGAGAGGCAAATAGCGCATAAATCCTGCGCGCATGCGTTCGATGTTGATATCCAGCATCATCACCACAAACAGGAACAACACCATCACCGCGCCCACATATACCAGCACCAGCACAATGGCGAGGAACTCAGCCTGGATCAAAAGCCAGAGCACGGCACTGGCAAAGAACGCCAACACCAGGAACAAGGCCGCCTTAACCGGATTGCGCACACTGATCACCATGCTGGCGCTGGCAATGAGCAGCACGCTGAAGATATAAAAAATAAATTTTTCTATGCCCATTTCTATCTATTCACTCTGGTTAGCGGTAACGCGCATCCTGTTCACGGGCCATGGCGATCTGCGCTTCGTGCTTGTCGCCCACCGCCAGCAGTTTTTCCTTGGTCATATACAGGTCACTCCGTTCCTCGCCGTAATATTCAAAAACATGTGTTTCGACAATCGAATCCACTGGACAGGATTCTTCACAATAACCGCAGAAAATACACTTGGTCAGGTCGATGTCATAACGTGTGGTGCGGCGGGTGCCATCCTCTCGCTCTGCTGATTCAATCGTAATCGCCAGCGCCGGACAAACTGCTTCGCAAAGCTTGCAGGCAATACAGCGTTCTTCACCATTGGGATAACGGCGCAAAGCATGCAAGCCGCGAAAACGCGGTGACAACGGGGTACGCTCTTCCGGATAACGCAGGGTAATCTTGCGCTTGAAGAAATAACGACCGGTCACACTCATGCCCTTGAGCAATTCCAGCAGGAACAGGCTTTTCATGAATTGTATAAAATGCTTCATATTTTTCCAGCCCCCTCTATGCCGTTGCAAACCAGGGCGGCAACCCGGCAAGAATGGCAATACCTACAACCAGCAGCCAGAAAATAGTTATCGGAATAAAAACCTTCCAGCCCAGGCGCATGATCTGATCGTAACGATATCGGGGGAAAGTTGCGCGGAACCAGAGAAAGAAAAACAGGAACACCGCAATTTTGATAAAGAACCAGTGAATACCGTTGCCCAGCAATACTCCCAGCACCGGTATCTCAAATACCGAATCCGGCAACAATCCAGCCAGCGGCGACAACCAGCCACCGAGAAACATGACCGACGCCAGGCCGGAAATCAGAATCATATTGGCGTATTCAGCCAGGAAGAAGACCGCGAACGGCATGCCGGAATACTCAACATGGAAACCAGCCACAATTTCCGATTCACCTTCAGCCACGTCAAAAGGCGCACGGTTGGTTTCTGCTACACCGGAAATAAAATAAACCACAAACAGGGGAAACAGCGGCCACATATACCAGCTGGCAAAACCGTAGCCTTCCTGACCGCGCACAATATCACCAAAATTAAGACTGCCCGCCGCCATCAGCACGCCCACCAGAGCAAAACCCATGGCGATTTCATAGGAGACGATCTGGGCGGCCGAACGCATAGCACCCAGCAGCGCATATTTTGAGTTAGACGACCAACCGGCGATGATTACGCCATAAACACCGATAGACGTGACCGCCAGCACATAGAGCAGCCCGGCATTAACATCCGCCAGCACCATTTGGGCGTCAAAGGGAATCACCGCCCAAGCGGCAAGTGCGGGACCAAGCAGTAGCAACGGAGCCAGCAAAAACAGGAATTTACTGGCTGAACTCGGGATAATGATTTCCTTGAATATCAGCTTCATTGCATCCGCAATGGGTTGCAGACTACCGTTCCAGCCCACCCGCGTCGGTCCCAGCCGAACCTGCATGGCGCCAATAATTTTACGCTCGGCATAGGTTAAATAGGCCACCGCCAGCATTAACGGCAAGACAATAACCACGATCTTGATAAGGATCGTAATTATTGTTACCCACTCTGATGGCAGGAAACTTAATATCGATGTTATCCACTCAATCATGCGTTCTGCTTGCCTTGTCTGGATTCAGTTTTCATCAGTTTAACCAACCTTGCAGCATTACTTACGTAACTCAATGGCGCCATACGCCGCCCCCAGGGCCGCGGTTTCTTTCAGTGCAACCGGAATCATCACACAGCCATCGGGTATCGACTCATCGATCACCAGTGGCAGACTCACGCTGCAACTGCCCTGTACCGCCTGCACATGCTCGCCATCGGCAACACCTGCCCGCGATGCTGTGTCCTCATTAATGTAAATCGCCGCAGCAATCGCATCACTGGTATCCTGCAGTGGCCGCGCACGACGCACCAGCATGTCTACCGCATACATAGGCAAGTGACCGATGCGCTGCAAACCGATATCGTCTGCTTGCAGACTGGGACAACGCCAGGGCGTGAACGCGGAAAGCTTAATACCCTCGCAGCGAATCTTGAGTTCATCTCGCACCTCTTCCGAAGACAAATAGTCAAAGCCTTCGAGTTCAAATAAATTGCCCAGCACCCGTAATACTTTCCAGGCCGGTCGCGCCTCGGCTGCCGGTTTGCAACTGCCGTTAAAACTCTGCCAGTCTCCGTTGCCGTTGACAAAGGTACCCGAAGTTTCCGCAAAAGCGGCTATCGGCAACAGCACATCGGCCGACGCTTTCATATTTTCGCTTACATAGCTGGCCATGCTGATGACAAACTCGGCATGGCGGACAACATCGTGGGCGGCGCTGGCGTTGGCACAGTCAAGTTCCGGCTCCACATTCAACAGTACGCATGCCATCAAATGTTTATCCAGGACGGCGGTTTGATCATTGTCTACGGGCACAGCGGCCGGTCCCTGATGCGGCAGCGCCCCCGCCAGCCAGGCGCCTAGCGCATTGGCGCCTTCACTCAGATATCCCAGACTGGCCCCGGTTGATTCAGCAATAAATCCGGCCAGGGCACGTATACCGGACAGTTCGTTCTGGCTCATAGCCTGGGTGCCAATCAGAACAGCCGCCTTTTCTGCTTTCTGCAGATGATTGGCCATGGCCCGATGTGTGTCGTTCACCTCTGCTACCGTCAACAGGGCTGACAGCCCTGTCGGTGTTTCAACTTTACTGGTTTCCAGCAATACCTTGCATATCGCCGCCAGCGAATGCAGCATCTGCGTCGGCGAAACCACCAGGGACTCGGCCAACGGGAAATTGAAATCATAATCCAAGGCATTGATAGCCATGATGTTTGCGCCCCGCACGGCCGCCTTGCGCAGGCGATGGGCGGCTATAGGCTGATCCTTGCGAACACAGGAACCGATGAGCAACGCAGCATCCAGGTTTTCCAGTTCTGCCACCGGCAAACCCAGCAGCGGATAAGCGCCGGTTGCTGCATCATGGCTGAAGTCCTGCTGACGCAAACGATGTTCGATATTATCGCAGCCCAGCCCGCGCATCAGTTTCTGTAACAGGTACATTTCTTCCAGCGTGCTGGAGGGTGATACCAGGGCCCCCAGATGGCGGACATCATATTTTTTGATGACGGCCTTGAGACCGTCCACTGCATAATTCAATGCCGTTGGCCAGTCGACTACTTTCCAGTCATCGCCCTGCTTGATCATTGGCTGTGTCAGGCGCTCATCACTGTCCAGCGCGCTATAGCTGAAACGATCCCGATCGGAAAGCCAGCACTCATTAAGGCTTTCATTCTCACGCGGCAGCACCCGCATCACTTTATTGCGCCGCACCTCGATATGAATATTGGAACCGATACAATCATGACTGGCAACGCCATCGATGGCGGTATTTTCCCAGGCGCGGCCATGATAGTGGTAGGGTTTTGAGGTCAGTGCGCCCACCGGACAAAGATCGATCACGTTGCCCGACATTTCAGAATTAACTGCGCGTTCGACATAGGTGCCGATACGCATATGTTCACCACGTCCGGTTGCCCCCAGTTCCATTACCCCGGCGATTTCCTGACCAAAACGGACGCAGCGGGTACAGTGAATGCAACGGGTCATTTCGGTGGCAATCAGCGGACCGATATCCTTGTCCCGCAGTACGCGTTTAAATTCCTGATAACGCCCTCTGTCCGAACCAAAGCCCATAGAGAGATCCTGCAGCTTACACTCCCCACCCTGATCGCAAATGGGACAGTCCAGGGGATGATTAATAAGCAGAAATTCCATTACGCTCTTCTGCGCATCCAGGGCTTTGGCCGAATGCGTCAGAATTTTCATGCCGTCCGTCACGGGAGTGGCGCAGGCTGGCACTGGCTTGGGCATTTTCTCGATATCCACCAGGCACATGCGGCAGTTGGCCGCAACGGACAGTTTGTGGTGATAACAAAAACGCGGAATCGTCATACCGGCGCTATCAGCGGCTTCGATGACCATGGAACCCTGCGGAACCTGGAGCTTCTTGCCGTTAATTTCGATATTGACCATCTGTTTCGTTACCTGTTTATTCATGTTTGCCTGACATCAGACCATGCATTTGCCGTGCTCGATGTGATACTGGAATTCTTCCCGGTAGTGCTTGATAAAACTCTGCACCGGCATGGCTGCGGCATCCCCCAGGGCGCAGATGGTACGCCCGCGAATACGACCGGCCACATCGTCCAGCAGGGCCAGATCGTCCTCTCGCCCCTGACCGTGCTCAATACGGTGCATCACTTTTGCCAGCCAACCGGTGCCTTCACGACAGGGCGTACACTGACCACAGGATTCCTCGGCATAGAAATGCGACAAGCGCGCCAGGACTTTAACCATACAGGTGGTTTCATCCATTACAATTACCGAACCTGCACCGAGCATGGAACCCGCTTTGGAGATGGAATCATAATCCATGTCGGTTTGCATAATGATCTCGGCAGGCAATACCGGCGTGGAAGACCCGCCCGGTATCACCGCTTTAAGCTTATGGCCGTTACGCACTCCCCCGGCCATCTCCAGCAATTCGGCAAAAGGGATGCCCATCGGTACTTCAAAATTACCCGGCTTATTGACATGACCAGAAACGCTGAACAACTTGGTGCCGCCATTGTTCGGCTTGCCCATGTCCAGAAACCACTGTCCACCTTTGGCCAGAATCACCGGCACCGAAGCCAGGGTTTCGGTATTATTAATCGTGGTCGGCCGGCCATACAAACCAAAACCAGCGGGAAACGGCGGTTTGAAACGGGGCTGACCTTTCTTGCCTTCGATGGATTCCAGCAGGGCGGTTTCCTCACCACAAACATAGGCGCCACCACCATAGTGAGCGTTCAAATCAAAATCAAAACCGGAAGCAAATATATTTTCACCGAGCAAACCTTCAGCTCGTGCTTCTTCAAGTGCTCTTTCAAAATGCGCAATCGGTTCAGAAAACTCGCCACGAATATAGTTGTAACCTTTTGAGGCACCAATGCAGTAACCGGCAATCATCATGCCTTCGATCAACTGATGCGGATTGTAACGCAGGATATCACGATCCTTGCAGGTACCCGGCTCGCCTTCGTCAGAGTTACAAATAATATATTTCTGGCCCTCAGCATTGCGCGGCATGAAACTCCATTTGAGTCCAGTCGGAAATCCTGCACCACCCCGGCCCCGCAAAGCCGATATTTTCAGTTGTTCGATTAAATCATCGACCGGGGTTTTCTCGGTCAGTATTTTTTTGATGACCTCGTAACCACCCACACTGCGATAACTTTGCAGCGTCCAGGGCTTGTCCAGGTGCAACGTGCGGAAGCAGACTTCATTGGTCATGAGCGGCCTCCGGCGAAACAAAATCAAACGCAAAGACGCGAAGGCGCAAAGAACGCAAAGAAAAATAAGAATGGGAGTGAATTATATTATTCCAGCATAATAAAACCCCAGACATAAAACCTTTGCGTCTTTGCGTCTTTGCATTGAAAATTTTGGTGTTGAAAAACATACTCAATCCAGCCCATCCAGAATTTCATCTACGGTTTTAGGCGTCAGGTTGCCGTGATACTGGTCACCAATCTGGAACATAGGTGCTTCGACGCAGGCACCGAGACATTCAACCTCTTTCAGGGTAAAGCGGCCATCGTTGGTCGTTTCGCCCAGCCCAATTCCCAAACGTTTAGTCAGATGATCAACAATCTCGTCTGAACCACGCAGCATGCAGGAAATATTAGTACAGACACAGATTTTGTGTTTGCCTACGGCTTCCAGTTCATACATGGAATAGAATGTTGCCACTTCATAAACCGCAATCGGCGGCAAATCCAGGTATTCCGCTACGGCATCTTTCAGATCGTTGCTCAGATAACCCTTGTTCTGATCCTGCACAATACGCAAGGCTGCCATTACGGCTGAACGCTTCCGTTCAGGCGGATATTTGGCTATCCAGCGATTAATTTCGGCTTTGGATGCCTCGCTTATCAGCCCCAGTTTGGTTTGCGTTTTTTTCTGTTGCGCCATCACCGATCAATCTCTCCAAAGACAATGTCCATGGTGCCAATTATGGCCACCACATCCGAGATCATGTGTCCCTGGGTCATTTCATGCATAGCCGATAAATGAGCAAAACCCGCCGCACGGATTTTCAGTCGATAAGGCTTGTTGGCGCCATCAGATACCAAATAAACACCGAACTCGCCCTTGGGGTGCTCAATCGCACTATAAACTTCGCCGGCCGGCAAGACATAACCTTCGCTAAACAGTTTGAAGTGATGAATCAGGGATTCCATATCGGTTTTCATACGTTGCCGCGGTGGCGGAGTGATCTTGTGATCGTCCAGCATTACGGGCCCTGGATTTTTGCGTAACCAGTCTACACATTGTTTGATGATACGATTGGACTGGCGCATCTCTTCAACCCGCACCAGATAACGATCATAACAATCGCCATGGGTACCGACGGGAATATCGAAGTCGAGCTTGTCGTAAACTTCATAGGGTTGTTTCTTGCGCAAATCCCATTCTATTCCGGAGCCGCGTAACATCGGTCCGGTAAGACCTAACTGTTTGGCGCGTTCCGGCGTCACGATGCCAATATCCACGGTGCGTTGTTTCCAGATACGGTTATCGGTGAGCAAAGTTTCGTACTCATCCACATAGGCGGGAAAACGGTTGGTAAAATCTTCTATGAAGTCCAGCAGGGATCCGCTGCGGGCTTCGTTCATGCTCGCGGTCCTGCTTTCATTTTTATATTTACTGGGTTTGTACTGCGGCATGCTGTCCGGCAGATCACGATAGACTCCACCGGGGCGATAGTAGGCGGCATGCATACGTGCACCGGAAACCGCCTCATACATATCCATGAGATCTTCACGCTCACGAAAACAGTAGAGGAACATGGTCATTGCGCCGACATCCAGCGCATGCGCACCCAGCTGGAAGATATGATTCAGCAGGCGTGTAATTTCATCGTACATCACCCGGATGTACTGGGCACGTTCGGGGGCTTCAATGCCCAGCATTTTTTCCAGCGCCAGTACATAGCCATGTTCATTGCAGATCATGGAAACATAATCAAGGCGATCCATATAGGGGATGCTTTGATTATAGGGTTTGCTCTCAGCCAGTTTTTCAGTACCGCGATGCAACAGGCCGATATGAGGATCAGCTCGCTGCACCACCTCGCCATTCAGTTCCAGCACCAGGCGTAATACGCCATGGGCAGCGGGGTGCTGGGGGCCAAAATTCAGGGTGTAATTATGAAACTCAGGCATCGAGCTGATCCTCCGACTGTTCATCCCGTCCGGCATAACGGAAATCATCACGGATAACGCGTGGCTGGTTAACGCGCGGCTCGATACTGAGCGGCTCATAGGCGACACGCTGCTTGTCCGGATCATAACGCACTTCCACCTTGCCCGAGAGCGGGAAATCCTTGCGGAAAGGATGGCCGATAAAACCGTAGTCAGTCAGGATGCGACGCAGATCAGGGTGGCCTTCAAAAATGATACCGAACAGGTCAAAGGCTTCGCGTTCAAACCAGTTGGCGCAATTCCAGATATCAATCACCGAATCCACCATTGGCAGTTCACCGTCAAGCAGGGTCTTTACCCGAATGCGACGATTATTACTGACTGACAACAGATGATAGACCACCGCGAAACGTGGCCCCGTCCAGCTGGGTTCACTATGTTCGTCTTTTCCGTAATGCAGATAGTCCACGCCACAAACATCCATCAGCTGATCATATCTGAAGCTGTCGACGTCCCGCAGGTCCCGGCAAACGTCCAGTAGCTGTGCTTTAGCAACCGTGACTGTCAACTCGCCGTAGTTTACCTGGCAGTCTTCGATTCTGTCCTCGAAATGCTCGCGCACTTTGTCAGCTAAATCATCGTAATATTCGGACATATAATCTGACTCGAATTATCGGGCAATAGTATTGGTTCGGCGAATTTTGTTCTGTAGCTGCATGACGCCGTAGATCAAGGCTTCCGCAGTGGGCGGACAACCCGGCACATAGATATCAACCGGCACCACGCGATCACAGCCACGCACCACCGCATAGGAATAATAGTAATAACCTCCGCCATTGGCGCAGGAACCCATCGAAATCACCCAGCGCGGCTCGGCCATTTGATCATAGACCTTGCGTAAAGCCGGGGCCATTTTGTTGCACAGGGTACCGGCAACGATCATGACATCCGACTGACGCGGCGTACCCCGGAAAATACCCGCACCAAAGCGATCCAGATCATAGCGTGCGGTAGCCGAGTGCATCATTTCTACCGCACAACAAGCCAGGCCAAAGGTCATCGGCCAAAGCGAACCGGTACGCGCCCAGTTAATCAGCTTGTCGGCATTGGTAGTGACAAAGCCTTCGTTGAAAACCCCTTCTATTCCCACTCCAGGGCTCCTTTTTTCCACTCGTAAATAAAACCGACCACCAGGATGCCAAGAAATACCGCCATGGCGGCATAACCGAACAGGCCTATTTCTTTCAGCACTACGGCCCAGGGAAACAGAAATGCAATTTCAAGATCGAAAATAATAAACAGAATGGCAACCAGATAGTAGCGCACGTCGAATTTCATTCGTGCATCTTCAAAGGCTTCAAAGCCACATTCATAAGGGGAAAGTTTTTCATCATCAGGGCGATGGGGACCCATCACAAAACCAATAGCAATCATGGCACCACCGACAACGACACCCACTATGATGAAGATGAGTACCGGGAGGTAATTCTCTAGCATAGATTCACAATTCCTTCAGCCCAATGTAAACAGTGATTGCTGTTTCGACATTATTAACTTGATTGCCGACGTCTTGTTAACGTGTTGCTATTACCTTCAAGAGAACTGCAGTCTAGGCCAGTAACTCCATAAGTGCAAGCTAAAGTGGTTCTGTTATGTCCTATTATTTCAATACGTTATATCAATTGTCGGAATAAGCCATTCCTGACAAAAAAGATTTTTTTCTGTTATAACAATAACAGGGGAAGGCTTATGCTAAAGCATCGCGCTTTAATATTGTGATAAATTGTAATGATTATTATTTAAGACAACCGAATTCTGATTGTAGCTGAAAATATTGTACTAAATAATTCAAATATGGTGCCGAAGGCCGGACTCGAACCGGCACAGCTTACGCCACTACCCCCTCAAGATAGCGTGTCTACCAATTCCACCACTTCGGCAATATTTCAGGACTTACTGAAAAAACGATTAACAACGTTACTTGCTAACAGGGACATCGTTACCCGGCACGTCACTACCCGCAGGAACGGTCGGTACATCTTTAGGCACCGCCGCATCTTTAGGTATGCCGGCATCCGCCGCCTGCGGTACGGGTTGTCCAATCTCACTGGCCTGGCCGGCATGCGTATCCACCACACTTGTCGGTTTCGAGAGGTTTGCCGCCAGAGTAAACAAGGTCAGGCTGGTAACAAAAAACAGGGTTGCCAATACCGCCGTAGTACGCGTTAAAAATGAGGCTGAACCCTGACTGCCAAAGACCGTGCCGGAAGCACCACTGCCAAAAGCAGCGCCGGCATCCGCACCTTTACCCTGTTGCAGTAGCACCAATGCAATCAAGCCGCTCGCAATCAATACGTGAATTACCAATATAATGTTATACAGCATAATAACTTCTTGAATGTAGTAGGTTGCTATAGTTCGCCGGGTTTCGCTTCGCGCTACTCGGACTACGCTAGTTTATCAGGGTGTTCAGTCTTTGTCGTGACCTAAGCCGCGGCTTTACCGATGGCGAGAAAATCATTCGCTTTCAGCGATGCGCCGCCAATCAAACCACCATCGATGTCGGCCATGGCCAGCAACTCTGAGGCATTCGCCGGATTCATGCTGCCACCGTAAAGGATCTGTACCTTGTCAGCCACGGCTGCATCGAGCGCGGCCAGTTTAGCACGAATAAAGGCATGTACGGCCTGCGCCTGCTCCGGCGAGGCGGTTTTTCCTGTACCAATCGCCCAGACCGGCTCATAGGCAATCACACCCGTAGCCAGTGCCGCTACACCTTCAAGTGCAATCAAGGCATCTATCTGCCGGGCCACAACCTCTTCAGTCACATTGGATTCACGCTCTTCCAGAGTTTCACCAACGCAAAAGATGGGCGTTAAACCCGCCTTGCGTGCAACCGCGAATTTCTCGGCCACCAGGGCATCATCTTCGCCATACAGGCTGCGTCGTTCGGAATGGCCGACGATGACATACTTGCAGCCAAAGTCCAGCAACATAGCGGCAGATACTTCACCGGTGAAAGCGCCTTTTTCCTGGGTGCTGAGATTTTGTGCGCCCCAGCTTACCGTGCTGCCATTTAACTGTTCCTGCACATCGGCAAGATAGGGAAACGGTGCACAAACGGCCAGCTCAGCCGATTTAACTTCGCTGGCTCCTGCCTTGATGCCATCCAGTAGTTCACGAATGCTATTGCGCGAACCATTCATTTTCCAGTTACCCGCTATCAGTACCTGACGCATTTATTTCTCCCCAATCCCGTGTGACCCGAAGCCCCAAAATAGCGCGAAAGCTTAACCCCCAACGCCTGATAAATCAACGGCAATGTGCCTGCAAAGCATTTCAACGCAAAGACGCGGAGGCGCAAAGTTCGCCAGGAATTTCAATTAAGACAGGAACAACCATCGAAAAATCAGGATAATAGACACCGAACTGTCAAACGCTTGCGATGCAAACCAGTGCTAGCCATCGGCTATTCTAAATCAATCCTTTGCGGTTCCTTGCGTCCTTTGCACCCTACGTCCTGGCATTGAATTTCTCTATTTAGTTAGAGACTGTTTTCCACCACGTCAGCCAACTGTCGCGCCACCAACGCCACCTGGGTAGCATCCTGTCCTTCGACCATCACCCGAATCAGCGGCTCGGTGCCCGAGGGACGCAGGAGTACCCGTCCACGATCCGCCAGCTCGCTTTCCGCATCGCGTAATGCCTCTTTCACCGGTTTGCAGGCCAGCACATCCACTTTTTCAGCCAGCCGTACATTGAGCAATACCTGCGGATATTTATCCATGCCCTGCAACAGTTCCTGCAAACTGCATTCACTTTCCTTCATTGCCGCCAGCACCTGCAAGGCGGAGACAATGCCGTCACCGGTGGTGGTGCGATCCAGGCAAATGATGTGCCCCGAAGACTCGCCTCCGAGAATCCAGTTGTCGTGCAACAGGTATTCCATAACATAGCGATCCCCCACGGCGGCACGTTTGAAGGCAATATTTTCTTTTTTGAAGGCGTGTTCGAGACCCAGATTACTCATCAGAGTGCCAACCACCCCGCCATTGAGCGTGCCGGTCTGCTGCCGATGCATGGCGACCACATAGAGCAATTCATCGCCATCGATAATGCGCCCACTGTTATCCACCATCATCACCCGATCACCGTCGCCATCCAGGGCAATGCCAATGTCGGCCTGATAGTGCTGCACCTTTTCCTGTAGCAGTTCCATATGCGTAGAACCGCAACCCGCATTGATATTCAGTCCATCTGGCTGATCACCAATGACAAATACTGTTGCCCCCAGTTCGGCAAATACCTTGGGGGCAATGTGATAAGTCGCACCATTGGCGCAGTCGACAACAATTTTCACACCGCGCAGATCATGGCCATTTAGAAACGTGCTTTTACAGAATTCGATATAGCGGCCCGCCGCGTCTTCTACTCGCGCCGCCTTACCCAGCGCAGAAGACTCATTGCAGGTTACATTCTTATCCAGCTCATCCTCGATGGCCTGCTCCACATCATCTGCCAGCTTGTTGCCCTGCGCGGAAAAGAATTTGATGCCATTATCATGATAGGGATTGTGCGAAGCGCTGATAACGATGCCCGCCTCGGCAAACAGGGCGCGGGTCAGGTAAGCAATACCGGGGGTAGGCATGGGACCTAACAAATGACAGTCTACCCCGGCAGCCGAAAGCCCGGCTTCCAGGGCGGATTCAAACATATAGCCCGAAATACGCGTGTCCTTACCGATAAGAATCTTGCCGCCGCTACGTTTGGATAATACCCGCCCAGCAGCCCAGCCCAGTTTAAGCACAAATTCCGGCGTAATCGGAAAATCCCCTACCCGGCCACGAATGCCGTCCGTCCCAAAATATTTTCGCTTCATTCCTGTTCCTGTTTATCTATTCACTAGCTTATCCATTCACTACGGCATGGCACATTTTAACCGCATCGAACGTTTCACGCACGTCATGTGTGCGTATGATGGACGCACCCAGCCACACGGCCAGCCCGGCCAGCGCCACACTCGCGGGCATACGCTCCTGCACCGGAATATCCAGCACCGCGTCGATCATGGATTTGCGCGATACCCCAACCAGGATTGGCAACCCAAATGACTGCAAATCTGGCAGCTGACGAAACAATGCCAGATTATGCGCCAGTGTCTTGCCAAAGCCAAAACCTGGATCGATGATTATCTGTTCGCGCGCAATTCCGGCCTTTTCACAGGCATCAATCCGCGCCTCAAGGAAGGCTGTGACCTCGACCACCACGTCCTGATATTCTGGCTGATGCTGCATGTTGCGCGGCTCGCCCTGCATGTGCATGAGACAGACGGGCGTTTGCAGGACTGCCGCTGTTTCTACTGCCTCGTGTTCACGCAGAGCGCACACATCATTAATGATATCCGCACCGGCAGCCACCGCTTCGCGCATCACGGTGGCCTTACTGGTATCGACAGAAATAAAGGCTTCACTTTCGGCTCGCAGCCGCTCGATCAGGGGAATCACCCGCGCTAATTCTTGATCTACCGATACAGTCTGTGCCCCTGGACGGGTGGATTCGCCACCGATATCGATAATATCGGCCCCTTCGGCAAGCATTTTTTCCACCTGACGCAGAGCGTCATCAGTGTTAAAAAACCGGCCACCATCAGAAAAGGAATCAGGCGTAATATTGAGTATCCCCATGATCCGGGGATGGGAAAGATCCAGACTTCGACCGTGACAGCTCGCCAGCACATTCATAGGGATCTCAGGGAACCTCAAAGATCTTGATTTTTACTTTATGCCAATGAAAAACACCCCGATGCTAGGGGTGTTCCTCAGATAACAAAATAGAACGCGGAGTAATATTTCTACTCTGCCCTCCTTCTTTTAATGTTCTCCTGCAGGGCCGCCAATCGTGCCCTTTTTGTCCTTATTATCTTTGTTCTCCGCCGGCTGGCTTTGTACATCCGAAGGTGGTTCGTTATCATCCCAGCCATCCGGATTACGTGGTGTCCGGCCATCCATAATATCGTCAATCTGATCCTTGTCGATGGTTTCAAACTTGATCAACGCATCGGCCATGGCGTGCAACTGGTCAAGCTTATCCTCCAGAATCTGCCGCGCGCGTTTATAATTGCGTTCGACAATATTCTTGATTTCCTCATCGATAATATGCGCAGTTTCATCGGACACATTCTTATGCTGGGTCACTGAATGGCCCAGGAATACCTCGCCTTCTTCCTCGCTATAGGTCAGCGGCCCCAGTTTTTCCGACAACCCCCACTTGGTCACCATGTTGCGGGCCAGTTCGGTAGTGCGCTGAATATCATTGGAAGCGCCCGTAGTAACCTTGTCCGAACCGAAAATCAGCTCTTCAGCAATGCGCCCGCCAAACAGGCTGGCGATCTGACTTTCCAGGCGTTCCTTGCTGTAGCTGTAACGGTCTTCCAGCGGCAGAAACATGGTGATGCCCAGAGCACGACCACGGGGAATGATGCTCACCTTGTAGACAGGATCGTGTGAGGGGACGCTCAGGCCCACAATCGCGTGCCCAGCCTCATGATAAGCCGTGAGTTTTTTCTCTTCCTCACTCATAACCATGGACTTGCGCTCCGCGCCCATCATGATCTTGTCCTTGGCTTTCTCAAAATCATCCATTTCCACCAGGCGTTTGTTAGCCCTGGCGGCAAACAGAGCCGCTTCATTAACCAGGTTGGCCAGATCCGCGCCGGAAAAACCGGGGGTTCCACGGGCGATATTCTTGGCATTGACATTATCCGATACCGGTACCTTGCGCATGTGAACTTTCAGGATCTGCTCACGACCGCGCATATCCGGCAGCGGCACCACGACCTGACGATCGAAACGACCGGGACGCAGCAAGGCCGGATCCAGTACATCGGGCCGGTTGGTGGCAGCAATAACGATGACGCCTTCATTGCCTTCAAAACCGTCCATTTCCACCAATAGCTGGTTAAGTGTCTGTTCACGCTCGTCATGACCGCCGCCCAGACCCGCGCCACGATGGCGCCCCACAGCATCAATTTCGTCGATAAAAATAATGCAGGGCGCGTGTTTCTTGGCCTGTTCAAACATATCGCGTACCCGCGAGGCACCCACACCGACGAACATTTCCACGAAATCAGAACCGGAAATGGTAAAGAACGGCACCTTGGCCTCACCCGCAATGGCCTTGGCCAGCAGCGTTTTACCGGTACCCGGTGCGCCCACCATCAGCACACCACGCGGAATTTTACCGCCCAGTTTCTGAAATTTTCCCGGATCACGTAAAAACTCTACCAATTCAGAAACTTCTTCCTTGGCCTCGTCCACCCCGGCGACATCATTGAAGGTGATCTTGATCTGATCCTCACCCAGCAGGCGCGCCTTGCTTTTGCCAAAAGACAGCGCGCCACGGCCTCCGCCGCCACCCTGCATCTGGCGCATGAAGAAAATCCACAGGCCGATAATCAGCAGGAAGGGGAACCAGGAAATAAAAATCTGGGTCCAGATGGACTGTTCCATCGGTTTGGCATTAATTTTCACCCCGCCTTTCAGAAGATCACCGATCAGAGCGGTATTACTGGTTTCCGGGCTATAGGTAGTAAATCGAGTGCCATCCTGCATCACCCCGGTGATATTGCGACCCATCAGCAACACTTCACGCACCCGATCCTGCTTCACATCCTGCAGAAAATCAGAATAAACGATTTTATTATTAGAACCAGTCGGGGTCAGATTGTTGAAAACGGACATGAGGATGATTGCCACAATCACCCATAGCAGGATATTCTTGGTCAGGTCGTTCAATTTAATTCCTCTATTTCCCGATTTTTCCGGGCAAATTTCTCAATACTTTAACGTTACTACACATTAGTGCCTTAGACATAATTTTCTGTGCATTTTACAGAAAATTATGTCATGAAAGTACTTAATCCTGTGGCTTATCTGGATTATGCCCGACTTCTATAACCTCGGGCCAATAAGTAAATCTCACGGGAACGGGGACGAGAAGCGCCAGGTTTGCGCACAATGATTTTGTCAAATAGCGGTCGCATGGCCTTTTTGTACTCATCCAGACCTTCACCGCTAAATACTTTAACGAGCAAATCCCCCCCTTGCTTGAGGACTTTTTCTGCCATTTCCAGCGCCAGTTCAGCCAGATGCATGGCCCGGGGTTGATCGACCGCCTTCACGCCACTGATATTGGGCGCCATATCAGAAATTACAAGGTCTACCGGTGCATCTCCCAGCACATCCAGCAGCTGATCGTAGATTTCCTGTTCCCGGAAGTCACCTTCGATGAATTCCACCCCGGCAATGCTGTCCATAGGCAAAATATCCAGCGCCACCACCCGCCCTTTGTGACCAACTTTTTTTACCGCCACTTCCGACCAGCTACCGGGGGCGGCACCCAGATCGACCACGATCATGCCAGGACGCAACAAGCGATCTTTCTCATCAATTGCCAATAGCTTGTAAACCGCCCGCGAGCGATAACCTTGCTGTTGGGCCCGTTTGACATAGACATCATCAAAATGTTCCCGTAGCCATTTGCCGCTGGATTTGCTTCGATTTTTTTTACTCATACTCTATAGTTAAAGGCAGATAAAAACAGTACAAAGGGAACGATATAAAATACATGAACTTCTTTTTCCTTGCATCTTTTCCCCTGTATCTTGTATCTTTGCACTTATGCTTCTCAATAAAACTCAGCGCAGTCATTTGCGCAAACTCGCCCATCCTCTCAAACCCGTTGTGATTATCGGCCAGGCCGGCCTCACGGAAAATGTCATAACTGAAATCGATTCGGCACTGGAACACCATGAGTTGATCAAGGTGCGCCTGAATGCCGCCGATAAAACCGCTCGTCAGAAAATGATCGATAGCATTATCGAACAAACCTCAGCCGAACCGGTTCAGGCCATCGGCCATATCTGTGCCCTCTACCGTGCGGCGGAAAAACCCCATATCGTACTGCCTACAGGGTAAAATAAAAAGTCGCGCCGTTGCCTATCTGGCCCTCGGCCCAGGCCCGACCGCCATGATGCTGAACCACCCGCTGTACGGTCGCCAAACCGATCCCCGTGCCTTCAAATTCAGTTCCGTGCAAACGCTGAAAAGCACAAAAAAGCTTGTCCACATAACGCATATCAAAACCCACGCCATTATCCCGGATAAAATAAATCGTCTCGCCGTTTTCCTGACGACGACTGAACTCTATCTGCGCATGTTCAATAGTTGCCGTATATTTCCAGGCATTTGAAAACAGGTTTTCCAGAAGAATGCGCAACAAATGTATATCCCCCTCGACCTGCAGATTATCGGCAATCCTGATCTCAACCTGCCTGTCATGGCTATCCTCCTGTAACTCGGTAACCACATCTCGAGCCAGTTGTGAGAAATCGACAGACTTACGCTCCAGATTATAACGGCTCACCCTGGACAGAGTTAACAGAGCATCAATCAGATCCCCCATGCGCTGGCTGGCTGCCCGCACCCGATGCAGATAATTCTGTCCGGTTGAATCCAGCTGATCGCCATAGTCTTCCAGCAGCGCCAGACTAAAACCATCGATGGCGCGCAACGGCGTACGCAAATCATGCGAAACGGAATAACTGAAGGATTCCAGTTCCTGGTTACTACGAGAAAGTTCGACTGTACGCTCGACCACCAGATCCTCCAGCATATCCCGCTGGTTAGCGACATTAATCTCTATCTGCTTGCGGGCGCTAATATCGGTTGCCGTACCAACATAACCAATGACCCGATCACTTGCATCCTTCTCCGCTTCAGCCTGTACCAACAACCAGAGAATCTTGCCATCCGGCTGCTGGTAGCGGCATTCAGTGCGAAAGCTGCGCTGTGCCTGCGCCGCCTGATACCACTCGTTAAGCACGCGTTGCTGATCATCTTTGTGCAGCGCCGCCACCCAACCTTCGCCCAGGGCCTGCGCCATTTTCATCCCGGCCAATTCCTGCCAACATTCGTTGACATAGACACAGTGACCTTCCAGATCGGTGCGGAAAATGCCAACCGGTGCCGCTTTGGCCAGTGCTTGATAACGCTGTTGGCTTTCCCGGAAGGCTATCTCGGCCTGCCTGCGTACCGTGATATCCAGAATAATAGCAATGAATATTGGCGGCGATTCTTCAGCCGCAAGCTGCAGGCGTATTTCCACATTATAAAGACTGCCATTCCTGCGCTGATGCACGGTCTCAAACACCAACAACTCCTGCTCGCCCTTGCGCAACGGTGCAATCAATTTTTCAAACTGTTGTTCCGTCAGTTCCGGTTTGATATCAACCGGCGTCATTCTGGTTAATTCCTCAATCGTGTAATCCAGATTATTCTGTGCGCCTTTGGAGACAAGAATAAATTTCAGATTATCTGCACGAAACAGGTAGAGTTCATCAAATAAATTCTCAAAAATTCGACTCCAGCGTTTTTCCAGCTGGTTTTTAATTAAATCCGGCAAGATCTACTTCTCCGTATCGACACAGGTCATACAAAATATAGCAGAATTTCGTCGCTTTACTTTAAATACAAAGTAGCGGCAAACTGAAACAACAGAGAAGCGCTAATCTGGATAAACCACAAGACTAAGTACCTTCACGAAATCATTTTCTACAACATGCGTAGAAAATATTTCTAAGATACTAATTATTTATACACGCCACGAATGATTAGCAACAACCCGGCCAAACTATTGACAAGAAACAGGCTAGACGATATACCGTGCAGCCAACGAAACTGTTGCAGGCTCTCGCCGTTTAAACCGTTCTGTTTTAGCCCGGCCATCTGTGGCTGCAGAATAAATTCGGCCACAACGATCAGTAACAACATGGCCAATAAAATCCAACTCCGCCAATTAGATAATGCTACCCGGCCCTGCTGGTAGAACAGCCCGATTAACAACAACCCAGCACAAAACAAACCCGCAAAATTCAGAATCGTAAACATCTTCCCGGCCAGCATACCGGCCAGAATGCGATCATCCAGACTATGGAACAGAACCGGCACGGCAAGATAGCCGATGGCCCACATGCCACCCATCCAGATGCTTAGAAGAACGCGTTCGGCTGCCTGAAACATGAATATATTTTTTACTCGTAACGCACCGAAATAATTTCATATTCCCGCACACCACCGGGAGCCTGCACCTCAGCCACATCATCGACCGACTTGCCAATCAGCGCGCGGGCGATAGGTGAGGTAATCGAGATCAGATTCTGCTTGATATCGGCTTCCATTTCGCCGACGATCTGGTATGTCACTTCCGTGTCGTTTTCAACATCCAGTAATTCAAGCGTTGCCCCAAATACCACTTTATCACCGGCATTGGCACCGACCACGGCGACATCGATGATCTGTGAATTAGACAAGGCCGCCTCGATCTCCAAAATCCGGCCTTCGATAAAACTCTGCTGCTCGCGGGCAGCATGGTATTCGGCATTTTCTTTTAAATCGCCATGTTCACGCGCTTCGGCAATGGCCTGGATGACCTTTGGTCGCTGCACACTCTTCAAATTTTTCAATTCGGTACGCAGTTTCTCGGCGCCCGGGCTTGTTATCGGTGCTCTGCTCATGCGGATATCTCCTGATGCAAATCCTGTAAACAGTTTACGGTACTTAAATCGGATTGTCTGAGAGCCAGGCACAAGGCCAGCCCACCCGCCAATGTTGTCGTGTAGGTCACCTTGTGCTGCAGGGCATTGCTGCGAATAGTGGCCGAATCAGCAATCGCCTGACTACCTTCTGTGGTATTGATAATCAGACTGATTTCATCATTCTTGATCATGTCAACAATATGCGGTCGGCCCTGGGTAACTTTGTTAACTACCTGCACCTCCAGCCCGGCATCAGTCAATACTTTAGTCGTGCCACGGGTCGCGACCAGGTCAAAACCCAGCGTCCGTAACTGACGCCCAACCTCAACAATGCCCGGCTTGTCGGTATTGCGCACGCTCAAAAAAGCCCGACCTTTGGTCGGCAAAATCACGCCTGCGGCAACCTGTGACTTGGCGAAGGCTTCACCGAAACTGCGACCCACACCCATGACTTCACCAGTGGACTTCATTTCCGGCCCCAGCAGGGGGTCGATGCCGGGGAACTTATTAAAAGGGAACACAGCTTCCTTAACAGAAAAATAGTCCGGCACAATCTCTTTGCTCATATTCTGCTGCGCCAGGCTGCGACCGGCCATGCAACGCGCCGCCACTTTTGCCAGCGCAACTCCCGTCGCCTTGGATACATAGGGCACGGTGCGTGAGGCGCGTGGATTCACTTCCAGCACATAGACTATCTCTTTTTGAATCGCAAACTGGGTATTCATCAAGCCGACAACCTTCAGCGCCCGAGCCATTTTAGCTGCCTGTTCGCGCATCTCGTCCTGTAGTTCAGCGGAAATACTATAAGGTGGCAGGGAGCAAGCGGAGTCGCCGGAATGCACCCCGGCCTGTTCGATATGCTGCATGATACCGCCAATAAGCACATCCTTACCATCACAGATAACATCCACGTCCACTTCTATTGCATCATCAAGAAAACGATCCAGCAATACTGGTTAATCATTGGAAACCTGCACTGCCTCGGTCATGTAGCGACGCAATTCTTTTACGTTATAAACAATTTCTATCGCACTCCGTC
>UOFZ01000028.1_pt1 | contig 65222 bp, 59 predicted proteins | sample 1989551 | NCBI WGS metagenome assembly UOFZ01 (sample SAMEA4712198, study PRJEB27164) | hydrothermal vent metagenome | biome: marine basaltic hydrothermal vent biome; feature: marine hydrothermal vent; material: mineral | place: Pacific Ocean | collected 2011-06-14/2011-07-23 | depth 1691 m
ATGCCATCGACCCGACCCTGGCTACTTCCCGCACGTTTATCGTTGTGGTGATTCTTACCGTGTACTGGAGTGCTACGTTATTAAATTTGCGTGGTATGCGTGCCTCCAGCCTGATCTCCAGCATCTGTCTTGGCGCCGGTGTGCTATTGCCTACGGCATTGCTGATTGGTTTAGCCTTGCTCTATGTGCTGCAGGGGTATCCCTTGCAGTTGAATCTGGCGATGACGGCAAATAACTGGTTGCCCTTGCATGACAGCCACCAAAGCCTGGTTTTGTTTCTGAGTTTTATTTTTGGTGTGGTGGGCATCGAGGTTTCGGCCAGTCATGCCCGAGAGGTGCGTAATGTACAGCGTAATTATCCTCTTGCCGTATTTTCTGCCGCGATACTCGGTTTCATGTTGACCTTGCTGGGCGGGCTGGCGGTAGCGGCTGTGGTGCCTGTCGATCAGCTTGATCTGGTTTCCGGCAGTGTCCAGGCGCTGCAGAGATTATTGCATATCTGGCAGCTAGATTGGTTGCTGGGGTCCATTGCGTTGCTGGTCGCACTGGGTGCCGCTGGGCAGGTAAGCACCTGGGTAGTGGGTCCGATCAAGGGGTTGTGGGCGGCGGGATGCGCAGGTAATTTGCCACCGTTACTGCAGGCGACGAATGCGCAGGGGGTTGCACGCAACCTGTTACTGATACAGGCCTGTTTAATGAGTGGCGTGGCGCTGGTGTTTTTTGTGGTACCTTCTGTGGACAGTGCCTTTTTGCTGCTCACTTCGGCAGCTGTTATTCTTTATGCCGTCATGTATTTGATGTTATTTGCCAGCGCAATACGTTTGCGCTACAGCCGTGCTGATATAGTCCGTCCTTATCGAATTCCCGGCGGTGACAACTGGGGATTGTGGTTGGTTGCAGGCACCGGCTTTATCACCACTCTGGCCTGTTTTTTCATTGGTTTTCTGCCACCGGGAACCAACATGGCTGGCCCGACTTATGTGCTGGCCATGCTCGTCATCCTTTTGCTCATGCTGGCTGTACCGCAGCTGTTATACCGCTGGCGCCGCCCCGGTTGGGCCGCTATCCACAAGGAATGATTGCTATGCTTAAAAAACTGCTTCCCGATCTTTTGCTTAGTCCTGCCTACGGTTCTCGTGCCATGACTGAGTCCGTTCCCAAATACACGCTGCCTGAGTCTGAAATGTCACCGGAGACAGCTTACCGTCTGATTCATGATGAGTTGATGCTTGATGGTAATGCTCGGCTTAATCTGGCCACTTTTGTAACCACCTGGATGGAGCCTGAAGCGGAACAGTTGATGGCCGAAACCTTCGACAAAAACATGATCGACAAGGATGAATACCCGCAGACTGCCGAGATTGAGACTCGCTGCGTGAATATGGTGGCACGTCTGTTCAATGCGCCGGAAGAGGCCGAAGCGGTGGGCGTATCGACCTTGGGTTCCAGTGAGGCAGTGATGCTGGCGGGGATGGCTATGAAATGGAATTGGCGCAAGCGCCGCGAGGCTGCCGCTCAGCCGAGCAGTCGGCCCAATCTGATTCTGGGCACCAATGTGCAGGTAGTATGGGAAAAATTCTGTCGTTACTGGGAAATCGAAGCGCGTTATATACCGATGCGAGAGGGCTGTTACGTTATTCAACCTGATCAGGTTACTGCCCGTATTGACGAAAATACGATTGGTGTAGTTGCTATTCTGGGGACTACCTTTACCGGCGAATTTGAGCCCATTGAAGCTATTCATGATGCCATAGTCGAGCATAATGAGAGCAATGGCCTGGCGGTGCCATTGCATATTGATGCGGCCAGTGGTGGCTTTGTTGCGCCTTTTATTCACCCGCAGTTGCGTTGGGATTTTCGTTTGCCCAACGTGGTTTCCATCAACGTGTCCGGTCATAAATACGGTCTGGTCTATCCAGGGGTCGGCTGGGCGATATGGCGTGATCGCAGTTATTTACCTGAGGAGTTGATTTTTCACGTCAATTATTTGGGCGGTGATATGCCTACCTTTACGCTCAACTTCTCCCGTCCCGGAAATCAAATCATCGGACAATATTACAACTTTCTGCGTCTTGGACGTGATGGTTATACCCGGATTATTTCCACCTTGCGCGATACCGCGACGAATCTCTCTGCACGTATTGCCGATCTCGGTCCATTCGAATTGCTGAGTGATGGCAGTGCCATTCCGGTATTTGCCTTTCGCCTCAAGGATAGCTCGCGTTACTCAGTCTATGATATCTCCGAACGCCTGCGTATCCGTGGCTGGCAGGTACCCGCTTACACCATGCCAGCCGATGCCTGCATGGTTGCGGTGTTGCGTATTGTGGTGCGCGAAGGTTTTTCGCGGGATATGGCCGACATGCTGATTGCTGATCTCGGCAAGATCATAGATGAGATTAAGGTTGCGCCACCGCAACAACCCAAGCGAGCCGGCGAAGGCTTTCATCATGGCTGAATAGTTGTTCCGAATACCAGTACAGGTTAGAAATGGCCGTTCGTCCTGAGCAAGGTCGAAGGAAGCTTGTCGAAGGACAAACAGATTAAGCACTCTATTCACAGCATTTCCACGCTCATGGTTCGACAGAGAATTTTTTCGGGTTTGATTTATTGCTGCTTGTATTCCGTAGCGCTATGTTGGCACTAAAACTTAATACCCCGTAGCTTGTTGCAAGTTTGTTTGTCTGGTTTAACATAAAGTTGATATGTTTCAGGTTACACTAGCATTTCCTCGTAGTTTATCGCGCTGATAGAACGTCAATCAGCCAGATGAAAACAATTCGCTTAAATTTAAAGGAGTGTTATGTCTTATCTCGATGATCCTCGGGTTCTGTTTGCTGCGGAGCGAACTTTACTTGCCTGGAACCGTACCGCTGTTGCATTGATTGCACTGGGATTCGTAATTGAACGCTTCGGTATGTTTATCAAAGTTTTGCATGCTGCGGACGTTGCCGGACAACGGCAGATGTCGTTTGTTATCGGTCTTGTGTTGATCGCCTTTGCCTCCGTCATGAGTATGCTTTCAGTTATTCAGTTCAGACGCCTGGTTAAACGCTTGTCAGGGGATGAAATTCCCGAAGGCTACATGTTATGGTGCGGGACTATCACAAATATAGTGATTGCCGTTTTGGGCGTCATGCTTATTGCTTATCTGGCGCGTGGTTTTGGCTAAATGACAGGAACCGTGACCGCCGCGCCAAGCAAGCCGCGAGTCGTATTATTGTCCGCCCTGGGGGTAGTCTTCGGTGATATTGGGACCAGCCCTCTGTATGCATTACGTGAAAGTTTCGGCGGCAGTGGCGCACCGGCACTTGATCTGCCGGATCTATTGGGTGTCTTATCGCTGATTCTGTGGTCGCTGATCCTGGTGATCTCGATTAAATACCTGGTGTTCGTGTTACGTGCGGACAATCAGGGAGAAGGCGGCATTATTGCCCTGGTTGCATTGTTAAACCCCTGGAAAACCAAACCTGGTCAGGCGCGTTACGTACTCATGATCATGGGCTTGTTCGGCGCCTGTCTGCTGTATGGGGATGGCACCATTACGCCTGCGATTTCCGTGCTCAGCGCGGTTGAGGGCTTGCGTGTGGCGGCGCCGCAACTTGCTCCCTTCATTGTGCCACTTACCATTATTATTTTGCTGCTGCTGTTTATGGTACAGCGGCGGGGCAGTGGGAAAATTGGACGCCTGTTTGGACCGATCATGCTGCTCTGGTTTCTGGTTCTGGCGCTGTTGGGATTACGCGGAATTATCTTGCAGCCATCGGTGTTAGCCGCATTTAACCCCCTCTACTCAGTACAGTTTTTTGCTCACAATGGACTGGCCGGTTTCCTCACCCTGGGGGCGGTGTTTCTGGTAGTGACCGGCGGCGAGGCCCTGTATGCTGATCTTGGACATTTTGGTGTTTCACCCATTCGCCGCGCCTGGTTCCTGATAGTTTTCCCGGCGTTGTTCCTGAACTATCTTGGTCAGGGTGCAATGCTGATGCAACATCCAGAGGCCATCCGGGCGCCGTTCTTTTATCTGGCACCGGATTGGGCAAGCCTGCCGCTGGTGGTGCTGGCTACCGTAGCCACGGTTATTGCGTCACAAGCGGTGATTAGCGGCACCTTTTCGCTCACCCGCCAGGCGATTCAGCTGGGTCAATTGCCACGCATGCGGGTTATTTATACGCAAGCCGATGAATCCGGCCAGATATACCTGCCGTTGGTTAACTGGCTATTGCTGGTGGCCTGTATTGTTCTGGTCATCGGCTTTGGCAGTTCTGATGCCCTGGCCTCGGCCTATGGTGTTGCGGTATCACTGGATATGGTGGTGACCACGCTATTAGCCATCGCCGTGGCACGACGTTATCGTTGGCGTCCACGGTTAGCTCTTTGGCTTGGCGCGGTGTTTATTATTATCGATAATTTATTTTTGGGTGCCAATCTGGTCAAAATACCGGAGGGCGGCTGGTATGCCTTGTTAATCGCAGGCCTGATTTTTGCCTTGATGTGGAGCTGGCGGGCCGGTCGAGCTTTGCTGGCAACGCGGCTTTCGAAGCGCGCCATGCATCAAGATATATTTTTAAGGAAAATTAAAACAGATTCACTGTATCGTGTACCCGGCACCGCAGTGGTGATGACCGGACATTACGGCCCGTGTGTACCGGCCGCGCTGATGCAACATGTAGCCTGTACGCATGTGCTGCATGAGCGGGTAATATTTCTCACGGTGATCACCGCTGACCAGCCGCATGTGCCCGCCAGCGAACGCCTGGATTTTGAAGATCTTGGCCAGGGTGTGATACGTATGCGGGTGTACTATGGATTTTCACAGCCTCCCAATATTCCGTTAGCCCTGAAGCTTGGTGAACGCCTTGGTATCCTGGTTGATACCGATGCGGCAATCTATATTCTGGGTCATGAAACGCTGATTGCCCGGCGTGAAGTGCCGGGTCTGCCTTATTGGCAGGAACTAATCTTTGTCTGGCTGGCGCGCAATGCTGCTCGCGCAACGGCGTACTATCATCTCCCGGAGGATCGCGTTCTGGAACTTGGCCTGGAGGTGAGCCTGTAAGAGTAGCTGCGCCAATAAGAGGGTGGCTGGCTCAAGTGTGATTCGACGCAGGCATCGGTGTGATGGACGGGTCTTGTGGAAACTCGCAATTAACCTGCAGGCCGGGATGGTTGTCTTCCAGCGACAAACTCATACCGTGAATTTTTGCTACCGCCTCGACCAGGCTCAGACCCAGTCCGCTGCCGGGGGTGGTGCGGCTTTTTTCCAGCCGGTAGAAGCGCTGGAATACCTGTTGACGCTCATTTTCCGGAATGCCGGGACCGCTATCGGCGATGCTGATTCGCTGATGGTTGAGCCTGATTTCGATTCGTCCCTGCGCGGGGGTGTATTTGATAGCATTGTCCAGCAGGTTGGCCATGGCCTGAAACAGCAGATCACGATCTCCCTGTATATGTACATTGCTGTCTATCTGCAGACTCAGAGACAGGCCTTTTTCTTCAGCCAGCGGCTCATAGAGTTCAACTACATCGTGTAGCAGGGCCTCCATGTCTGTTTCAGTGAAGGCATCTTTGCGGCGACGGGTTTCGATACGGGCAATACGTAGCAGGGCGGTAAATGTTTTCAACAGGCCATCGGCTTCGCTGATAGCCTGTTCAGCCAGGGCTGGATCCTGACCGGCTTTTTCCTGTTCGCTACGCAGCAGTTCAAGCCGGTTGCGCAGTCGCGCCAGCGGCGTGCGTAAATCATGCGCAATATTGTCAGAGACACGCCGCACATCATCCATCAGTTCTTCAATTCGATCGAGCATAAGATTGAGGTTGCTGGCCAGAGTATCGAATTCGTCATCGCTGTGATGCAGAGGAATGCGGCGAGAGAGATCACCGTTGATAATTTCACGGCTGGTAATGTTAATGGATTCGAGGCGTTTAATGACCCGATGGCTGAGCACAAAGCCACCGCCGCCGCCCAGTACCAGGGTGATAATAAAGCCGAGGATCAGGGCGCGAATGATACGCCGCTGGGTTTCTTCCAGCTCGTAGATGTCGCGTCCGACCAGTAGATGAAAATCACCCGAGAGGGTAAAACTGCGCGCCCGCGCGAGATGAATATTATTTTTGCCAAGACTGGCATTTTCGAGTTGGAAATTAAGCCAGCCATCGTTGTCGGCCTGGGTTTCCGGCCAGCGATTAAGGTTGCCGGCAATCGGAGTGTTAATGGCGGTGGTTAACAGATAGATAGAGGAGCCAGTGGGTTTGCGCGAGAGCCGTTTGTTAATGACATTGATCAGACCCGCCAGGCCATCCATGTCGTAACGTTCAGCCAGGCCCGTGATCTCGGCGGCAATCGTGGCATCGGCCTGGCGTGACATATAGGCCGCAGTTGACCAGTAAATAAACCACAACAATAACAATACCGAGGTGCCGAACAGCGCCATATAGGTAAAGGCCAGACGGAAACTGAAGCTGCGCAGCAGACGGGCTTGCATGGATTATGAGGATTCGGGTTCGTGTAAACAATAGCCCGCGCCGCGTACGGTATGCAATAGCGCGGGATCAAAGTCCCGGTCGATTTTATTGCGCAAGCGGCTGATATGGACATCGATGATATTGGTTTGTGGATCGAAGTGATAATCCCAGACGCTTTCCAGCAGCATGGTGCGGGTGACAATTTGACCGGCATGCTGTAACAGAAATTCAAGAATGACATATTCACGCGGTTGCAGGTTAATCGTTTTACCGGCGCGTTTAACGGTGTGTGTCAGACGATCGAGTTCCAGATCAGCGACCTTCAACAGGCGGATGTCGGACTTTATTTCTCCACGTCGCAGTAGTGCTTCGATGCGCGCCAGCAGTTCGGAAAAAGCAAAAGGTTTGACCAGGTAGTCGTCACCCCCGGCCTTCAGTCCCTGAACCCGATCATCCACTTCGCCCAGAGCACTGAGAATAATGACCGGCATTTTTCGATTTGAACTGCGCAGCGTTTTCAGGATTGAAAGGCCGTCAAGTGCAGGTAACATACGATCGAGAATAAGAATGTCGTAGTCATTTTCCAGTGCCATAAACAGACCATCTTTGCCATCAAGAGCCTGATCGATCGTATGCCCGTGTTCTTTCAGGCCCTTACTGATGTAGTTGGCTGTTTCGATGTCGTCTTCAATGACAAGGATGCGCATGCTGTTTGTCTCAGAGTTTGGGGACACTTTGTCCCTTTATTAACAAAGAATGATAGCAGGATTATCAGCATACCGGCTGCTAACTGAAGAGAGCATGGATATAACATTAAATATTGTTAACCTGGCACTCGGTTCTGTAAGAACAATAACTGTCAGGCCGGGCAAGCCGGATTGAATACCATGCGGCATTCTTAATCGAGAAGATGATTCGCCTCGTCAGAAAAATTTGTGGGTTGAAATATTTATAGTTACATTATAAGTTGTTGATATTTTGATGATTATCATGGTGGAGCAGGCTGTCTTTTCCGAATGCCACTTAGTATGACCGTCAAGGATTTACTGGCGTGTGCTGCATGGACGAAGCTAAAACGAAGAGTCCCCTCTCCCGGAGGGAGAGGGCGTTAGCTCGGTGGTAACCCACAAATTTTCCTGAAGACCCGATTATTCAATCTCAATCAGCGCCTCATCCGGGGTGACGCTTTCCCCTTTGATAACATGGATGAGTTTTATTTCGCCGCTGACCGGTGCCTGTACTTCGGTTTCCATTTTCATGGCCTCGGTAATCAGTACCGGATCACCGGCTTTGACCTTGTCGCCTGGGCTAACCAGCACCTCGACAATGGAACCGGGCATTGAGGTGGTAACATGACCGGGTTTTGATGCGCGTGGACGTTTGCCCGGAAGATGATGTGTTTCTTCGCCATTACCAGCGACGCTGATTTCATCCAGTGTTTCAAGCATCAGCTCTTCGGGTACGCCGTCAACAGTGAGGTAATAGGGTCGCAGATGTTGCTTCGGATAGCCAGTGCCGGTAATCTTGATGTGATAGGTTTCACCGTGCATGGTAATGTTGAAATCGGTCGCCGCCTTGCGGTGAGAAACCTCGGTATCGGCGAGTTCCAGCGGTTCGGGGATCAGGCTGTTGTTATTGCGCTGTTCAAGGAAATCCTTGCCGATATCGGGGAACATCGCATACGTTAGTACGTCTTCGTCGTTGTGCGCAATTGTGCCGATTTCTTTTGTCAGTTTTTCCATTTCCGGTTTGAGTAAATCCGCTGGGCGGCAGTCGATGATGTCTTCATTGCCAATCGCCATGTGCTGAACCTGCGGACTTATTTTCCCCCAGGCTTTTCCGTAACGGCCTTGCAGATAAAGTTTGACTTCATTGGTGATGGTTTTGTAGCGTTCACCCGAGAGTACATTCAACACCGCCTGGGTGCCGACAATCTGTGAAGTTGGCGTCACCAGCGGCGGATAGCCTAGCTCTTTACGTACCCGTGGAATTTCTTTTAGTACCTCGTTCATTCTGGACAGGGCACCCTGTTCCCTGAGCTGAACGGAGAGGTTGGAAATCATGCCGCCGGGCACCTGGTTGACTTGCACCCGCGTATCCAGCGCGGTGTATTCACTTTCAAACTGATGATATTTTTTTCGTACTTCGTAGAAATAGAATCCGATTTCCTGCAACAAGGCCAAGTCCAGTCCGGTGTCGTATTCTGTGTCCCTGAAGGCGGCGACCATGCTTTCGGTAGGGGGGTGAGACGTACCACCGGAGAAAGCCGAAATGGCAGTATCGATGCCGGCGGCACCGTTTTCGACTGCCTTGTACTGACACATGCTGGCCAGTCCGGCGGTGGCATGGCAGTGCAGATGCACCGGTATGCTCAGGGTCTCCACCAGCAGGTGAACCAATTCAGCGGTGATCTGCGGTGTAAGCAGACCGGCCATATCTTTAATGGCAATACTGTCGCAGCCCATCGATTCCATTTCCTTGCCCAGGGCAACAAAATGCGCAAGCGTGTGGACCGGGGAGGTGGTGTAACAAATTGCCCCCTGGGCATGTTTACCCGCCTTTTTAACCGCTTCAATGGAAACGCGCAGATTGCGTGCATCGTTCATGGCATCGAAAATGCGGAATATATCCATACCGTTCTCTGCCGCGCGTTCGACAAAGTCGCACACCACATCATCGGAATAATGCCGGTAGCCCAGCAGGTTCTGGCCGCGCAGTAACATTTGTAGCTGGGTATTGGGCAGGGCTTCCCGCAGCTTGCGCAAGCGCTCCCAGGGATCTTCTTTTAAAAAACGGATACAGGCATCGAAGGTGGCGCCACCCCACATTTCCAGCGACCAGAAACCTGCCTTGTCCAGTTTTTCACAGACGGGCAGCATATCTTCGATGCGCATACGCGTCGCAATAAGTGATTGATGAGCGTCGCGTAGAACCGTTTCGGTAATTTTGATCGGAGGCATCACTATTCTCTCAAAATGTAATAAAAAATCTAACGCAAAGGCGCAAAGGACGCAAAGAATAAACTTGAATATAAATCATTCCTTTGCGCCTCTGCGTCCTTGCGTTAATAATTTTGTTCCGTCACAGTCCCATCATAGTCCTATCAAAGTCCCATGTTCGCTGCGATTGCCGCCGCAATGGCGGCAGCAGCCTGGCGACTGGAACGTTTGAGCGAGTAGTTCGCCAGTTCCGGGTGGCATTCAATAAAACTGGTGTCAAATTTGCCGGTTGCAAAATCTGCCGATTTTAGAATTTCCAGGTGAAAGGGTATCGTGGTCTTGATGCCGTAAACACCGATGTCACGCAGGGCGCGAATGGCGCGATCGATAAGCAAATCCCAGTCCAGCGCCCAGACGATGAGCTTGGCGCACATGGAGTCGTAGTAGGGCGGGATTTCATAGCCGGTGTAAATCGCGCCATCGGTGCGTACCCCCGGCCCGCCGGTGGCGAAATAGCGCGTGATGCGACCGAAACTGGGCAGAAAGTCATTTTGCGGGTCCTCGGCATTGATGCGAAATTCCATGGCATAGCCACGGCGCTGTACTTCGCTTTGCCGGTAGTTTAATTGCAGCCCGGCGGCGATGCGGATTTGTTCCCGGACGATGTCGATGCCGGTAATGGCTTCGGTGACGGGATGTTCAACCTGCAGGCGGGTGTTCATTTCCATAAAATAAAAATGGTCTTGAGCATCAAGTAAAAATTCGACCGTACCGGCATTGGTATAGTTCACTGCCTGGGCGGTGCGTACGGCGAGATCGCCGATATACTCGCGTTGTGCATCGCTTAGCTGGGGCGAGGGCGCGATTTCCAGTAATTTTTGATGACGGCGCTGAATCGAGCAGTCACGTTCGAACAGGTGGATCACGTTGCCGTGATTGTCGGCCAAAATCTGCACCTCGATATGGCGCGGGTTGGCGATGAACTTTTCCAGAAATACCTCGGCCCGACCGAAGGCTTTTTGTGCCTCCGATATCACCCTATCAAAAGCGTGCCGGAGTTCTTTGCTGTTTTTACAGCAGCGGATTCCGCGGCCACCACCGCCACAGGTGGCCTTGAGCATTACGGGATAACCGATTTCCTCAGCCAGCTGCAGAGCTTCGTCCAGATTGGCCAGGTTGCCGTCACTGCCGGGGGTGACGGGCACGCCAGCTTTGCGCATGGCTTTGCGGGCTGCGGTTTTGTCGCCCATGCGCCTAATCACCTCGGCGCATGGGCCGATGAAGCGGATATTGCGCCGCGCGCAGATCTCGGCCAGTTCCGGGTTTTCCGAAAGGAAGCCGTAACCGGGATGCAAGGCATCGCAACCAGCCGCCACGGCAAGGTTGACCAGTCGGTGGGCATTGAGATAGCCGGCTACGGTGTCTGGTCCCAGACTGTAGGCCTCATCGGCCTTTTTTACATGCAGGGCGTAGCGATCGGCCTCGGCATATACCGCCACTGATTTAATGCCCATTTCGGCACAGGCGCGGACGATGCGGACGGCGATTTCACCCCGGTTGGCAATGAGAATCTTCTTAATCATGAATCTATAGTGTCCCGAAGCTGCCTTTCCCTGTAAAATCAATGCGGGAGCAAAATCCGCACTTTCAGGTTTAAGCAAATGTAGCAGGCTGTCAAGCTGGATCCGGCTGAAATACAATATGCTGATGAAACTGGCAGATTTACAAGGAATTTTTGACACTGCCACTGCACCTCTATAAAATCCACGGGTTATGGCAAAAGGGTGTGCAAAAGAGTATCAGCGGCTCCCGTTTCGAGTCGATCCTTTTCGTTTTGCGCATGATGCGGTTGAACTGGAGTCGCAATTGCCGCTGGCGCAGATGGAACGACTGTCTGCCGTACTTTACCAGGCCGAAGGCATGATGACGGTTAAGCTGGCCTTTGCCGTAGATGTGCTGGGCGTATCCAGTCTGCAGGGTCGTTTGCAGGCTAGTCTGGATCTGGTTTGTCAGCGTTGTCTAAAGCCGATGCGGGTTGAAGTAGATACGCCATTGGCATTGGGCTTTGCGCGCAGTGTCGCCGGCCTGGAACAGATCCCGAGTCAGTTGGAGCCGGTTAGAGTTGAAGCTGGACAGGTAAATCTGCTGGCACTGCTGGAGGATGAAATCATGCTGGCTTTGCCGCAGATCCCCCGGCATGCCGAGAACGCGTGTCAGCTGTTGCATGAACCGGAACCGGTAAACAGTGAAAGTCCCCGGCCGCAGGAGCGGGAAAACCCCTTCAGCGTTCTGGCCGGGCTGAAAAAAACTGATTGAGTGCCGGAAGCTTTCCGGGATTTGGCAATATATTTAAGTAAATGAGGAATTATCATGGCGGTACAAAAGAATCGTAAAACTCCATCCAGACGTGGAATGCGTCGCTCACACGATGCGCTGACAGGCCGTGCCGTGTCGATTGAACCCACTACAGGCGAAGCTCATCTGCGTCATCATGTTAGCGCCGATGGTTTTTATCGGGGTCGCAAAGTTGTTGAAGTCGAAGAATAGTTTTTGTTGTTAAAGGCAGTCCATTCAGAAGCTGTGCATTTTGTCTGGCTAACGGCTCAGACGAACAGACGGGACATGGTGAAAACCATGTCCCGTTATTTTATTTATAAGACATTCGATATGCAAAATCATCCTGGATGACGAACACTAGTATCACTATTGCGCTCGATGCCATGGGTGGTGACTTTGGCCCCAGTGTGGTTGTACCGGCGGCTATCACTGCACTCGAACAGCATCCCTCCCTGATCCTCATTCTTGTTGGCAATGAAGAGCAACTGACGAAAGTTCTCAAGGGACGTGCTCGTTCGGTATCTGCACGCCTGCAAATCCAGCATGCCTCCGAGGTGGTGCATTCCGATGAACCGCCTTCACAGGCCTTGCGCGGCAAAAAGGATTCCTCCATGCGCGTTGCCATTAATATGGTTAAGGATGGACGCGCACAGGCTTGTGTTAGCGCGGGCAATACTGGTGCCTTGATGGCCACCGCCCGTTTTGTTCTGAAAATGTTGCCGGGCGTGGATCGCCCGGCTATTTGCACCATGTTGCCGAATATGAAAAACGGTCATGCGCATGTGCTGGATCTGGGGGCCAATGTCGATAGCAGCGCAGAGGCCCTGTTCGAATTTGCCGTGATGGGCGCTGCGCTGGCAACCGCAGTTGACAGTAATGAACGGCCAAGCGTGGGCTTACTGAATATTGGCGAAGAAGAAATCAAGGGTAATGAGCAGGTCAAGCAGGCGGCTGCCCTGCTGGCAAACAGTAATTTGAATTACATCGGTTATGTCGAAGGCGATGGCATTTACAAAGGTGATGCCGATGTGGTTGTTTGCGATGGTTTTGTCGGTAATGTCATGCTTAAAACAACCGAAGGTGTAGCGAAAATGATCCGCTACTATATTCAGCAGGAATTCAAACGCAATCCACTGACCATGCTCAGTGGGCTTATGGCGCTGCCGGTATTGAAAGCGTTTCGTAAACGGATTGATCCACGCGAGTATAACGGCGCCAGTTTCCTCGGTATACAGGGTATCGTCATCAAGAGTCATGGCAGTGCCGATGCCTATTCGTTTGCCACCGCAATTTCTGAAGCCATTATCGAAGTCAGAAAGAACGTACCCGCACTTATTACAAGAGAGCTGGAAAATCAGTTAGTCAAGGGGTAGTCATTTGACCTATTCACGTATAGCAGGAACCGGTAGTTATCTACCGGAAAAAATATTGACCAATGCTGATCTGGAAAAAATGGTCGAGACTTCAGATCAGTGGATTATCGAACGAACCGGAATTAAAAAACGTCATATCAGTGAAGGTCAGACAACCTGTGATCTGGCCGAGCAAGCCGCGCTCAATGCCATTGATGCCGCAGGTATTAACAAGCATGACATCGATTTAATTATCGTTGCCACCACCACCCCCGATCGCGTTTTTCCCAGCACTGCCTGTTTGTTGCAGGAGCGTCTGGATATTCATGGTTGCCCGGCTTTTGACATACAGGCGGTGTGTACCGGCTTTGTTTATGCCCTGAGTATAGCCGACATGTTTGTCACCAGCGGCAAAGCCAAACATGCCTTGGTGGTCGGCGCTGAAACCCTGTCGAATATTATTGACTGGACGGATCGCGGCACTTGTATATTGTTCGGTGACGGTGCTGGCGCGGTGGTGCTTTCGGCCAGTGAAGAAGCGGGAATTTTATCCACCCATTTGCATGCCGATGGCAAGTACAAGGATCTCCTGACGGTGCATGGCGGCATCTCCGAAAGTCCCGACAAGTTCAAGGCCGGAGAAGCGCTGGTGGAAATGCGCGGCAACGAAGTCTTCAAGATAGCCGTGAACACACTTGGCCGCATCGTTGACGAAACCCTGGCGGCCAATAATATGGACAAATCCATGATTGACTGGCTGGTGCCGCATCAGGCCAATATTCGCATTATCAACGCTACCGCAAAGAAACTGGGAATGTCGATGGACAATGTCGTGGTCACGGTCGATGAACATGGCAACACCTCCGCCGCCTCGGTTCCCCTGGCGCTGGATATCGCCGTGCGCGATGGTCGCATCAAACGCGGCGAAACGGTTCTGCTGGAAGCCTTCGGCGGCGGCTTCACCTGGGGCTCGGCGTTGCTGAAGTATTAGATTTAAAATCCAGGGCAAGGGCGCGAAAACGTAAAATCTTATCAGCGCAGAGACGCAAAGGACGCAAAGAATAAATAATTTACTCTCTGTGGGTTTGATTCCCCGTAGCTTTTTACAAACTACTATTGCAGGTTCGCCTGAAGGCAAACCTGCAATCAATAAAACTTTGCGTCTCTGCGCCTTTGCCTTAGATTCCATGTTTTCGCGTTGAAAAAATTATATTAAGAGGCACACAATGTCATTAGCGTTTGTTTTTCCCGGTCAGGGTTCTCAGTCTGTGGGTATGCTGAAGGAGCTGGCCGAACAGTATTCAGAGGTCGAAGCGACGTTTAAAGAAGCGTCTGAGGTGTTGGCTTACGATCTCTGGGAGATCGTCCAGAATGGCCCGGCTGAGAAACTGAACCAGACCGATGTAACCCAACCGGCCATGCTCAGCGCCGGGGTGGCGGTCTGGCGCATCTGGCAGGCAAAGGGCGGTGCGAAACCGGTCATGATGGCGGGTCATAGCCTGGGTGAATACACCGCCCTGGTTTGCGCCGGGGCACTGGATTTTGCCGATGCGGTAAAGCTGGTAGCCGAGCGCGGTCGTCTGATGCAGGCCGCAGTACCAACGGGTGAGGGTGCGATGGCGGCTATATTGGGGCTGGAAGATGACGCGGTGCGTCAGGTTTGTGAAGAAGCTGCCGAGGGTGAGGTGCTGTCAGCGGTGAACTTTAATTCGCCGGGGCAGGTGGTTGTGGCAGGTCAAAAGACTGCCGTAGAACGTGCGCTGAAGGTGGCGAAAGACAAGGGTGCCAAACGGGCATTGCTGTTGCCGGTGAGTGTGCCGTCTCATTGTGCGCTGATGAAACCGGCAGCGGAAAAACTGGCCGTAATTTTGGCGCAGGTGGAAATACGTGAACCGGCGATCCCGGTAATTAATAATGTTGATGTGCAGACCGAGAACGGTGCCGATGAAATTCGAGCGGCGCTGGTCAAGCAATTGCATAGTCCGGTGCGTTGGGTGGAAACTATCCGAAAAATGGCTGACGATGGCGTTGATCGCTTGATTGAATGTGGCCCTGGCAAGGTGCTGACGGGACTCAACAAGCGCATTGAACGTGGCATGACGGCACAGGCCGTCCATGATCCGGATAGCCTCGGCAGTGCACTGCAAGATCAGAATTGAATGGGGAGAAATAATATGACGCTTGAAAACGAAATTGCCTTTGTTTCCGGTGCCAGTCGCGGTATCGGCAAGGAAATTGCCTTGGAGCTGGGTCGTAACGGCGCGGTTGTCATCGGCACTGCAACCTCAGAAAAAGGTGCAGAAAACATTTCTAACTATATGAAAGAAAATGAGATTAATGGGTCTGGTATGATCATGAATGTGACCGATCAGGACAGTATTGATGCGGCGCTCAAACAAACAGCAGATGACTTTGGCGCAGTTTCGATCCTGATCAACAATGCCGGCATCACCCGTGACAACCTGCTTATGCGTATGAAAGAGGCGGAATGGCAGGCCATTATGGATACCAATCTCACCTCTATTTTCCGCTTAAGCAAGTCGGTTTTGCGGGCTATGATGAAAGCGCGCCGGGGCCGCATTATCAGCATCGCTTCCGTGGTGGGGGTGATGGGCAATGCCGGGCAATCTAATTACGCTGCCGCCAAGGCCGGCGTCATCGGCTTTTCGAAATCCCTTGCACGTGAAGTGGGTTCTCGCGGCATCACCGTCAACGTAGTGGCGCCAGGCTTTATTGACACGGACATGACCCGCGGTTTACCGGATGCCCAGCGTGAGGCGCTGATGGCCCAGATCCCCCTGGGCCGCCTCGGCGATCCAGGCGATATTGCCAAAGCCGTCGCCTTTCTGGCCTCGCCGGGAGCGGGCTATATCAGTGGTGAAACTATCCATGTAAATGGCGGTATGTACATGACCTGAGTCCGTAACTCGGAATAGTCATCATTTTGGTTAAAAAAAAGACAGTTTTGTGGGGTCCTGCTACTGATAATCGCTTTCAGATTGTGGAAACGGGGAGAGCTTTTCAATACAATAGGCCACCGCAGAGTTCTGGTGATATGAACTTTTTTAAATAACAGAGGATAAATCGAATGAGCAGTGTTGAAGAACGCGTAGAAAAGATCGTTGTTGAGCAATTGGGCGTAAAGGCCGATGAGGTCACCAAGGAAGCATCTTTTGTTGACGATCTAGGCGCAGACTCGCTGGATACCGTAGAGCTGGTCATGGCTCTTGAAGAAGAATTTGAAACTGAAATCCCGGATGAGGATGCAGAGAAAATTACCACCGTCCAGGAAGCTATCGACTACATCAATTCACATAGCTAATTTCGCAACTGTAATTCATTACCAGGCCGTGCCACAGTTGTTTGTGGTACGGCCTTGTTTTATTGTAACCAATATGGATTGAAGGTAGATGGCAAAGCGTCGCGTTGTAGTGACTGGTATCGGTATGGTCTCGCCACTGGGGCTGGATGTAAAAACATCCTGGGAGAATATTCTTGCAGGCAAAAGCGGGATCAGTACGATTACCGCATTTGACACGGAACAGTTCTCTACCCGCTTTGGCGGCATCGTTAAAGACTTTGATGTCAGTACGGTGCTCTCGGTCAAGGAAGCCAAGAAAATGGATCCTTTTATCCACTATGGCCTGGTTGCTGCGAAGGAAGCTATCGAGGACGCGGGTCTGGAAATCAATGATGCCAATGCCGAGCGTATCGGCGTGGCAGTTGGCTCCGGTATTGGCGGATTGCCAGGCATCGAGAAAGGCCACAATGCCTATCTCAAGGGTGGCCCGCGCAGAATATCGCCCTTCTTTATTCCCAGTAACATTATCAATATGATCTCGGGCAACCTGTCTATAATGTATGGTCTGAAAGGACCGAACATTGCCTTGGTGACAGCCTGCGCGACCGCGACGCATAGTATTGGTGATGCCGCAAGGATCATCGAATATGGCGATGCGGATGTCATGGTTGCCGGTGGCGCAGAGAAAGCCACGGGTCCGATGGCATTGGGCGGTTTTGCTGCCGCACGGGCGTTGTCCAGTCGCAATGATGATCCCGAAACCGCCAGCCGTCCCTGGGATGCCGAGCGCGATGGCTTCGTTCTCAGCGATGGCGCGGGCGTAGTGGTGCTGGAAGAATACGAACATGCCAAAAAACGCGGCGCACGGATTTATGCCGAGCTTGCCGGTTATGGTATGAGCGGCGACGCCTACCACATGACCATGCCTTCCAAAGGTGGTGAAGGTGCCAAACGCTGCATGTTGCTAGCGATGAAAAATGCCGGAATTAATTCCGAGACGGTGAATTACATCAACGCCCACGGTACCTCGACACCCGCTGGTGACAAGGCTGAAGTCGATGCGGTCAAGGGTGCGTTTGGCGATCATGCCTATAAACTGGCTATGAGCTCCACTAAGTCCATGACCGGTCATGCCCTGGGGGCTGCCGGTGGACTGGAAGCCATTTTCACCATCCTCTGTATTCGTGATCAGGTAGCTTCACCGACCATCAATATCTTTAACCCGGATCCGGAATGCGATCTGGATTTCGTGCCGGATAACGCGCGGGAAATGAAAATTGACGTAGCTCTGTCCAACTCCTTTGGCTTCGGCGGCACCAATGGTACGCTGGTATTCAGCAAGCTGGGTTAGCCTGAGCTTGTCGAAGGGCTCACCACGAACGACAGAATTAACCAGCGCTTCCTTAATAAGGTTTTTCTTTGCGTCTCTGCGTCTTCGCCTTCTCTGCGTTAATTATCCATGTTTATGCATGGGCTTTAACTATACAGTTTTGTTGGGTTTCGCCTTGCTCTACCCAACCTACATTTGGTTCTCGCGTTGAAAGCGCAACCTGAAATCTTCAGCCAACGACGATCAGATCTTTCTGATCTGGCTGCTATCCAGCGGTCCAATCCTGAACGTTATCCTTTTTTATTGCAAAGCACGGCCAGTGGCGGCGAAGCGTCGAATGCGCGTTACGATATCTTGTTCGCCTTTCCCGGCCAACGTCTACGGCTGAACGCGGACGGTGGTCTTGAAGGAGAGCATGCAGGACCGCAAGGCGATTTTCTTTCTGCACTGGATAACTGGTGGCGGCAGGAATCGGTCGATGCAGCATCAGATGATTCGTCGTTGCCGTTTAAGGGCGGCTGGTTTCTGTATCTGGCTTACGAACTGGCGGGACAGATAGAGACACGCCTGCGTTTGTCAGCGTTACCGGTTGATCAGCCGGTGGCCGAGGCTGTGCGCATTCCTGCTGCCATGATCAATGATCATTTGCGTAATGAAACCCTGCTGTTAACGGAGGCCAATCATGCAACATTGATGGATAAACTGCGGGCCGATCTGGAGGGCACCTGCTGTGAGCCGCTCAGGACGCAAAAGAAAAAGAGTAGAGCAATAACGATGCAGCCTGATCCTGAATCGCGTTATTTGCAGCAAACTCAAAGGGTCAAGCGCTACATTTACGATGGTGATGTATTCCAGGTTAACCTGTCGCGTAAATGGCAGACATTACGGCCGGCGGATCTTGATACCTTGGATCTCTATCAAGATTTATGTGAACAGAATCCTGCGCCCTTTTCCGGTCTTGCTAATTTTCAGGGTTTGACCGTGGTCAGTTCTTCACCGGAGCGATTGGTCAAGGTGACAGGACGCCAGGTAGAAACGCGTCCCATTGCCGGCACCCGGCCACGGCATGTCAATCATGAACATGATCAGGCGCTGAAATCTGAATTGATCGGCCACCCGAAAGAACGCGCTGAACATATCATGCTGATCGATCTGGAGCGTAATGATCTGGGCAGAATCTGTCAGCCCGGCAGCATCCAGGTCGATGAATTGATGGCGATGGAATCCTATGCCCATGTGCATCACATTGTTTCCAGTGTGCGCGGGCAATTGCGAGAGGGTATCACCCCGGCACAAGTTATTCGGGCGGTTTTTCCCGGCGGCACGATTACCGGCTGTCCCAAGGAACGCTGCATGGCGATCATTGCTGAACTGGAACAGGAAGCCCGCAGCGCCTATACCGGATCGATGGGTTATCTCAATCTTAACGGTGACATGGATTTGAATATTCTGATTCGCACGATTACTGTGGATGAAAATCATATAACACTCCGCGCTGGCGCCGGGTTGGTCGCTGATTCTGATGCACAAAAAGAACTTCAGGAAACGGCGCACAAGGCGCGCGGCATGTTGCTGGCTATTGAGGAATCATGATGACGGTGCTGATCAATGGTCAGACAACAGATCGGATCAGTGTACGCGAACGCAGCTTTCAGTATGGCGATGGCCTGTTTGAAACCATGGCCGTAATAGACGGCATATGCCCCTTTTGGGATCGGCATATGCAGCGTTTGCAGAAAGGTTGTCAGCAGTTGCAACTGCCTTTTCCGGATAGATCACTCCTGCGAGCTGAAGCGCAGGTGCTTATCCAAAATGAAAGGCGAGCAGTGCTGAAGCTGATCCTCAGTCGCGGCGAAGGCGGGCGGGGTTATGTTTATTCTGAGAATGTGCCGCCCAGCCGTATATTCATGCGTTATCCCTGGCCTGAGTATCCGAAACAAAACGGGCAAGCCGGGGTGCAGGTTCGTTTTTGCAACACGACCTTGGCCCGGCAACCCGCCCTGGCCGGACTCAAACACCTCAACCGGCTGGAACAGGTCATAGCGCGAAATGAATGGCGGGATGGCGAGATTGCTGAGGGCCTGATGCTGGATGAAAATGAAAATGTGATTGAGGGCACTATGAGTAATCTGTTTATGGTGCAAAATAAGCGTCTGTATACTGCGGATTTGTCTCGCTGCGGGGTGGCCGGTATTATGCGGGGGTATATACTTGATCTTGCCCGTAACGCAGGTATTGCCATCCATATTGGTGACATAAGCAAACAACAGTTGGGCGATGCCGATGAGATTTTTCTCAGTAACAGCCTCATCGGCCTGTGGCCGGTGAACAGGCTGGAAGGACAGCTATTAGCCGTGGGTGAAATCAGCCGCAGGCTGCAAACCCTCATAAACAGGGATTATCCACATTTTCATGCCTAAACTTCTTTACCGATTTCTTGCCTTGCTTATTCTTATCGCCACCATTGGCGGTGGCTGGTTATGGAATGATTACCGGGTTTTTTTGCAAACACCGATGAGCAACACTGCGCTGGACTACAGTCTGGCACCAGGGGCGAATCTCACCTACGTGGTCCGCGATCTAGCGCAACGGGGGGTCTTGGCTAAACCTCGTTACCTGCTTATGTATGCGCGCCTGCAAGGTAATGCGGATCGCATTGGTGCCGGTGAATATCGAATCAGCGCAGGCAGCACCCCGGTTGAATTTTACCAGCAGCTTGTCGAGGGCAAGGTGGTGCAGCATGCACTGACCATTGTTGAGGGCTGGACCTTCCACCAGATGATGTCGGCACTCGATGCCCATCCGCAGATAAAGCATACTTTGGTAGGTGCCAGTGATGCCGAAATTATGGCTGCCATTGGTCATCCAGGGCAACACCCGGAAGGTCGTTTTTTGCCCGATACCTGGCTTTTTCCGCGTGGCATGCGCGATGTGGACTTTCTGCGTCGCGCCTATGTGGCGATGCAGCGTTATCTGGTGCAGGAATGGCCGAAACGGGCCACCGGTCTACCTCTGAAAAATTCCTATGAAGCCCTGATTTTGGCGTCTATTGTCGAGAAGGAAACCGCCCTGGCCCGTGAACGGGCAGAAATTGCGGGGGTATTCATTCGCCGCCTGCAGCAACATATCCGCTTGCAAACCGATCCGACTGTGATTTACGGCATGGGTGAGCGTTACAAGGGTAACATCCGTCGTCGGGATCTAAAGCGTGACACCCCCTATAATACCTACCGGCACTCTGGTTTGCCGCCCACGCCTATTGCCCTGCCGGGGCGGGCATCGATTCACGCTGCCCTGCATCCGGCACCGGGTAAAACCCTGTATTTTGTCGCCAGGGGGGACGGCAGCCATTATTTTTCCAGTACACTGGAAGAACATAACCGGGCCGTGATTAAATATCAGCTCAAGGGACGCAAGCGCTCCTTTTCTTCCTACCGGACTGACAACAAGCGCAAATGACAGGAAAATTTATTACCATCGAAGGCAGTGAGGGCGTGGGTAAAAGCAGTAATATTGCCTTTATTAAAGATTATTTGCGAGATGCCGGCAAAGACGTGTTATTAACCCGCGAGCCTGGCGGCACCGGCTTGGGGGAAGCGATTCGAAACCTGCTGCTGGATGCAAAAAACACGGCCATGTGCAGCGATACGGAACTGCTGCTGATGTTCGCTGCTCGCGCCCAGCATCTGGATGAGGTCATTCGTCCAGCCCTGGAGGCGGATAAATGGGTGATCTGTGATCGCTTCACCGATGCCACCTATGCTTATCAGGGGGGAGGGCGCGGCATTCCCGAGTCACGTATCGCCATCCTGGAGCAATGGGTGCAAAATGGTTTGCAACCGGATCTGACCCTGCTGCTGGACATGCCGGTGGCGGCCGGGCTGAAACGGGCCAGCAAGCGCAGCGCTCCGGATCGTTTTGAACAGGAAAAACTGGCATTTTTTGAGCGCGTGCGGCAAGCCTATCTAATGAGAGCGAAAAAACATGCCGCGCGTTTTCGCGTGATCAATGCCGAACCCGCGCTGGCGCGGGTTGAAGCGCAGATCCGTGAGGTTCTGGATGCCATGCTTGAAGCTGAATTACAAACTGAATGATGAGGCAATACTACCCCTGGCAGGCAACACAATGGCGCACATTGAGTGAACGTCGGCTGCAGGATGTTCTGCCCCATGCGCTGTTGTTACATGGTCCGGGTGGAACTGGCAAGGCTGATTTTGCCATTTGCTTTGCTCACTCGTTGTTGTGCCAGAAGAATCATGCTGACGGGCAGCCCTGTGGGGATTGTTCCTCCTGTCGGCTCTATGCGGCGAATAATCATCCAGACTATCATTTGATTGAGCCGGAAAAACAGGGCGGACAGATTAAAATTGATCAGATTCGCAATCTGATTGCAGACATGGGGCTGAGCAGCCACTCTGGGGGCTACAAGGTGGTGATTATCCGCCCGGCTGAGGCGATGAATACCGCCGCCGCTAACAGCTTGCTAAAAACACTGGAAGAACCACCGGCGAAGACTCTGATCATGCTGCTGGCTGAACAACTTACTCATTTGCCCGCCACGGTTCGTAGCCGCTGCCAACTGCTGCGGTTTAATTTACCGGACAAGACCATGGCTCAGAACTGGCTGGTCGCGAAGTTGACAGAAACGGGGGCCAGTGCGGATGATGCTGCGCAGTTGCTGGCCATGACGCATGGCGCACCGCTAAGCGCGTTGGCCGATGCTGAAAAAGACCAGCTTGTGCTACGCCAGTCCCTGTTTGAAATGCTGGAGGGACTGGCCGACGGGCGGCTTGATCCCGTAAAAATAGCAGGGGAATGGTTAAAGATCGAGCAACCCATACCGATAAAATACCTGCATGGCTGGGTCAGTGATATGATTCGTTTGCGCCAGGTTCCGGATTATTTGCAGGAAAGAGTGGAATATCAAAAAGTGTTACACTCTCTATCCGGGGATCTGGATGTACAAAAACTTTATATCTATATGGATCGGATTGCAGAATCGTTACCACTGCTGGCACAATTGAATCCGCTCCCGATTATTGAGTCATTACTTATTCAATGGGCAAATATTCCAAAACAAAAAGCCGGTATGCAGAGGTGAGCCATTGATGAACGGGCCGCATTCGGGTGGACGCCAGGGTATATTGTCACTGACTATCAAGGACAAAAGCGCCTTGTATGCTGCCTATATGCCCTTCGTGAAAAATGGCGGTCTTTTTATCCCGACCAATAAAACCTATAACCTGGGTGATGAAGTATTCATGCTCCTGACCCTGATGGATGACAAGGAAAAATTGCCGGTTGCGGGCAAGATAGTCTGGATCACCCCCAAAGGCGCCCAGGGCAACCGCGCCGCCGGCATCGGCGTGCAGTTCAGTGAACAGGATGGCGGTAACGCACGTAACAAGATCGAAACCTATCTCGCGGGTGCATTGAAATCCGATCGGCAAACGCATACGATGTAATACTTCGCATAAGCTAAGCTTGCCAGGCCAATTTTTTCACCAACCGAATACACGCTGATGTTCCTTGTTGACTCCCACTGCCACCTCGACCGGCTTGATCTGAAACCCTTCGATAACCAGCTTGAGGGGGCGCTCGACTATGCCCGAGAACAAGGGGTGGGGCATATGCTCTGTGTCTGTATCGATCTGGAACATCTTGAGGATGTACTGCAACCGGCGCGTAAATATGATTTTATTTCCGCTTCGGTGGGCGTACACCCCAATGAACGGGAAGGACGCGACCCTGAGGTGGATGACCTGGTTCGGCTGGCTGACAACGAGCAGATCGTGGCCATTGGTGAGACCGGGCTGGATTATTTTCGTACTAAAAAAGGCGATAGCGACTGGCAACAGGCGCGTTTCCGCAATCACATCCAGGCAGCTAAAATAACCGGCAAACCCTTAATCGTTCACATGCGTGAAGCCAGCGAAGATACTTTGCGGATTCTTGAGGAAGAAGGTGCCGCTGATGTAGGCGGTGTGATGCATTGCTTTGTCGAAGATCGGGAGATTGCCAGGCGAGCACTGGAGCTGGGATTTTATATTTCCTTTTCCGGCATTGTGACCTTCAATAGCGCCAAAGAATTAAAAGAGGTTGCTCGGGAAGTTCCCACTGATCGCATACTGGTGGAAACCGATTCACCCTATCTGGCGCCGGTACCCTATCGTGGCAAGAGCAACCAGCCAGCCTATGTACGCCAGGTTGCCGAACATATTGCTGAATTACGCAATGACAGCGTGGAAAATATAGCCGAACTTACCCGCCAGAACTTTTTCAGGCTATTCCCTCTCGCCAAAAAAGCATAAAACCATCAGGTTTTATTTATGGTCGGTTTTATCGAGCAGGGACGGCGCTCTTCATCAATCGCCACATAGGTAATTTGCGCTTCTGTCACCTTGTGTGTTTCTTCTGAACCCCGCTGCCGTTGTGCATAGCCTTCAATTTTAATTCGAATCGAGGTGTTACCCACATGCACAATTTCAGTATAAAGACTAACAAGATCGCCGATAAAAACCGGGTTGAGAAACAGAAATTCCTGTACTGCAATAGTGACGACTCGCGTATTGGTATAGCGATGCGCTTCGATACTACCCGCAATGTCCACCTGCGACATCAACCAGCCACCAAAAACATCTCCGGCCGCATTGGTATCGGCTGGCATCGGCAGCACACGAATAGTGGGTTGTCGATCTTTTGGCAGGGAGGTCGGTGTATTCATGGTTTATATGCTAAGGTATTTTGTAAGCGGCTAAATAAATAGTTCCACATGCCGGAGGGGCCTGCTACAGCGTTGCTTTTAAGTATACACCAAAGATGCTTATGATGGTGGCAGAGCGAATCGATACAGGAGAACAAGAAATTGAGTAGGATGGGTAGAGCGAAGCGAAACCCATCGTTAAATAAGCAGCACATCTGTTTAGTTCAAAACTAAAAGAAGGGAGTAAATGTCTGAACTAAAACTCAAACCCTCTGAGTTGAAAAAACTGATGAGAATCATGAACGATTGTCTGTATGCTCAATCTCGGGAGGATGTATTGAAAATCATTGACCAGCTCAATGAGGTTATCCCGTTTAATTCTGCTATCCTGTGCCATAAATCGCTCGACAAAGGGGCGGCGCTGCTTGAAGAAAGAGTCAATCACAGTTACCCGGACAGGTGGGTGGTAAATTATCATGATAACAAGCTTTTTTTGTTAGATCCCATCATCATAGCCAGCTCTAATATAAATAGGCCATTCACATGGGATCAAGCATATAGCAAGGTCGAGATGAGCAACAGCTTAAGAGCATTTATCAATGCAGCCGAGGATTTCGGATTAAAAGAAGGCGTAACCCATTCGAATCATACCCGCCAGCAAGACAAGGCCGATACCCTTATGTCACTCGAAACCAGCGGCCACAAAGTAGATGATGAATATCTTGCCATCATTGAGTATATATTGCCGCACATTCATGAAGTAATCGTAAGGATAGATGGAACGGCTCGGATACCGGAGGATCTTCCCGAGCTTACCGCCCGAGAAAGAGAAACCCTGAAGTGGGTTTATGAGGGTAAAACCGCCTGGGAAATCGGCGTTATTCTTTCAATATCTGAGCGAACAGTAAAGTTTCATCTGAAAAATATTTATGAAAAACTGGATGTTAAAAATCGTTCGCAGGCCGTGGCCAAGGCTGTTCGTTACGGGATCGTTTGGTAAATTTTCCAGCCCTGCCCTTGCCTGGCTATGCGCTGGTGAATCCAATATTTACATGTGCGCCATCACAGTATGGTTTGCTCTTCGAGGCTCCGCAGCGACATAATGCTGTTTGTTCCGTGCGCTTGAGTCTGCGTCCCGTGCCCGAACAAATTTCCATATTGCCTTTGCACGTCAAGGGTCCATTCTCTAATGGTGTAATGCGGAGTTTTCCTTTTTGTTCAACGAGGGGTTCTGATTCTCTGGCCCCTGTTTCGCCACTGGCGATGAACCCGGCTTTTTCATGCTTACCGTCACAAAACGGTTTGTTGTCAGATGCGCCACAACGACACAGGGTTGCGCGTATAAGAGCTTCGCTGTTACCGATATCAATATCGGCTAAAACAGCCAGTGGGCCATTTTCAAGTACCCTGATAAGATTGGTAAACGGAGGTTGTTCCTGTTTATCTTTATCATGCCGTTTGTAGGTGATCGCTCCCGAGGGACAATTGTGCGCCAAAGCAGCGATGTCCTCTGCCTCGGCATTGTCGGGAACTATCCAGGGGCCGGATGCATTGACTCTAAAAACATCCGGCAAGGTCAACACGCAAACCCGGGCATGAATACATTTTCCAGCATCAAAGTATACCGTTACCTCACTACCTGAATACTCGTTTTTTGTGCTCATTATTATTTCTCCTGATTGATATCAACCTTGATGAAGGGTAACTGCTTACCCATCGTTAAATAAGCAGCCCATCTTCATCGAGAGTTAAAAACATATGCACTGCGTGGGGGTGAGTAGTTACGATGAAGGAAAGTATTATTGCAGGGATCTTCTGCAAATGAACCTGTACGAATGGACAGCTTCAGATATTCATGATTGCGTTATAAACTCCTCGTTTTCTTGATGGCATTCCGCAGGCATACTGTATTTCAGCAGTTGCGAGATGTTTCAAGCTTTTTGAGCCACAAAATATGCTATCGTCTGGCTCAAAAATTACGAGTCCATCGACCAAAAAAAGGAAGCTAATGTGGATAAACGCACGCTTGAATGGAAAAAAGGAATTTGCGGCATTTGTCCCGCCGGTTGCTGGATTGAAGCGGGTATGCAGGCTGGCAAAATGGTGGACATTCGTGCCGACACAAGCCATCAACTGGGTATGATCTGCCGCCGGGGACAGCATGCCCCGGAAATTATCTATTCCGAACAGCGTTTGAAATATCCCCTGAAACGAGTGGGGCCAAAAGGCAAACATGCCTTTGAACGTATCAGTTGGGATGAGGCATATGACTGCATTGTCAAAAATCTCAATGCCATCAAAGCCGAATCGGGGCCGGAGGCCGTTTCCATTTATACGGGGCGCGGTGCATTCGAGCTTTCACTATGTGATATGTATCAACCAAAAGATGTTGCCGTTTCCTCGGCCTCGAACATTCTTTTTCCTTTCGGTTCACCGAATACTATGGGCGTGGGTGCCCTGTGTTACGTCTCGTTTGCCATGATCGCGCCGGATGTGACGCTCGGCAGCATGTTGATCAATATGTACACCGATATTGAAAATGCAGAGTTACTGTTTGTCTGGGGTGCCAATCCGGCTACTGACTCACCGCCTTTGGATATGGCCCGTCTTGAAGCTGCCGCCAAACGCGGTTGTGACATGGTGGTTATCGATCCGCGTTATACGGAGACGGCCAAACGCACGGGAGCTGAGTGGATTGCCATTCGCCCGGGTACAGACGGTGCGCTGGCCCTGTCCATGATGGGCGTGTTGATCGATGAAGATTTATATGATGAAAAATTTGTTGAACAGTGGACCCACGGCTTTGCTGATCTGACCGGCTATGTCCAGCATTTTCGACCTGAAGTCGTCGAAAGAATTACCGGTGTGCCGGCAGATAAAATCCGGGAGCTGGCCCGGCGTATTGCCAGAGCCACAGGTGCAGCACCGGTTATGTACACCGGCCTGGAGTATTCCAACAGCGGCATTCAGGCTGTTCGTGCAGTATTAAGCCTGTTTGCGATCAGTGGGCATCTCGATACGCCCGGCGGAACAGGGCTGGCCATGCGTGGCCAGCATTTTCCGGTTAACCGATCCTGCAACCAGCAAAATCCTGATCTTGCGCGAGCAGCGGCGCGTGACAAGTTTCCGCTCTACAGTGACTATCGTGGGGAATCCCATGCTTCCGGTCTGGTCGATGCGGTTCTTCATAGTGAACCCTATTCGATTCGCGGCTTGATCATCCATGGCGCCTCGCTGCTGACCTCCTGGCCACAAACTTCTATCTGGCGTAAAACGCTATCCAAACTGGATTTTGTGGTCAGCATCGATCGTCAACTGACGGCTGATGCCGCCTATGCCGATATCGTTCTACCGGCAACCACTATGTTCGAGATCGATTCCTACATGGTCTATGGTCCCATTTTTCGACTGCGTGAAAAACTGGTAGAACCTGTAGGCGAGGCGCGCAATGATTATTTGATCATGGCGGAACTGGCCAAACGTTTGGGTTATGGCCATCTTTATCCGCAAACAGAAGAAGACATGATCCGTTTTGCATTAAAAGATTCAGGCTATACTCTGGAAGATATTCAGCGCAACGGCGGCTGGGTTAAATTGCCCACGCCGATGATGGAATATAAGAAATATGAAAAAGGAAGTTTACGAGCAGACGGCAAGCCCGGTTTTGAAACACCCACTGGCAAGTTTGAAATCTGGTCCAGCAAACTGGAGGAATATGGGTATGAACCGTTACCGAAATATGTCGAACCCGTTGAAGGCCCACAGGCCGCGCCAGAACTGAGTCAGCGTTTTCCGCTGGTCTTCAATTCCGGGGCGCGACCGCAAACCGATTTCCGTTCGCAACATCACGGGATCAAAGGTTTGAACAAAGATAATCCCGAACCTACGGTAGAAATTAATAGTGACGATGCCCGTGAGCGGGGTATTGAGCCGGGCGATCTGGTCGAGCTGCGCACGCCCAGAGGCGCGGTGCCTTTTCGCGCCCGAGTCAGCCAGGATATTGTGCGCGGTGCTATCGAAGCTAACATGGGCGGCGGCACGCCGGTGGGTCCCAAAGCCTGGCAGGAATGGAACGTCAACGAGCTGACCGATTTATACAACTATGACGAGATTTCCGGGTTCCCGGTCTATAAAGCCCTGCTTTGTGAAGTCGTCAAGATTAAATCGGCGGATGCAAAAACAAGATTACGTTTAACAGATTCTGAAAAGGGAACTAAAGCAGATTTTACCTTTAAGGGATCTGATCGCAAAAAAAACAGGCAACGAATTTATCTGGATAACAATGCCACGACCGCCATTGCAAAAAGTGTAAAAGAAGCCATGCAGCCCTATCTGGATTCTCTTTTTGGTAATCCTTCCAGCATACACAGCACGGGACGGGATGCGCGTGATGCGGTCGATAAAGCCCGGCGGCAAGTAGCCCGTCTGATTGGCGCCCGGCCCAAACGTATCATCTTTACCGGAGGCGGTAGCGAAGCCAACAACCTGGCTTTAAAGGGCATAGCCTTTGCCCGGCAGTCAACGGGGCGGCATATCATTACCAGCCGAGTTGAACACCCGGCCATTTTGCAAACCACCGATTTTCTCGAACGCCAGGGGTTTCGGATCACCTATCTGGAGGTAGACAGGCGGGGTTTGGTGCAGCCACAGAAACTGGAAGAGGCCTTGACCGATGACACCATCCTGGTCTCGATCATGCTGGCTAATAACGAAGTCGGCAGCATTCAACCCATCAGGGAATTGGTTCAGATAGCGCATGCACAGAGTGTACTATTTCATACGGATGCCGTGCAGGCCGCCGGAAAAATTCCCATCGATATAGAAAAACTGGACGTCGATTTATTGAGCCTGTCCGGGCATAAGTTTCATGCGCCCAAAGGCGTAGGCGCGCTCTATGTGCGTAAGGGTCTAGAGCTGGAATCCCTAATCCACGGTGGACAGCAGGAATCGGGGCGGCGTGCAGGTACGGAAAATGTAGCTGCTATCGTCGGCATGGGGAAGGCGGCTGAATTGGCCTTGCATGATTTGCCAAAAAGCCCGGCTATGGCCCGCTTACGTGACCGGCTTCAGAATGGAATCCAGGCACTGGTGCCGCAGTCTCATTTAAACGGACATCTTGAACAGCGTTTGCCCAATACCCTGAACATGACTCTGCCGGGTTTGCGGGGTGAATCACTGGTGGTGGCGCTGGATCAGCACGGTATATCTTTTTCGTCCGGTTCCGCCTGCAAGTCCGGCTCCCCCAAACCCACCCATGTATTAATGGCAATGGGGTGCTCGGAAGAAGATGCGCATTGTGCTGTTCGTTTTTCTCTGGATGCGGGCATCAGGCAAAAAGATATTGATGTCACCCTGGCCGAATTAAAGAATGTGCTGCTTGAAATTGAAACTACAGTACGATTTTTACCCTGTAAGTAATTAGTCTTCTTTTTCCGTATCGTCCACTATCATTGTCCGCACGCTGGTTCCAATTTGATCGCTGCTTTGCAGTTTCTTTGCGGCGCTGATACCCATGTCAGTAAACTTCTGGGCGCTGGGCAGGATCCGGCTGTCAAAAGAACCCACTGCACTATTGTAATGTTTGGTACTGCTTTCCAGGCTGCGACCAAGTTTCTGTAGATGGTTGGCAAAGGTGCCCAGGCGATTGTAGAGTTCTTCACCCACCTGTTTAATTTTATCGGCGTTCTCGGCCAGTTGTTCCTGACGCCAGCCATAGCCGACTGCGCGCAGCAAGGCGACGAAACTGGTGGGCGTGGCGAGGATGACCTGTTGGCGCAGGGCATCTTCCAGCAGGTCGGGATCTTTGTCCAGCGCAGCGCCTAAAAACTGATCACCGGGAATGAACAGGACGATAAAGTCGGGACTATTTTTAAACTGCGCCCAATATGCTTTGGCGGCCAGTTCGTTAACACGGTTGCGCACGTTACGGGCATGACGGACGAGTTCCTGATCGCGGCTTTCGTCGTCTTCTTTTTCAATCGCATTGAGATAGGCATCCAGCGGGGTTTTTACATCGACCACGATCTCGCGGCCATCGGGCATACGGATAATCATGTCCGGGCGTTGTTGCCCCTCATCGGTGCGTATGCTTTCCTGTTCATAGAAGTCACAGTGTTCCACCATCCCGGCCAGTTCGGCCAGACGTTTCAAGGTCATCTCGCCCCACTGGCCGCGCACTTCAGGGCGGCGCAGGGCGTTGACCAGGTTGCGTGTTTCTTTGCTGAGACTGGCCTGTGCCTGAGTCATGCTTTGAAGATGGGTATGCAGGGCACCATAGGCCTCGCGGCGTTCCTTCTCCATGCCCTGAATTTGTTGTTCGGTTTTTTGCAGGGCCTCCTGAATCGGTTTGATCAGATGCTCGATGGCTTTTTCTTTCTGGCCCAGATCGGCTTGCGCCTGTGACTGGAATTGTTTGAGGTTTTCCTGTGCCAGTTTCAGAAATTCATCGCTGTTATGTTTTAGCGCCTGACGGGACAGATTGCTGAAGGTGTCAGAGAGTTGTTCTCGGATCTGTTGTTGCGCCTGTTGATGAGCCAAGGTCATGGCCAGCATTTTTTCTTCGGCATTTTTTTCCTGTAGTTCGAGGGTAGTGGCGAGTTGGGTGTTGCGTTCGCGGAGGCTGCTGATGCGGTTCTGCAGGAACATCCAGGCTCCGAGGACACCGAAGGCGGCGGCAGACAGAATGATGGCAAGATAGATAAAAGTATCAGACATAGTGTTTATTTTGTTTGCGCAGCCAATGCAGCAACTCTTTAGGTGATTCAAGTGTGGTATCAGCGCCCCATTTCCGGGGCTGATCTGCTTCATCGAGATAACCAAACAGGGCTAGCAGCGTGTGCATACCGGCACGATTGCCAGCTATGATATCGCGTTCAGCATCGCCGATATAAACGCAGTGTTTAGGTGCGCTACCCGCAAGTTGACAGGCATGCAACAGAGGGGCAGGGTGCGGCTTGCGCTGATCCAGGGTATCGCCGCTGACGATACAGGCCGCGCGTTGTGTTAAATTCAGTTCGGCCATCAGGGGATCGGTGAGCCAGCCGGGTTTGTTTGTGACTACACCCCAGTTATTGCCGCTTTCTTCAATATGCGTCAGTACCTTGTCCATCCCGGGAAACAGGCGGGTATGCCGGGCGATGTTTTGCCGGTAATGATCCAGCAGTTGCAGACGCAGCGCCTCTGCTTCGTGGCTGTCAGGAGGCAGGTCAAAACCAACGTCAATCAACGCCTTGCCGCCGTGAGAAACCGCCGGACGGATTTTGTCAAAGGGCAGGGCGGGTTTGCCTGCAGCCTGTCGCACCGCATTCAATGCTGCAGCCAGATCGGGAGCCGTGTCGGCCAGGGTACCGTCCAGATCGAACAGTACGGTTTTGATCCTCATCACTCGTACTTCGTCCCTAGCAACTTTTATTTTGGCAGTACATCAGATAATTCACGCTGACATCATAGCCCAGCGAGTAACTTCGGCTCAGGGGGTTGTAACTCATGCCGGTGATTTCCTGCAGGGACAGATCGGTTTGCCGAATCCAGTTTTCCAGCTCGGAAGGTTTGATAAATTTACTGTAATCATGTGTGCCTTTTGGCAGCAGTTTCAGCAAATATTCTGCTCCGACAATGGCGAACATGTAGGCTTTGGGATTGCGGTTGATGGTGGAGAAAAAGACCTGGCCGCCGGGTTTGACCAGATCGGCACAGGCACGAATGACGGAAGCCGGGTCGGGCACATGTTCCAGCATTTCCAGACAGGTCACGGCATCGTAGGCCTGTGGTTTCTCCAGGGCGAGTTCCTCGGCAGTGATCTGCCGGTAATCGACCTTGACGCCGGATTCCAGCTGGTGCAGCCGGGCAACGCTGAGTGGAGCTTCGCCCATGTCGATGCCCGTGACCGTGGCGCCCCGTTGAGCCATGCTTTCGGAGAGAATGCCGCCGCCACAGCCCACGTCGACCACGGTTTTGCCGGACAGTGCGGCGCGCTGGTCAATAAAATCCAGACGTAGAGGATTGATGTCATGCAGGGGTTTGAATTCGCTTTGTGGATCCCACCAGCGTGATGCCAGTTCTTCGAATTTGGCAATTTCCTGCGGATCGATATTCAGAGTTTGGTTATTCATGGGCGGCTAGCTTACCGTGAAACGGTGAAACTGTCAGCTATTGACTGTTGCTTCATTATGCCACTTAATGCCACTTAGTCTGACCGTCAAGGATTTGCTGGCGTGTGTTTCATGGACGAAGCTAAAACGAAGAGTCCCCTCTTCCCAGGAGGGAGTTAGCTCGGCGGCAACCCACAAATTTTCCTGATGCCCCCTAAAAATAGTATACCTCTCAAGGTGGGTATTCTAATGCAAAGTGGAAATCTTATAAACTGCGCACTTAATGAAGAGCATGATATCTACACTGCTCAACTGGATTAGAAATCAGGTCGTGCTATGTCGATGGCAAGCGGTGATTGCCAAAATAAATTCGCATCTGTCCTTGTGACAGTAGAAAAATAATTAATATTTTATCTACTGTTACCAAGTAACCACATATAACTAAGGGGTATATATGCTTGCAAGCGCCGAGTTGTCCACTGTGCAAAGAATAAAAAAATTCTGGGGCTTCGATATCGATAGTGTCAGTTATGCTGAAAAGCTGGCATCTACCCTCGGGGGCGTGCTGTCCATTTTTTTGATTGCTTTTGTTACGAATAAAGTTACCGGTGCAACCGGGGCGACCCTGATCGTACCGTCGATGGGGGCATCGGCGGTATTATTGTTTGCCGTTCCCCACGGAAAGCTGTCTCAACCCTGGGCACTATTTGGTGGTCATGTAATTTCCGCCTTGGTGGGCGTGGCCTGTTACAAACTGGTGCCTCATAACTACCCTTATCTGGCAGCTGGGCTAGCGGTAGGCCTGGCGATTGGCGCCATGCATGTTGCCCGCTGTATTCACCCCCCCGGGGGTGCCACGGCGCTGGCAGCGGTTATCGGTGGCCCGAGCCTTCATGCGATTGGTTTTGGCTATGCTCTTTCGCCTATTCTGTTGAATACCGTTATTATTTTCACGGTTGCCTTTGTGTTCAATAATATGTTTCCCTGGCGGCGTTATCCGATCAGCATGATGCGCTTCAGCGAGCATCCGCAGGCAAAGCCGATCAATGTGGAGCATCTGATTGAGCAAGAATACATTCAACAGGCGCTGACTGACATGGATCTGGTGGTCGATATGACCAGCGAAGATATTCAGCGACTATTTGCCCTGACCCTGGAGCATGCGGACAGGCAGCGACTGATGAGCAGGCAGATCCATGTGGGTGGTTATTATACCAATGGTAAACATGGTACAGAATGGTCGGTGCGCAAGGTTATTGACGAAATTGTATCCGATGATCCGAGCAGGGATATGGTGATTTATCAGGTGGTCGAAGGCCATGGTCTGCACAGTTCGAATAGTTGTACTCGAGAGGAATTTGCCGATTGGGCTGCGCGTGAACTCGTGCCCAGTAAGCGCGAGGCAGATTGATTGAGTTAGCCTAATCCGGGATTTATATCTGATAACGGGGTGGTTTCCACCCCGTTTTGCTGTTTGTTTCGGTTGTTTCAAGCCTGGGTGATCTTTTCTTTTCTGTAAATATCACCTTAAGAAACCGCAATATCATACATTTATTAAAAGTTTGGGCTATAATGCGCCGCCGTCGGGAGACCATCTCGAGGCGTGAGCGAACCGATAATATGCCAGTTGTAGTTGAGGACGGGCCAGTAAACCAATGATTAACCAACATTTTTTATGCGAGTAGCGGGAACATGACTGAATTAGCAAACTACAGAAATATAGGCATTTTTGCCCACGTGGATGCAGGAAAAACCACAACCACGGAACGTATTCTCAAACTGACAGGCAAAATTCACAAGACAGGTGAAGTGCATGATGGTGAGGCTACCACGGATTTCATGGATCAGGAGCAGGAACGCGGCATTACTATTCAGTCTGCAGCTACCTCTTGTATCTGGGATAATCATCGGCTGAATATTATTGACACCCCCGGACACGTTGACTTTACGATTGAGGTTTATCGTTCGCTCAAGGTGCTGGATGGCGGCATTGGTGTATTTTGCGGTTCCGGTGGCGTTGAACCCCAGTCCGAAACCAACTGGCGTTATGCCAACGAATCCGAAGTCGCACGCGTGATTCTGGTCAATAAGCTTGATCGCATGGGTGCTGATTTCTATCGTGTTGTGAAACAGGTCGCAGATGTACTGGGTGCGAACCCGCTGGTAATGGTGCTGCCTATCGGCATCGAAGACGAGTTCAAGGGCGTGGTGGACCTGCTCACCCGTAAAGCCTGGATCTGGGATGATTCCGGTGATCCAACCAAATATACACTCGAAGACGTGCCGGCCGATATGCAGGACAAGGTCGAGGAATGGCGTGAAAAACTGATCGAAACCGCTGTCGAGCAGGATGACGACATGATGGAGCAGTATCTGGAAGGCAACGAACCTTCACTTGATGACATCAAGGCCTGTATCCGCAAGGGTACCATTGCACTGGATTTTTTCCCCACCTATTGTGGCTCTGCCTTCAAAAATAAGGGCATTCAACCTGTATTGAATGCGGTGGTGGATTTTCTGCCTAATCCGATGGAAGTCAAACCCCAGCCTGAAGTGGATCTGGAAGGTAATGAAACGGGTGAATTTGCCATCGTCGATCCGGAACGGCCGTTGCGCGCGTTGGCGTTCAAGATTATGGATGACCGTTTTGGTGCGCTGACCTTTATTCGTATTTATTCCGGCAAAATAGAAAAAGGCACCACTGTGCTGAATACCTTTACCGGCAAGACGGAACGTATTGGCCGTATTGTAGAAATGCATGCCGATTCCCGCGAGGAATTGAGCGGCGCCCAGGCGGGTGACATTGTTGCGGTGCTGGGCATGAAAAATGTACAGACGGGTCATACTCTCTGTGATCCCAAACATCCGGCAACTCTGGAACCCATGGTCTTCCCTGCCCCGGTTATCTCCATTGCTATCTCGCCAAAAGACAAGGCCGCTTCAGAAAAAATGGGCGTGGCCCTGGGCAAGATGATTCAGGAAGATCCCTCCTTCCATGTTGAAACCGACGAAGACAGCGGCGAAACCATTCTCAAGGGCATGGGCGAGCTGCATCTGGATATCAAGGTCGACATCCTTAAACGCACCCACGGTGTGGAAGTGGAAGTCGGAAAACCGCAGGTGGCTTACCGCGAAACCATTACCCAGCGGGTTGAAGACAGCTACACTCACAAGAAACAGACCGGTGGTTCCGGCCAGTTCGCCAAGATCGATTATATTATCGAGCCGGGTGAGCCGGGTAGTGGTTTCGAGTTTGAATCCAAGGTTACCGGCGGTAATGTGCCGCGTGAATTCTGGCCTGCTGTACAGAAGGGTTTCGCAAACAGTATGGATCGTGGTGTGCTGGCGGGCTTCCCGACTCTGGATTTCAAAGTTACGCTGGTGGACGGTGGTTATCACCCGGTCGATTCCTCGGCGGTTGCGTATGAACTGGCTGCGCGTGCGGCTTACCGTCAGACCATGCCCAAGGCGGGTCCCCAGTTGATGGAACCGATTATGAAGGTGGATGTGTTTACGCCGGAAGATCATGTCGGTGACGTGATTGGCGATTTGAATCGCCGCCGTGGCATGATCAAGTCACAGGAAGCCAGCGCTACCGGTGTTCGCATCAAGGCGGAATGCCCGCTGAGCGAAATGTTTGGCTACATCGGCGATCTGCGTACTATGACCTCGGGCCGTGGTCAGTTCTCCATGGAATTCTTGCACTACATGCCCTGTCCGAAAAACGTGGCCGAAGAAGTTATCAAGGAAACCCTGGAACGCGAAGCGAAGAAGAAGTAATTCCTCTTCGTCTGTTTTCAGATCGATACGAAAAGGGCCGGTTTTACCGGCCCTTTTTTTGAGTTTTTTTTATTTCAAACAGGCATTCGCTGATATACGTCCCAGATGATACATTGCACCATGCTGGTTAAGAACAACGCGATCCAGGGTATTGAACCAGTCGGGGTAGATGCAAATGGCGCCTTTTACATGCAGGCAGCCGCTTTCAATTTTATAATCACAATAATAATGGTCGCCCATAAGCGTGCCGCCATCAGGCGCCTGTTGCCGATAGCGCTTAACTTTGTCGAGAGAATCAAAAATGGTATTAATGGCAATGGGGCCGATCTCGGTCATGCCCCAGTTACACATGAAGGTCGCGCCACGCCGGACAAAGGCTTCAACGACATCAAATTCAATAGAGTGACTGCCGCAGGTAATGAACAGGCCATCCAGTTCTACCCTGGCAAATGTCCGAGTGTTCATCAGCATGCGACAGTGAGCAGGGGTTAAATGAGTATGCGTGAAGCCCTGTACATCCTGCCAGAAGCGGTAGGCATTGAAAGCCCGGATGTCCACGTAGGCTCCGATACTGAGTGCGGGCAGAGTTTGTGCCAACAGGCCGCCCGCATGATGCATGTTACAGACTGTTAGCACCCGGCTGTGGCGGCTGATATTCTGTGCTTCCAGAGCAACGATATTTGCGGCTGCCAGTTTTTCCGGCGGCTGGAAAAGGACTTTGGCTGTATCGGTGCTGCCGGAGCTTTGTAGTTCAAAGCCCTGCTTGAGCAGATTTTGCCAATTTTCAATCATCCTGAATAAAATATTGCTCAGTTCCGCGAGTGATTTTTTTAGCCAGCAAGTAGGGGGTAAATGGAAACAGCCAGGGGATGAAGGCATGAATAACACCGGTTATCACCATAGCCAGTCCCAGCAGGTTGAACCACATAGCGATAAACAGATGTTTAAAATAGCCGCTATGGGCTTTTTGTAAATGATGCAAATCCCACATTGGCTTTTCCTCGTTAACGGATGGGTAGAGCGAAGTGAAACCCATCAAGGCGAACCCCATGCTGAACTATTCCGCCAACTTTTCTTTCCACTCATGGGCATGTTCAAGTATGGCAGCTGGATTCAGGCTTGTCAGTTCGCCATCCCTAAGCAGTTGTTTACCGGCTACCCAGACGTCACGGATACAGTGACGGCCGGCGGCATAGACTATTTGTGAGGCCGGGTGATAAACCGGTTGGGTATCGACACCACTTAAATCAATGGCAATGATATCGGCGGCCTTGCCTTGTTGCAGAGAGCCGGTTTCGGCTTCCAGCCCCAGTGCGCGCGCGCCGTTAAGGGTGGCCATTTGCAAGGCCTGCATGGCTGGCACGGCGCTGGCGTTGCCGGACACGGCCTTGGCCAGCAGAGCGGCACTGCGCAATTCGCCAAGCATGTCCAGATCATTATTACTGGCGGCGCCATCGGTTCCCAGAGCTACGTTTACTCCGGCTTCGATCAGCCTTTGCAGCGGGCAAAAACCGCTGGCCAGTTTAAGATTGGATTCCGGGCAGTGCACGACATGCACGCCGGTATCGGCGAGCAAATTAATTTCCTCTTTTTCAAGCTGGGTCATGTGTACAGCGAGTAGTCCTGGGCTGAGCAATTCCAGTTTTTGTAGTCGTTCGATAGGGCGCATACCGAATTTTTCTACGGATTCCTGCACTTCAAAGGCGGTTTCATGCAGGTGGATGTGGATGGGAATATCCAGCTCTTCGGCATAGGTAGCGATGCGACTCAGAGGTTCATCCGATACGGTGTACGGTGCGTGGGGTGCAAAGGCGGTGCTGACCAAGTTGTTGCCGTTGAGCCGGTCGTGCAGGGCGATGCCTTTTTGCAGGTATTCATCCGCATCCTGGGCCCAGGCGGTAGGGAAGTCGAGCACGATCAAACCAACGACGGCACGCATACCGGCCTGTTCTGCTGCGCGTGCAGTTTCGTCAGGAAAGAAGTACATATCGTTGAAACAGGTGGTGCCGCTTTTGATCATTTCGGCGCAGGCCAGGAGGCTGCCGTGATGGACGAATTCAGGATTAATCCATTTATTTTCTGCCGGCCAGATATGATGGTTGAGCCAGTCCATCAGCGGCAGATCATCGGCCAGTCCGCGCATCAGACTCATGGCGGCATGGCCGTGGGCGTTGATCAGGCCGGGCATGAGAACATGTTCCTGCCGACGAATATGGATCCCCGGCTGGAATTGTGTCTCGGCCTCAACGGTGGGCAGGATGGCTACGATACGACCATCATTAATGGCGATGGCGTGATCTTCGAGGACGCTATTGTCCGGCTCGACGGGAATAATCCAGCGAGCCGTAATCAGGGTATCTATGTTCATATGTAAAAAGCATTTATCGCGTATAGTTTTTTTGTTACTTTAACGCATATCTACTTACGAAGGAAAATAATCAAAAATGAGATCGTTACTTTCGACATCCGCCCAGCTACCCGCCACCCGTTACCTGTCACTACTATGAATAAAATGAATAGCGTATTCCCCATTCGTTGGCATGAAAACAGATTAAAATTACTGGATCAACGACTGCTGCCCACCGAGGTGACAGAAATCAGTTATGACGCGGTGGCCGCGGTGGCCGATGCCATTCGTGACATGGTGGTGCGTGGCGCACCGGCGATTGGTATTACGGCGGCTTTTGGCGTCGTGATTGCCGCCCGTCAACGCTATGCCGAGAGTCCGGACAACTGGCGCGAAAGCATTAGCGAAGATCTCAGGCTACTGGCCGATGCGCGTCCTACCGCGATTAACCTGTTCTGGGCGATTGAGCGCATGCGGGGTTGTTTTGCCGGTATCAAGGGTGATCCTGTTGCGCCTCTGCTAGCGGAAGCAAAAAACATTCATGAAGAAGATATCGCGGCCAATATGCGCATGGGTGAACTGGGTGCCGGTCTTATCGATGCAGGCAGCAATATTCTGACCCATTGTAATGCTGGCGCGCTGGCTACCGGCGGGTATGGCACTGCGCTGGGGGTGATTCGCAGTGCGGTCATGGCTGGCAAGGTGAACCAGGTGTTTGCTGATGAAACCCGCCCCTGGTTGCAGGGCGCGCGTCTGACCGCCTGGGAACTGTTGCAGGATGGTATTCCGGTAAGTTTGATTGCCGAGGGAGCTGCATCCTGGTTGATGCACCAGGGCAAGGTGCAGTGGATCGTGGTCGGTTCGGATCGTATTGCTGCCAATGGGGATGTGGCAAACAAGATTGGTACTTACCAGCTGGCTGTTTCAGCTCGTTATCACGGAGTAAAGTTCATGGTTGCCGCACCCACCTCTACGGTAGACATGAATGTCGCCGAGGGTGCGGACATTCCCATCGAAACCCGTAACGCCGATGAGCTGCTTAAATGCGGCGACAAAAACGTGGCGGCGGCGGGTGCGACAGCCTGGAATCCGGTATTCGACGTGACCCCGGCAGCACTGGTGGATGCCATTGTTACCGAGCAAGGCGTGGTAGAGAAACCCAATGCGGAAAAAATGTTGGCCATGATGAAAAATGCCTGATTCTTCACCCTTATGCCCTGTTTAAAACGCCGTAAACGCGTTCTCACGGTGGATCTCTTTAATGCAGTAGGTGGCAGTGGTGTGCTAGAATAGTTCCTTTAATCAGCTTAAATAGTCAGTCCAAAAACTGATTACAATAACAAGCCGCGCGCACATTTAGGAACCTATGACCGAATTCGCCAAAGAAATTATCCCCATCAATATCGAAGAGGAAATGAAGCAGTCCTATCTGGATTACGCCATGAGCGTGATCGTGGGACGCGCCCTGCCGGATGTGCGGGACGGGCTTAAACCGGTACATCGCCGAGTACTTTACGCCATGCGTGAACTGGGCAATGACTGGAACAAGGCCTACAAAAAATCCGCCCGCGTAGTCGGTGATGTGATTGGTAAATATCACCCGCATGGCGACACGGCGGTCTATGACACCATCGTGCGCATGGCCCAGCCGTTCTCCCTGCGCTACATGCTGGTGGACGGGCAGGGCAACTTCGGTTCCGTCGATGGCGATTCCCCGGCGGCCATGCGGTATACCGAAGTGCGCATGGCGAAGATCGCCCATGAGCTGCTGGCGGATCTGGATCGGGAAACCGTAGACTTTGTTCCCAACTATGATGAATCGGAACATGAGCCGGAGGTGCTGCCCGCGCGTTTGCCCAATTTATTAATTAATGGTTCGGCCGGTATTGCGGTGGGCATGGCCACCAATATTCCGCCGCACAATCTCAATGAAATTATTAACGCCTGTCTGGCGCTGATTGAAAATCCGGATACCACGATTCAGGAAATCATGCAGCATGTGCCCGGGCCGGATTTCCCCACCGCGGGTATTATCAATGGTGCGCGAGGCATTGCTGAAGCCTATGCCGGTGGTCGGGGACGCATCTATGTCCGGGCGCGCACCCATGTCGAGGAATTTGGTAATGGCCGTGAACGTCTGGTGGTTACTGAGTTACCGTACCAGGTCAACAAGGCACGCCTGGTGGAACGCATTGCCGAGCTGGTCAAAGAGAAAAAAATCGAGGGAATTTCCGAGCTGCGTGATGAGTCAGACAAAGACGGCATGCGCCTGGTCATCGAACTGCGGCGCAGCGAAATGCCCGACGTATTGCTGAACAATCTTTACAAGCAGACCCAGATGCAGAGTGTCTTCGGCATCAACATGGTGGCCCTGGTCGATGGTCAGCCGCGTTTGCTGAATATCAAGCAGGTTCTGGAAGCCTTTGTTCGTCACCGTCGTGAGGTGGTCACTCGGCGCACGCTTTATGATTTGCGCAAGGCGCGGGAAAAGGCGCATGTGCGTGAAGGACTGGCGATTGCGCTGGCCAATATCGATCCCATCATTAGCCTGATCAAGGCAGCGAAGAACCCGGCTGAAGCTAAATCACAACTGGTGTCCACCGCCTGGAAACCGGGCGTGGTGATTGAAATGCTGTCGCGTACCGGCGCGGAAGGATCCAAACCGGAAGATCTGCCGGATAATGTCGGCTTGATTGATGGCAACTATTATCTTTCCGAGACTCAGGCCCAGGCCATTCTCGATATGCGCCTGCATCGGCTGACCGGGCTTGAGCAGGACAAGATTCTAAAGGAATACAGTGAACTGCTGGAAGTCATCATCGAGCTGCTTAAAATTCTTGCCAGCAGTGAGCGTCTGATGGAAGTGATTCGTGAAGAGCTGCTGGAAATCAAGCAGCAGTATGGTGATGAGCGGCGCACGGAAATTGTTGCCAGTCAGGAAGATCTGAGTATCGAGGATCTGATCACGGAAGAGGATGTGGTGGTAACGCTATCGCATGACGGCTATGCCAAGGCCCAGCCGATTACGACCTACAGCGCACAACGTCGCGGTGGCAAGGGTAAGGCTGCGACCTCGGTAAAAAATGAAGACTTTATCGACAAACTGTTCGTCGCCAGCACCCACGATACTATTCTGTGTTTTTCCAGTCGCGGCAAAGCCTACTGGCTTAAAGTTTATGAGCTGCCCCAGGCCGGGCGTACCGCGCGAGGCCGGCCCATTGTCAATCTGTTGCCGCTGGAAGAAGGCGAACGCATCAACGCTATTTTGCCGATTCGTGAATATGAAGAAGGCCGGTACATTTTCTTCGCCACCGCTAACGGCACAGTGAAGAAAACGCCGTTAAAGGATTTTTCCCGTCCGCGCGCCTCCGGCATTATTGCCATCGAACTGCGCGAACAGGATCAACTGGTAGGCGTGGAACTCACCGATGGCGAACAGGACGTACTGCTATTTTCCAGCAGCGGCAAGGCGATTCGCTTTAATGAAAATGCGGTGCGCGCTATGGGCCGTACGGCAGCGGGTGTGCGCGGGATTAAATTGCAGCCGGGCCAACGGGTCATTTCCCTGATTATCGCCAGCGAAGGTTGTGTGCTGTCGGCGACTGAAAACGGCTATGGCAAACGTACTGCCATAGGAGATTATCCCTGTCATGGACGCGGCGGACAGGGTGTGATTTCGGTACAGACCACGACTCGCAACGGCGATGTGATTGGTGCCGTGCTGGTCAACGAGAATGACGAGATCATGCTTATTACCACCAACGGCACCCTGGTGCGGACGCGTGCCGATGAAATTTCCGTGATGGGCCGCAACACCCAGGGTGTGCGTCTCATTAGCCTCGGCAAGGGTGAAAAATTGTCCGGCATCGAACGGATTGAAAATATCCAGGCCGATGAGGCGGACGATACGGAAGAACAGCCCCCGGAATAAGGGTGAAAATTTAATTTGGATTACGTAGGTTGGGCTGAATGGTGTTTGTGAAGCCCAACAAATTTACTGCGTTCTCTGTGGTAAAAAAATTTTATTACTACGTTTAGGAGTAAGCATTCATGTCCAGAGTATTTAACTTCAGTGCCGGTCCGGCGATGCTGCCGGAAGATGTGCTCAAACAGGCGCAGGTGGAAATGACCGACTGGCAGGGTAGCGGTATGTCGGTGATGGAAATGAGTCATCGCGGCAAGGAGTTCATGTCCATCGCGGAAAAGGCGAGCGCGGATCTGCGTGAGATTATGGCCATTCCAGACAGTCACGAGATTTTGTTCCTGCAGGGCGGCGCCAGTTGCCAGTTCGCTATGGTACCAATGAACCTGTTACGCGGAAAATCCTCTGCAGATTATATCAATACCGGCGCCTGGTCGAAGAAAGCTATTGCCGAGGGCAAACGTTTTTGCGAAGTCAATGTGGCCGCCAGTTCGGAAGCAGACAAATTCAGCAGTGCCCCTGCGCAGGCTGATTTGAAACTGAACCCCGATGCGGCCTATGTACATTACACGCCGAATGAAACCATCGGTGGTGTAGAGTTTTCGTATATCCCTGAAACCGGCGAGGTACCGTTGGTGGCGGATATGTCGTCGATGATTCTTTCCCGTCCTGTTGATGTCTCGAAGTTTGGAGTGATTTATGCCGGGGCGCAGAAGAATATCGGCCCGGCTGGTTTGACGGTGGTTATCGTGCGCAAGGATCTCATGGGACAGACTATAGACGGCACCCCCGCGATGCTGAATTATGAAGTTCAGGCCAAGGCCGGTTCCATGTATAACACGCCGCCCACCTATGCCTGGTATCTGGCGGGACTGGTATTCGCATGGGTCAAGGACAAAGGCGGTCTGGCAGCGATGGCGGAGATAAATAAACGTAAGGCGGATAAATTATACACCGCGATCGATACTTCGAGTTTCTATCAGAACCCGGTCAAACCCGATTGCCGTTCCTGGATGAATGTACCGTTTACTCTCGCTGACGCCGAGCTGGATAGCGTCTTTCTGGAAGAGGCAAAAAAAGAAGGGCTGGTGACATTGAAAGGTCATCGCTCCGTCGGCGGCATGCGCGCCAGTATTTATAACGCCATGCCCGAAGCGGGGGTCGATACACTGATCGCCTTCATGGCCGACTTCGAAAAACGCAAGGGCTGATTTTGAGGGTTCTAAATAAACGCAGAGACGCAGAGATGATTTTTATTTAACAATTAAAATATAGCTTGAGTGTTTCATATTAATGGTTTTTTTACACGGTGTAAGGTTCACGATACAGTCAACAGATGTTAAATAACAATGAATTTTTTTCTCTGCGTCTCTGCGTTTAATTAAAGAATCCGGCATTTAATATATATTTTAGGGTAGTCAACAATGTATAAAATTTTAACGTTAAATAATATTTCCGTTGCCGGTCTGGAACGTCTGCCGCGTGAAAGTTATGAAGTTGCTTCCGAGATCCAGCATCCTGACGGCATTTTGCTGCGCTCATTTAAAATGCATGACATGGATATTCCGGCGAGTCTGAAGGCTGTGGGCCGCGCGGGCGCGGGAGTGAATAATATTCCGATGGATAAAATGTCGGCTAAAGGCGTGGCAGTATTTAATGCGCCGGGAGCCAATGCCAATGCGGTGAAAGAGCTGGTGATTGCGGGCATGCTTATGGGTTGTCGCAACCTGTGTCAGGCCTGGGACTTTGCCCGTCAGCTTGAAGGCGATGATGAAACCATCAGCAAACAGGTGGAAGCAGGCAAAAAGAATTTTGGCGGTTTTGAACTACCGGGGCGCACCCTGGGCGTGGTTGGCCTGGGTGCCATTGGCCGCTATGTGGCGAATGCTGCACTGGATCTGGGTATGAATGTAATTGGTTTCGATCCGGGCATCACCGTGGAAGGTGCCTGGCAATTATCTTCTCAAGTGGAAAAAGCCGGCAGCATCGATGAGTTATTGCCGAAGGTGGATTTTGTAAGTTTCCATGTACCGCTGGTGGATGCGACCCGGCACATGATTAACGCCGATAGATTAAAAACCATGCGTAACAATGCTGTTATTCTCAATTTTGCTCGCAATGGCATCATTGATGATGAAGCAGTTTCAGCGGCCATCAAGGATGGAAAAATATATGCCTATGTCTGCGATTTCCCCAGCAACCTTCTGAAACAGCACGAACGCGTGATCACCCTGCCGCATCTGGGAGCTTCAACTAAAGAAGCCGAAGACAACTGCGCTATTATGGTGGCGGAGCAGGTGCGGGACTATCTCGAAAACGGCAATGTAAAGAATTCGGTCAACTTCCCTGAAGTACATATGGCGCGCACAGAAGGACATCGTATGGCCTTCGTTAACCGTAATGTGCCAAACATGGTCGGACAAATTTCCTCGGCACTGGCCGACAAGGGCTTGAATATCATTGACATGATCAATAAGTCGCGCGGCGATCTGGCCTATACTCTGATTGATATTGATCAACCGGTTGAGGATACGCTACTAAAAGAGTTATTGACCATTAAGGGTGTGCTATCTGCACGCATGCTCTGAAGGGCCGATCATGAGTGACGAGCTTAACAATCTGCGTGAGACCATCGATTCACTGGATGAACAAATTCAGGCGCTGATCACGCAACGTGCAAAGATTGCCGAGCAGGTAGCGCAGGCCAAGCAGGTCGCTGGAGATCAGGTTTTTTATCGTGCCGAACGCGAAGCGCAAGTCCTGCGCAAGGTGATGGAACGCAATCATGGTCCTCTGAGTGATGAGGAAATGGCGCGTTTGTTTCGTGAGATTATGTCGGCCTGTCTGGCGGTTGAACAGGTGATGAGTATTGCCTTCCTGGGTCCGGAGGGAACGTTCACCCAGGCGGCCGCCTTGAAGCACTTTGGTCACTCGGTCAAAACCCTGCCCATGACCAGCATCGCAGATGTTTTCCGCGAAGTGGAATCGGGCGCAGCGTCTTACGGCGTGGTGCCGGTGGAAAATTCGACTGAAGGAGTCATCACGCATACCCTGGATGAGTTCATGCGGTCCTCGCTCAAGATCTGTGGCGAGGTCGAGTTACGCATTCATCATCATTTGCAAAATTGCTCAGGTCGGTTGGACGATATTAAAAAAATCTACTCCCATCAGCAGTCACTTGGGCAATGCCGCAAGTGGCTGGATACCCACCTGCCGGGCATCCCTTTGCAGGATGTTGGCAGCAACGCCCGCGCGGCCGAAATGGCGGCAGCCGATAGCGATGCCGCCGCCATTGCCGGTGAAGCAGCGGCTGAAATCTACGGTCTGAAAATCGTCAGTGCCAGTATCGAAGATGAACCGGACAACACCACCCGTTTTCTGGTGATTGGCAAGCGCGCCACACCGGCCAGCGGTAAGGACAAGACCTCCTTGCTGGTTTATACCGACAACAAGTCCGGTGCGCTGTACTCTATGCTGGAACCGATAGCGCGAAATGGTCTGTCCATGACTCGAATTGAATCGCGCCCCTCTCGCCAGGGGATGTGGAATTATGTTTTCTTTATCGACGTTGAAGGCCATGCAAATGATGAAAAAGTGGCGCGGGCGCTGGAAGAATTGTCACAAACAGCCAGTATGGTAAAGGTGCTGGGCGCCTATCCCCAGGCTGTGTTATAACAACAAAAAAAACATAAAATCCTGCAGGTAAAAAGTGTGATGAAACTTCAACCCGTAATTCTGTCCGGCGGCAGCGGTTCCCGGCTCTGGCCGCTGTCCCGTGAGATGTATCCCAAACAGCTCATTCAGTTGGTATCCGAGCAGACCATGTTGCAGGAAACGGCTGCGCGATTGAACGGACTCGATGACAGTGAGCCGCTTGAGTTATTGAATCCCGTGGTCGTCTGTAATGAAGAACACCGTTTCTTTGTGGCCGAACAATTACGCCAGATAGGCGTACCAGCCGACAAGATCATTCTTGAACCGATTGGCCGCAATACTGCACCAGCGCTCACCTTGGCGGCGTTGGCGGTGGTGGCGGATGATACTGATACGGTTTTGCTGGTGATGCCGGCAGATCATATAATCAAGAACGAAGCCGCTTTTCATGATGCTATCCGCGACGGGATGCAGCTTTCCGAGAATGGTTATCTGGTAACATTTGGCATCAAGCCGGATTCGGCACAGACTGGCTACGGTTATATTCGCATGGGCTCAGCTCTGGATACCGATACCTCGGCACAACTGATTGACCGTTTCGTAGAAAAACCGGATGCGGACACCGCGCAGGCCTATGTGGATTCCGGCGACTATCTCTGGAACAGTGGCATGTTCATGATGAAAGCCTCAAGCTGGCTGGATGAGATGCAACGCCTGCAAGTGGAAATGCTAACCAGTTGCGAGGATGCCTTTACCCAAGGTGAGATCGATCGTGATTTTTACCGGGTCAATGCCGAGGTTTTTTCCGCCTGCCCCTCTGATTCCATTGATTACGCAGTAATGGAAAAAATCACTGAACAGGCAGGGCAGGTGGGGCATCCGGCTGTGGTGATTCCACTGGATGCCGGCTGGTCTGACGTGGGTGTCTGGTCCACGCTCTGGGAAGTGGGCGAGAAGGATGACCAGGGTAATGTGGTCAAGGGCGATGTTTATGCCATCAACACCCGCAACTCCTTGCTTATCAGTGACCGGCGGCATATTTCCAGCGTGGGTCTGGATGATGTAATCGTAGTGGAAACGGCAGACGCGGTGCTGGTTGCGCACAAGGATCATGCCCAGGATGTCAAACTGGTGGTGAATCGCCTCAAGGCGGAACAGCGCAGCGAGTATCAGAATCATCAGTTGGTGTATCGTCCCTGGGGCAGCTATGAGTGCATCGACTGTGGTGATCGATTTCAGGCGAAGCGTATCACGGTTAAGCCGGGCGCCAGTTTGTCGCTGCAACTGCATCATCATCGCGCCGAGCACTGGATTGTGGTTACCGGGACCGCGCATGTCACTCGTGGGGAGGATGTTTTTCTGGTATCCGAAAACGAATCCACCTATATTCCCCTGGGCGTCAGGCACCGGCTGGAAAACCGGGGCGTGATTCCGCTGGAAATGATCGAAGTACAGTCCGGCAGTTACCTGGGCGAAGATGATATTGTTCGTTTTGAAGATGTTTATGGTCGAGATAAAAAGGACTGAGGCAAGCAAGCTGTGTTTTTATGGTAGAAATTAGTTTTAAATCACTGGCCGTTGAAGGCGTGCGCCGCCTGCAACCTTATCAAGCCGGTAAACCGCTGGAAGAACTGGAACGTGAATACGGTATTCGTCATGCCGTAAAACTGGCGTCTAACGAAAACCCGCTGGGACCCGGTAAAAAAGCGCTGGCGGCTATCGAACAACAATTACCCGGCCTGTCTCGTTACCCCGATGGCAATGGTTTTTCCCTGAAAAAAGCGCTGAGTAAAAAGCATAGCGTGCGTATGGATCAGCTGACCCTGGGCAATGGTTCCAACGACATACTGGAATTTCTGGCGCGTGCTTTCGTTGCCGGCGGCGATGAAGTGATTTTCTCTGAACATGCCTTTGCCGTTTACCCTATCGTTACCCAGGCCGTGGGTGGTCGGGCGGTTATCATTGCGGCGAAAAACCACGCTTATGATCTGGATGCTATCGCTGCCGCCGTTAACGATAAAACGCGCCTGATTTTTATTGCCAACCCGAATAATCCCACCGGCACCTGGTTAACCGAAAAAGCCCTGCGCGATTTTTTGAAAAAAATCCCCGAGCAGGTGCTGGTCGTGCTGGACGAAGCCTATTATGAATATGCCATGGATCCGGCGTTAAGAGCCTGCGGTTACATCAGCGTCATGAGCTGGCTAAATGAATATCCCAATCTGGTGGTGACCCGCACTTTTTCAAAAGCCTATGGACTGGCCGGCCTGCGCATAGGCTACAGTGTTTCCCATATCGAGGTGGCGGATATACTCAACCGCGTGCGTCAGCCCTTCAATACTAACAGCCTGGCGCTGGCGGCGGCCGAGGCGGCACTGGCTGACGAGGCTCATCTTCGGCAAAGTATTAAACTCAATGCCGAAGGCATGCGGCTATTTACACAGGCCTTCGAACAACTCGGGCTGGAGTATATTCCTTCGGTGGGTAATTTTATCTGTGTCAAAGTCGGGGATGCGGCCGGCGTTTATGAAGCACTGTTGCGAGCCGGTATTATCGTGCGCCCGGTGGCTAATTACGGATTACCTGAATATCTGCGTATAAGCATCGGCCGGGCGGATGAAAATGCACGTTTCCTCGATGCCCTGAAAAAGATCCTGCTAGCATGAGCGAAGCATTTCGAATAAAACGTCTGTGTCTGATCGGCGTTGGTCTGATCGGCGGCTCCCTGCTGCGCGCCCTGCGCCGGGCCGGGGTGGTGGATGAGATCGTCGGTTGTGGACGAAGCCGGGAGTCACTGGAAAACGCATTAAAGCTGGGTGTTATCGATCGTATCGAACAGGATCCGGCCAAAGCCGTGTTGGCGGCGGATATGGTCGTGCTGGCCGTGCCGCTGGGCGCGATGCAGAGCATCTTCAGCGCTATTGCCCCGGCACTGGCGACAGATGCCGTACTGACCGATGTGGGCAGCGCCAAGGGCAGCGTGGTAAAAGCGGCAGAACAGGCGTTTACCGAACTGCCGAGCGGTTTTGTACCCGCTCATCCGATTGCCGGCACGGAGAAAAGCGGCGTCGAAGCGTCCTTTGCCGCGCTGTTTGACGGACGACGGGTGATACTTACGCCCACGCTGCAATCTTCGCCGACCGCCATTGGCCGAACCCGTGCCATGTGGCAGGCCTGCGGCGCCGAAGTGATAGAAATGGACATTGCCCATCACGATGAGGTGCTGGCCGCTACCAGCCATCTGCCGCATATGCTGGCCTATAGCCTGGTCGATATGCTGGCGCGGCGGGACGATAGCCAGGAAATTTTTGATTACGCTGCAAGCGGCTTTCGTGATTTCACCCGCATCGCTTCCAGTGATCCGACCATGTGGCATGACATCGCCCTGGCTAACCAGGATGCACTGGCGATCCTGCTGGAGCAATTCAGTCTTGATCTGCAAAGGCTGGCTACAGCGGTACGCGAAGGGGACAGCGATTATCTGAAAACGTTGTTTACGCGCGCGAAACAGGCACGGGATGAATTTCAGGGACGAGGCGCGAGGGACGAGGAACGAGGAAAACCGGCCCCGTAGGATGGGCGCAATTTTTATGAACAGTGGCACTTCCTTCGGTCGCTCACGCAGAATTTAATAGAAAAGTAAAAATCTTAAACCACAGGCCCGTAGGGTGGGCACGATTTTGTGCACCACAGGCACTTCCTTCGGTCGCCCACGCGGAATACTCGATTATGACATCAACAAACTCAACTATATTTATCGTTAACCCCGGCGGCACGCTCAAGGGTGAAATCCGGGTGCCGGGCGACAAATCCATTTCCCACCGCAGCATCATGCTCGGTGCGCTGGCGGAGGGTACTACCGAGGTTACAGGCTTTCTCGAAGGCGAAGACAATCTGGCTACCCTGAACGCTTTTCGCGCCATGGGCGTGAACATCACCGGCCCGGAGCAGGGCCGGGTCAGCATCGAAGGCGTGGGCCTGCATGGCCTCAGGGCACCGGCTGAACCACTGTATCTGGGCAACTCGGGTACCTCGATGCGCCTGCTGAGCGGTTTGATGGTGGCGCAGGCCTTCGATTGCACGCTGACTGGCGATGCCTCGCTGAATGCTCGTCCCATGCGCAGGGTTAGCGTGCCGCTGGCGGAAATGGGGGCAAAGATCGAAACCAACGAGGCAGGTACGCCGCCTTTGCATATACACGGCGGGCAGAAATTGAAGGGCATCAATTATGCCATGCCGGTGGCCAGCGCCCAGGTGAAATCCTGTTTGCTGCTGGCCGGACTCTATGCCGAGGGGGAAACCTGTGTGACGGAACCCGCACCGACGCGGGATCACACGGAGCGCATGTTGCAGGGCTTCGCTTACCCGCTGAAGCGTGATGGCAACAGGATTTGTGTCGAAGGGGGCGGTCGATTAACCGCGAGCCAGATCGATGTTCCGGCAGATATTTCCTCGGCTACGTTTTTCATGATAGGGGCGAGTATTGCCAAAGATGCGGACATCATCCTGAAACATGTCGGGATCAATCCTACTAGAATTGGCGTTATTAATATTCTGCGGCTCATGGGCGCGGATATTAAACTGGAAAATGAACAACAGGTAGGGGGTGAACCGGTGGCCGATATCCGGGTGCGTAGTGCAAAACTAAAAGGTATTCGAATTCCCGAAGAACAGGTACCCCTGGCCATCGATGAATTCCCGGCCATTTTTGTCGCCGCAGCCTGCGCCGAAGGAGAAACTGTACTTACCGGAGCGCGGGAGCTGCGGGTCAAGGAAAGTGACCGTATTCAGGTAATGGCCGATGGTCTGCAAATTCTGGGCATCGACGCCCGGCCCACCGACGATGGCATGCTCATTCAGGGCGGACAGATCGGCCATGGCCGCGTACAAAGCCACGGCGATCACCGCATCGCCATGGCCTTCGCCATGGCCGCATTGCGCGCGAGCGGGCCGATAGAAATTCAGGACTGTGCCAATGTCGATACCTCCTTCCCCGGTTTTGCCCAACTGGCGCAGCAGGCGGGGCTGGAAATCGAAGTTAGAGTGTAAAAAAACATCCAACGCGAAGGCGCAGAGGACGCAAAGAAAATCTTTTTGCCGAATCTCCCTTAATATTGATTTGAGTCCTTTCTGGCGCACAATGAGACGATTTCATGCCTTGGCAGCGGGCGTTGTCCAGTTTGTCTCAACAAAAAAACTTTGCGTTCTTTGCGCCTTTGCGCCTTTGCGTTAGATTTTAAAACGTTTTTAATAAGAGGTTTTTATGTCCGATATTCCCATTCTGACCATCGACGGCCCCAGTGGCTCCGGCAAGGGCACTATCAGCGCGCGGGTGGCGCAGCGTCTGGGCTGGCATTTGCTGGATAGCGGGGCGCTGTACCGGCTGGTGGCGCTGGGGGCGCAACGGCACCATATTCCGCTGGATGACGAAAATGCACTGGCAGAGTACGCGGCAAGGCTGGACGTGCGATTTGAGCTACCCAAAACAGGTGGCGAACCCCTGATTTTACTCGAAGGTGACGTGGTGGGTGACGCTATTCGTAGTGAAACCTGCGGCAATGCCGCCTCGAAAGTGGCTGCACTGCCAGCCGTGCGGGCAGCACTGCTCCAGCGTCAGCGGGATTTTTGCCAAAAACCGGGTCTGGTAGCGGATGGCCGGGACATGGGAACGGTGGTTTTCCCTGAAGCAAGGGTGAAGATATTTTTAACCGCGAGCGTGGAAGAACGGGCGCAAAGACGCTATAAACAGTTGATAGAAAAGGGGATCGATGCTAATCTAACGGGTCTTCTGGAGGAGATTGCCGAGCGTGATGCGCGTGACAGCCAGCGCAAGGTCGCGCCATTGAGGCCAGCGGAAGATGCTGTACTGCTTGATACTACCTCGATGAGCATTGACGAGGCAGTGGAAAAAGTTATGCAGTATGCCGATCAGGCCTTGATTTAAACTCCGGTCTCAATCAATGTTGATGTTTTGATCGCTGGCTATGGTGTCATAGCTGAATTAAAAATATGGGGGTTCACGATATGTACCCGGTTATTGTGAGCTTAATTTAACTAACCCGCGGTTTTACCGCAGTAACCCAGGTTGGATGTTTCAACCTAAGGCGATATGAGAAAATGAGCGAAAGCTTTGCAGAATTATTTGAAGAAAGTCTTGCCAAGACGCAGATGCGTCCTGGCTCCATTATTCCCGGCACGATTATTCAGATTAACGATGACTTCGTTATTGTTAATGCTGGATTGAAATCCGAGGGTGTGATTCCAATCAGTCAGTTTGCTAACGAAGCGGGCGAAATCGATGTCAACGTAGGCGACATCGTGGAAGTGGCACTGGATACGGTTGAAGATGGATTTGGTGAGACTCGACTGTCACGCGAAAAAGCCAAGCGTGCTGAAACCTGGAAAAAACTGGAAGCAGCGTTCGAAGCGGGTGAAACGGTAACGGGGATGATTACCGATAAAGTCAAAGGTGGCTTTACCGTTGAACTGGGTGAAATTCGTGCCTTCCTGCCGGGTTCTCTGGTTGATGTACGTCCTGTTCGTGATACTAGCTACCTCGAAGGCAAGGATCTGGAATTTAAGGTTATCAAACTGGATCAGCCCCGCAATAATGTCGTGGTCTCGCGCCGAGCCGTGGTTGAGGCCGAAGGCAGCGCCGAGCGTGAAACCCTGCTGGAAAATATGCAGGAAGGCTCCGTCATTAAGGGCGTGGTCAAGAACCTCACCGACTATGGCGCATTCGTTGATCTCGGCGGTGTTGATGGTCTGCTGCATATTACCGACATGGCCTGGAAGCGGGTCAAGCATCCGAGTGAAATCGTAGAAGTCGGTGATGAAATTGACGTCAAGGTGCTCAAATTTGATCGTGAGCGCATGCGCGTATCGCTGGGTCTGAAACAGATGGGCGAAGATCCCTGGGTCGATATCGCACGTCGTTATCCCGAGCACACCCGTCTGCTGGGCAAAGTCACCAATATCGCTGATTACGGTTGCTTTGTTGAACTGGAAGAAGGCGTGGAAGGTCTGGTGCATGTATCCGAAATGGATTGGACCAACAAGAATATTCACCCCAGCAAAGTTGTCCAGCTGGGCCAGGAAGTTGAAGTGGTGGTGCTGGATATCGATGAAGAACGTCGCCGGATTTCACTGGGTATGAAACAATGTGCGGCTAATCCATGGGAACACTTTGGTGCCACACACAACAAGAATGACAAGGTTAGCGGTGTCATCAAATCGATTACCGACTTTGGTATTTTCATTGGCATGGACGGTGGTATCGACGGTCTGGTGCATGTTTCCGATATTTCCTGGAATACCCCTGGCGAAGAAGCCGTGCGTAATTTCAAGAAGGGTGACGAGATAGAAGCGGTTGTGCTGTCAGTTGATCCTGAACGTGAACGTATTTCTCTGGGCATCAAACAACTGGAAAAAGATCCGGTATCCAACTTTGTGGTAGATCATTCCAGGGGCAGCATCGTCAAGGCGAAGATTGTTGAAGTCGATGCCAAGGGCGCCGTGCTTGAACTGGAAGATGGCGTTGAAGGTTATTTGCGTGCATCCGAGCTATCGCAGGAACGTGTTGAAGATGCGCGTACTGTGCTCAATGTCGGCGATGAAATCGAAGCCAAGTTTGTCGGTATCGATCGCAAGAACCGCATCGTCAATTTGTCGATTAAAGCGAAAGACAGCGATGAAGAAAAGGAAGCTATTAGCGATTACAATCGTGATACCGCACCCGCGGCGACCACTCTCGGTGATTTGCTGAAGGAACAGATGGATTCGAATAGCTAAGTTTAGTTGCGCTACCGAAAATCACAGCGAGTAATTTGAAGTTTTAATGAAGGATGGGTGATGACAAAATCAGAGTTAATTGAAATTCTGGCGAAAAAACAGCCCCAGCTAGCCTACAAGGATGTAGAACTGGCAGTAAAAACCATGATCGAACATATGGGCACCAACCTTTCGAATGGTGAACGTATTGAAATTCGTGGCTTTGGAAGTTTTTCATTGCATTACCGTCCACCGCGTACCGGACGTAATCCCAAAACCGGGGATTCTGTCACCCTTGGCGCGAAGTATGTTCCGCATTTCAAACCGGGTAAGGAAATGCGGGAGCGGGTAAACAAGAGCATGGCGGCGGTTGAAATCAAGGACTGAGTAATTACTCGTGACGAAAATTGAGCGGCATAAGGTTTCGACCTCATGCCGCTTTTTTGTGTCAGGACAAAGTGCTGTATAACGATTAATAACAACACTGCGCACCCATAAATAAATGAGTGGATAGTCTTTATGTGTTGTTTTATTGTAACTACTCACCCTCCACGCCGTGGATATATTTTTAACTCTCTATGAAGATGTGCTGCTTATTTAACGATGGGTTTCACTGTGCTCTACCCATCCCACTCAATTTATGGCTCTGTAAGATGGGTAGAGCGAAGCGAAACGAAACCCATCTAAGTAGTTACGTTTTATTGAAAAATACCATGTTGACAGACAAGCCTGGTATTGCTTCATTTTAGGTGAGAAGCTGAACGATTATATTTGTATCTGAACTTGAGGATAATGCAATGTTGCGAATTTTCTATCTGTTACTATTTTTATTGCTTATAGTGATCGGTATTGCTTTTGCGGTACTAAATGCAGAAGCGGTTGAGTTCAATTATTATTTTGCCAGTCGCCAAATTCCTTTGTCGCTTATTCTGGTGCTGGCCATGTTTAGCGGTGCCGTTCTGGGAGTGCTGGCCAGTACCGGGGTTATTGTCAGTCTCAAGCGTGAAGTGGCAAAGCTGAGAAAATCAAGCAAACTGGCGGAAAAGGAAATTACAAACCTGCGCGCGATTCCCATCAAGGACAAACACTGATGCCTGCCTATACTGAAGTTAGCCTAGACTGATATGGTGGTTGAAACACTTTTATTTTTGCTCCCGGTTGCCGCTTTTTCGGGCTGGCTAGTGGGGCGACGTGCTCAATCAGTGAAAGCTGAACGTAGCGGTACCGATATTCCTTCTGATTATCTGAAGGGCATGAATTATCTTTTAAACGAGCAGCCGGACAAGGCCATCGAGACCTTTATTCAGATGCTCGACGTGGACAGTAATACGGTTGAGACGCATCTGGCCTTGGGTGGTCTGTTCCGGCGACGTGGCGAAGTAGATCGCGCTATTCGAATTCATCAAAACTTGATTGCCAGGCCGACATTGAATAAAAATGAGCGTAACCAGGCATTGTTTGAGCTGGGACAGGATTATATGCGCGCCGGTTTGCTGGATCGGGCTGAAACATTATTGTCTGAACTGGCAGATACTGATCATCGCCATCGCTCGGCGTTAAAATTGCTGATGGATATTTATCAGCAGGAGAAAGAATGGCAAAACGCGATTCAGATAGCAAAAAAGTATGAACTTCGTACAGGCGAGAACCTGAGCACCAATATTGCGCATTTTTACTGCGAACTGGCAGAACAGGTGCGTGCAGAGGGCGAACCGTTACGAGCATTAAAACTATTGAAAAGAGCCCTTGCGGAGGAACGCAGTTGCGTTCGTGCCAGTCTACTAGAAGCGGACATTGAACTTACTGCGGGTGATGCTAAATCTGCTTTACGTGCCGCACAGCGGGTCGAGCAGCAAGATGCCGATTTTATCCCTGAAGCTCTGCCCTTGATAAAATGCTGTTATCAGACGCTGGGACGAGATGATGAATTTAGACGTTATTTGCAACGCTTGTTAGCTGATCACAGTTGCATCGCGGTGGTGCTGGAACTGGCCTTGCTGATTTATGATGCGCAGGGCAGCGAGGCATCTGAAGAATTTGTCACCGATTTTCTTAAACATACGCCCTCGGTGTTTGGTATCGAGCGTTTGATTGACCTCAACCTTGAGCGAGTGAAAGATGAAGTAAAAGACAAATTGCTGGTGTTGAAGAAAGTCACGGGCGGTATACTTAAAAACAAGCCGTTGTATCAATGCAAGCATTGTGGATTCAATGGCAGAACACTGTACTGGCAATGTCCAGGCTGCAAATGCTGGAACACCGTCAAACCTGTGCAGGGGACTGAAGGAAAATAAATGCAAAAGTCACGAATTATTATTGCTCTGGATTACCCCAGTGCCGAGGCAGCAATGGTACTGCTTGAGCAACTTGATCCGGCTCGTTGCCGGGTTAAAATTGGCAAGGAGCTGTTTACAGCGACAGGCCCAGCTTTTGTTTCAAAGCTGGTGCAACAAGGCTTTGATGTGTTTCTGGATCTCAAATTTCATGATATTCCCAATACGGTAGCTAAAGCATGTCAGGCAGCGGCAGAACTCGGTGTCTGGATGCTGAATGTACATGCGCTGGGTGGCGGACGCATGCTCACAGCTGCCCGTGAGGCCATCGATAGCTCATCACATCAGCCCTTGCTGATTGCAGTGACGATTCTGACCAGTATGGGATCAGCCGAGCTTGAACAGATTGGCCTGTCCAGCGATGCCAAAGCGCATGTCCGACGACTGGCGCAACTGGCACAGAAGGCGGGTATTGATGGCGTGGTATGCTCGCCACTGGAAGTGGCCATGTTGCGCGAACATATCGCGCCCTCGTTCAAACTGGTGACGCCAGGCATTCGTCCCAAAGGGGCTGCGGTGGGGGATCAAACTCGCATAATGACGCCGGCCGAGGCGATTGCCGCCGGTTCGGATTATCTGGTGATTGGCCGTCCAATCACCCAACAGTCTGATCCTATGGCCGCGCTGGCGGCGATTGAAAAGGAAATTGAATGTTCCTGAGCGGGACAATATTTCGGTTGACTGCCCGTATGGACATGGCAGAATAGATGGCAAGAATTACCGGGTTTGTAATTCTTTAATTATAATTAAACCACGAGAAAGGAGTCTCGCCATGAAAAAACTATTATTTGCTTTTGTTTCACTGTTCCTTGTTCTGAGCTTCGGGGTGCAGGCCGAACCCGTTGATATCAATACGGCCGATGCCCGCAGCATTGCGCTGAATATCAAGGGTGTTGGCGATAGAAAAGCGGCCAGAATTGTCAGCTACCGAAAAAAAAACGGTCCATTCAAGTCGATTGAGGAACTGGAAAACATCAAGGGCATTGGACCTAAGTTGATTGAGAAAAATCGTAGCAATCTTCTGATTGTCAATACTGAGGCTGTTGTATCTGATTGATCGCCTGCTGATGTATGCAAAGCAACAAAAGGGAGTCCAATAAAAAAGGGCGCCCTTTTGTTTGTTTAAACATTAACATCATGGAACCGTAATATTTGTTGCATTTTGGTAAAGGAAAATACCAGTGTGCCGATTTACTAGTAACTCAGACTAACGCCAACAAATTATCTATATATCGGGTTCCCTGTTTTACTTATGGCACCCTTATAACATTCAGCTCATCATTAGGAACATGGTCGTTTCACATGAAAAAAATTAGAAAAGCCGTTTTTCCCGTCGCGGGCATGGGTACCCGCTTCCTTCCCGCCACCAAGGCGAATGCCAAAGAAATGTTACCGGTTGTTGACAAACCTCTGATTCAATATGCTGTTGAAGAAGCGATTGAAGCAGGCATGGATCAGCTCATATTTATTACTGGCCGCAACAAAAATTCCATTATGGATCATTTTGACAAGGCCTATGAACTTGAAACCGAGCTGGAAGCTCGCGGCAAAAACAAATTGCTGGAACTGGTACGTAATATTGTACCCAGCCATGTGTCCTGTATTTTTATTCGTCAAGCGGAAGCATTAGGCCTGGGACATGCCGTTCTGTGCGCCCAACCTGCGGTGGATCAGGAACCTTTTGCGGTTATTCTGGCGGATGATCTGATCGACGGGAACGGCAAGGGTTCGCTGGCGCAAATGGTGGAACAGTATGATCGTCATGGCAGCAGTATTGTCGGGGTAGAAAATGTTGCCCCAGAAGATACGGATAAATATGGCATCGTCAAGGTCAATATGATTGAAGATACCATTTCCAAAGTTGAGACGATTATTGAAAAACCGTTGCCTTCTGAGGCACCTTCTACCCTGGCAGTAGTCGGTCGTTATATCCTGACACCACGGATTATGCAGCTACTTAATAGCACTGGCAGGGGAGCGGGTGGTGAAATTCAGCTTACCGATGCCATTGCCATGTTGCTGGATCTTGAACGGGTTCTGGCCTATGAGTTTACTGGTAAACGCTATGACTGCGGTAGCAAGCTGGGCTATCTTCAAGCGACCGTGGAATATGCCCTCAAACACCCGGAACTGAAAGATGAGTTCAAGGAGTATCTTGAAAATCTGAGCTACTAATAATTTACTTACTCAGTCACACACATGGGGTTAGCAATAGCGTAACCCGACATCTCAATGCGCGTAGCCATGTCGCGTTACGACAAAAAATGTCTGGCGCAACCTGTGCCGGGCCTGTGATATGCCATTTTGGCCTTTATTTGACCGAAGATGGATAACCTGCGTTAGTCGTTGCGGCAATCAGTGCGGCTATGTTTGTTTTATGCGTGTCAAACTTGACCGTAGCGGTCTTGCTGTCAAGGTCGGCGCTGGCGCTGATCACGCCATCAACTTTTTTCAATGACTTGCGGATGGTGATGGGACACATTCGACAGGTCATATTTTTAACTGCCAGGGTTACCGTTTTTATTGAATCTTTATCGGCGGCCATAGCCGACTGAAAAAAAGAACCGTTAATAGCGATCAGGAACATTAAAAAAAACAAAATTTTCTTTGGCATGATATGACTCCAGTTTTAGTCGATTAAATATTCTGCGTACCAAGGGAATGCCAGCAGGGCGATGATAAAACTGCTGAGTAACCAGAAAATGATACGCTGATTGCGACGGGTTGCAGGTTTGGCACAGGCTTTATCAATATCGCAGCTAACGGGCAATAAATAAAGTTTGCGAAAGGCCAGGTAGATAAAAACAAGGGTAATGCCAATAAACAGTGGACGAATAGGTTCAAGTGCGGTGAGTGTGCTTATCCAGGAACCACCAATGCCGAGCATGAGTAATACCAGGGGGCCTACGCAACAGAGCGAGGCGCCGATTCCAGCAACTATAGCCGCGATCATCGAGCGCTGGCTGCTTTGTATGGGTGTTTCAGACATGTCTGCCTCCTGATAAATATCGACGATATGTCATACAACTCAGACATATCCTCCGCTTTGAAAGTTCAATATAAACTCCGTACCCATATACGGAGTCAAGAGTAATTTTTAGTCTAAATGCCCGGGCTGGATTATCAGTTGATGGGGTTCTCTACTGGAGTTCGCACGTTGCTCTACCCATCCTGCCCACCGTAGGCTGGGTAGAGCAACGCAAAAACCTATCAACATATCTTCAGAAGTAGCCTGTTTTTACTAATAGTTATGAATATAATTCAAAATATATACTTGATCTTGAGTCAACTCCAGGGTTTATAGTACAGAATCGGATATTTAGTCGCGCTTAGTAAACTGGAGTTTTGTATGGGTATTAACGTTGAAGTATTTTCCTCACCGGGTTGCAGCAAATGCAGCCACGCACGAGAAGTGCTAAAAAAGATTGTCCTCGAAAAAGGCGAAGACTGTATCCACTGGCGTGAAGTAAACATTCTGCAGGAACTGGACTATGCTGTCAGCCTCGGGGTGCTGTCCACTCCCGCTATTGCTATTGATGGGCAACTGATATTTACCCATTTACCCTCTGCACGAAAACTACAGTCCGCTCTGGAAGAACATATTCATAAAGCTCAGGATCATGACACACAATACAGGCAGCAGGACATATGAGCGAACTTTTGTTAATTACTGCGGCGTTGTTGGGTTTGCTGGCCTTTTATGAACCCTGCACGATTGCGACTCATACTCTGTTCTCGGTGCGCGTACATCGACAATCCGGGGCCAGACGATTTGTTCCCGTTTTTCTACTTTGGCTAATCCGTAGCACTTTTCTAGCCACGCTGCTGGCGTTGGCGGTGTTTCTGACAACACCTTTTATTTGGAATGCATATTTTCCGAGCCTCATGCTGGCATTGATAGCAACGATTTATGTGGTCTCACGCGTTGTCTATCTGCCCGTGCCACATTTTGAGTTGTATCGCCTATGGCCCCAGGCGGATGCTATCCCTGAGCCGGTACGCCTGGGTCTGACCCTGCCGGCCTGCACCTTGCCCCTGTTTCTAATCATTACCGGAATATCGATACAGGTCGATTCGATGCTTTTTGCAATACTGGCCGGGTTGCTGTTTTCTTCTCTGTTTACCCTGCCGGTAATGATTTCCAGCTGCCGAGGTATACAGGAAAAGGATCGGCACCTGTTGGCCCAGCTTGCGAAGGGGACGCCTTTTTTTACCGCAGGCTTGCTCTATGTTTCAGCCCTGCTGTTATTGTTGCCAGGTTTTGATCTTTCTGAATCGGTATTGACGCAGAGTCTGGAACAGGCCAGCCTGACCGGACTCGGGTTGGGATTTCTGGCGGGTTTCGTCTTTAGTTTTAACCCGGTTTCCTTCGCCTCCATTCCGGTCATGCTGGCTTATGTGACCAAGGCGCATGAGCCGAAACGAGCCTTGCTACTGGGGGCGGCTTTTGTCGTCGGTATGCTGGTCACGCATGTGCTACTGGGAGTGACAGCCGCCTGGGGAGGGGAATGGGTCAAAGCAGCAATGGGGCGGCAATGGGGGCTAGTACTGGGTCCCATTTTGATTTTTCTGGGCTTAATCTGGCCTGGCTGGATTACTTTTCGTTTGCCCTGGATTAGCGCACGGGCCTGGCAGGTAAGCAGTGTTGGCGGCGCGTTCCTGTTGGCGATTCCCTTTTCAGTGGCGGTGTGTCCGTTTTGTACGCCAGCCTTATTAGTCTTGCTCACGGCCAGTGCCAGTATTGGTTCACCCAGCTTTGGCTTTCTGCTGCTGTTTGCCTTCGCGCTGGGGCGCAGTATACCGGTGATCCTGGGAGCCTGGAGTATGGGTTGGTTGGAATCACTAAGCTTTATGCAGCACCACCAGAAAATGTTTGAAATTATTGCGGGAACCATCCTTATCCTTAGCGGTCTTTATCTTATCAATGAATATTTCCTATTTATAAATATCTGGATGTAGAGACAACAATGGATAACTCACGTTATAAAATCAGTGCCGTCAGTAAACGCCTGTCACTGACCCAGGATACACTGCGTTATTATGAGAAAATCGGGCTTTTAAACAAGATAGAACGTAATACCTCAGGTGTTCGTCAATACACCGAGCAGGATATTTCTCACTTGCGCTTTATTCAACGCGCACAAAAAATGAACTTCAGTCTTGCGGAAATTTCAGAATTGTTAAAAATGCGACAAGCCCCACAACATGCCAAAGATGAGGTACGCCAGCTCACTGCAGTAAAACTGGAGGAAGTGGAAACAAGACTGGAAGAACTGTTATCCCTGAAGAATGAATTGCAGTTATTATTGAATCTTTGTCGCGGCACCGAAGAGGGTTGTCCCATTATCGAAAATATCGAAAATGCCGAAATGGTTTAAATAAACCAGCGCCAATCTGCTACAAGGCCTGTCATTCTCATGACAAGCCATTTTACAGCCAAGATCGGTACTATGTCGCAGCCTGCTGAAAAGCCGATCTTTTGTCTCCGTTGGTGATGCTGAGACTGCAGACACAAGTCTGGATATCGATCAGCATCTGAACCATTCTTATCTTGAAGATACGAACGAAGATGCGAATAACGTAGAATTTTCCCACCTGGATAAAACCGGTGAGCATTGCTGTGATGCGCTTTCTGCACAGGCAAATAAATTCCCGCTTACATTAGATTTCCCTTCTGTGGTTGATGTTTGCCGTTTCCACTGCTTTAACGAGTTCATCTGCAATCTCGGTTAATTTTTGCCGTCGTGAGCGGGCGTGGTTGCGAAGTTTTTCAAACGCGGCGGCGCGTGACAAATGATGTCGTTCCATGACCACTCCCACGGCTGTGCTGGTTAGCTGCTTGTTCTTCAGCGTACTGACAAGGCGGGATTCATTCTCCTGGAGCATCTTGATCTGGGCAGATCTTTTCAGAGCTGCCTCAATCATGGGGACCAATTGCTTGATATCTATGGGTTTGACAAGGTAGCTCAGGGCCCCCAGATCCGTTGCTTTCTCGACTAGCTCCTTATTGCCGTTGGCCGAGAGTATCATAAAGGGGGTTCCGGTAAATTTTTGCAACTGGCAGCCGAGCTCAATTCCATCCATAGTCGGCATCCGAACGTCAAGAATGGCAATATCCGGTTGTTCTTCCTCACATAATTTCATGACCTCCCGGCAATTACCCAGTTCAAAAATAGTGTATCCCGCGTCTCTCAACTCACTCGCCAGGGCTGCTAGAACCAGCTTGTCGTCATCAGCGATCAAAATGCGTGCTTTGGGCATGATATCTCCGCGATATTTTTTATATTATCCAGCTCTCGTCCATAGTTAAGTCGTACCTTATGTTCCTTCATTTGGAATCAGTATAAATGATAGGCGGTTAAACTGCCCGTATCAAGATCTTGCTGGGCGATAATTCTGTGTCAAAACTCCCTTCCTACCTCACTGCATTCTTAATAAAAACATAATAAACATATACTTATATTAATTTAAGCCAATAACCCCCAAGATAGGCCTTCACCAAAACGTAAAAAAATAAACAAATGCAAAGAAATTGTTAATAATTCCTCAAGATTCATGAAGCACGGACGAAATGTATGTGTAAGAACGTATCTAAAGTTCTTGGACTCTCGGTCTGACTGAGACTATATACCCATCTCAAAAGCCGGGATATTTCGACAGCGTAATCCAGATTAACGCTAGTGGTATCGCCCCCATCCCCGCCGATACCTAAACCGATAGCAATATCGACGAGGGCGCCCCCACTCCTGCTCCCTGTGTAAGCCATGTTGTCAATATGCAACCAGGAGATGAAGGGGACATTTATGAGCAAGACAATACTCATCCGTCAGCGTCCTCATGGAACCCTTGCTCTGCATCGTGGTTGTTCAGCTCATGAGCACGGTTTATCTGTCGGCACAGATTTTTTAGATCTTCCAATAATCAAAACAACTCAGGAACCTAAATAATGCATTATTTTAAAATGAAGTACCTTGGTTTAATCTTTGTCCCATTGACGTTGCTGCTAACAAGCCTGCATGCCGCCACCCAACATGTGGACAGTAGTCATGCGATTCATTGGGGATACTCCGGCCCGGCAGGTCCAGGTAAATGGGGATCTATCGCAAATGAGTTTGTCCTTTGTGGTAGTGGCAAACATCAGTCGCCGGTAGACATTAAAAATGAAAAACCCGCAGCGTTGTATCCCCTGCGTTTTCAATATCAGTCGATTCCGTTACGGGTTGTAAATAATGGCCATACACTACAGGCCAACTATGACACAGTAAGCGGAGATCAAATCATCAGCATTGGCGGCAAACCGTATCCTATTCAGGCAATACCTGTTTATAACAGCTCACTAATGGTGGGCGATGTGTCCTATAAGTTGCTCCAGCTCCACTTTCATAGCCCCAGTGAACATGCCCGAAAAGGTGAGCGCTACGCCATGGAGGTGCATCTGGTTCACAAGAATGCCAATGGTAATCTGGCAGTGGTAAGCGTATTACTGAAACGTGGCAGGCAAAACCCCACGCTGCAAAAAGTGTTGGATAATGTTTCCAGCAATATCAACGAGATCAAGGTAGCGCAAGGCACTAGCATCAGCGCTGCCGATCTATTGCCCCGAAAGCATCAACTATTTCATTACAGCGGTTCATTGACCACCCCGCCATGCAGCGAGAATGTCAACTGGTTTGTAATGAAAACACCGATGACAGTATCGGATAAACAGGTCACTCAATTTTTGAACCTAATCGGGAAAAACGCCCGCCCTTTGCAAGGCATGCACTGGCGTTCCATGCTGGTTTCTGAGTAAAGCTGCTTGTTATCTGGGAGATAATGATGAAAAAATATTTTAAAAATCTATCGTTGAAATCTAAATTAATGGGCAATGCAGGTATTCTTCTAAGCCTGCTCATTCTGAGTTCAGTTTACGCTATTTACGCTATGGATAAGATTGGCAAGGAGCTGGCCGCCATTGCCGAGCTGGATATCCCGCTCACGGAAAAACTCACGGCAATCAAGAGCCATCAACTGGAACAGGTCATCCAGTTTGAACGTACTCTGCATTATGCCGCTATTTTGCAGCAGCAAGATAGCGCCGTGGCTCATTTTCGTAAAGCGGTAAAGGCATTCGATGAAGATACGACAGCGATTGAGAAGGAAATCCGTGAAGCAGAAGCCTTAACCGAAGTCGCAATATTAAAAACCTCGGGGCAAACACTCAAGCAATTCAAATCTCTGAAGCAGGCCTTAAAAAACATTGAACAACAACACCGGCGTTATGTGGATCAGGTGCATCAAGCCTTTGTGGCGATCACGCAAGGCAAGAGACATGTCGCTGAGCAGTTGACAGAAAATCTTGAGCAGGTGGAAGATAAGCTGGATGTAGCGTTGGAATCTGTACTAGGCAAGATAGGACAATTTACCGAGACAAGTGCCAGGCGTGCCGAGGAGCATGAACTCGCGGCCACTTTCATGCTCAGTGTTATCGCCGTGGTGAGCCTCATTTTTGGCATCCTGGTAAGCGGGTTTATTGCCAGTTTTATCATCAATGCGGTGCGCAGAGCAATCGTAATTGCCTCGGGTGATCTCACCCAGACCATTGAGGTAGACAGTACGGATGAGGTGGGTGAGTTATTGAATGCAATGAATGGTATGCGCCAGAAACTGCTGGATATGCTCTCACAGATTTCAGGCACAACCGAGCAATTATCCACCGCTTCGGAAGAGATGTCGGCGATAACTACCCAGAGCAGTGCAATTATCCAACAGCAGCGATCCGAAACCGAGCAGGTGGCCACGGCCATGAATGAAATGACAGCCACGGTGCAGGAAGTAGCTGGCAATATCAACGATACTGCCAGTGCTGCGAGTGAAGCGAATGATCATACCGAGAATGGCAGCCAGGTAGTTGGCCAGG
>UOFZ01000137.1_pt1 | contig 60396 bp, 51 predicted proteins | sample 1989551 | NCBI WGS metagenome assembly UOFZ01 (sample SAMEA4712198, study PRJEB27164) | hydrothermal vent metagenome | biome: marine basaltic hydrothermal vent biome; feature: marine hydrothermal vent; material: mineral | place: Pacific Ocean | collected 2011-06-14/2011-07-23 | depth 1691 m
CGTTCGCCCTGAGCGAAGTCGAAGGGAGGGACTTCTCCCGAGTGGAAGCAAAGGGCTTTTCCTTCGACAGGCTCAGGATGAACGGTAGATCCTTAGGGCTTTTCCTTCGACAGGCTCAGGATGAACGGTAGATCCTTAAAGATGAACGGCAGATCCTTGTTAGTGACTTAAGCTGGATAAACCACAAGATTAGTACCTTCACGAAATAATTTTCTGCAAAATGCGTAGAAAATTATTCCCAAGGTACTAATAAGGCGAATGACGCAATATCAGATCGACCTTTGGGGTAATGCCTGAACCCGAAAAGCTGGTAATCTGAAACGGAATAGACTCCAGCCGCATGCCGGCATTTCGTTGCAGGGCGAAGTGCAGATGGGGTTTTACATTTTCTTTATAACTGGGACCGGAGGCGGCGATAAGCTGGCCCCGGTGCACCCGCTGCCCTTCGTGTACGGCGATCGATCCCTTTTTTAAATGTGCATACAGGCCCATGGTGCCGTCCTGGTGCAGGATGCGAATTTGCAGAGCAGGGACGGATTTTTTGTCATTGTTCAGCCGCGCACGGGTGATTTCCATTACCCGGCCACTGCGCATGGCAAGCACCTCGGTGCCTTGTGGCATGTCGATATCAATGGCGTATTTTGTGGCCGGGGTCTGGTGACTGCGCCTGCCGTTGAAGCCTTGCGAGATGACAAATTGCTGAATCTCACCGAAAGGCAGGCCATAAGGTTTGCCGGTCAGATGACGAACGCCGGGTTTGCCCAGCACATAGCGGGTTGAATAGGTGTAGGACCAGGGCTCATGAGCGCTTATTTGCGTGAGTCGACAGAGCTGAACGGTGGTTTTTGCCGGTATGACCTTTTGAATGGGCAGGGCCGGCTCGCTTTTCATGTTGACGAACTCGTCGGCGCTCAGTTCAAATTCAATCGGTCCGTAGTAATTATTGTAGACATCGAATATGGGCTGACGGTCCGTGCCGCGGTTGATCAATGTGACCTGGGATTTTTTTGCACCGCTATGGTTGTTTTGCGCAGCGGCACTCCATCCCGGCCAAACCAGCAGGTTGCCAAATACCAGTATAACCAGCATGGGCAAAGCAAAAGATCGGTGCAAATAGTTCACTGAAAATTATCTGGCCTGTTAATGCAACTTTACTCAACGCCATGATAGATTCTATTCTGTCCGCAGTGCAAGCCGGGCCGGGAAACTTACTGAATAATAAGATCGGTGAAATACACGGCATCGATACCCGTATTGCCGATATTTTCCTCTAATACCTGTTGAATGGCGGCCAGCGCTTCGTCCATCAGCTTTTGTTTACCGGCGGTGGTTTTCAGCAGGGAGGTTTCCTGTCCACTGAGGAGTAGGACCAGTGCATTGCGAATCGCGGGATTGTGTTCTTCAATAAACGACGCAAACTTGGCCTCTTTCAGTTTAACCTGTAATTTAATCTGCATGTGGCGGATGCGTTTGCCATCGTTGACATTGACGACAAAGGCCGGTTCCAGTGGCACATACAAAGAACCGCCTCCTCCGTCGGCTGAAGCTTGGCTCTGGCTGAAAATTACAAGCCCGATCATAATCAGGGTGAAACGAATGAGTTGCATGACTGTTATCCTTTTCTGCTCTGCAGTAGTATCGGTAGACAAAGTATATGCTTTAAAAATATTTTATCTTTCAGGCAGCAAGGATCGGCATCAAATTTGACGCCGTTTCTATTGAAAAAATCAGGAACTGCTGACATGACTTTTCATTCCCCCATCGGTCCGCTGGCGATTCATTTTAATGATTCAGCCCTGTGCGAGCTGAAATTTCTTCAGCAAGCAGATGATGAACAGCCGCAGGATGCATTATTGATGGGCATATTTGCGGCCCAGTTGCAGGCCTATTTCTCATCCTCGGTCAGTCCTTTGAGCTTTCCTGTGCGACTCAGGGGGACGGATTTTCAACGCCGAGTCTGGCAGGCACTGCAACAGATTCCCCTGGGGAAAGTCAGAACCTATGGCCAGCTGGCGCAGCAGTTGCACAGCAGCGCGCGGGCAGTGGGTAATGCCTGTCGTTATAATCCGGTGCCGCTGGTGGTCCCCTGTCATCGGGTGGTCTCTGCCAGCGGCATTGGCGGCTTTGCCGGCAGTACAGAGGGTGCTGAAATCAGAATAAAACGCTGGTTATTAAGGCATGAAGGGGTTGCCCTGTGAGCATGAATAACGCAGATAGTATCATCGATGTGTTTCTGGATAACCTATGGATGGAGCGGGGCCTGAGTGAGAATACACTTTCGGCTTACCGGCGGGATCTGCAGCAGTTCGAAGACTGGTTGGGACAGCAGCCGGAGCCACATAACCTGCTCGACGTGTCAGCAGATGATATTTACCATTATCTGGATGCGCGTTATAAACGTCAGATTAGCGCTCGCAGTAATGCTCGATTGATTTCCAGTCTGCGTAATTTTTATCGCTATCTGTATCGTGAAAAAAATATCCCGGCCGATCCTACGCTGCTGCTTGATTCCCCCCGCCAGGGACGCAGCCTGCCAAAGTCTCTCAGTGAGCCCGATGTGGAAACCTTGCTGGCAGCGCCGGATACCACGACGCTGCTGGGTTTGCGGGATCGTTGCATGCTGGAAGTGCTGTATGCCTGTGGTTTGCGTGTTTCGGAGTTGATCGGGCTGAAATTGGCCGAGATCAACCTGCGCCAGGGTGTCCTGCGAATCAATGGCAAGGGCGATAAACAGCGGCTGGTGCCTTTGGGTGATGAAGCTATTGACTGGCTGGAGAAATATCAGGCCGAGGCGCGTCCGCAGCTGTTGGCGGGGCGGCAATGCGAGGTGCTGTTTGTCAGTCGCCGCGGGCAGGGTATGACCCGTCAGGCCTTCTGGCACTTGATCAAACGTTATGCCGGGTCGGCAGGGATAGACAAGCCGCTTTCACCACATACCCTGCGTCATGCTTTTGCAACACATTTGCTGAATAATGGCGCCGATCTGCGGGTGGTGCAGATGCTACTGGGTCACAGCGATCTCTCAACCACCCAGATTTATACCCATGTCGCAAAGGCGCGGCTCAAGAACCTTCATGAAGTACACCATCCCCGCAGTGAACTCACTTGTAAAACACGGGTCTGATGGAGTAATGGAGTAGCTCATAAGCCGTGAAAATGGCAGACTGTCAAATAGACCTGAAACCAGTAATCTCTTTGATGCTCTTGATTGACTGGGCATGTCAGGATTAACCTTTCCACTATTTTCAAGGTAATTTTATGCGTTTATTTTCCAAATCCATTCTTGTTGTGCTTGTTTCTTCTCTGTTTGCCCTGTCGGCTGTGGCCGGTAGTAACAGTGAACTGGAAAAAGCGCGCAGGACTATTTCTATAAAACTGGGTGTGCCGGCTAAAGATATCAAGGCTAGCCCGGTTGCCAATCTTTATCTGGTGTCCATTCCACCACGTCTTTTTTATATCAGTGGTGATGGTAAATATGTGATCGATGGTGACATGATTGATGTTGCCAGCAAGACCAATGTTACTGAGGGCTTGCGCGGCCAGGCGCGGATACAGGCGATTAATAATCTGGGCGAGGATGCCATGATTATTTTTAATCCCAAAAAAGGCAAGCTAAAACACACTATTACGGTATTTACCGATATTGACTGCCCGTATTGCCGCAAATTGCACGATAATATAGAGGCGTACAATGCCCTCGGTATCAAGGTGCGCTATCTGGCTTATCCTCGCGCGGGCATTGGTTCGGGTTCCTATGACAAGGCTGTGGCGGTCTGGTGTGCCAGCGATCGCAAAAAAGCCATGGCCATGGCCATGGGCAAGCAGGTAGTTAAATCTGAAAAATGTACTAATCCAGTCGATGCCGAGTTCAAACTGGGCAACATGATTGGAGTGCGTGGCACACCGGCGCTGGTACTGGAAAACGGCCAGATGGTGCCGGGCTATGTTCCCCCCAAGCGTCTGGCGGCCATTCTGGATCAGATAGCGGCAAAATAAGCGAAGAAGGGTTCCTTTCTGCTCTCCTCTGAGCGGCCCCGATTCCTGTGGGCCGGTATTTCCCACGTTTCTGCGTGGGAACGCATACCGGAATCGACGCATTGATTTCGGTAATTAGTTGATTTTTTTATCTTTATTTTCTCATTTAGTCACTTTTTTCTGTTGTTGTCTTTTATTTTGTGACGCCCGTCACAAAACGAAAAGACAGGGATAAAACTCAGGGTATACCCTGATTTAAATCATTAAGTTTTTTGTGCAAACTCTTTAACCATATTCAAAGACAGTTTACCTGACGGATCAGGCGCAAGGCCTTTGATTATGGACAGACACAGGGAAAAGTGAAGGAGGGCCGGAGGCCGACAGGGATGCATGGAGGAATTCGCAGAGCAGGATGCTGTTAAGAAGCCGACAGATTTCGATCGACAGGTTTCTCAAAATCGGTTGCTGCGCCGACATTCAGGCGGGATAGCCTGTAAGGTACTCAAACGGGGCGATCATATTTTTGATCGCTCTTTTTTTTGCCTGCAGGTTTCTGTTTAGCGCTCCAGATATTTCAGTTTATTTTCAACCCCGTCCCATTCCGCTGCATCTTCGGGAGCCGGTTTCATTTCGCTGATAACGGGCCATTCTTTCGCCAGCTCGGCGTTCAGCTCGATGAAGTTGGTCATGTTATCGGGCACATCATCATCGGCAAAAATAGCCTCAGCCGGACACTCCGGTTCACATAGCGTACAGTCGATGCATTCTTCCGGATCGATGACCAGGAAATTAGGTCCTTCATGAAAACAGTCAACCGGACAGACATCGACGCAGTCGGTATATTTACATTTGATGCAATTGTCGGTTACTACATAGGTCATGATAGATTCCTGCAGAAAAGGAATTAAAGGGTATGATCTTCCTGTCGTTTTTTCAATTGGTATAGCAGTTCAAGAGCGTCGCGCGGGCTGAGATCATCGGGGTTGATTTTGTCCAGCATCATTTCCAGTGCCGAGGGTTCAACATCCAGGCTTGCTGATTCGTTTTGGACTGGGACCTGGTCCTGGGTGGCCAGGGATGATGATGTTTCCAGTTGCGCCAGTTTGTTCTGTGCCTGTTGAATCACAGCCTGGGGCACGCCGGCCAGGGCCGCCACCTGCAGGCCGTAACTCTTGCTGGCGGGGCCGGGCAGGACTTTATGCAGGAAAACAATGCCATGTTCATGTTCCACCGCCTCCAGATGCACATTGACACAGCCGGGCAGCGTTTCCGGCAGCCGGGTCAGTTCGAAATAGTGGGTGGCGAACAGGCTCCAGGCATGGATGTCCTGCACCAGTGATCGGGCACAGGCCCAGGCCAGGGAAAGGCCGTCGAACGTGCTGGTGCCGCGGCCAATTTCATCCATCAGTACCAGGCTCTGATGGGTCGCATTGTGCAGAATGTTGGCGGTTTCGGTCATTTCTACCATAAAGGTGGAACGGCCACTGGCCAGATCATCGGCAGCGCCGATACGGGTAAAAATACGATCGATGGGACCGATGCGCGCCGAATCAGCCGGCACATAGCTACCAATGTGTGCCATCAGGACAATCAGCGCGGTTTGTCGCATATAGGTGGATTTTCCGCCCATGTTGGGACCGGTGATCAGCAACATGCGGCGGCGATTGTTCAGACATATATCATTGGGGCTGAAGGGCTCGGACTGAGCCTGCTCGATGACCGGATGGCGACCGCCGAGGATTTCCAGTCCGGGCCTGTCATCCAGGTCGGGCGGGATCAGTTTTAGGCTCTGTGCGCGCTCTGCGAGGCAATCGAGCACGTCCAGTTCAGCCAGGGCGCGGGCGCTGTTCTGGAGCGGACTCAGATCGTTGTGCAGTGTGTCCAGCAGTTGTTCATAGAGCTGCTTTTCCCGCGCCAGGGCATGTTCGTTGGCGCTTAGCACCCGCTCCTCAAGCGCCTTGAGTTCCGGCGTAATGTAGCGTTCCGCGGCTTTCAGGGTCTGGCGTCGCTGATAATCTTCAGGCAGGTTTTCCGAATGCAGGCGGCTGACCTCGATGTAATAGCCATGCACCCGGTTATAGCCTACCTTGAGGCCGTTGACGCCGCTGCGCTGGCGTTCGCGCTGTTCCAGCTCGCTGAGAAATTGCCCGGCATTGGCCTGCAGGCTGCGCAACTCATCCAGCTCCAGGTCGTAGCCGGGGGCGATAACGCCGCCGTCACGGATCAGCAGCGGTGGGCTGTCGATGATCGCCTTTTGCAACAGGCTGTGAAGCTGCGGGAATTCACTGATCTGTTTCAGCAACTCAGCCAGTCTGTCTGCCGTTTGTGTTAGCAGGGAATGAATATCAGGCAATAGCCCCAGCGCTGTGCGCAGGCGGCTGAGATCACGCGGACGGGCGGATTTCAGTGCAATGCGGGTGAGAATGCGTTCGACATCGCCTACATCTTGTAATAGAGGCTGCAGACTTTCAAAGCGATGCTCGTTGCTGAGGCAGGCAATCACCTGCTGACGTTGACGCAAAATCTCCTGATCGCGCAGGGGGCGGTGGATCCAGCGGCGTAGGAGACGGCTGCCCATGGGGGTGGCGCAGTGATCCAGAATCCCGGCCAAAGTGTGTTGTTGCTGGCCGTTCAGATTGTATTCCAGCTCCAGATTGCGACGACTGGCGGCATCGAGAATGAGACTGTCTTCTCGTCGTTCAACGCGCAGGTTACGGATATGCGGTAGCAGGCCGTGCTGGGTTTCCTGCACATAATGCAGCAGGCAACCGGCTGCGCGTACCGCCAGCGGCGCCTCGTTACAGCCAAACCCCTGCAGATCACGGGTGCGGAATTGTTCACACAGCAGGCGCCGGGCGCTGTCAGGCTCAAAGTGCCATGGTGGCTGACGTTTGAGACAGTGTAGCGATGTCAGCCAGTCTTCTTCTGCCAGTTCATCGCTGATCAGCAGTTCTGCCGGATGCAGTCGTTCAAGTTCACTGTTCAGGGCTTCATAGCCGCTTATCTGCAGCAGGCGGAAACGGCCGCTGGCCATATCCAGGGTCGCCATGCCGAAATCATCCCTGTCTTTGAAAATGGCCGCTAGCAGGTTTTCCTGGCGTTCTTCCAGCAGCGCCTCATCGGTCAGGGTACCGGGGGTGACAATGCGCATGACCTTGCGTTCCACCGGCCCCTTGCTGCTGGCGGGATCGCCGGTTTGTTCGCAAATGGCAATAGATTCGCCTAATTTAATTAGCCGGGCGAGGTAGTTATCCACCGCATGGTAGGGCACACCGGCCATGGGTATAGGTTCACCGGCAGACTGGCCGCGGGCAGTCAGGGTGATGTCGAGCAGTTCGGCGGCCTTACGCGCATCATCGAAAAACAGCTCATAAAAATCACCCATGCGATAGAACAGCAAAATATCAGGATAGTCGGCCTTGATGCGCAAATATTGCTGCATCATAGGGGTGTGAGGTTTTGTTTTGCTGAGCTTGGCATCCATACCGAAAGTTTATCTGAAAGCGGGATGGACGCCTAGTTGCGGCTTTAGGTGCAGGGTGTATTCAGCGACCCGATCCGATTTTGAATTGCGCTACCAGTTCCTGTAGGCGTTGTGATTGTTGCAGTAGTTTCTCACTGACCTCGGTTGTGCGGCTGGCACCAGCGGCGGTTTTTTCTGCCAGGTCGTTGATGCTGACAAGGTTGCGGTTGCTTTCCTCCATCACAGCTCGTTGTTCTTCTGCGGCAGCGGCAACCTGGATGTTACGGTCGGATATGTCGTTGACATTGCCGGATATCATGGCCAGGGATTCGGCGGCTTCTTCCACCTGTTCGGAACAGGCCTCGGCCTGTTTGCTGGCGCTGCCCATCGCCGTAACGGCCTGGCGCGTGTTGGCCTGCAGAGATTCGACCATGTCCTGAATCTGGGCCGCAGATTTCTGACTGCGCGAGGCCAGGCTGCGAACCTCATCGGCCACCACGGCGAAGCCCCGGCCCTGCTCGCCGGCGCGGGCAGCTTCGATGGCCGCATTCAGGGCCAGCAAATTGGTCTGTTCAGCAATCTTGGTGATAACATCAAGCACGACACCAATATGTTCACTCTCGGACTCAAGTTTGCTGATAGTTTCTGTGGAATGCGCCATTTCATTGAGCAGCATGTCGATACTGCCCAGCGCATTAGTGGCGATGAGCGCGCCGGCACGGGCGCCATCAGTTGCAGCCTGAGAAGATTGGGCGGTTTCACTGGCATTACTGGCAATTTCTTCGGTGCTGGCGGTGGCCTCATTGATAGCGGTGGCGGCCTGAGCCGTTTCATTACACTGGGTACGAGTGTTCTGTTCTGTTTCTTCGGCAACCTCGGCAATATTATCAGCAATGCTGGTAATATGTTGGGTCGTATCACGGACCTGTTGCAGGCTGGTCTGAAATTTCCCCAGCATATTGTTGAACGCCAGGGCAACTTTTCCAATTTCATCGCCCTCAGCATGGACTTGTACCCGTTGCTGAAGATCAGCCTGTTGGTCGATTAACTCAATGGTATGCTTCAGGTTATTGAGCGGTTTATTGATCACCCGTCGCAGAATGTAGACGATTAGCAGCAGACCCAGGGCGAAGAGTACGATCTGAATCAGGGCCGAACTGAGCATGTTATGGTTAACTTCCGCATCCAGTTTTTTGAGTGAATAACTGATGCGCACTGCGCCCATGATATTGCCGGATTTGGCGTTGACGTGGCAGCTCAGACAGTTGGTGCCGCGGTAGTTTTCCGACGCCCTGAGCGGATTAATCACCGTCAGTACGCGGCCATTATCAGTGTTGTCGATCTGGCGGATGCTTTCACCCTGTAAAGCCCGTTGATCCAGCTTGTCTACGACTTGTTCACTGCTATTGCCCTTGCCAAAGAGCTTGGCAACGACAGCACCGCGAATGATGCGGGCATCGGTTATGCTGGGACGATCCAACAGTTTACGGCGCAGTATTTCACGCCGATCCATGGTATTGGTGATCATCATGGTGTTAATCGCGTCAAAGTAGGTGTCGGCGGTATCTTTGCCCTGCTGCTCAATGACTTTTTCCACCATGATGCTTTCATTGTGGACCATATGCAAAATGATGGCGACGAGGATGGTGGTGAAGACAAATAATAAGGTAAGATTTATCTTGCTCGAAATTGAAAGCGTGCTGAATTTATTTTTCATTTTTAACTACTTGATAATCAAAGTAAAACCATCCTTGATGGAATGTCCCCGGTAGAATTAAATAGAGGTCGATAGAGAGAATTCGGGCGGGGCAATGGTTTTGCCTGATTTCTCTTGCTTTTAGAAGGTATCGGCATATAGCCCGGTATGTTTAGAAAAATATCAATACTATTTATGTCTTTGTTGTTCGAGTGCTGATTGGATAAAGCCTGGAGGGTATTTTTTGTGCGACTTGCCGAGCTTGCAATAGAGCAGGAAAATCCCCTAAAGTGGAAGAAGCTGGACATATAATCAATATCTTAGAGAATTCTGGACGTGTTTTTGACTGAATGGTCAGGTGTAAGATTTAGCTGGCGGCAGATTTGCCGGGTATAGCTGTATTGATATCGTGTAAGTAGCGTCGATTAAATTTGATTCGTATCCATGGAAAAGTCATTAATTTAGCAAGCAGAATTTCGCAATCAGGGGGAAACATGCCGCGGGAATATGATGAAAAACGGGATTTTATCCGTATTACGGTCGATAGTGATATCAAATTCAGCCTGTCTGGTTCAGGCCAGGAAGAACACGGAAAAGTCACCAATTTGAGTGGCAGGGGGATGATGTTTGTCGCTAACCGTTCGCTGGTCGTGGAGGACAGGGTTGAAGTTCGGATTCATCCGGAAAACGACGTGACCCCGCCTTTACATGCGAATGTCCGCGTAGTGCGAGTGAACAAGCTACGGCATGCGGATGGCTATGAAATTGGTGCGGTGATCCAGGAAATTCTGGACGACTGACATGTGTTATGACGACTGATTCTGTTTCGGATGCGCAGTTACAGAAATTATCCGCCCAGGTGGGTGAGGCTCTCCTGGCACGGAGAGTGACACTGGCTTGCGCAGAATCCTGTACCGGCGGCTGGGTAGCAAAATCGCTGACCGATATTGCCGGCTGCCTGCGCTGGTTTGATCGTGGCTTTGTTACCTACACTCCGCGTGCAAAACAGGACATGCTGGGCCTGGATGGAACCCTGCTGGAACGTTGCGGCGTAGTCAGTGAAGCGGTGGTGCGGGCGATGGCCGAAGGCGCCCTGAATCATAGTCAGGCCAGCGTTAGCCTCGCAATCAGCGGGATTGCCGGGCCGGGGGGCGGAAGTGAAGACTTACCTGTAGGACTGGTCTGGTTCGCCTGGTTGCGCAAAACCAAAACAGGCCAGCTGCAACGACTCTCCCGACAGCAGATTTTCGCCGGCGACCGGGAAGCCGTACGGCGTCAGGCCGTGGCCTGTGCGCTGCAGGGCGTGTTGGCAATCCTGAACGAGCAAACCTGAAGTCGTTGTTTATAGGGTGTGGTGAATGAATGAGGGCTGACCCCGAGACTCAATCTATGGAATAATGGCATGGTAAACGTTACCGATCGTAAGTTGATCGGTTAAAAAATCCAAATCGGAAACCAGGGACGCGGTTTCATGATAACAAATAGAGCAAGCGAGGTTGATAATAATGGATGACGGCAAGCAAAAAGCATTAAGCGCTGCCCTGAGCCAGATTGAAAAGCAGTTTGGCAAGGGCGCGGTCATGCGTCTGGGAGACAGTAGTACGGCGAGGGATGTGGAGACTATTTCCACCGGCTCCATCAGCCTGGATGTGGCGCTGGGTGTGGGCGGCCTGCCCAAGGGCCGGGTGGTTGAAATTTACGGCCCGGAATCATCGGGCAAAACCACGCTGACCCTGCAGGTGATTGCCGAATGCCAGAAAAGCGGCGGCACGGCGGCATTTGTGGATGCTGAACATGCGCTGGATCCGGCGTATGCAGAGAAACTGGGCGTGAATGTCGATGATCTGCTGGTGTCACAACCCGATACCGGTGAGCAGGCGCTGGAAATTACCGATATGCTGGTGCGTTCCGGGGCGGTAGATATTGTAGTGATCGATTCGGTGGCGGCCCTGACGCCCAAGGCGGAAATTGAGGGTGACATGGGCGACTCTCACATGGGATTACAGGCCCGCTTAATGTCCCAGGCCTTGCGCAAGCTGACCGGTAATATCAAGCGTTCCAATACGATGGTGGTTTTCATCAACCAGATCCGAATGAAAATTGGCGTTATGTTCGGCAACCCGGAAACCACCACCGGCGGTAATGCGTTGAAATTTTATGCTTCAGTGCGGTTGGACATCCGCCGCATCGGTGCCTTGAAGAAAGGTGATGAAATCATCGGTAACGAAACCCGGGTCAAGGTGGTGAAAAACAAGGTTGCACCGCCCTTCAAACAGGTGGTCTTCGATTTGTTGTATGGCGAGGGCATTTCCCGTGAAGGTGAGATCATTGATCTGGGTGTGAAGGAAGGGCTGGTGGACAAGGCGGGCGCCTGGTACAGCTACAATGGCGAGCGTATTGGCCAGGGCAAGGACAATGTGCGTAACTATCTGAAGGAAAATACCGCTATGGCCATGGAAATTGAAACTCGGATCCGTGAAAAACTACTGGATCTGCCATCCTCTGAAAAACCGCAGAAAGCCGAGGTAGCGTTAGCCGAAGAATGATGTGCTGAGGGCAATCTACCGGGGTGGCCTGCTGGCCGCCCTTTTCATTTGTTCATAAACAGTTTTTGCAGGTTTGCTGATGGCAAAATCTATTCGTGAATCCGCCATGAATTATCTGGCCCGGCGAGAACACAGTCGGTTGGAGCTTGAGCAAAAACTGGCGGCTAAGGATTTCGATAAAAATGAAATCAGTGACGCCCTGGCGCGACTGGTTGCCGATGACCTGCTGAGTGATGTGCGTTTCGCTGAGTCCTTTGTAAATGCGCGTATACAGAGTGGAAAAGGTCCGGTAAAAATACAGATCGAGCTTAAACAGCGCGGTGTGGATGAGACGATTATCAGCCAATATCTGAATAACCGGGAAACAGACTGGTATGAACAGGCCTGCAGGGTACGTTGCAAGCGTTTTGGCCCGGCCCTGCCGAGCGAGTATCAACAGCGTATACGCCAGGCACGGTTTTTACAGCAGCGTGGTTTTACTCACGAACAGATAAATGCGGCATTTAAAAAGGAACGAGTGACGAGTGACGAGTGACGAGAATATGTCTTCAGAAAAAAAGTTCACTCGTAGGTTGTGGCTGAGTGAAACGAAGCCCAACATCTAACTAAAGAATTCACTCTGGTCACGCGGAAACCAGAGAAGATAATATAAACGTAAAAGATAATATGAAAACCAGTATAAAAACCAGTGCAGAACTTGGCCCGGACAGATATTCTGACATCATTGTTTGGCTTCGCCATAAAGAGCATGGCTCAGCGCCAACCTGCCAGGCTCTGCGGGAATGGTGCTGAATAGTTACGTGTTTTTTAATTTTATTGAAGTGCAAAAATCTATGAAAACCAGTGCAGAACTTAGAACCGCTTTTCTTGAATATTTCAGAGAACGTGGTCACGAAGTCGTGCCCTCCAGCTCGTTGGTGCCGGCGAACGATCCGACCCTGCTGTTTACCAATGCGGGCATGGTGCCGTTCAAGGATGTCTTCCTCGGCAAGGAGACCCGCAACTATGTGCGTGCGGCCAGCGCCCAGCGTTGTGTGCGTGCCGGCGGCAAGCATAACGATCTGGAAAACGTTGGTTATACCGCGCGTCATCACACTTTCTTCGAGATGCTGGGCAATTTCAGTTTTGGTGACTACTTCAAGCGTGAAGCGATTCAGTTCGCCTGGGAATTTCTCACCGTCAGCCTGGGCCTGCCGGCAGAAAAACTCTGGATCACCGTGTACGAAGAGGATGACGAAACTGCTGACATCTGGTTGAAAGAAATGCAGGTCGATCCGGCCCGTTTTGCACGCATCGGCGCAAAAGATAATTTCTGGTCCATGGGTGACACCGGTCCCTGTGGTCCCTGTTCTGAAATTTTCTATGATCATGGTGAAGACATTGCCGGCGGTCCACCTGGGAGCCCTGATGAAGACGGCGATCGCTACATCGAGATCTGGAATCTGGTTTTTATGCAGTACGACCGAGACAAGGATGGCGTGCTGCATCCCCTGCCCAAACCTTCGGTGGATACCGGCATGGGTTTGGAGCGGCTGGCGGCTATCCTGCAAGGCGGACACAGTAACTATGATATCGATCTGTTCCAGCATTTGATTGCGGCAGTAATGGCTGTGAGTGGTTGTGAGGACAAAGACAACAACTCGTTGAAAGTTATTGCCGATCATATTCGTTCCTGCAGTTTCCTGGTTGTCGATGGTGTGATGCCCTCCAATGAAGGCCGTGGTTATGTATTGCGCCGTATTATTCGTCGCGCCGTGCGTCATGGGCATAAGCTGGGTGTGCGCGATCCCTTTTTCTACAAGCTGGTGGCCGCGCTGGTGACGGAAATGGGTGAGGCTTATCCTGAACTGGTACAAGCGCAGGCGCTGGTCGAACGGGTGCTGAAACAGGAAGAAGAACGCTTTGCGGAAACCCTGGATCAGGGCATGGCTATTCTCGAAAATGTGATCAGTGAATTATCCGGGCGCATTATTCCTGGCGAGATGGTTTTCAAACTCTATGACACCTATGGTTTCCCGGTTGATTTGACCGCCGACATCGCGCGTGAGCGGGATCTGGAACTGGACATGGCAGGCTTTGATAAAGCGATGGCAGCCCAGCGGGAACGGGCGCGTTCGGCGAATAGTTTTGCCATAGATTACGGTGACGGACTGAAACTGGAAGGTAAGACAGAATTCAGCGGCTATGAGCAACTCAGCGATTTGGCCGTGATTCGTGAATTGTTGGTGGATGGCAATCCCTGTGAACGGCTGGAAGCCGGACAGAAAGGCATGCTGGTATTAGATCAGACCCCCTTTTATGCTGAGTCCGGTGGACAGGTCGGGGATAGCGGACGTATTTTCACTGAGACGGCAGAATTTGAAGTACAGAATACACAGAAGCAGGGCAAGGTGTTTGTGCATATTGGACGCATGTTGAAAGGAGCTCTGGCAACAGGAGACAAGGTCAGCGCGCAGGTGGATGGGCAGCGTCGCCAGGCTATTGCAGGTCATCACTCGGCTACCCATTTGCTGCATGCGGCGCTACGCGATCTGCTGGGGGAGCATGTTAGCCAGAAAGGATCACAGGTCAGCGATGATCGTCTGCGCTTTGATTTTTCCCACTTTGAACCCATCAGTCCAGAGCAGTTGGATCAGATCGAGGCGCTGGTCAACCAGCACATTCGTCACAATCACGAGGTGGTGACGCGCATCATGGATCAGGACGCCGCCAAAAGCAGCGGTGCCATGGCCCTGTTCGGTGAGAAATATGAGGACCGGGTACGCGTGCTGAGCATGGGCGATTTTTCAGTTGAGCTTTGCGGGGGCACCCATGTTAGGCGTACCGGTGATATTGGCCTGTTCAAAATTATTTCAGAAACAGGTGTCGCGGCGGGTGTCCGGCGTATCGAGGCCATGAGCGGTTCAGCTGCCCTGCAATGGGTTACAGAGCATGAAAACGTGCTTACCGAGCTGGCTGCGTTGCTTAAGAGTACCCCTGAAACCCTTAGAGACAAGGTGCAGCAGTTACTCGAAAAAAATCGCACGGCGGAAAAAGAACTGGAACAACTGAAAGGTCGCCTGGCCAGTTCAAGAGGTGACGATCTGGTGCAGCAGGCAACTGAAATCGGCGGCATCAAGGTGCTGGTGGCAAAGCTGGAAGGCGCCGATCCCCAATCTCTGCGTGATACCGTGGATCAGATGAAACAGAAAATGGGCAGTGCCGCGATTGTTCTGTCCACAGTGAAAGATGGCAAAGTCAGCTTGATAGCCGGTGTGAGCAAGGATTGTACCGATCGTATCAAGGCCGGCGAGCTGGTTAATGCGGCAGCGGAAAAAGTCGGTGGGCGTGGCGGTGGCCGACCGGATATGGCTCAGGCGGGTGGGAATCAGCCGGAAAACCTGGAGTTGGCACTGGCGGCCGCGAGAGACTGGATTGAGTCCAGATTAAGTATCTGAGATCAGGACTTTAAGGTATTGAACTACTTGGTGCTTAATGGCGCATTCTGCTTCCAATCTGCACCAAAGTAGTGTTTAATTCGCCCACTTTTTTGTGTAACAAAAGTTTAATGGCTCTGATTGTCCAGAAATATGGCGGCACTTCGGTGGGAACCGTCGAGAAGATCGAAAATGTGGCTAAAAAGGTCATCGCTGCCCGTGATGCCGGCCATAATGTGGTCGTGGTCGTCTCGGCTATGAGTGGTGAAACCAATCGCCTGATCAATATGGCGAAACAGATTTCAGAGCAGCCGGACTCGCGGGAATATGATGTGCTGGTGTCCACGGGGGAGCAGGTCACGATTGCCCTGCTGAGCATGGCCCTGAACAATCGGGGATGCCCGGCGCGCTCCTATACGGGTTCGCAGGTACATATTCTCACGGACAGCGCGCATACCCGCGCACGGATTCTGGATATAGACGAGTCGCGTATGCGGGTCGATCTGGATGCCGGCCGTGTGGTGGTGGTAGCCGGATTCCAGGGCCGTGATGAACAGGGTAATATCACTACCCTGGGTCGAGGGGGATCCGATACCACCGCTGTGGCCCTGGCCGCCGCATTGAAAGCGGACGAATGCCAGATTTATACCGATGTGGATGGTGTCTATACCACCGATCCACGGGTTGTACCCGATGCCCGGCGGCTGGACTGCATTACCTTTGAAGAAATGCTGGAAATGGCCAGCCTGGGTTCAAAAGTCCTGCAAATTCGCGCGGTGGAATTTGCCGGCAAATACAATGTCAGATTACGTGTGCTATCGTCCTTTGTCGAAGGAGAGGGTACGCTGATAACCTTTGAGGATGATGAGATGGAGCAGCCGGTCATTTCCGGTATCGCCTTTAACCGGGATGAAGCCAAACTGACGATTCTGGGTGTGCCGGACGAGCCAGGCACGGCACATGCGATTCTGGGCGCTATTGGCAATGCCGGCATCGAGATTGACATGATTATCCAGAATGTCGCGGCCGACTCGACCACAGATTTTACCTTTACGGTGCATCGTAATGATTATAGCCGGGCATTAATGATTCTTGAACAGACAGCAAAAGCGTTGAGTGCGCGGGAAGTGAGTGGCGACAAAGCAATAGTAAAGATTTCGCTCGTAGGTGTGGGAATGCGTTCCCATGCCGGTGTGGCCAGTAAAATGTTCAAAACGCTGGCAAATGAGGGTATCAATATCCGCATGATTTCTACTTCGGAAATCAAAATTTCGGTTGTTGTGGAAGAAAAATACCTGGAACTGGGTGTGCGGGCCTTGCATTCGGCATTTAATCTTGCCGAGTCGCCTGACGCCTGAAAAATGGATTGAATATGCTACTGAAAGTCTGTAGCGAATGAGTTTTTAAGTGAATTTATTTAAGTTTTAAGTCTTTTTGACGATATACTTGGCTGGAATCTGCCCGAGCAATGGCAAGGAAAGCAAGCATCAAGTTCAAAAAGCAATACAGGAGAAAAAGTAATGTTGATATTAACGCGACGGGTAGGCGAGACGTTGATGATTGGTGACGAAGTGACTGTAACGGTACTTGGCGTCAAAGGTAATCAGGTCAGAATCGGCGTCAATGCCCCAAAAGAGATTTCCGTGCATCGTGAAGAAATTTATGAGCGGATCAAGCAGGAAGAACGGGAGAAATCCGAACAGGAAGGTTAAACCCTCTTTACCTTAGCCCCTTGCCCTAGTATCCTTTGCATCCTCAAATTGGAGAGCTGGCCGAGTGGCTGAAGGCGCACCCCTGCTAAGGGTGTATGGGTTAACGCCCATCGAGGGTTCGAATCCCTCGCTCTCCGCCAGATAATAAAGGGTATCCTGTGATGCCCTTTTATTTTGTCATATGGATTTGTCCTGTTTATCTCTGGCTTGCATCAAGGATAGAATTAATGCACGATGACGGCATGAAAAAAAGACTGGTTCATATGTTGGCGCTGAGTCTGCTCCTGGTAAATATTGCCTGGGCTGCGGATACTTGTGCCGAGGCGGTATTTGGACAGTTTACCGGTCACTCCAGCGTACAGTCAGCTGAAGATAATGGACCCATAAAAACCATTGTCGACTATGATTTCTGTGGCCATTGCGCCCATGCCAGCGCCCATCTTGTCGGCCTGACCCAGGGCGGCATGCTTGCCGAGTTCAATTCAGTCGGTGATAATTTTTGCACCCGGCTTAAATTCTTTTATTCCCGTATTCAGCAGCCCCCAACCCAACCCCCAAAAGCCTGATTCTCATTCTGGCGCATCATTTTGCCTGTGGTATATGGCTAAGCGGCATGATTGTCTCTTGCTTATCCAGCTCAATCACAGCGTAGTTGCGTCAGCATCCTGGTTTATTCCGTAAATTATTTTTCGGCTGCGGCTGAGTAAAAAGCGGATTTTCCACTACCTTTGTTAGATTTGGTCTGTGTTTTAAAAACACATGCAGGCCGCTCGAATTTAGTTAATGAGAAGCTGATTATGCGTTATTCAATATTATTTATTTTATCACTTAGCCTGTTTTGCATGGCACCGGGATATGCCAGTGAAGGCCATGCAGAAGGCCAGTTGAAAATGGACCCGTCAACACGCCAGGCGCAGGGGATCAGAACCGCGCGGGTAAAACTGCAGGCCCTGTCGGACCTGGTCAGAGCGCCCGGCGAGGTTTCCATCAATATTTACCGTTCCGCCCAGGTCACGCCACGCATCAGCGCCCAGGTGATCAAGCGCCATGCAGTGCTCGGTGATAAAGTGACAAAAGGGCAGCGGCTGGTGACCTTGTCCAGTGTCGATATGGCCGATGCGCAGGGTGCCCTGCTGGTCGCAGATCGTGAATGGCGGCGGGTAAAAAAGCTGGGGCGCAAGGTGGTTTCCGAACGGCGTTATGTTGCAGCCCAGGTGACGCGACAGCAGGCCTATGCACGGGTGCTGGCCTATGGCATGAATAAAACGCAAATCATCGCCCTGCTAAAACAAATGGATGTTTCCAGGGCAACCGGTGCCTTTGACCTGTTCAGTCCGCAGGCCGGGACCATTATCGATGACAACTTCATTGTCGGTGAACTGGCCAAACCCGGTCGCCTGTTATTCGAAATCAGCGATGAATCACTACTCTGGGTGGAGGCGCAATTGCCACCGGAAGATGCGGTGCGCATCAAACGCGGAGTCAGTGCCAGTGTCAGTGTTGATGGTAAAACCTGGATCAAGGGCCGGGTTATCCAGCGCCATCATAAGCTTAATGAAACCACGCGCACCCAGTCCATTCGTATTGAAGTTGCCAATGTCGGCGACATATTGCACCCAGGTCAGTTTGTACAAACCGTCGTGCAAACCGGCGATGCGGCGCCAGTGGTGGCCGTTGAGCAGACAGCAGTGATTTTGATGCAGGGTTCACCCACGGTATTCAAAGTGGAAGGCGACGAGCTGCTTCCCGTGCCGGTCGAGACGGGAAGCACCCGCAGCGGTTTTACCGAGATCCGGGCTGGCTTGGCAGTAGGGGACGAGGTGGTGATCAAGGGTGCCTTTCTGCTGAAATCGCTGGCGCTCAAGTCACAGATTGGCGATAGCGATTGAGGAATATACATCATGTTGAATAATTTGGTTGAAGCGTCGTTACGTTATAAATTTCTGGTCATTATCATTTTTATTGTGGTTGGGTTTCTGGGGGCGCGGGCGGTTACGACTATTCCCATCGACGCCTTCCCCGATGTGACCCCGGTACAGGTTAATATTTATACCGAGTCAGCGGGTCTGGCAGCTGAAGATGTGGAGCAGTTGCTGACGTTTCCGGTGGAGTCGGGCATGGCGGGTCTGCCTGGGGTAACGGAAATCCGCTCGGTGAGCCTGTTTGGTCTGTCCTACGTGTCGGTTTATTTCGAAGACAGCATGGACATTTATTTTGCTCGTCGGCTGGTGATGGAGCGCCTGCAGGAAGTCAGTAACCGCATGCCGCAGGAATACGGTCGACCTGAAATGGGGCCGAATACATCGGGTTTGGGTCAAGTCTTCTGGTACACAGTGGAACGGGCGGACGAGAAACTGAAGTCGGGCCTGAGCGACATGGATCTGCGTACTCTGCAGGACTGGACCGTCAGGTTGATTTTGCGCACCGCGCCGGGGGTCGACGATGTCATGTCATGGGGTGGTCAAGAGCGCCAGTTCCAGGTGGTGATCGATCCTATGCGCCTGATTAAATACAAACTCAGTTACCGGGACGTCATGAATGTGATTCAGGCCAACAATCGTCAGGTCGGCGGCCAGTACGTCAATCTGGGGTCCGAGCAATATCTGGTGCGTGGTCTGGGGCTGGTGTCGAACGAACGCGATATCGGCAATATCATGGTCAAGGTAGTCGACGGTACACCGGTGTATCTGCACGATGTCGCCACCATCAAACAGGCACCGGCTTTGCGTTTTGGTGCAGTGACCCGTGATGGCAAGGAAGTGGTGTTGGGCATGGCCCTGTCGCGCATTGGCACCAATGCTGCCGATGTGGTTTCTGCGGTTAAGAAAAAGGTCGCCATCGCCCAGTCAGCCCTACCCAAGGGGGCGGTGATCGAACCTGTATATGAGCGCACAGATCTGGTGGAGAAGGCGGTGGAAACCGCTGAGCGGGCGCTGATTGAAGGCTCTATTCTGGTGGCCATCGTCCTGTTCCTGTTCCTCGGTGAACTGCGATCAGCCATTGTCGTAATTGCCGCCCTGCCCTTGTCGATGCTGATTGCCTTTATCTTTATGAAAGAGGTGGGCCTGTCGGCTAACTTGATGTCCTTGGCGGGTCTGGCCATCGGTATCGGCATGATGGTGGATGGCGCGGTCGTGATGACTGAAAATGCTTTTCGCATCATGGCCGAGTGGCGAGAGCGAGGTGAGAAAGTCAATCGCACTGCGGCGGTATTAACCGCAGCGCGTGAAGTGGCTAACCCGATTACCTTTGCCATTATCATTATCATCGTGGTCTTCATGCCGCTATTTAGTCTGCAGGGACTGGAAGGCAAGCTGTTCAAGCCTATGGCTTTTAATATCAGCTTTGCCATGGCCGGTTCCTTATTGTTGACCTTGACGATTATCCCCGTATTGGCGGCGCTGATTCTAAAACCGAAAGAAGAGCGTGACACCATGCTGGTGAGCTGGATTAAACGCGGTTATCTGCCGCTGTTGGCCTGGTCATTGGTAAACAAAAAAACTGTAGTGATCGCGGCGGTGGCATTGCTGGCCGGGAGTCTCGCATTGTTTCCTTTTCTGGGGAAAGAGTTTATGCCGACCCTGCAAGAAGGTTCGATCATGTGGCGAGTGACCTCCATTCCTTCAACTTCGCTTGATGAGTCGATCAAGATCTCGAAGAAGATTGAGGCGGCCTTGTCAAAATTTCCAGAAGTGAGTACGACCATTGCCATGATCGGGCGGGCGGAAAAAGGCGAGACCGCCGATGTCAACTACATGGAGATCTACACCGGTCTGAAACCCAAAGATGAATGGACGCGTTCGATTGGCGATCTGGCCGATGCGATGCGAGAGCAGCTGGAGAAAACCGTACCCACAGCGGTAATTGCTTTCACCCAGCCTATTCAAATGCGGGTTGAGGAATTGATCTCGGGTGTGCGTGCGACCCTGGCGGCGAAACTTTATGGTCAGGATCTGGCCGAGCTCGATCGTCTGAGTAACGAGATCAAGAATGCAGTTGCCACGGTGCCCGGAGTGGCGGATCTGTCGCTGGAAGCGAACCTCGGCAAGCCCCAGATCCGGATCAAGGTTGATCGTGAAGCGCTCGCACGTTATGGGCTCAATGCCGATGATGTACTCACGGTGGTAAGAACCGGTATTGGTAATCGACCGGTATCCACCCTGATTGATGGCGTTAAACGGTTTGATATTACTGCGCGCTTGAATGACGCTTCCCGTGATTCGGTAGAAGATATTCGCAATATCCCCTTGCGCACGGCAGGAGGGGCGATTGTACCCTTGTCACGGGTTGCTGATGTAACAACAGCCGAAGGTTATTCCTTTGTCCGGCGTGAGCAGTTGCAACGCTATGCGGTGGTGCAAATGGATGTCCGTGGACGTGATGTGGACGGCTTCGTTAAAGACGCTAACGCCGCTATCGCCAAACAGGTGAAGCTGCCGCCTGGTTACTGGATCGAATGGGGTGGCGCGTTCGAGAATCAACAACGAGCCTTGAAGCGGCTGTCCATCATTGTGCCGTTGACGATTTTCTTTATTTTCGTTTTACTCTATACCGCCTTCAATTCAGTCAGGTATGCCACCCTGATTATCGCCAATGTTCCCTTTGCCGCTATCGGCGGGCTGATCTCGTTATGGATCTCCGGACAATATCTGTCGGTGCCATCGGCCATCGGTTTTATTGCCGTATTCGGTGTCGCCATGCTCAACGGCATCGTCCTGGTGAGCTTTATCAACGAACTGCGTGAAAAGGGATTATCTGTGAGTGAAGCAGTGCGTAAAGGAGCAGAACTCCGCTTGCGTCCGGTCATGATGACTGCCAGTGTCGCCATTCTCGGTTTGATCCCCATGCTCTTGTCTTCGGGTGTGGGTGCTGAAACCCAGCGACCACTCGCTTCAGTCGTTGTTGGCGGTTTGATTACCTCAACTTTGCTGACCCTGGTACTTTTACCTGTCATCTATGAGTGGATGGAAACCCGCAAGGAGAAAAAATAATGAAAGAGATCAAAGCCTTTGTTCATCGCAATCGCATAGCCGATGTTATGCACGCACTCAAGCACTCGGATTTATGTGGTGACAACTGCAATATTTCGGTAGTCGATGTGAAAGGCACGCTGCTGGCGATGGACAACAATGAGAAAAATTACTCTCTGGAATTGGGTGGCTCGGTTATTACTGAAGTCAAACTGGAGCTGATGGTAGCAGACGAGAATAGTGATGCTATTGTTAATATAATCCGTGAACAGGCACGTACAGGACAGGCATCCGCAGGCTGGGTATTTGTAAATGATATTCAGCAGGCTTATAAAATAAACTAGGTCATTCTGCCTGGCATATATAAAATATATGCCGCGATGCTTTCCCGGGTTCTCATTTTGATGTGGGGATCCGGGATGTATTGTATAAACCAAGTACTTCAGCCCGGCTGTAACATTCCCAGTCAAAACAAATCTTAAACGCCGTCATGTGTAACTTGACGTGTCAACGTGAACAAGTCTGTTGCCGTTTTCCCTATTCGTTATAAACATAAAGTCAGAACAAATAAAGCACAACTTTAGTGTGCTTGTTTAACGCGGCGCCAACAATAATGCCTCATAATTATTCTGGCTTATGATATTGAAAATTAAAGTTATTATGAAATCTCCCGATAGTTTTTCTCAAATATATTTCGAGTTTTGAAGCATAAAATTCATATGTGTATTTGTTACCGGACGCGAATAAGCTGTAGCTTTAACGAGCTGCCGCTGACATTGGGTTTGGCGGCGATGGATGAAAGCAGTCAGCAGGCTAGAGAAAGCGTGGAATCTATAAACCGGGCAGGCAAGTCACTAGACAGCATTGCAAATTAGTGAGTGCTATGCACAACATGAGCATGGAAATATCGACTGCGACTGAAGAGCAAAGTGCCGTTGCTGATGAAATGAATGGAAATATAGTCAAGATTAATAAACTTGCTGAAAATACGAGTATGAGCGCCCAGATAACAACATCGGCAAGTCGTGAACTGAATGATCTGGCCAACGGTTTGATTAAGTTGGTGAGGGCATTTAAGGTAAAGGAGAAAGACGAGGATCCAGATATCTGGTAATAAACCTCCCGGGGACAACTATGAAAAACAATCTACCCATAACCAATACTGAACGTAGTTTTGATGGCGAACTTCGCATTGTTTCAACGACAGACAAAAAAGGTATTACGACTTATGCGAATGAGAACTTTATTGCTCTGAGCGGTTTTTCTGAAGAAGAGCTTTACGGCAAAAATCATAATATTGTGCGCCATCCGGATATGCCGCCGATTGCTTTTACCGATCTCTGGGCCACGATTAAGACCGGTAAACCCTGGATGGGTATTGTCAAGAATCGCTGCAAGAACGGTGATTATTACTGGGTGGATGCCTATGTCACGCCTATTTTTGACGCGGGTGAAATTGTGGGCTACCAGTCAGTCAGAACCACGCCCAGGCGTGAGCATGTGAATACGGCTGATAGCCTGTACCGAAAAATAAGGGAAAACCGGTTTTCCGTACTGGATAAGCTGGCCTGGCTAAAACCGGGGACGCGGGGAAAACTGATCATAACCCAGTTCTGCTCGTTACTGGCAGTTTTTATCCTGCTCTTGGTAAGTGGTATCTCTTTCTCGCCAGTCTTTTTAGCCGCTATCGTGTTGTTGTCTGGAATGAGTGTCTTTGCGATTTATCAGATCATGAAACCCTGGAAAAAAGCGGCGGCCCAGGCCCGTTCGATTTTCAAAAATGATATAGCACGAACCGTTTATACCCGACGCAGTGATGAATTGGGTGATATGCAACTTACTATTCTGGCTCTGCAGGCCAAGCTTAAGACCATCCTTGTCAGGGTTAATGATACCATTAGCGTCTTAAACAAGGCTGCTGGTACCTCACGCGAGATCTCCGAGGGGAGTTCCGAAAATGCCAGGAAGCAACTCGATGAAATATCCCAGGTGGCGACGGCAATGAATGAGATGTCAGCCGCCGTGCATGAAATTGCCAGGCGGGCTGACATGACCTCAAAGAATACTGACAGCGCCAAAGAAAATGCTCAGAAAGGAGCCTTGACGGCTACGGAAGCATTGGGGGCTATGGAAGCATTGGTTCAGCGAGTAGAGATTACCGCAGCGGTTATTCAGGAGCTCAGTGTAGAAAGCAATGCCATTGGTGGTATGGTGGACGTGATTCGGGATATTGCAGAACAGACCAATCTGCTTGCTCTGAATGCGGCGATTGAAGCTGCGCGTGCCGGTGAGCAGGGGCGGGGTTTTGCAGTGGTTGCCGACGAGGTGCGCACGCTCGCCAGTCGCACACAGCAGTCTACCGGCGAAATCCAGAAAATTGTGGAGCAGCTTCAGCAACGTGCGGGTTCGGCAGTGGAAGAAATGAGCAAGGCGAGTGAACAGGGGAGTTTGGCAACTGAGCTGGTGGAATCGGCAGCCGCGGCTTTGGCTGAAGTTTCAGGATCGGTAGTTGGTATTAATGACATGAATACCGAAGTGGCGGCCGCTACAGAAGAGCAAGGCCTTGTTGCGGAAGAGATTAATCGCAGTATTAGCAATATCAGTAATCTGGCTGAGGAGACAGTTGTTTCCGCTACTTCGGCCCGGCAGGCCAGTGAAGAGCTGGAAAATGAAACAGCCAGGCTGAATGCCGTCGTCTGGCAGTTTGGTGATTGACTGGAAGAGTTGAAGATGAATCGAGCTTTTATCCGCTGGATATTTTCTGGATCGGTCTATGGATTTCCTCTGACAGGGGCTGTGGTTTCTGGATAGCATAGCCCTGTGCGTAATCGATGCCGATATCTTTCAGGATATCGATAGTTTTCTGTGTCTCTACATACTCAGCGATCGTCTTGAAGCCTGCAATATGAGCGATATTCGTAATTGCTTCAACAATAACACGGTCAATGGGATTTTTTTCCATATTACGGATGAATGAGCCGTCGATTTTGAGAAAATCAATATCCAGAGATTTCAGATAAGAAAAGGAACTCAGTCCGCAGCCAAAATCATCCAGCGCGATCAGACAACCTAATTCCTTTACCCGGTTGATGAAATTAATAGCTGTGCGGAAGTTGGCAATAGCGGCAGTTTCGGTTATTTCAAAACAGATGGATTTTGCGGGCAGTTCATATTTCGAGAACAGGGTTTGCACAAAATCGAATAGACTATCTTCGTTGAGAGATTGTCTTGACAAGTTAATGCTGATGATACTGTTTTTGTCTCGAGAATTGTTTTTAAACCGGCTCAAATATGAAAAGGAGGTATCGAGTACCCAACGGTCAATCAGCGACATTCGTTGATAACGTTCGGCTGCAGGAATAAATGTGCCTGGATAAACAATACGTTTTTTGTCTTTCAAACGTAGAAGATATTCACAGTGGGAGGAATTTGTTGAATTTAGTGAAATGATAAGCTGCTGATAGAGCAGAAAGTGATTGTTTTTAAGCGCGCTATCGATACGGTTTGCCCAGTCCATTTCTTTGCGTCGTTTGCGCATGCTAACATCTTCATTTTTATAAACGCGGACACAGTTTCGACCCTCATCTTTTGCTGCATAGCAGGCAAGATCGGCTGCGCTTAGAATATCATTTGCTGTCATCCCCGTTTTATTGATGGCAACGACACCGATGCTAACACCGATGTTAAAGAATTCGTCGTTCCAGACGAAGCGGAAATCATTGACCAGCTGATGCAAGTCACCAGCAATAATGATAGCCTGCTTCAGGCTGCAATTTTCCATCAGCACACAAAATTCATCGCCGCCCAGTCTCGCCAGCGTGTCGCGTCCACGTATTCTGGCGTGTAATAGTGCGGATAATTGTTTGAGTAATTCATCCCCGGCCGAGTGCCCGCAGGTGTCATTGACGACTTTGAACTGGTCAAGATCGAGATAAAGCAGTGCGTTGACCATCTTGCCTTTTTGTACCTGGGATATGGCGCGTTCAAGGCGACGCTCAAACTCGGAACGATTGACCAGGCCCGTAAGACTATCATGAAAGGCAAGGTATTCAATTGCCGCTTCTGCTGCACGTTGTGAATGGCGGACAGCGACTTCGCGTAGTTCGCGTTCGATAGCCGGAACAAGGCGGGTTAGATTATCTTTCATAATATAATCATGCGCGCCCGCTTTCATGGCTTCAACTGCGAGATCTTCGCCAATACTACCGGAAACGATGATTACGGGAATATCAAGATCGAGTTTTTTGATTACTGCAAGTGCAGCGCTGGAATCAAAACCGGGCATATTATGATCGGTAATGATAATATCCCAGTCTGTTTGTAACAGAGACTTCTTTAATCTTTGTTTATTGTCAACCTGCAAGTGTTGTGTTTCATAGCCACCCTTTTTTAGTTGCCGTAACAGCAACAGGGTGTCATCTTCAGAGTCTTCGACGATAAGTACGCGTAATAAATTATTTTTCACGAATTCTGTTTGGGCTCTTTATTTGAGCCCCCAGGTTTGCTTGTATTGCAATTTATGACCAACCAGTAAAGCCCGAGTTGCCCGACAGCCTCGATGAATTGTTCGAAATCAACGGGTTTTCTGATGTAACTATTGGCGCCATTGTCATAACTGCTGACAATATCGCTCTCTTCAGAGGAAGATGTCAGAATAACAACCGGCACATAACGGGTTCGATCGTTGTTGCGTAATGTCTTCAAAACCTCATGGCCATTAATTTTGGGAAGCTTAAGATCGAGCAGGATAAGTTGAGGCAAGGCCTGATTTTCCAGGTGCTTGTATTTTCCCTGGGCGAATAAATAATCCAGTGCTTCGGCACCATCACGGGCAATATCAATATGGTTGGAAATCCGGTTTTTTTTCAGTGCGCGCAGGGTTAGGGCTTCATCATCCGGGTTGTCTTCAATCAGTAAAATAATCTTCTGCTTGTTGAACGCCATGTTGTGATATCACCCGTTCCTTGGTTTTTATTGACACTGCTTACCCGGCCTGTTGCTGTAAGCCGAATTAACCTTTTGTTTGATCGGGATGTTATTGATTCAAACCGATGCGGTTAATCTGATTCTAATATTGTTGATAATAATAGGCGAGTCTGCACAAAATAAAAGTAATTTATTTTGTGCGCTTTTTTAACATTACAGAATAACCGGGTATTGTTTTGTTTCAGGGCTTGCCTGTAAAGCGTTGGTGAGGGAGTTTCCAGACTTTGTTATGACGGGCTTATTTTTCGATGATGTCTCGAAGTTGCTGTAATTTTTGTGCCAGGGTTTCTTTCAATTCGAGTTCGATGCCAGCCATACAGCGCACCAGCATTTCATTCAGGTAGTCATCCATCTCGATCTGGATGGCTTCGAGTCTGTCGATAAATTCCTGTTTGCGGGCCTCACTGATGTCAGCGATATCTTCTGTGGTGGCGTTGATATCGGCTTTATCAAACAGGGGCAGAGAATCCTGTTGCTTGCCAGGGACAACGATGTCTTCGAGTATGGGGACGGCCAGTTCTTCTTCGTGAGATTCGCAGGAATCTGTTTCGGCTGCCAGTGATGATTCTGGCGGTGGTTCCGAGTGTGGTTTGCTTGCTCCGGGGTTGTAATGTTTCTGATTGTCAATGCGTGAACCTGCCAGACTTTCCCTGGCGGCATTGAGTTTGGTTTCACTTTTTTCAAGCAGTGTGTGAATAGATTCCAGTGCATTCACCAGTGATGCCTGAGAGTCGTGCATTTCTCTCAGCTCTTTTTCCTTGTCGATGCGCTTGCTCATGTCTAGCCTGCCAGTTCATGGGTTTGTAGTTCATAACCGCGCTGACGATAAAACCTGAAGCGTTCGCGGGCGGCTTTGCGTTGTTGTTCATTGGCGCTGACAATTTCAGCCACGCGTTCAAAACGGCTGAAAAAGGGGGGCACTGTTTGATTAAGGTTAATCAGTAACTGGTGGTGGCTTGCCAGTTCCTTGTCCGAGCTGGTTTCGTGACCAATAATGACCGGGCTGTTATGAGACTCATCTGTGCCATGCACATGGTGGGGAACAAAGCTGCCGTCACGGAAAGTCCATAGCAGCTTGTCCAATTGTGTCGTTTGCTGTTGGCTATTGGTATGAATATAAATAGCATGCCCGAGTCCATAGGCTTTTTCCGCCAGTCGACAGGCGGTGCGCTCACTAGCGTCCGCCTGTTGGTTGTTGAGCAGGTAGAAGTCAATGCGGGTCATGACAGTTGATAATTTTTACCACACTGATTGAGCAGGTACTGAGTCAGCAGAGCAACCGGACGACCGGTTGCCCCCTTGTTACTGCCACCTTCCCAGGCTACACCGGCAATATCCAGGTGTGCCCATTTAAAGTTTTTGCTAAAGCGGGCGAGGAAGCAGGCGGCGGTAATGGTGCCTGCTTCGCGGCCACCGATATTGGCCATATCGGCAAAGTTGCTTTTCAACTGCTCATCATATTCGTTCCACAGCGGCATTTTCCAGGCGCGATCGCCGCTGTCCTCACCGGCATCCAGCAGTAACTGGGCAAGTCGCTCATCATTACTCAGCAGGCCACAGGCATGTTTGCCCAGGGCGATGACGCAGGCACCGGTGAGGGTGGCGACATCGATCACGGCTTTGGGTTTGAATTTTTCACTATAGGTGAGCGCGTCACAGAGTATCAGACGGCCTTCGGCATCGGTGTTGAGTACTTCGATAGTCTGGCCCGACATGCTGGTGACGATGTCGCCGGGTTTGCTAGCAGCGCCATCCGGCAGATTTTCACAGCTGGGAATAACCGCGATGACATTCAGAGGCAGTTGCAGTTCGCTTATTGCCGCCATAGCACCGATTACGCTGGCGGCGCCACACATGTCGTATTTCATTTCATCCATGGCAGCCGAGGGTTTAATGGAAATACCGCCGGAGTCAAAGGTGATGCCCTTGCCTACCAGAATGATGGGTTTGTCAGTTTTTTTGCCTCCCTGATAATTCATTTCTATCAGCTTGGGGGGCTGGCGACTGCCTTTGGCAACCGAGAGCAGGGCACCCATGCCCAGGGTTTCCATTTGTTTTTGTCCCAGTGCGCGGACTTTTAATTGTTCTGACTGCTTGCCCAGTTTGGCCGCTTGCGCAGCCAGATAGGTCGGGGTACAGATATTGCCGGGCAAATTACCCAGTTCACGTGTCAGTGCACTGCCGTGGGCAATGGCCCGGCCGATGGCCAGCCCCTGTTTAGCGGATTTAAGTTCGTCTGCGTCAGAAATAGCCAGGACAATTTTGTGTAGTTTTGGCTCGCTGTCTTTTTTGCTTTTAAGATGATCCGGGCGGTAGCGGCTGTATTCAATAATTTCGACCGCCTGACGAATTTTCCAGCCGCTGCTATGTTCGGCCAGCTTGAGTTCAGTGAGAAAGTTGACTGCGTCACGGGCGCCGGATTTGAGCAGGGCCGCGCTCGCGGTTTTCAGCGCCTTGCGATAGGCGCTGTCGTCAAAGTTTTTTTCCTTGCCGCAGCCAATTAACAGAATTCGTTCACAGGCGCAGCCATTGACATTATGCAGCATTAAACTTTGTTCCGCCTTGCCTTCTATATCGCCAGACTTGAGGATTTTCTGCAGATCGCCGCCGCAGGCCTGGTCCATTTTTTCCGCCGCCGGGCTGAGTTTGCGGCGTTCAAATATGCCGAGAATGACACAGGCGCTTTTCTGCTGTTCGGGAAGGCCGTATTTGATGCTTATATCCATGTTCGATTCCTGTTTACTTGATCTGGATGGCGGAATTGCTCGCCAACTATAACAGGGGCGGGCGAAATTTCGAAGTACTGCAGATTTTATTCGGGAGGCTGAAGTTTAATCTCTTTGGGTGTAATTCCCCGCTGCTTTCTGTCTGTTTACTGCGGGGGCTGGGTTAGGCCGGTTGTCAGTTTATCGCGCTACCTTCGAGTGCGAGTAGTCCGGAGCGACCGGGGACTTCTCCCCAGACAACCGCGCGAGTTTCGAGTTTATCCAATGGCAGACGTTCATAGAGATTTCTGACGCTGCCGATTTTAAATTCTGCCGCCTGCCACATTTGTAACAGCCGTTCCATGACGGACAGCAGTTGCATGCCTTCAAGTTCTGCATGCAGAGTATAGACATGTCCGTGGGCAACGGGTTTGCGGCTGGCTTTAAAAACGGCCTCATGAACATTGTCTTCTGTAATGTTATTACAGCCGATCAGTTCATCCAGGGTCGGCAGGGTCGAGGGGATCTGCGGGCACCGGGATAGCTGTCCGCTCATCCTTGGATAAAAGGCTGATTCGCCACGCACGTCGCTGGCATAGTCAAAGCCCATTTGTTGTTCCAGCATCAGGGCGTGGGCATTGATTTGCCAGCCGGCTGCGCCAAGGGTTTTGGGTTGCTCGGCAAAAACATCGGTATAGACATCGATGGCGCGTTGCATCTCCCGTTCGGTCCAGCGTCGATCCTTGTTGGCGACAAAGTCCTGCCAGCGAATATGATCGTAACAATGAATCCCGGTTTCATGTCCGGCGGCAGCCACTTCACGCAATATATGCCCGGCTTTACGGCCAATATGGGGGCCGGGCAGGAGGGTGCCGTAGAGCAGGGTTTTCAGACCGTAGTGACTGGCGACCGATGTGCGCCGGACTTTGGCCAGAAAGCCGGGGCGAAATATCCGGCGCAGGGCGCGACCGGTGTGATCCGGGCCGAGACTGAAAAGAAAGGTAGCCTGTACCTGGTATTTTTCAAACAGACGCAGAAGCGCGGGCACACCTTCCAGTGTGCCGCGCCAGGTATCGACATCAACCTTTAAAGCAATGTTTTGCATGGGTTGTTTCTGTCGAGTCTGAAAAATATTTAGTCGTCAAGCAGGGCGCGGGCTTCGGCGACTTCATGCCGGTAGGCTTCGAAGATGCCACGCAGGGCATCTTTGACATCCATAGTCGGTTCCCAATCCAGTTCCTTGCGGGTGTTTTCGATCCAGGGTACCCGGGTCTGAATGTCCTGGTAGCCTTTGCCGTAATATTTTTCGGAGCTGACTTCAATAATTTCGACTTTGTCGGCACCGGGTTTGTACTCGGGAAATTCCTGGGCGATGTCCAGCATCAATTCGGCCAACTCACGAATGGAGAGATCATTTTTCGGGTTGCCGATGTTATAGATATTGCCGCTGGCGCAGCCATCCTTGTTTTCAATGATTTTCATCAGTGCGGCCACGCCATCGGTGACGTTGGTGAAGCTGCGACGCTGTTTACCGCCGTCTACCAGTTTGATGGGTTCGCCACGGGCGATATGGCCGATGAACTGGGTGACGACGCGGGAGCTGCCTTCCTTCGGAGTATGCAGGCTGTCGAGGCCGGAACCGATCCAGTTAAACGGGCGGAAGAGGGTGTAATCCAGTCCCTGTTCCTGACCATAGGCGGCGATGACACGATCCATTAGCTGTTTGGAACAGGAATAAATCCAGCGTGGCTTGGTCAGCGGGCCAAGAATCAGGTTGGATTCATAGGGGTGGAACTCGGGGTCGCTGCTCATGCCGTAGACTTCCGAGGTCGAGGGGAAAAGGATGCGCTTTTTGTATTTTACACAGGCGCGGACGATGGGCAGGTTAGCTTCAAAGTCCAGCTCGAAGACAGACAGGGGATTGGTTACATAGGTGGCCGGGGTGGCAATCGCCACCAGCGGCAGGATGACATCACATTTTTTAATATGATATTCCATCCAATCATGGTTGATGGTGATATCACCTTCAAAAAAATTGAAACGTTCATGCTCAATGATGTCATCCAGGCGATTGGAATACATGTCCATGCCATGCACGGTCCAGTCGGTGGTTTCCAGAATGTTTTTGGAGAGGTGGTGTCCGATAAAACCGTTGACACCCAGGATTAAAATATTCATTGTGCTATTTCCTGTTCGTAAGTAAGTGGTAATTCTGTTGTTGCAAATTGTTGCCGGAACCCTGCTTCATCTATTTCGTTTCCATTAATAGCGAGGCGGGTCAGGCAAAGACGTTTGCCGTCGATACAGTCTGCCCAGCAGCGCTGGTTTTCCCAGTAGATACGCGGCGATTTTCCGCTTGCAGGCAGGTTGCGATAATAACTGCCGAGGATCTGTATGCGGGTACCCTGGGCATCAAAAAAAGCGCCGGGATACGGTGGTGCCACTGCGCGGATGAGGTTATGGATGTCCCAGGCACTCTTGTTCCAGTGAATACGCCCATCTTCGGGTCGACGACCGGAAAAATAACTGCCTGCCGAAAGATCTAGCGGCGTTTCTGTTGCCTGCCCGGCTAATAAGGCCGGAATACTGCGCAGTAATATGCTCTCGCTGGCGCAAACAACTTTCTGAAATACATCATGCGCCGTATCGTTGAGCAGAATGGCAACCTTAGCCTGATCGATCAGGGGGCCGGCATCAGCTTTTATTTCCATTTTATGCAAGCTGGCGCCCGTTTCCTGTTCGCCATGAAGTATCGCCCAGTTAATCGGTACTCGACCGCGGTACTTCGGCAACAATGAGCCGTGCAGATTATACGCACCTCTGCTCGCCTGAGCCAATATATCCATTCCCAGCATATGTCGGTAATAAAAGGAAAACAGCCAGTCAGGTCGGCAGGCTTTTATTTTCTCGATAACCTCAGGCGTGTTGGGATCGTCGGGTGTAATTACTTCAATATCGTTGCGCGCTGCCAGTTCTGCAACGCTCTCAAACCAGATATTTTCTTCCGGATTATCCTGATGGGTGATCAGCAGACGAATATCGATATTGTTTGCGAGTAATACGGAAAGGCCGCGTACGCCGACATTGTGGTAGGCAAAGACGACCGCTGCATTAACCGCCATTATAAAATTTTATTCGGATGATGCGGTTGCTGTTCGAGTATATCTCGTACCAGAAAACGCGGGCGTTCGCGGATTTGGACATAGATTCGACCAACATATTCACCTAACAGGCCAATACCGAATAGCAGCAGCCCCATGAGGAAGAAGGCGATGCCGAAGAGGGTGAAAAGCCCTTCCACTTCTGGGCCGACCATGATCCTGCGAATGGCCAGATAAAATACGAATATAAACGACATAATCGCAATCCCCATACCGGCCATGGAAAAAAATTGCAGAGGGGCTAGGGAAAAGGAGGTCATGAGATCAAAGTTTAACTGAATCAGTTTGAACAGGGAGTATTTGGATTCCCCCGCCAGTCGTTCTTCGTGTTCGACCGTAACTTCGCAGGGATTGCCGGCATACATATAGGCCAGCGCCGGGATAAAGGTGTGGCTCTCGCGTGAGTCCAGCACGGCATCGATAATGTCCCGGTGATAGGCGCGAAACATGCAGCCCTGATCGGTGATCTGGATATTGGTAATGCGTTCGCGCAACTTGTTCATGGCTTTGGAAGCCCAGTGCCGCCATAGGCTGTCACGCCGTTGACGGCGGATAGTACCGACATAGTCGTGGCCCTTGTCCAGTTCGGCCACCAGTTTGGGCATTTCTTCCGGCGGGTTTTGCAGATCCGCATCCAGGGTGATCATATAGGTGCCTCGGGCATATTCAAAGCCTGCCAGAATTGCGGCATGTTGGCCCGCATTGGCGCGCAGATAAACCACGCGGGTGACATCAGGACGCCGTTGATATTGTTCACGCAACAGTGCCGCAGAACGATCTCGGCTGCCATCGTCGATAAAAATGATTTCATACCGGCGTTGCAGTGCATCCATGGCGGGATACAGCCGTTCGAACAGGGCGCTCAGTACGGCTTGTTCATTATAGACCGGGATGATAATGGAAAATTCCGGTGCGGAGTAAAACTGTTTGTGTTCAATATTTTCGTTCATATCGATTAACTCGAAATAATGTTTTTAAGCGCATCACAGACCCTGTCTACATCGTCCATTTGCATTGCCGGAAAAAGCGGCAAAGTCAGGGTCTGTTCGCCGATACGTTCGGCATTGGGAAAATCACCCGGCCCGTATCCATAACGCCGATATAGGGGAAACAGGTGCATGGCGGGGTAATGAATTCCCGTGCCGATGTCCTGTTCCTGTAAATGGTTTTGTATTTTTGCGCGGCTTGTTGCCAGACGATCATGATCGATGCAGATACAGAACATGTGCCAGCTGTGGCCCTTAGCACGGGTAGGTAACAGCAGCACGTCAGATTCATGTAAGTGTTGAAAGTAGCGTTCGGCCAGTTCTCGCCGCCGCTGATTAAAATTATCCAGGCGGGCTAATTGTGCCAGGCCCAAAGCTGCACCCACATCCGGCAGGTTCATTTTTCCGCCCCATTCCGTGACCGAGACGCTGCCATCGTCTGCACGTTCGATTCCATGAAAGCGAATTCGTTCAATGCGTTGGATAAATTTTTTATTGCTGCAGGCAATCGCGCCGCCTTCGATGGTGGTCATGTTTTTGTTGGGATGAAAACTGAAGCAAACCGGATTACCCGAGCTGCCGATTTTGCGATCTTTATATTCTGTACCAATGGCCTGGGCGGCATCTTCAATCAAAACCAGATTTTTGTCCTGTGCCAGTTGATAAAGCGGATCGATATCAACCGCCAGACCGGCAAAGTGAACCGGGATAATCGCGCGGGTTTTTTCGCTGATGGCAGCGGCGACCCTGGCTGCATCGAGATTACGACTGTGCAGTTCTACATCAACAAACACCGGCCTTGCGCCGACCCGCAGGACCACATTGGCGGTGGCGACAAAGCTCATGGCGGGAATAATAACCTCATCACCGGGACCAATATCAGAGGCCAGCAGGGCGGCTTCCAGGGCACTGGTGCCGGAGTTCAGTAGTCGGACCTGAATACCATTACCAATATAGTCTTCAAGCGCCCGTTCCAGTGCAAGGTTGTTGGGGCCGGTGGTGATCCAGCCGGATTCCAAAACTTTACGGACGGCCTCGAATTCGGCCTGGCCCAGGCTGGGTCGGGTAAAAGGCAACATATTCTCAGGACCTCGCCAGCACATAAACGCCAATGATGATGATGCCGATGCCGCCAATACGGCCAGCACTCAGCATTTCACCGAACAGTGCCCAGGCGGCAAAGGCGTTGACCACATAGCCAATGGATAACATGGGGTAGGCGATGCTGACATCGACGCGCGACAGGGCCAGTATCCAGACGATGACGCTGATGCCATAGCAGAACAGTCCAAGCCAGAGCCAGGGTTCACTGGCCAGACGCAAGGTAACCGGCATGATATTGCCCATACTCAACTGAATAGCGCCCATGTCGGTGACGCTGGCTTTGAGGGCCAGTTGGGCGACCGCGTTGAGCAGCACGCCGGTAAGAATAAGAGCAAAGGCAGAAAGCGTCATGGTTTTACCACTGCGATAAGTTTGGATGTTTCATATATGGACTGCATGGGAAGAGCCTGCTGTTTGAATTTTTTATACAGAACCTGACTCATTACGGCCACAGCATGAGGCGTCGTTCGCCATTGCTGTTTGAAAATCCCGGTATTTTTAATCCAGCGTTCAGGTTCCAGTTCGATACCCATGGCCATTTCCCCCTGATAGTTAACCAGAGTAATAGTACGCTGAAGATAAAAAGGAAGCGACTGCGGGTAGTAAATTTCGACAGAATATATTTTCGTATCGGCCTGCAAATAGGGTCGAATGGCGTCCGCCATCAGGCGGCTGGATTTGATCGGGCTGAGTGCCTGAAATCCCCAGGATAGCATCTGCAGAGAAAGCAGGACGAACAGTCCGCTAGTGGCCAGAAAGTGAAGTTTTTGCCGGCTTGCGCGAAAAAAGAATATCGCGCCTAACAGCATCAGTGCCGAGGCGGCATAAAACCAGGGACCTAGATGTAAATCCACCTGCAGTTCAAATGCATCCGTCACCGTCTGCGGAAGCATAAAGATGCTGGCCAGAAAGCCGACCGCCATGAGCAGCATCAGCAGACCATCAAGACGGATCCATTTATCCCAGTTTTCGTTTGCCAGCCGTTTGCCAGCCAGCAGAGCGAGAACGGGAAATATGGGCAGGATATATGGCGGCAGTTTGGAACTGCTGAAACTGAAAAAGACAAAAACAAATACGCTGAACACCCAGAAAAAGCGTTCTGAATTAAACTGGTTCCTGGTTCCCCCGCGCCAGTGAAAATCAGGCTGGATGATGCTTCTCAGCATAATGAAAAACCAGGGCAGGGCGCCGAGGAAAAAATTGGCAAAGAAAAACCACCAGGGTTCGACACGATCGTGGCCTACCGGCGATATATAGCGGTCGAAATGTTCATGGATAAAAAAGAAGTGAGCGAATTCCGGATTTTTAATGCTGACGGCAATGAACCAGGGAGCCGTAATCGCCAGAAGCAGCAATAGCCCCTTGCCCAGGTGCAGATATTTCCACAGCGCCCAGTCCCGTTGCCAGAGGCTGTAAAAAAATACCGCACCGGCGGGAAGAACCAGGCCGATTAAACCTTTGCTCAGGGTGGCCAGCGCCAGCGCGCCCCAGCCGAGCAGCATCCAGCGGCGCACATAGGCGGGATCGTCGCGGCGAGACTGTGCCAGCGCCAGGCAGCCGACCCCCATGACCATGAAAACCGAGACCGCCAGATCGAGCGTAATAATATGGCTGAGAGTGACATAGAACAGGCCGCTCAAAGTGAGGATAAAACCACTATATCCCGCGTTTCGGCCATACAGCCGATGTCCGGCAAACCAGATAAACAGGGCGCCGAGAAAACCGATAATGGCGGGCCAGAGACGGGCCGTAGCGTTGCTTTCACCGAAAACAACAAAGCCCGCAGCCGTGGCCCAGTATTGTAATGCGGGTTTTTCAAAATACTTGAAGCCGTTCAGACGCGGCGTCAGCCAGTCGCCGCTGGCGACCATTTCACGGGGAATTTCAGCATAACGGCCTTCATCGGGTTCAAACAGGTCACGATAGCCGAGCAGTGAAAACCAGATAATGGCAGCGAGGGTTGCCAGCAAAATTTGAGAGCGCGAAGTCACGCTGTGTATTTTACAGATATATATTGTGTGTATTATTACAAATATGTAATGTATACAAAATATAAAAATATAAAAATATGGATATATATTGTACGAAGGAGGGTGTGACGGGGCTGGTAAAAACAGATGGGCCTGTGTACTCTTTGATTTTTTTCACCCATTGAATTCATTCAGGCGCGACCTTGATCATTACCCGCTATTTGCTGAAAGAGATCTTCAGTACCCTGCTGGGTGTGATGCTGGTGTTGACTCTGATTGCCGTTAGCGTACAGCTGGTGGGTAGTCTGGGCAATGTGAGTGCGGGTGTGATTCAGCCGGGCACGCTGATGCTGGTGCTGGGGCTGAACATGTTCAGCCTGACGACCTATATTCTGCCGCTGGCCTTGTATCTTTCTATTTTGCTTGCCCTGAGCCGTCTTTATCGTGACAGTGAAATGACGGCTATTGCCGCCTGTGGTGTCGGGCCGTTCCATATTATGCGCACGGTGCTGATTCTGGCGGTGATCTTTGCCCTGATCCAGGGCGTGTTTACCATATTGCTGACGCCCTGGGCGGAAGGACATTATTCACGCCTGACCGACAAGTCAAAGCGTAGTAGTAATATCGAAGGTGTGATGCCGGGCCGTTTCAATGAATTGAGTGGCGCACAGGGTGTGATTTATGCCCAGGAAATCGACAGGAAGGGCGAGCTGAAAAATATTTTTCTGCAAATGCAGCAGAAATCGGATCCGGAGAACGGGGGGGCAAAGCAGTTTACGGTAATAGCCAAACACGCCTACAAGATTCATGATGAAAAAACCGGTGAACAATTTTTGATTCTGGAACAGGGCTCACGTTATGAAGGTGTACCCGGCGACCCGGATTTTGCGATTCTGAATTTTCAGAAACACGGTATTCGCCTGCAACAGCATCCGGTGGTTATTCATAATCGTCGTTATCGTGCAATTCCCAGCCGGGAGTTGTTTAATTCAAAGCGGCTCGATTATCAGATTGAACTGCGCTGGCGCATTTCCGCCGCCCTGCTCTGTATCGGTCTGGCGATGCTGGCGGTACCGCTGAGCCGTACCTCACAGCGTCAGGGGCGTTATGGAAAACTGGCCCTCGCCATGCTGTTGTACATCCTGTTTTCCAATTTTCTCAATGTGGTGCGCGCCTGGATCCATGATGGCAAAATTCCGCTGGAGCTGGGGTTCTGGTGGGTGCATGTTGTGTTGATTCTGTTGGCGCTGGGTCTGTTGTTGCTGCAGTCCGGTGTTCGGCCTTCATTTTTGCGTCGCAGGGTGCAACGCGGCACATGAAAATACTGGATCGTTATATTGGTCAGGTGGTGACTCAAACCGTGCTGGCAGTGGTACTGGTACTGGTAGTGCTGTTGGCCATGATTGGTTTTGCCAATGAAGTGGATAAAGTCGGGCGTGCTAACTACACCTTTGGCGTGGCGGCTATTTATACCTTGCTGTATTTGCCCATGCAGATTTATCAGCTGTTTCCCCTGAGCGCCCTGTTAGGTACCGTGATGGGCCTGGGTATGCTGGCCAATCATGGCGAACTGGTAGTGGTGCGTGCCTCTGGCGTGTCTATTGTTCGTATCATCGGTTCGGTGCTCAAGGCCATGAGTCTGCTCATTGTGCTGGTGATTTTTATCGGCGAGGTGGTGGCGCCACCGGCCTATCAATACGCCGTGCATGCGCGGGTCAAGGCTATGGCGGACAAGATCAGTCTGAATACGGATTATGGCCTCTGGGCGCGTGATGGGGATATGTTTATCCATGTGCGGCGAGTGGAGAACGATGGTCGTTTGATCGATATCAGTCTGTATGATTTTGACCGGAAAATGCAAAAAATGGACTTTGTATTGAGAGCGGAAAGTGGTGTGTTTGATGGCCAGCAGTGGTTGTTGTCAAAGGTGCGTAAGGGGGTGATTGAAAAGGATCATGTCGTACTCAAAACCTTTGCTGAGCTTAAATGGCAGACTCTGCTGGATCCAGACCTAATCAATATCGTTTCTGTTAAACCCGACGAGTTGTCGTCTTTTAAGTTGTGGAACTACATCCAGTATTTAAAAGATAACGGCCTTGAATATGCACAGTATGAGCTGGCGTTTTACAATCGGCTGCTGATGCCGCTGTCCATCATCGCCATGGTGCTGATCGCGGTACCCTTTGTGTTTGTTTCCCAGCGGCAGAGCAGTATGGGTCAGAAAATTGTCATCGGTTTTTTGATTGGCATTATCTTTTATATTGCCAATCGTTTAATCGGACAGATGGGGCTGGTGTATCATTTTCCGCCGATACTGGCGGCAATCCTGCCAACCCTGCTGGTGATAAGCGCTGCCGGCCTGTTACTTCGGCGTCTTCGCTGAGTCCTTTTCTGCACGCACATCCAGTACCCGGGTCTGGGTAAAACGATCGCGCCAGGAATTGGGCCAGTGATCGATGCTTAGCCATAACAAACCGGGGGCAAGAAGAATTACACAGGGCAGGTTTTCCAGTTTTTGCAGGGCGGCGGGCAGGTGATTGGCAGCCGGCGTGCTGCAGAGGAAGATCCCGAGGCCAAACACCACCCAGGCGGGCAGGCCGGTAATGAAGCGCAGCAGCGCCTGCCACAGGGTGATGACGGTCTGATCGTCTTGCTGCAGGCGGATTTTCCAGGCGCGCATGCCCAGGGTCTGGCCACCGTGGGTCCAGAACCAGGCAAAGAACAGGAAGCTGACCATGAACAACCAGGTAGCAACAAAGGGATTACCGCTACGGGTCGCTTCACCGTGGGTAAATATTATTACCGGTACAGTGGCAAAAATCAGCACGGCGAGCAGTAGCAGGCTGTCATAGATCATAGCTGCGAAACGGCGCAGCAGGCCGGCGTATTGGGGTGTGGTTTTGACGGTTTTTTTCATAAAGAAGGCAGGTTTTAGGGATGAGAAGGATTCCGCGTATATGGTACGGAATCAGGCTGGGTTTGTCATTTTTCAATCTTTAATCTTTAACGCAAAGACGCGGAGGCGCGATCGGAGCGAAGCGTAGGAAGTACTGAATGGAACTCGCGAAGCGAGGTTCTAACGGTGCAAAGGTCGCAGAGTTTCAACAAAAAATTTTGACAGGTGAAGGCTACCCTGTTGGAAGGTAAATAGCAGGAATTTACATATTATCCAAAATTAAAGATCTTCGCGCCTCCGCGTCTTTGCGTTGATCTTTCATCTCTACAGGCTTCTGCTACTCTACCCGCCCGTAGATATGTAGTATCATCGCGCTTTCATTTAAGCTTGTTCAATCCAGAGACGAGACCCATGCTGCAATTGCGAGGCGGTTCCGCTTTATCCGCATTCCGACTGAAAAAACTGCTCACCACCCTGCAGGATGACGCACCGGCGGTGCAGGATCTGCATGTAGAATTTATCCATTTTGCCAGTCTCGATCGGGCGCTCAGGGAGGAGGAGCAGGCTGTTCTGCGGCAGCTGCTCAATTATGCGCCGTTGCAGACGAAGGCAGGCAAAATCCCCTATTTTCGTCAGTATCTTGTCACCCCCAGGCCGGGTACGATTTCACCCTGGTCGAGCAAGGCCACGGATATCGCTCATAATTGTGGCTTGACGGCGGTGCAGCGGCTGGAGCGCGGGGTGATTTACAATCTGAGCCTGAGCCAGCCCCTGAGTGATGCGCAGGATGCGGTGATCCGGGGACGGCTGCATGATCGCATGACCGAAGCCGTGTTCGATGATATCGATGATGCGGAAGCCCTGTTCAGCAAGGCCGAGCCGACGCCGTTGACGGTGGTGGATATTCTCGGCAGCGGTGCCGAGGCATTACGAGTGGCCAATCGAGAACTGGGGCTGGCGCTGGCAGCCGATGAAATCGACTATCTGGTGGAAAATTTTCAGGCGCTGGGGCGCAACCCCACCGATGTGGAACTGATGATGTTCGCGCAGGCCAATTCCGAGCATTGTCGCCACAAGATATTCAATGCCGATTGGATCATCGATGGTAAAAAGCAGCCGCAGACCCTGTTTAGCATGATCCGCAACACCCATGAATGTCAGTCCGAGGGCGTACTCTCGGCTTATAGCGACAATTCAGCCGTGATCGAGGGGTTCGAAGGCGCGCGTTTTCATCCCGAGCCGGATTCGGGCGAATATCGGGCGCAGGCCCAGGCGGTGCAGATCCTGATAAAAGTGGAAACCCACAACCATCCTACCGCCATTGCCCCGTTTCCTGGCGCCGCCACCGGCTCCGGCGGTGAAATCCGCGACGAAGGCGCCACCGGCCGGGGTTCCAAACCCAAGGCCGGTCTGTGCGGTTTTTCGGTTTCCAATCTACAGTTGCCGGATCTGCCCCAGCCCTGGGAAACGGATCACGGCCGACCGGGACGCATCGCTTCGGCGCGCGAGATCATGCTAGAAGGCCCCATCGGCGCGGCGGCCTTCAACAATGAATTCGGCCGCCCCAACCTGTGCGGTTATTTCCGCACCTATGAGGAAAAGGTGGTGTCCACCGCTGGTGAGGAAGTGCGCGGCTATCACAAGCCCATCATGCTGGCCGGTGGCGTCGGCAATATCCGCGATGATCATGTGCAGAAAAACGACATTCCTCCGGGCGCGCCGATCATTGTTCTCGGCGGACCGGCGATGCTGATCGGCCTCGGTGGCGGCGCGGCATCGAGTATGTCTACGGGCGAAAGCCATGAAGATCTGGATTTCGCCTCGGTCCAGCGCGGCAACCCTGAAATGCAGCGCCGGGCGCAGGAAGTGATCGATCACTGCTGGCAGATGGGGACGGACAATCCCATTATCAGCATTCACGATGTCGGCGCGGGCGGGATTTCCAATGCCCTGCCGGAACTGGTGCATGACAGCGGTCGTGGTGGCCAGTTTGAACTGCGTGCAGTACCCAACGACGAGCCGGGCATGTCGCCGATGGAGATCTGGAGCTGTGAGGCGCAGGAGCGCTACGTCATGGCGGTGGACGCGGCTGATCTGGATCGTTTCGCCGAGATCTGCGAGCGCGAGCGCTGCCCCTTCGCCGTGGTTGGCGAGGCCACCGAGGAACAGCATCTGGTGCTGGGCGATGCTTATTTCGACAATGTGCCCATCAATATGCCGATGGAAGTGCTGCTGGGCAAGCCGCCCAAAATGCTGCGTGAAGTCAAACATCATTCTTTCCACAAAACGGAATTTAAAACCGACGGCATCACGCTTGCGGATGCGGCCACGCGTATTCTGTCCCTGCCCACGGTGGCCTCGAAAGCATTTTTGATCACCATTGGTGATCGCAGCATCACTGGTATGGTGGCGCGGGATCAAATGGTCGGCCCCTGGCAGGTGCCGGTAGCGGATGTAGCGGTGACGGCGACGGATTTTGAGCACGTTACGGGCGAGGCGATGGCGGTGGGCGAACGCACCCCGGTGGCGCTGTTGCATCATGCCGCTTCGGCACGGCTGGCGGTGGGCGAGGCGCTGACCAATATCGCTGCGGCAAAAATTGGCGATATCAGTCGCATCGTGCTGTCTGCCAACTGGATGGCTCCGGCCGGTCATCCCGGCGAAGACGCGGGGCTTTATGACGCCGTCAAAGCGGTTGGCCTGGAACTGTGTCCGGCGCTGGGCATTGCCATTCCCGTGGGCAAGGATTCCATGTCCATGAAAACGGTCTGGGAGCAAGACGGCGAACAGAAAAGTGTGACCGCGCCCCTGTCGCTGATCATTTCCGCCTTTGCGCCGGTAAGCGATGTGCGTAAAACCTTGACCCCGCAACTGCGCAGCGATTGCGGCGATACTGATTTAATCCTGATTGATCTGGGCAAGGGACATAACCGTCTCGGTGGTTCCTGTCTGGCGCAGGTCTATAAACAGCTGGGTCATCACCCGGCAGATCTGGATGATCCGGGCAGTCTCAAGTCTTTCTTTGCTGCCATCCAGTTGCTGAATGAAAAATCATTGTTACTGGCCTATCACGATCGCAGTGATGGCGGCCTGTTCGCTACCCTGTGCGAAATGGCTTTTGCCGGGCATACCGGCCTGCGGGTGTTGCTGGACGATCTCGGGGAGAATAAAACGGCAGCGTTGTTCAACGAGGAACTGGGCGCCGTGATTCAGGTGCGGCACTGTGATACCGATGAAGTGATATCCTGGTTGCGTGATGCCGGTCTGAAACACCACAGCCATGTAATCGGCACGCTTGCCGAAGATGATCGCATTGTCTTCACGAATGACAATGAAGAGATTCTGTCCGGCAGCCGGGTAGACTGGCAGCGCACCTGGCAACAGACTTCGTTCCAGATGCAAAGCCTGCGCGATAATCCGGATTGTGCCAGAGAAGAATTCGATGCCCTGCTGGATGCGGGTGATCCAGGTCTGAATGTCCGTCTGAGTTTTGATCTGGATGAGGATGTGGCCGCACCCTATCTGAACCTGAATACGAAGCCGCGCGTCGCCATCCTGCGCGAACAGGGTGTGAACGGCCAGATCGAAATGGCAGCAGCCTTTGATCGCGCTGGTTTCACCGCCGTAGATGTGCACATGAGTGACATTATTGCAGGTCGCACCCATCTTAATGATTTTATGGGCCTGGTGGCCTGCGGCGGATTTTCTTATGGTGACGTGCTGGGCGCCGGCGGCGGCTGGGCCAGGTCGGTGCTGTTCAATGCGCAGGCGCGGGATCAGTTCGAAGCCTTCTTCAACCGACCTGACAGTTTTGGCCTGGGCGTATGTAACGGTTGTCAGATGCTTTCGCGCCTGAAAGACATGATTCCCGGCGCGGCACACTGGCCGCGCTTCGAGCGCAATTTGTCCGAACAGTTCGAGGCGCGCTTCCCGCTGGTGGAAGTGCAGGAATCACCTTCCATCCTGTTGCAGGGTATGGCCGGCTCACGCATGCCGATTGCCGTCGCCCACGGTGAAGGCCGGGCCGAATTTGCTGAGCAGGCCATTGATCAACGTTTCATCAGTCTGCGCTATGTCGATCATCACGGTCAGGCCACCGAGCGTTACCCCTTCAACCCCAACGGTTCACCCGCAGGCATCACCGGCCTGTGCAACGAAGATGGCCGCTTCACCATCATGATGCCCCATCCCGAACGCGTGTTCCGGGCTTTACAGCACTCCTGGCATCCCGATGAATGGGGCGAAGACGGACCGTGGCTGCGGTTGTTCCGCAACGCACGCGCGTGGGTGGGGTGATGTTTTTCAACGCAAAGATGCAAAGGCGCGAAGGACGCAAAGTTTTGTTAATTGTGTATTATTTGCAGCAGAGTTGCCGCGTAACTTTCACTCTGTTTTGTGCCGGATCATTGCATATGTCTTTGCGTCCTTCGCGCCTTTACGTCTTTGCGTTTGATTTTAAAACCCCATGACCTGCGCACTTTCGATTAAAAACCTGAGCAAGACCTACGCCAGCGGCGTCGAGGCTTTGAAAGGGGTTGATCTATCGGTTGAGGAAGGCGATTTCTTTGCCCTGCTGGGGCCGAATGGTGCGGGTAAGTCTACGACCATCGGTATTATTACTTCCTTGGTCAATATTGGCGGCGGTAGCGTGGAAGTGTTTGGCCATGACATTACGCGGGAGAAGGATGCGGCGAAAAGTTGCATCGGTCTGGTGCCGCAGGAATTTAATTTCAACCAGTTCGAACCGTTGATCGAAATTGTTGCCAACCAGGCCGGTTATTACGGCATCGAGCGCAAGCTGGCTTATGAACGGGCCGAGACCTACCTGAAAAAACTGTCCCTGTGGGACAAGCGGCGTGAGATGGCGCGTGATCTTTCCGGAGGCATGAAACGCCGCCTGCTGATTGCCCGTGCGCTGGTGCATGAGCCGCGGTTGCTGATTCTGGATGAGCCCACCGCCGGGGTGGATATCGAAATACGTCGACAGATGTGGGACTTTCTGCGCGAGATCAATGCCCAGGGGACGACAATTATTTTGACCACCCATTATCTCGAAGAAGCCGAACAGTTGTGTCGCAATATCGCCATTATCAGCGATGGCTGTACCATCGAAAGTTCGGCGATGAAAGATCTGCTGCTGAAATTGCACGAGGAAATATTTATTCTCGATCTGTGTGAACCGCTGGCACAGTTGCAGGAGGTTGACGGTTATCGTATCTATCAGCTCGATGAAGCGACCCTGCAAGCGCATATTACCCGGGGGCAAAGTATCAACGCCCTGTTTGCTGAACTCAGCAAGCGTAATATCAATGTCCTCAGCATGCGCAACAAGAGCAACCGCCTGGAAGAACTGTTTTTACAACTGACCGGCAGTGGGAAAGCGGCATGAATGCTCGCCAACAGTTTACGGCGTTCAAGACTCTGCTGTTCAAGGAAGTCCGACGCTTTATGCGTATCTGGGTACAGACCGTCCTGCCGGCAGCGATTACCACCAGCTTGTACTTTGTCATTTTCGGCAAGATGATTGGTTCGCAACTCGCCAATATCAATGGTTATTCCTACATGGAATATATCGTCCCCGGCATTATCCTGATGGCGATTATTAATAATTCCTACGCCAATGTGGTCTCCTCATTTTACAGTGCCAAGTTTCAGCACCATGTGGAGGAAATGCTGGTTTCGCCCATGCCGAATTATCTGATCTTGCTGGGCTTTGTTTGTGGCGGAGTGTTGCGTGGACTGATCGTCGGTCTGGTGGTCATGCTGGTGTCACTGTTTTTTACCGAGCCGGCAAGTTTCAATGTAGCCATCACTCTGACGGTGGCGGTATTGACGGCGATGCTGTTTTCCCTGGCCGGTTTTCTCAATGCCGTGTTCGCCAAAAGTTTTGACGATATTTCCATTATCCCGACCTTTATCTTAACCCCGCTGACCTATCTGGGCGGCATTTTCTATTCCATCGATATGTTGCCGGACTTCTGGCAGCATGTGTCGCGTCTGAATCCGATCATGTATATGATTAACGCCATGCGTTACGGCATGTTGGGCGTCTCGGATATCGATGTCAGTTATGCCTTGTTGATTATTATATTATTTGTCTGCAGTCTGTTTGCCTTCAGCCTGTACCTGCTTAACAAGGGTGTGGGTATTCGCAGTTAGCTTTATGTTGGGCTTCGCATTAAGTCCGATCTGGCCATACCCGGCCTTTGAACAGTCCCCGATACAATCCCAATGTGACGAACCAGGCAACAAAGGCGGACCAGATGTCGTGTGAGATAAAGTGCGCGCCGCGCGCCCATTGCGCGTAACCATAGAGGCTGCCCAGCAGCAGGGCAAAGCCGAATCCGGCAAAGGCCAGGCGTCGATGTCTATCGCGCAGCAGAAAATACAGAAAGAACAGGGAAAAACCGCCGGATGAATGGCCGCCCGGAAAGCAGCGTCCAATAGCAATATTATCCGGTTTGTCACTGAAGGTATGGACATAGGGCCGATTGCCGTTGTACATGGCCAGATCCCAGGGACAGTCCACGTTGCTGTATTTTTTGCCCAAAAACACCAGGCTGGTGGTCAGCAGAATGCTGAGAAGCGCATAGCCGCAGGCGCGACGCCAGGGACGCAGGCGGGCTGAAAACCAGGAAAGAATGAAGCCGAGCAGGCAAAAAATTGCGATCAGGGCAATGAAATCCCGTCCGGTTTTATGCAGCAGCTGGTTGGCCCACCAGCTTTCACCGGCTATCCAGCGCCGGTTATCAAAATCAAAAAAATGATTTGCCAGTTGCACATCAAACTGGCTGTGTTCAAGCAGGATGGTAATGATGAAAAGCAGGGTGGCCGGGAGAACTGCATGGGTTAGCCAGAAACGCATGAAATTTAATAAGCCTGTTGTGTTGTCAGAGAATAAGATTGTTTTTATTATTTTTCAACAAACTGCCTTGCCGAAGGGCTCAGGACAACGCGTAGTTTAATCTCTTTTGGGTTTAGTTACCCGCTGTTTACAGCAAAACACCAGAGCGCAGCGCGAACTCCAATAGGGAAACCTATCCGCACGCGGCGTGCTTTCCATGCCTATAATGGCCTGATTCGAGCGATGACTTCAAGTAGTTTTTCAATCATCGGTATGGGTTGATTCGGGCTTGCTCCAGAGGTTCAGGCGTTTTTTAAAGGCGATATTGGCGCTTTGGTAATAGGTAATGGCTTCAGCCAGATCGTTTGCGTCTGGCGTGATAGGCGTGGTGGTGGATTTTTTGAAATCCACGCGATAGGCGCTGACTTTTTTCTGCGGCGAAAGAATGGTCAGGCGGCCATTTTTCATATATCCCAGTTTTTGATAGTTACCGATGAAGGCGCGTTCTTCGTCAGGTCGGGTATGAAATATATCGCGGCCATAAAATTTGCTGTCGTAACTGAAGTTCAGCAGCCCCAACAGGGTTGGCGCCACATCGATCTGGCTGGCCAGGGTGGAGACAGTTTTGGGCCGGATATGTGCGGGAGAATAGATTAATAATGGAATCAGGTATTTGTTGAATTGCAGTTCGGCTTCACCGGCGCTACTGGCGCAGTGGTCAGCGACGATGACGAACACGGAATTTTTGAACCAGGGTTTTTGCCGCGCCTGTTTGATGAAACGACCGATGGCGTAATCGGTATACTTGACGCCGCCTTCACGGCTGGTATGCGAAGGAATGTCAATGCGTCCTTCCGGATAAGTAAAGGGCCGGTGATTGGAGGTAGTCATGATAAAATTGAAAAACTTTTTCCCCCGGTGATAAGACTGATCCATATCCTTCAAGGCACGATTAAATAGATCCTCATCGGAGACGCCCCAGATGTTGGCGAACTGAATTTCCTTGTCGTCCATGTCGGTGCGATCGAGGATCTCAAAACCATTGTGTTTGAAAAAATAATTCATATTGTCAAAGTAGCCATAGCCGCCATAGGTAAAGCGGGTGTCATAGCCGCGGGCGCGGAAGATCTGGCCGATGGAAAACAGGTTTTCATTATTGGGCCGCTTGATGATGGAGCGACCGGGTGTCGGTGGTACGGACAGCGTCAGGGCTTCGAGTCCGCGCACGGTGCGAGTGCCGGTGGCGTAAAGGCGGGTAAAGTTAAGGCTGTCGCGGGAAAGTTTGTCCAGTTCGGGACTCAGCCCCTGCTCGTTACCGAAGAAACCGAGGTAGGAGGCACTCAGGCTTTCTACCGTGATCCAGATGACGTTAAGCGGCTTTTCCGGTCCATTGGCGCTGATGTGGCGGGTGATGTTATCGACTTTGTCAGAAATATAGCGAGCGTTATCCTGCGCCAGCAGTTGTCTTAGTCGCGGCCAGAGCTTGGCCTCATCTTCGGTGCGGTAATAGCTGTTGTAGTCCAACTCATTGTTGCGAAAGGCCGAGAAAAAGTTATAGATGCCGTTACCGGCCAGCTCGTTGAGGTAACGGTTGCTGGAAATATGCGAGAGGGAAAGATTGACAAAAATAAAGGCCAGCAGCGGGATCAGTAGAAACTGTGCGGCCTGGCGCAGGCGTGTACGGAAAGACTGGATTTCGCTATGTACCTGATGCAGCGCGGGAAGCAACAACAGGGTGAGTATTATGCTGGCTACCAGAATAATACTGAGAATGGTGTTCAGGGGATAGGATTCGCGGATATTGCCAATCAATTCGGTGGTATAAACCAGATAATCCACCGCAATGAAATTGAAGCGGGAACTGAATTCTTCCCAGAAAAACCATTCGGATACGCCGGAGAAAATCAGGCTGTATATCACCACCAGGAAAAACGGATAGATCAGCAGTTTGTGCAGACGATGGTGGTAGATTTTATTGGGTACCAGCAGGGCATAGAGCACCAGTGGTATGGCCAGATAGCTGGCAGTGATCACGTCCATCAACAGACCGGTGACAAAAGCCAGCGCAAAGCTGCCTGCGTCAGCATCGATCATGTTCCATGAGCTGATGGCCAGTATGCTGCGAGTCAGCGCAGCCAGCGCGACGAAGGTCAGAAAAAAAAGATAGACCAGGCCAAAACGGCCCTTGAAAAAATTAGGCATAAAATTCAGATTTCCCTTAACTAATAACTTTTTTCTCACCCGCCAGTGAAAATAACATGGTAACACCGTCAGAATTAGATGGCGTTAGTTTGTGACGAAAATGTGACAACGGGAAAGATAATTGTATCCATACATATGCTAATTAACCTGGGTATTTAGAATAGTCAGGTTAGATTTGCTATACAAGGTTATTTTGCTGCATTTCGGGCAAAACGAGCTTGTCAGATTTTGCGCAGTAGCCGATCCAGGGCGCGGCTGGTCAATATTCGGCGCAGGCTACCGAACAGCCAGGTGGGAAAGGTGACGTAATAACGTGGTTGTGGGCGGGGATTTTCCAGCGCATGAATTACTTTTTTCAGCACCGCTTCCGGTGGCAGGGTGAAGGGTGCCACGGGACCCTTGCTGTTCAGGCGAGCCAGGGTTTTCTGATATTGTTCGCGAAAGGGGCTGTGTTCGATGTCGATGTTGTTTTTGAAGTGGGCAATGCCGTTGCTGCGAAAGCGGCTTTCAATCGGTCCCGGTTCAATCAGGGAAATATGAATATTTGTGCCATGCAGTTCCTGGCGCAGGGTATCGCTTAATCCTTCGAGAGCGTATTTGCTGGCATTGTAGGCGCCACGAAATTTCAGCGCCACCAGCCCGAGCACCGAACTGTTCTGAATAATACGGCCATAGCCCTGTTTGCGCATCACCGGCAGGATTAAGCAGGTCAGCTCATGCCAGCCGAACAGGTTGGTTTCAAACTGCGCGCGCAGACTGGCGCGGCTGAGATCTTCCACCGCCCCGGGCTGGCCGTAGGCGCCGTTGTTGAACAGAGCGTAGAGCTCACCGTTGGTCCGTTCAAGCACCTCGACCACTGCGTGGTGAATGGACTCGCTGTCATTCAGATCAAGTTGCAGGCTTTCCAGCCCTTCTGTCTGCAAACGTGCGACATCATCCGCTTTGCGGGCTGTGGCGAAAACCCGGTAGCCACGTGCCTGCAGGCCGCGGGCCACACACCGACCGATGCCGCTGGAACAGCCGGTGATGAGTATGCTGCGTTTGGCTAGGGTTTTCACTTCAGGGTTTCCAGGTTTTTATATTCAATTTTTCAACGCCTCGGCGAGCAATGGCGCGAGCGGGATGACGTTGCTGCTATGGCTAATGCTGTCACTGCTCCAGATCTGCTGTATACCGGCAGCTCTGAGATTTTCTACCGCCTGTTTGGCAAACAGCGCATGGGTGACCAGGCAATGTACGGCGCGAGCGCCTTTTTCTTGCGCCTTCTGGGCGGCCACGGCCACCGTGTAACCGCTGCTGATAACGTCATCGACAATAACGATGTCCCGATTTTTGTACTCGGCTTCGGGCAGGCTGATGCGCACATCCTGATCGCCGAGGCGGGTTTTATCGGCGACCACATAGTCGAGCCGGGCGATGTCGGCGATAGCCGCGACCCATTGCCGGGATTCCTGATCCGGGCCGAGTAACAGTGCTTGCAGATCTTGCTGCTTGAGAAATTGGCCCATTGCCTTTGTCGCGCTAAGGTTTTGGGCATGGCGAGCGGGAATGGCTTGCTCCAGACGCTGGATTCGGTGCAGATGGGCATCGACCGTCAGCACTTGATCGAAGTGGCTGGCAAGAAAACGGCCGATAATTTTCTGGCTTACTACTTCCCCCGGATGAAAGGCCTTGTCCTGCCGCATGTAGCACAGGTAGGGCGCCACCAGCGTCAGCTGCTTAACGCCCTGTTCGCGCGCGCTGTCCGCCGCCAGCAGTAGTTCCACCAGTTTGTCATTGGGGCGATCCAGGCTGCGATGAAAAATAACCTGTTCAGGTAGATCCCCTGGTAGCACCAGTCTGCTTTCACCATCGGGAAAATGATGAATATCGACATTTTTGCAGACAAGACCCAAAGCCGCAGCAAGTTGCTGTGCCTGGGATCGGGATTCGGGGAAGCTCAGAATCAGCATTAAAATTCCATATAATTTTTACTAACTTCACCGGCCTTGCCGATTTGGTAGCCGCTGTCATTTTCGGCGCGGCTGCGGGCAAAGTTGAAGTCGGCGGGAAATTCAGCCTGAATCCGGTACAGAGGTTCGCCCTGTTGTACCTCATCGCCCAGTTTTTTATACAGATCGACCCCGGCATTGAGGTCCATCGGAGCACCGGCAAGGCGGGCGATGCGGGCCAGTTGGTAGTTGTTAATGGCGGTAATTACGCCGCTTTCAGCGGCACATATATCCACCGTCAACGGAGCGCTGGATGGCACGCTCTTGGCGGCACCCTGGGCTTTGATAATCGCTTCCATTTTCTTTAATGCACGACCGCTTTCGAGAATGTCGCGGGCCAGATGGAATCCCTGGCCACCACGGACATCGGGATCAAATTCAAGAATACGACCGGCCAGATAGAGCGATTTTTCACGCAAATCGTCCGGCGCGTGGGGGGCATTATTCAGCACCTGCATTACATCACGGGCTTCCAGAGCCGGGCCGATGCCACGGCCGATAGGCTGGCTGCCGTTACTGATCACCACTTCCAGGTGCAGGCCGAGACGGTCGCCGATGAACTCGAACAGCTTGCGCAGGTGCAGTGCCTGATTCATGTGCCGGACCTTGGCAGTGGGACCGACGGGAATATCGATGAGCAGATGGCTGGCGCCGGCGGCCAGTTTTTTCGACAGAATGGAGGCGATCATCTGGCCTTCGGAATCGATACCCAGCGGTCGTTCCACTGAAATCAGGATATCGTCCGCCGGGGAGAGGTGGGCGTTGCCGCCCCAGGTCAGGCAGGCGCCGGTTTTATGCACTACCTCGTGCATTTTCTTCGGATCCAGCTCCACTTCGGCCAGTACGCTCATGGTATCGGCGGTACCGGCGGGTGAGGTGATGGCACGGCTGGAGGTTTTCGGGATCAACAGGCCGTGGGCGGCGACGATAGGTACCACCAGCATGGTGGTGCGGTTGCCGGGGATGCCGCCGATGCAATGCTTGTCCGCCACTAATGTCGAATCCCAGCGCAGGCGTTCGCCGGTTTCGGTCATGGCGCGGGTCAGAGACAGGATTTCTTCCCGATCCAGGCCATTTTGCACCGAGGCCACCAGAAAGGCCGCCATTTCCGTGCGCGAGTAGCGGTTTTCTACGATGTCGCGGGTGATAGCACGGAATTCATCGATTTGCAGGCGGCCACCACCAATCTTGCGCCGTACCGCATCCATGGAATGCGGCGGTTCGGTGTGGGCGATGCAGGTCAGCTGGCCTTCTTCCTGTCCGAATTGGGCAAAGGCCTGTTCCGACAGGCCCAGTTCGTTCGGCCCGACGATGGCTGCGTCATCGACGACGTTGAGCACAGCGTAGATACGGTTGCCGTTGCTGCTGATCTCGATCTTGCTCAGGGCCTGAAAGCCTTCAGCCCGGTACAGCGCACAATTACGATTCAGAAAAGCAACATTTTCATGATAGGTGTCGATGGCGACCCTGCGCAGTTTCAATGTAGCTTTGCGGGTATCTTTCGGTTTTCTGGCTGGCATGGCTAAATTCAAGAAACCTCTGATTCTGAATTGTGCTTCGACAGGGCTCAGCACGAACGGTAATCCGCACACTAAACGATATTCCCCGTTCGCCTCGATCTTACGGTAATTTATACAACAAACGAAGTTAGCCGTTCGCTCTGAGCTTACGGTAGTCTGTATACTAAAGGCTATTCCCCGTTCGCCCCGAGCTTACGGTAATTTATACAACAAACGATGGTACCCGTTCGCCCTGAGCTTGTCGAAGGGCATAAGCATACAGATATCCTGACCTATACTTAAACTTGAAGCCGTGGTTTCACGTTATAACAGCAAGGCAATCACGAACATTAACCGTCCGAGGTACCCTGTGATGAGCAAGCCCACTGAAGACGAATTGGCTATTGCGCTTAATAGCGCGAAACTGATGCGTGAAAAGGATAATGATCCTTTTCACCTGGGCAAGACCCTGCTGCATTACCATTATCATATTCGTTTTCTGGAAGAGGTGAAAAATTGTGCGGAAGCCTATCTGCACAGCGGCCTGTCCGATTCCGGGCATCGGCGCCTGTTACAGGCCATCAAACGCCTGCATCAGGAGGAGCGTCGTAGTGCTAACCGTGAAGATCCTGCACTTGGATTGTAACTGTCTGTAAATAAAAGAAATAAGCTCGCTTTGGCAGAAGCCGGTTAAACGCCTATAATGCGCCGCACGCAAGCGGACTTGATTTTCAGGGGCGAGGCCCCATTCAAGTGAGGAATTATCTGTCAGATTTTTAGCATAGGGTGACGTTGAATATGCCTATTTATGAATACGAATGCCAGGCCTGTGGCCATATTCTCGAAGCGATTCAGAAAATGAGTGATGATCCCCGGGTAGATTGTCCCAAATGCCACAAACCGGAACTGAAAAAATTGGTGTCGGCACCGGCTTTCCGGCTTAAGGGCAGCGGGTGGTATGAAACCGACTTCAAAACGGGCAAAAAGAAAAATATTGCCGGAGATAACGGCGCGGCCAAGCCTGCTTCGGACAAAAAAAGTAAATCGGTGGCATCGGGCGACTGAATAGCCAGACGGTAGGATGGGTACGGTTTTTGTGCCCACCCTGCATAAAAACACCGTGCCATACAGGGCGAATCCCCGGCTTTTCCTTATATTCCCGGTTGCACAAGGACGTGTCAGCCCTTACCATTCCTGCTTTTATTCTTCAGGTGGAAAATATACATGCGTAGCCATTATTGCGGCGGGGTCGACGAGAGTCACATTGATCAGGAAGTGACTGTCTGTGGTTGGGTCCATCGTCGGCGAGATCACGGCGGGGTGATTTTCATCGATCTGCGGGATCGGGAGGGGCTGCTGCAGGTGGTCTATGATCCGGATATCCCGGAAGTTTTCAGCACGGCTGAAAAGGTGCGCAACGAATTTGTTCTCAGAGTGACCGGCAAGGTGCGGCGGCGACCGAAAGGCACCGAGAATTCCAATATGCCTACTGGCCAGGTAGAGGTGCTGGGCAAGCAGCTGGAAATCCTCAACCGTTCCGAAACCCCGCCCTTCCAGATTGACGACGATGATGTATCCGAAGAGCATCGCCTGCGCTACCGCTATATCGATTTGCGTCGTCCGCAGATGTTGCAGCATTTACAACTGCGTTCGAAAGTGGCGATTAATCTGCGTAATTTCCTTGATAGCCACGGTTTTATGGACATCGAAACACCGATGTTGACCCGCGCTACGCCAGAAGGTGCGCGCGACTATCTGGTGCCTAGCCGTACCCATGAGGGCGCGTTTTTCGCCCTGCCGCAATCGCCGCAATTGTTTAAACAATTGCTGATGGTGTCCGGCATGGATCGCTATTATCAGGTGGTGCGCTGTTTTCGGGACGAGGATCTGCGTGCCGATCGCCAGCCTGAATTTACCCAGCTCGATATCGAAACCTCCTTCCTCGATGAGGAAGCCATCATGGGCATGATGGAAGAAATGATCCGTCATCTGTTCGCTGAAGTTATCGAAGTGCCACTGCATAATCCTTTCCCGCGCATGAGCTATGCCGAGGCTATGGACCGTTTTGGTTCAGACAAGCCGGATCTGCGTATTCCGATGGAGCTGGTGGATGTCGGCGATCTCATGGCTGGAGTGGAGTTCAAAGTCTTCAGCGGTCCGGCCAAGGATCCCGGGGGACGAGTCGCCGCTTTGCGTCTGCCGAAAGGCTGTGAACTGTCACGCAAGGAAATTGACGAGTATACGAAATTTGTCGGCATCTATGGCGCCAGGGGACTGGCCTATATTAAGGTTAACGAGCTGGCGAAGGGGCGTGAGGGTTTGCAGTCACCGATTCTGAAGTTTCTGCCGGATGAGGTGGTGGATGCCATTATGCTGCGCACCGGGGCCGAAGACGGCGATCTGGTGTTCTTCGGCGCGGATAAGGCCTCAATCGTCAATGAAGCGTTGGGTAATCTGCGAGTGAAACTGGGCCATGATCGGGGCTTGCTGGAACACGGCTGGCGACCGTTATGGGTGGTGGACTTTCCCATGTTCGAAAGTGAGAGTGGCGAGGTCGGCAGCTGGAGCGCCCTTCATCACCCCTTTACCGCACCCCAGTGCGAAACCCCGGCGGAGCTGGAAGCCAATGCACAAAGCATGCTTTCCCGCGCCTATGATCTGGTGTTAAATGGCACCGAGGTTGGCGGTGGTTCTATTCGCATTCATGATGCCGATATGCAGGCCAGCGTGTTCAAATTGCTGGGTATCAGCGATGAGGAAGCGCAGGACAAGTTTGGTTTCCTGCTGGATGCGCTGAAATATGGCTGTCCGCCCCACGGCGGAATCGCCTTTGGACTGGATCGGCTGGTAATGCTGATGGCGGGTGCACCGTCCATCCGTGATGTGATGGCTTTCCCCAAGACCCAGACGGCCGCTTGCCTGCTGACCCATGCGCCCTCGGTTGTCAGTGATGCGCAGTTGCGCGAACTGCATATTAAGGTATATAAAAAGCCGGCAGTGGATAAATAATAAATAAAACACATGCCCCCCACACCGGGGGCATTGCATTTTTGAAGAAACCATTCCGCAGCAAGCTGTGGGTAATTACACCTAAAAATAGTAACGCTATTTCTCATGTCATTCGTTTCGCTGCCGAAAATAAAGGAAGGGTTTTAAATTCGGAGGGGCTGCGACGCGCAAACCGAAGAACAACAGGAGTAGTTAGATCAAGGTTTCGACACTCAAGACAGACTGGTTTATCGGGCTGATTGTTACGCTGATCATTCTGATTTTTGCCAACAGCGGCCTGCTGCAATCCCTGGAGTCGCTGGGTTATGATCTGGGCGTGCAGTTTTCTTCCAGCAAACCGGCCAATCAGGATGTGGTGGTGGTGGCGATTGACGATGCCGCGCTGGAGGCGCGTGGCGCCTGGCCCTGGCCACGCGATGTGTTGGCGCGGGCCATCGATTTGCTGTCTTCGGCGCGTCCGTCGGTGATAGGTATGACCCTGCCACTGGATACGGTGCAGACCTACCAGGGCCTGGATGAATTGCAAAAAATCAACGAAATGGTCAGCAGGCTTCCCCCGGCACGACTGAGCCTGCCAATTAAACGCAAATTGCAGCAACTGGAACGCAGTATGGATACGGACCGAACCCTGGCGCACAGCCTGAGTCGGGCGGGACGGGTGGTGTTGGCGATTCCTTATCTGCAGGACAAGCGCGCGGCGCCCTTCGAGCAGAAAGACCTGCCTCAATACCTGAAAAAATACACCCTGCGTGATGTGGCCATGCCGCAACGTTCAGCCCTGATGAAATGGCTGCGCCCCGAACTGGCACCGGTAGCCGGAAAAGTCTATCCACCGATCGAGCCACTGGCGCGTTATGCGGGCGGCGCCGGGGTCATCAACTTTGGTGGTTACGGGCAAAATGCAGCCCGCAGCCTGCCGCTGGTCTATCGCTACGGTGACAGTTATTTGCCATCGTTTGTCCTGATGATGACGGCGCGCAACATGCTATTGTCTGCACGCAGCATTCGGGTCGACCTGGGTCGCAGCCTGGAACTGGCGAACAAACGGCTATCGACCGATGACAAGTTACGGATTTACCCGCGTTTCTACAAAGGCCAGGATGGCAAACCGGCTTTCCAGACCTATTCGATCCTGGATTTGCTCAACAATAAAATAAAACGCAGCAGCCTGAATCACAAAACCGTACTCGTTGGCCTCACCGCCACCCAGTATGTCAACCCGCTGATGACCCCCATTGGCGAGTATATGCCGCCGGTGATGGTAGCGGCGCATGCGGTTTCCAGCATGCTCAACGATGAACTGTTCAAGGTCCCGGCCAGCAGCGGCTGGTTACAGTTTGCTGCTTTTGTTATTGTCGGCCTTTATCTGATGTTTGTACTGCCGCGTTTTCGTCTCGGCACGGGCATTATTATGAGCCTGCTGTTTGTGGTGCTGTTGTTGAATGTGTTTTTCTACAGCATGATTTCAAAGTCAACCTGGCTGCCTCTGATGGCGCCCCTGTTTGCTTTACTACTGGGACATCTGGTGCTGGGAATCAAACATGCGATTGAAGGTCGCTTGAAATACATTCATGATGAACTATCCGATGCCAATCAGGCGTTGGGTCAGTTTTTACACCAGCAGGGTCAGCTGGATGCGGCGTTTGAAAAATACCGCAGTTGCAGTCTGGATAAATCGCTGTTGAGTAAACTGTATAACCTGGGCCTGGATTATGAACGTAAGCGTCAGTTCAACAAAGCGGTGACGGTTTTCAGATATATTGATACGGATGAACCCAACTACAACGATGTGCATGAGCGCCTGATTCGAAACCAGCAAGTGTCCAACCAGATTTTGGGTAATGGCGGTTCGATGGCGGCCAACAATGTCGAAGCAACCATGATGATCAACAGCCAGGGAGTGGAAAAACCCATGCTTGGGCGTTATAAAGTTGATCGGGAACTGGGCCGGGGTGCAATGGGTATGGTCTATCTGGGACACGATCCCAAGATTGGGCGTACGGTAGCAATCAAGACCATGAGCCTGGGACAGGAGTTTGAAGCAGACCGGCTCGATGATGTCAAAAAACGATTCTTCCGCGAAGCAGAAACAGCGGGCCGCATGAATCATCCCAATATCGTTACCATTTATGATGTAGGCGAGGATCAGGACTTGTCCTATATCGCCATGGACTATCTGAAGGGCGCCAACCTGCTGGAATACAGCAAGCCGGATAAACTGCTTCCGCCAGCGGAAGTGTTTGCGATTATGGTTGAGGTTGCCGGCGCGCTTGAATATGCACATGAACGGCGTGTGGTACACCGTGATATCAAACCGGCTAACCTTATTTACCATCGTGAAGAGAAACATATCACGGTGACGGATTTCGGCGTTGCCTGCCTTACCGATGTCAGTCGTACCCGCACCGGCACCATCCTGGGCAGCCCGTCCTATATGTCGCCGGAACAACTGGCGGGCAAAAAGGTCGATGGACGTTCCGATTTATTCTCTTTGGGCGTGACTTTTTATCAAATGTTGACTGGAGAGTTACCCTTTGTAGCGGATTCGCTGGCCAGCCTGATGTATAAGATCACCAATGAGAAGCACCCGGACATCCGCATGTTCAAACCTGATCTGCCCTCCTGTGTTAGTCAGATTATCAACAAAGCCCTGCACAAGGATATCGAGCGGCGTTTCCAAACCGGTTCACAATTCGCCAAGGCACTGATACGCTGTCGGGATAGAATGAACGTAAAGAACAAGAAAAAAGCAACGATGGAACCAAGCAGTGATAAGTGACAATGCAAAGTTGATGATTCACGGGCTATCGGATGTCGGCCTGGTACGGGGACATAATGAAGACAAGATCGCCTGGGATGAAAATCTGGGACTGGTTTTACTGGCCGATGGCATGGGTGGACACAATGCCGGGGAAGTCGCCAGTGAACTGGCCGTTAACTGTATCATTGATTCCCTGCGCGGAGTCTTGATTCCGGATGTTGATGAAACGCTGGATCGCCAGTCCGCAGTGGATGAAGCAATACAGTATGCCAATAATGAAATTGTCCAGGTAGCGCTGGAACGTCAGGAATGTGCAGGCATGGGTACCACCATCGTGCTGTCCCTGTTCTATGATAATTCCGTAATTTTCGGCCATGTAGGTGATTCCCGTATTTATCGTTATCGCGAAGGGAGCCTGTCCCAGATCACCACCGATCATTCTCTGGTGCAGGAGATGGTCGACAATGGTTATATCAGTGAGGAAGAGGCATTAACCTCGGCCAGCCGCAATCTCATTACGCGGGCGCTGGGTATTGCCGATACGGTGGATGTCGATGTGATAGAAGATGACTGTCGTACCAATGATCTCTATTTATTGTGTTCCGATGGTTTGACTGATCTGGTGACAGATGACGAGATTGCTGGTATTTTTAAGCAATATAGCTATATGGAAGGTTATTCAGCCAGCGCCCTGGAATCCATTGTTACCTCGCTGGTCTCCAGCGCCAATGAAAAGGGCGGCAAGGACAATATCTCTACGGTGCTGGTAGCCAGGCTGGAAGCTTTCTCTGATACACAGGGTCTTGATGAGTAAATTTTAAGGATATTATAAGGTTATATCATGGCGAAAATGATATTAATGCATGAAGGAACGATAGTTAGGGAATATATTCTGGACAAGGAACGCACAACTATTGGTCGCAAGCCGCAGAACGACATTCAACTGGATGATCCGACTGTCAGTGGTGAACATGCCGCTCTTCTGTTGATACAGAATATCTATATCGAAGATTTAAACAGCACCAATGGCGTGCTGCTCAATGGCAAGAAAGTCAGCAAGCGTCAGCTTGAACATGCCGATATTGTGCGCATTGGCCGACATGAACTCAAGTTCGTGGATGAACGGGCCAACAGTTTCGACAGCACCGTGGTGTTGTCACCCAGCCAGGTTATGCCGGAACCGGAAATGAGCACCTTGCATGGTTATGAGGTCAAGGTGATCCAGGGGCCGAACAAGGGCAAAACCATTAAATTATCCCGTTCCTATACCACACTGGGCAAGCCCGGTGGCCAGGTTGCGGTAATTGCCCGACGTGGCACATCCTATTACATGATGCCCATGGGCGGTACCGGCGATCATTCTGCAAATCCCCGCATCAATGGTGAACCTATGTCAGCCGCCAGCGTACCGTTGAATGATGGCGATATACTGGAAGTGGCTGGCAATACCATGTGTTTTACAGCGGCAGAATAACGCATATAACCGCTTAACAAGGAACGAGGAGCGCGCGGGTGTGGCAAAACTGTTATTAAAGTATGAGGGGGTGACTTTGAGCACCTATCCGCTCGAAGGTCAACGAGTCTCAATTGGTCGTCTATCCGGCAACGATATCCAGCTGGATGATCCGGCTATCAGTAGCCGACATGCCTGTATTATCGTCGAAGCCAGCGCCTATCTGGAATCCATTAAGGACATCTATATCGAGGATCTGGGTAGTACCAACGGCACCCGGGTTAATGATGAAAAAATTAAACGAGTGCGGCTCAAGCATGGCGATACCATCCAGATTGGCAAGCACCTGTTTGTCTTCGATAACGAACAGGGTGAAGATCTGGAACGGACAGCGATTTATATTCCAGACAAATAAAGGGCGAAAGACAAGAAAGATCTTTTCTAGTCCCTACGCTCCCGAAGGGCAGCGAGGTAACCAATAAACCGGGACAAAATATCGTCATCTCCAATATACTACCCCACGCTTACCCGATAAAAGGTTTTGACAAACTTGCAGCAGTAGTTGATAATTAACTTGTTGATATATATGCAATTATCCTCTTGGAGAGGTGCCAGAGTGGCCGAATGGGCTTGACTCGAAATCAAGTGAAGGCGCGAGCCTTCCGAGGGTTCGAATCCCTCCCTCTCCGCCAATATCTGTTATAAATCATTGAATTGTAAGGTATTATTTTTATGCCTGTTCTTCTATATACGGGTCATATATAAAAAAAGCCCCATTATTTGATTTACCGTCCCATGCAAGTATGGGACACCACCACCCCCATAAATCCCCCCCCCAAAGCAGTCGTTAAACTTGGTCGAATCAGATAAAAATAATTATCATTTGTCACCGGGTCCATTATTTTTATAGTTTCAATGATTCTGGTTTTTTTGACTATAGAAACAATAAGAAGATAGGGTTAAATTGTGTCAGTAGTTTGTGTGTTTGAAGTAATAGACAGATTTAGTCTAAATTACTTTAAGGTGGCAAATTTTTAGCGGACAACCATTT